>Ga0182024_10000161_pt1 | contig 153580 bp, 114 predicted proteins | sample P32metaG_FD_120480 | JGI IMG/M metagenome (GOLD analysis project Ga0182024, IMG submission 120480) | Permafrost microbial communities from Stordalen Mire, Sweden - P3-2 metaG (Illumina Assembly) | ecosystem: Environmental > Terrestrial > Soil > Wetlands > Permafrost | place: Sweden: Stordalen...
CGGAAGGCACTGGGCGATTCGCCCACGTGCTTGCGGAAAACCACCCCCAGCAATGTTGCGCTGGTGAAGCCGGAAGCCGACGCCACCTCTTCGATCGACAAACCCGTCGCGGTCAGCAATTGCTTGGCGCGCTCGACGTGGGCGCGGCGGATCGCCGAGCCGACCGAACATCCCACCATCTTGTGGAACCGCCGTTCCAGCGATCGCCGCGAGACCGACAGGTGCTCGACCACGTCATCCACCTGGATGGGATGGGCGACGTTGGCCTTGATGAACTGCAGCGCCGCCGCGACGTGCGGGTCTTCCACGAACGTAATATCCGTCGTGGTGCGCGGAACCACGCAAATGGGCGGCAGCGTCGTGCGCAACGGCGGTGGTGAACCATTGAGCGAGCCTTCCAACAGACGCGCCGCCTCGAATCCCACCTTGCTCGCGGGGATGGCGATGCTGGAAAGCGGGCAGGCGCCCACGGTGTTCAGCAGTTCATCATCGTCCACGCCCAGCACGGCCAGTTCGTCGGGAATCCGCACCCCGAAGCGCCGCGCCGCCGACATCAGTCGATGCGCCCAGGCATCGTTGCAGCAGAAGATCGCGATTGGCTTGGGCAAGGGCATTAACCATTGTCCGATCTCGGTTGAGCCGGTATCGCACTCATGGCATTCGTAACCCGCTTCGGCCAGCCGTTTGCGGAACGCTGCGCCGCGAAGCCGGGCGTATTCCAGGCCGCTGGCGAGGCAGAACCCAAAATGCTGGACCGGGAGCGAAAGCAGATAATCCGCCGCCATCTGCCCGATCGCCGGGTCGTCGGGCACCACCGACGGCAGCGTGGATTCATCGCCGTACATGTTCGAGACGTTGATAGCCGGCGTACCAGCGGCGCGAACTTTCTCGATCAGCCGCGGGTTGTAGGCCTGCACGATCAACCCGTCGACGCGCCATTCCTCGGGGTGGGGCGCGTGATCATAGAGCCAGAAATTCGGCTCGACGGCAATCACCCAATGCGGGTTGCGATGGCAGAACTCCATGACGCCGCGGATGACCTCCCGGCCGTAGGAACCCACGGTGTCGACTGCCAAGCCAATAGCGCGTTGCTCTGCCATAGGTTTTTCCAGCTTTCGATTATAACCACGCGCCCTGGTGACGTAAAATCGAGAGCATTTGACGAAAAACCGGCTTTCGCATTGCTCCAGTCACCTTTTAAAATCAACCATCCATGTCCCACAACTTACGCTGCGCTTTTGTGTCGCTATTGTTCGGCATAACCATGGCGCCAGCCGCTGATGCAGCGCTACCGTTTCTAAGCACGCAAGGATCACGCATCGTCGATCCGGATGGCAACCCAATCGTGCTGCGCGGCTGCAATCTGGGCAACTGGCTGATGCTCGAATCATGGATGCTCGGCGGCTGCGTCCAGGACGATGGGCGGAACTATCACGATCAGGCCCAGCTCTTCCGCACACTGCAACAGCGGTTCGGACAGGAGCGCTTCGATCATCTCTTTCAGCTTTATCGCGATGGTTACATCGGGCCGCGCGATTTCGAGCTGATCAAATCGTTCGGCTTCAACGTGGCGCGCGTGCCGTTCGACTATCGGCTGCTGCAGGAAGACCAGCCGCCCTACTCGCTTCGGCCCAACGCGTTCGCCTGGCTCGACCGCGCCGTGCAGTTGGCCGATGCGGCGCAAGTGTATGTCATCCTCGACCTGCACGGCGCCCCCGGCGGGCAGAGCGGGAAGGATCACACCGGTGAATCGGGGCAGAATCACCTCTGGCACAACGACGTCAACAAGCAGCGCACCATCGACCTCTGGACAGCATTAGCCGGGCATTTCAAGGGTAATCCCACTATCGCCGCGTACGATCTGATCAATGAGCCGTACGGCGATTACCACACCGACGAGCGCCCCGAACTCGCCGAGTTGATTCCGAAAATCTGCGCCGCCATCCGCGCCACCGGCGATCAGCACATCGTCTTTTTCCCCGGCGCGCTCAACGGGGGCATCGCGTTCTACGGCGATCCGCATGCCCATGACTTCACCAACGTCGGCTTCACCGAGCATTTCTATCCCGGCCTCTTCGGCGGCACGCCGGCACTGGAAACCCAGGCGCGCATGCTCAACCAGGAACTTCCTAACCGGCTGGAATACCTCCGGCGACTAGGCGTTCCCTACTTCGTCGGTGAGTTCAATATTGTGGTGCCTTCGGAGTATCCCAATCGAATCATGCGGGCCTACTACGATCGTTTCGCCGAGAACGGATGGGCCGCGACGATGTGGAGCTACAAGCTTCTGACGCCGCACGGCGGAGTTGACCCTGGCGTCTGGTACCTGGTCACCAACGCCAGCCCCGTGCCGAGGGTGGATATCAACAACAGTTCTTATGAGGATTTCGAGAAGCTCTTCACAAGCTTCGCCACGATGCCGCTGGCCGTGAACCAGCCGCTGCGCGAAGCGCTGACCACCAGCACGCCATCGCCGCTTCTGCTGGCCGAGTATCCCAAGGCGCTGACCGCGCTGCCGCCGGGAATGTCGCAGGCCGACCCACCCGGCTGGGCCTCGCTGGACATCGGTCATGCCACGCCCGGATGCACCCGCGCTTCGCCGGACGGCATGGTCGTTATTTTCGCCGGTGGATCCGACATCCACGGCACGCGCGACTCCTGCCGGTTCGTGTCGCAGGCGGCCAGGGATCAGGCCGATCTCTCCGCGCAATTCACCGGCTTTCTCGACACGCACGTGTTCGCCAAGACGGGGATCATGGCGCGCTGGGGCGAGCAGCCGGGTGCGCCGATGGCCATGATCAACATCTTTCCCGACGGTCAGATCGCGCTAATCAGCCGCAGCCGCGCTGGCGCGGTGACCAGCGAGATCAAGCCGCTGATCGATGTTTCGCTACCGGTGGAGCTGCGCTTGAAGGTGCAGGCGGGACAGGCCAGCGGCTTCTATCGGGATCACAGCGGTGATTGGAAGACGCTCGGAACCGCGCCAGTGCCGGATGGCAGCGACTTCCGCATCGGCATCGCCGCCTGTTCGCACGTTGACTCCGCCCTGACGATGATCAAGGCCCGCCTGGGCGCGGCCGCCGATCTGGATCTGCCCGCGCCACCGGTGGCCGATCAATCGACGGCGATTGCGTCGCTGCTGGCGAATTCATCTTTCGAGTGGAATGGCTCGCCCGACGATCCACCGTCGGGTTGGAAACGCTGGGACGATCCGATCGACCACGATCCAGCAGCGCGTGATCGCCAGAATGATGCCAGCGCGGGCCTGTCTCAGGACCTGAGCGTCGTTCCTGGCAGGCGCTATGAATTATCCATCTGGGCGAAGCCAACGTCGCCCGCCAATCAAACTGGCACGCTCGAATTGCGCTTGGAGAACACGGTCGAGGGCGGGCAGGTGACACTGAACTTGAGGAAGTATGCGATCTCAGAACTCGCTCGCGGGGACGCATTGGCGCGGCTGTCAGTTTCAGGCACCGCGATATCAGATAAATTACGGATCCTGCTGATACTTAGCTCAGACGCTCCCGACCTGCCCAAGGTCGACTTCAGCCAGATCACTTTGCTTCCGCGCCCGTGAGCATACCAAGCATTTACCGCATCGCTGTCGCGAAATCTAGAGACTTTGGCGCGAAAACCCATAGCGGATGAGACGCTGCATCGCGGATAGTGCTTTTAACCAGTCGGTCGGCGGGCCGTAGGCAGGTGATACGGTTCATTTCTTTTTCTATATCGGAGATCGCAATGATCGCAACCACATCTGAATTTGGCGCACGCCGTCGAACGACCAGGCATTTGAGGGCCTTTACGCTCGTGGAGCTATTGGTTGTCATCGGCATAATTACGCTTTTGATTTCCATCCTTCTGCCCGCGCTCAACAAGGCGCGGCGCCAGGCTTCCACCGCCCAGTGCGCCAGCAACATGCGGCAGATCGCACTGGCGGTGATCAATTACACCAATGACAACGGCGGCCACCTGATGCCGGCGCTGATCTGGCCGATGGGCCCCAATCAGCCGTATCCCGATGGATTTTTCTGGGCCGCCGATCTCGTGCACCAGGGATACATCGCATCGCCCAACATTCTGCATTCGCCCTCGAATCCCAACAACGGCGCGCCCCCACCGGGGCTGGCCAACGTTTTCCAATGTCCCGAAGGACTCACGCCGGCCGATACTGGCTCGCTGGATAATGGCCAGTCATTTAATTACGGAGTCTATCCCACGGATCGCAACAACAACGAGTGGTGCTATTGCATCGATGACGATCCGCGCGTCGACGGCCAGACCGCCTACGGCGCCGCCACCTGGTACATGCTCAATTGCCGCCTGACGGGCTATGCCAGCAACTTCACGCCCAGCTTCAATACCACGCAATACGGGGCCCAGTTCAACTCGCCGTTTGTCTACTTCGGCTCGGGTAGCGACAAGCTCGGTGAATCCGAGCAGGCCGACATCGCCGATGCCAAGTACTCACGCACGATCACTATGATACGGCACAGCGCGGTGATGGCGATGGTTGTTGAAGCGGCCAGCATCAACTGGATCACCCAGACTGTATCCGTCGTGAATGGTGTTAGCCACTACGCTCCGCGCCTGGGCGCGCGTCACGGCGACACGACTCCCAATGGCACCAACGCTTTTACGAACATTGCCTTCTTCGACGGCCATGTGTCCCTGGTCCCGACAGAGCCGATCGATTCGAACTCAGGAAACCAGGGCGCCAACCCTCCCTCCAACATCCAGCCGGGCAGCGCTGGATCGATCGACGGGCTTTCCGCCATGGAGCCCAGCAGCGGGACGGTATTCACGTTGTATATGGACCATCTGTATTGATGTTTGTCGCAAAACGCGTTTCCAGTCAGCGGTTTTTTTGCCGAGTCGTTCGGGTGATCGACGGTCAATCGTAACTTTTTCAGGAGTTGGCAATGCTTGCAAGCAGATCTGAAAATGCCTCGCGTTATGATTTAAAAAGGCGCTCACGCGCGTTCACGCTGGTCGAATTGCTGGTCGTCATCGGCATCATCACGCTTTTGATTGCCATCCTTCTACCCGCGCTCAACAAGGCGCGGCGCCAGGCTTCCACCGCCCAGTGCGCCAGCAATATGCGGCAGATCGCACTGGCGGTGATCAATTATACCAATGACAACGGCGGCCATCTGATCCCGGCGCTGATCTGGCCAATGGGTCCGAACCAGCCGTATCCCGATGGATTCTTCTGGGCCGCCGACCTCGTGCACCAGGGATACATCGCATCGCCGAACATTCTGCATTCGCCCTCGAACCCCAACAACGGCGCTCCCCCACCGGGGCTGGCCAACGTCTTCCAATGCCCTGAAGGACTTACTGCCGACGAAACGAGTTCGGCAGACAACGGCCAGTCGTTCAACTATGGAGCTTATCCCACGGATCGTCGGAACAACGAGTGGTGCTATTGCATCGATGATGATCCGCGCGTCGATGGCCAAACCGCCTACGGCGCCGCCACCTGGTACATGCTCAACTGCCGGCTGACCGGTTATGCCAGCAACTTCACGCCCAGCTTCAATACCACGCAGTACGGGGCCGAGTACAACCCGCCGTTTGTCTACTTCGGTTCGGGCACTGACAAGCTCGGTGAATCCGAGCAGGCGGACATCGCCGATGCCAAGTACTCACGCACGATCACTATGATACGGCACAGCGCGGTGATGGCGATGGTTTGTGAAGCGGCCAGCATCAACTGGAACGCCCAGACGGTATCCCCCGTGAATGGTTTCAACCACTATGCCCCGCGCATCGGCGCGCGTCACGGCGACACGACGCCGGATGGCACCAACGCATATACGAATATCGCTTTCTTCGATGGTCATGTCGCGTTATGGCCCACGCTGCCGATGGATACGAATGCGGGAAACCAGGGTCCTGGCACCCCCTCAAACATCCAGCCGGGTAGCGCTGGATCGGTCGACGGGCTTTCCGCCATGGAGCCCAGCAGCGGGACGGTATTCACGTTGTATATGGATCACCAGTACTAGGCTCTATCCGAAGGCGCGATTCCTCCACCGCCGATTTCACACGGCCGATTCTTGCTCCTGCACGCCGATCTCGTTGCCCTCCCAGGGCCGCGGGATCGGCGTGCGGCGCTTGCGGGCATACCGGGCAGCTCTACGGCCATAATCCATTTATCGTGAGGTAAATCGACTATAGATCATTCCCACTTCCCAGAGCCGCCTTGATCGATGTCGGACAGACCTATACATTGGGCGATTGACATGATAATCCACAAAATCGCGTTGGGCATTTCCGTTGCCATGATGGTTTTTCTGAGTCGTGAACGTATTTGCGTCGCCGACGAGACGGCGGTTTACAAGGACGCCAATGCGCCGCTGGAGCAGCGTGTGGACGATCTGTTTTCGCGCTTGCAGCCGGATGAGAAACTGGGTTTGCTCAGCGGGACGGGGTTCACGACCCAGCCGATTGCTCGGTTGGGGTTGCCGCCGATGACGATGGTGGATGCGGGGCAGGGTGTGCGCGGTGGGCCCAAGACAAGCATGGGGCCAGCGACCGCGTTTCCCGCCGGCGTCAACATGGCTTCGACCTGGGATGTGGGTTTGGTCGGGCGGATAGGCAAAGCAATCGGGGAAGAGGCGCGAAACAAAGGCGGCGGGGCACAGGTACTGCTTGGGCCGGCGGTGAACATTCAGCGGTCGCCGCTGGGCGGGCGAAATGGGGAATACTTCTCCGAGGATCCGTATCTTGCCGCGCAATTGTGCGCGGCGTATATCCGCGGCGTGCAGAGCACGGGCGTCGCGTCGTGCGTGAAGCATTATTGCTGCAATAACGAGGAGGTTGACCGCGATACCGTCGATGTAAAGGTCGGCGAGCGGGCACTGCGGGAGATTTATCTCCCGGCGTTCGAGGCGGCGGTGAGCGACGGGCACGTCTGGGCGCTGATGGATGCGTACAACCAGGTGAACGGCGCGCATGCCTCGACAAATCCTTATCTTCTTATCGACGTCCTGAAAAAGGGCTGGGGCTTTGATGGGTTGGTCATGTCGGATTGGGGAGCGGTACACGAAACGCCGGTGGCCCGGAATGGAAATGATCTGGAAATGCCTGGGGGCAAGTTTGAAACCGTTGATAAGCTCAAGGCAGCGCTGAAGGACGGGAGCCTGACTCAGGCGGCGGTGGACGATTCTGTGAAGCGCGTCCTGCGCGCAATAATTCGCGTGGGACTGCTGGATAATCAGTTCAAGCCCGATCCCGCGATGGTTAATTCGCAGGAACATCAGAAGCTGGCTTTGCAAGTTGCCAGGGAAAGCCTTGTGCTGTTGAAGAATGACGGCGGCTTGCTGCCGCTGGATCGGGCGAAGGTCCATTCGATCGCGCTGATTGGGGACACCGCGGATCATTTGCAGGTGGGGGCCGAGGGAAGCCCGGAGGTGAAGCCGTTTTTTACGATTCAGATTTTGGATGGCATGCAAAAGTTGGTGGGTTCGGGGACGAGCGTCAACTCCATCGCGAGCACTTTTGAGGCGCCGGTGCCAGCGGACGTTCTTGCGGATCACGGTTTCAACGCAGAATATTTTGATGGGGCAAAGCTGGAGGGGACGCCGACGCTGAAGCGGCTGGATGATCATATCAACTTCGATTCGCAGACGTCGCCATGGCCGGGAGCACCGGACAAGGATTTTTGCGTTCGATGGACGGCTGGATTGAAAGTTCCAAGCAGCGGTGTTTATTCGCTGATCTTCACGGGTGATAACGTGTTCCACGTCAAGATCGACGGAAAGCTGGTGATGGATCATCGAAGGAAAGGACCGGTTACGACGAGGGAAGACGATTTGGATTTATCGGCGGGCAACGTTCATCAAATCGAAATCGAATATTTTCACACCGGAGATCATGCCGCCGCGAAGCTGACGTGGATTCCACCGACGGATCAGCCGTATGCGGATGCGGTCGCCGCGGCGAAGCAGGCGGATGTGGCGATCGTCTGCGTCTCAACGCGGCATACCGAGGGTGAAGGACACGACCGGCCGTCGATGGATTTGCCGGAGAACCAGGACCGGCTGATCCAGTGCGTGGCCGCGGCGAACAAGAATACGATTGTTTTGCTGAACAACGGCACTCCGGTCACGATGAGCCGGTGGATCAAGCAAGTGCCCGGGCTGATTGAGATGTGGTTTCCCGGCGAGGAAGGCGGGCAGGCGGTAGCGGAGATTCTCTTCGGCGATGTGAATCCGTCGGGCAAGCTGCCGACGACCCTGGCGGTGGAGCGCGTGGATTATCCGGATTATGGGAATTTTCCGGGCAAGGATGGAAGCGTGCATTATCAGGAGGGAATTTACGTGGGATATCGATTTTTCGATAACAAGAAGATTGAGCCGCTGTTCCCGTTTGGGTTTGGGTTGTCGTATACAACGTTTGATTACAAAAACGTCAGGCTCTCGCAGCCGGAGCTTGCGCCCGGCGGTCGCGTGGAGGCGAGCGTGGATGTGACGAATACAGGGAGCCGGTCGGGGCAAGAAGTTGTGGAGCTTTTCGTTCATGACTTGAACCCGCAAATCGATAAGCCCGTGCGAGAGTTGAAACAGTTTTCGAAGCTGGATTTGGAACCGGGCCAGACCAGGACTGTGGCATTGACAATCGCGCCGCGGGATCTGGCTTATTTCGATGTCGCCGGCAAGCAATGGAAAGCGGACGCGGGAGATTATGACATCGAGATTGGCGCGTCGTCGCGGGATATTCGGGGGAAAACCACGTTGAAACTTGCCCAGACGTTTACGGAATCAGTGCCGCTTTCGCGGGAGCAATCGGCGGTGGATAAAGTTGGACAATGAGATAGCGGGTGGCACGCGATCCGATCATTTGTCCCCGACATTACTGGCTTCGGACTCGCTCGGCCCGCTGCGGGTCCGTGTTGCCCAAAGTGAATATCCCGCGGCATCTCACGTCCCATGCGCTGGTTCGGATGCAGACGCTCGTTCTTTTCCAGGCGCAAGGATCGGCTTATCCCCGCCGAGTTTGCGGATGACGGTATAAAACACCGGCGTCAGAAACAGCCCGAAGAACGTGACGCCAATCATGCCGAAGAAGACGACGGTGCCCAGTGCCTGGCGCATTTCCGCGCCGGCGCCCGTGGCGATTAGCAGCGGCAGCACGCCGAAAATGAAGGCGAAGCTGGTCATCAGAATCGGCCGCAGCCGCAGCCGCGCCGCTTCGATCGCTGCGGCGCCGGCGGGCATTTTCGGATTGTGCTCCTGCTGCTGCTTGGCGAACTCGACGATCAGCACCGCGTTTTTCACGCTCATGCCCGCCAGCACCACGAACCCGATCTGTGTGAAGATGTTGTCATCCAGCCCACGAAGAAAAACGCCCCCAATGCCGCACAACAGGCACATCGGCACAATCAGGATAATGGCCAATGCCAGCGAGAAGCTCTCATATTCCGCCGAGTGAGTCAGGAAGACGAACAGAACGCACAGTGGAAAGATGAACAGCGCGGTATTGCCAGCCGTCTCTTCCTGATATGCCAGCTCGGTCCATTCATAGGTGAATCCGGCCGGAAGATCCTTCTTCGCCAGTTCCGCCATGATATCGATCGCCTGACCGCTGCTGACGCCCGGCACACCGGCGCCGTTGATCTCCGCCGATGGATAGAGGTTATACCGATTGATTCGATCAGCATCGGCGATGTTTTTCAGTTCCAACAAGGTTCCCAGCGGCACCATTCCACCGGCGGCATTTCGGGTCTTCAGTCGCGCCACATCTGATGTCAGCGCCCGGTACGGCGCATCCGCCTGGGCCACGACCTTGTAAGTCCTGCCCAGATAGTTGAAGTCATTGATGTAATAACTGCCCAGATAAACCTGCAGCGCCTGAAAAATATCCGTGACAGCGACATTTTCCTTCTTCGCCTTGGTGCGATCCACGTTCGCATAAAGTTGGGGAACGCTGGCGCGAAATGTGCTGAAGAGCGAGGTAATGCGGGGATCCTTTCTTGCGTCGGCGATCAGTGCGCCGGTCGCCGCCTCAAGCTGCTGCGGCGTGGCAAGGCCCGATCGATCCTCCACCTGCATCTTGAATCCACCCGCCTGGCCAATCCCGCGAACCGGTGGCGGGGAAAGCACCAGTGAAAACGCCTCCTGCACCTGGCTGAACGCGCCCATCAACTGGCCCGACAGCGCATTGGCCGATTCCGCCGGTTTGCGGGCGCGCTCGTCAAAATTATTCAGAGGCAGGAATATCGTCGCCGTGTTCGTCTGGTTCGTTCCCGTCAGCAAATTAAATCCGGTGACGCCGAACGTGTCGTGAATCCCGGGAAACTTCTGCGCGATCGCACAAAGCCGATCCACCACCGCATCGGTTCGCTCGATCGAAGATGCATCGGGGAGCTGCGCGGCGGCAATCAGGTACCCCTGGTCCTGCTGCGGGATGAACCCCAGCGGCACGGTCTTGAAACCGAAATAGGTGAGAACGACCAGGCCAACATACGCCCCCAATACCACGATCGACAACCGCACAACGTATTTCAATGCCCCAACGTAGCCGGAATTCACCTTTTCCAGCCCGAGATTGAACAAATGAAAAAACCAGCCCAGAAGCAAGTCGATTCCGCGGGTAAGCCAATCTCGTTTGGCCGCATGCGGCTTGATGATCAGCGCCGCCAGCGCGGGGCTGAGCGTCAGCGAGTTGAACGCCGAAAGCAGCGTGGAGAATGAAATGGTCAGTGCGAATTGCCGATAAAACTGCCCGGTGATTCCGCTGATAAACGCCACGGGAATGAACACCGCCGAAAGCCCGAATGCGATCGCGATGACAGCGGGGGTGACTTCGTCCATCGCCCGGTAAGCCGCCTCGCGCGGGGAAAGCCCGTGCTCGATCCACCGATCCACATTTTCCACCACCACGATCGCGTCGTCCACGACGATGCCGATCGCCAGCACCAGCCCGAAGAGCGAAAGATTATTCAGCGAAAATCCGAAGACCGCCATCACCGCGAAAGTTCCCACCAGCGACACCGGAATGGCCAGCAGCGGCACCAGTGATGCCCGCCAGCTTTGCAGAAATACCAGCACGACCAGCGCCACCAGCCCGACAGCTTCGAAGAGCGTTTTGACCACATCTCTGATGCTGTTGCGCACGAAAATCGTCGTGTCATACGGGATCGAATACGCCACGCCTGATGGAAAATACGTCTTCAGCTCCTCCATCTTTTTGTAAACGGCGTTGGCGGTGGCGATGGAATTGGAGCCCGGCAACTGAAAGATGGGAATGCCGATGGCCGGCAATCCATTGAAATGCGTGGTGGTGCTGTAATCCGCCGCGCCCAGCTCCACGCGCGCCACGTCTTTGACTCGCGTGAGGCTTCCATCGGCGCCGGTCTTGATGATGATTTCGCCAAACTGGCTCGGATCAACCAGGCGTCCCTGGGCGTTCACCGTGTATTGAAATGGAGCTTTCCCCGGTGGCAGGGGAGGACCACCGACAATGCCGGCGGCAATCTGAACATTCTGCTCCTGCACCGCGTTGATAAAATCGCCCGCGGTCAGATTGCGCGACGCCAACTGTTCGGGATTCACCCACAGCCGCATCGAATAATCGCGCGCCCCGAAGATGTATATATCCCCCACGCCCTGCAAACGCGCCAGCTCGTCCTTGATCTGAAGTGTTGCATAATTGCTCAGGTATAGCGGATCGCGGGTGCCGTCCGGGGAATAAAGCGCCACCGCCAGCGTGATATCCGGCGATGCCTTCTTCACCACGATCCCCGCGCGCTGAACGTCCGACGGCAACACCGGCTGCGCGATCGCCACGCGGTTCTGAACCTGCACCTGCGCAATATCCAGGTTCGTTCCCAGCTTGAACGTCACCGTCAGCTTCATGTTGCCGTCATTGGTGCTCTGGCTGGACATGTAAAGCATGCCCTCAACGCCGTTGATCTGTTCCTCGATCGGCGTGGCCACGGTTTCGGCGACGGTCTTGGCGTTGGCGCCCGGATAGCTGGCGCTGACGGTTACCGTCGGTGGCGCAATCTCCGGGTACTGCGCGATCGGCAGCGTGAAAATCGCAATCGCGCCGACAATAATCGTGACGATTGATAGCACTGCCGCGAAGACGGGCCGCTCAATGAAAAAATGAGCAATCATGGGCTGTTTCCGTCCGTGGGTTCAGTGGACGGACTCGCCGCCGCAGGCAAATTTATGTTGTGGTCCGCGGAGATGGCCTCGGTTGTGGGAACTGTCCTTGCCTCGTTCGCCCCGGGATCCGAAAACGCTGCAGCATCGACCTTGATCGTCCCCTGAGTCGGGGCGACCGTGGCGCCAGGGCGCGCGTGCATCTGCCCGTTGATGATCGCCCAATCGTCGGGATGCAGCCCGGATATGATTGATCGCAGTCCGCCAAACAATGCTCCCAGTTGCACGACCCGCGCCTCGACGACGTTTTCCTTGTTGACCACCAGCACGTATTTCTGGCTCTGGTCGTTGCCGATCGCAGTATCCGGCACCAGCAGCGTCTGATATCGACCGCTCCCGGGAATGCAGAGCCGCGCAAAGAATCCGGGGGTGAGCAGTCCCGAGCGGTTTTCCAGGACGCCCCGTGCCCTCAGCGTGCCGGTCGCCGGGTCGATATGGTTGTCGACGAAGTCAATGTATCCCTCGTGTGGAAATCCAGCCTCATTGCTGAGCTGAACGTAGCACGGCACTTTTCCAGCGTGGGTATTGACCACCTTCTTTTCAACGGCCAGCTCCTGATACTTCAGCACTGAATGCTCGTCGATATCGACATAGCAATACATCGGCGTGACCGATTGAATTGTCGTTAGCAGCGTGGCCTGTCCCTGGCCGCCATTCACGAGATTTCCGATCGTCACCAGCTTATTGCTGATCCGGCCACTAACCGGGGACATGACCCGGCACCATTCCAGATTCAGACGGGACGATTCCACTGCCGCCTTCGCGCCGGCCACGGCGGCGCTGGCCTGATCCACGTTCGCGCTGGCATTGTCGAGATCCTGTTGCGCGACCGCGTTATCCTTCCGCAATCCCTGCAACCGATCAAACGTGACTTTGGCGATCGCCCACTGCGCTTCGGCTTTCTGCTGGTCGGCAAGCTTCGCGTCCAGATCCGCCTTGAACGGCCGATCGTCGATCACAAACAGCAAATCACCCTTCCGGACAATCGATCCCTCGATAAACGGCGCTTCAGTGAGCAACCCGCTGACCCGCGCGGCCACATTCACCGACTGGGGCGCTTCCAGATATCCCGTGTAAGTGTCCCATTCGACAACATCCTTTTGCACGGGATGCGCAATCGTCACCGCCGGCGGCGGCGGTGGCTGGGCGGACGGCTTGCCGCCACAACCCAATAAGCCGGCCGCCATCAGCGCGGCCAGAATCGCAAGCCCACGCCCCGGCGTCCGATTCGCAACTTCCAGCTCGGGAAAATCTCTCGTTGTCTTTGACATAACAGTTACTTCCCGGAACCTATTCGGGCCGACCGGAGTAACGACCGTCAAAATTTCAGATGATTCATGAGCGCGGCCGGACCGTTGAATAAGAGTTGGAAACAAGCGTGGCGGGAATCGGCGTCACCGGGCGGACACTAGTCAGGCAAATCCACGGAGTCAAATACGGCACATGATCGGCACAGCCAGATCGTTCGACGCCCTGTCAAAACCTACCCAATGGGCCCGACAAGATTCGAACTTGTGACCTCGTCCTTATCAGGGACGCGCTCTAACCAACTGAGCTACGAGCCCGCGATGCCTTGGGGAAGCCGATTCTATGGCCCACCCGCCCTCTGTCAATCGACACTAACCAAAACAAACGCGCCCATGCGCCTTTACCGGGATAGCCACTTCAGTAACTATCTTTCCTCGCTCACTCCGAAGCACTCCCATCCCCCGCTTGACCCGCCGCCCCGCGCATAGAATGATGCACCTTTCGACCGGGAGTCGCATGAGCACCTTCTCCGTCGTGTTGCTGACGGCCGTTCCCAGCCACCTGGGCGCGACGGGCATCGGCGCGTTCGTCAAGGTCGATGGCCGCGAATGCCTGCTCCGCACCGTCGAGCTTTTCCTCAACCGCGACAACGTCAAGCAGATTCAGTTGGTCGTCACGCCCGAATCGATGGAGGAATCCAAGCGCAAATACGGCGCGCACCTGGGATTCTCCGGCGTCAAGCTGCTCGCCGGTGGGCCGAACTGGATCGATCAGATCGCCGCCGCCGGACAGAATATCTCCGCCGAGTGCTCCCACGTGATCCTGCACGACGCGGCGCGTCCGGCTGTTGCGTATGCGGACATCGACGCGCTGATGGCGGAAGCCGCCAAGCGCCCGGCCGTCGCGCTGTCAACCGATCTTCGCGGTGGATTGGCCGAGCTGGACGAATCGGGCAAGCCCATCGAGTTCCATCCCCCGCAGAAATTTCAGCAGGTCGTCACGCCCTGGGCGATGCGCCGCGACCGCTTCGTCGAGATCGCCAAAACTAAGCGCGACCTGGCCGCCGGCGAGCTGACGCTGCTGCGCAGCTCTCAACTGAACCTGCGCGTGGGGGCCGCGTCGGATGCGGGCATGGTCAAGACCATGATCGCCATGCTCCCCAAGCCAAAAATCAGGGCCGCCGACAATCCCTTCGAGGAAGCGCAGTGGTAGCCTGCGCCGCCGCCCTTTTGTTCGTTTCATTGCAAAGGACATCATGCTCACCGTCATCCTCCTGACGATCTCCAACACGTTCATGACCTTCGCCTGGTACGGCCACCTCAAGTTCGAGAAAACCGCCCTCTGGAAAGTAATTCTCGTCAGCTGGGCCATCGCCTTTTTCGAATACTGTTTCCAGGTCCCCGCCAACCGCATCGGCAATCAGCGCGGCATGAACGGCTACCAGCTCAAAGTCATCCAGGAGGCCGTCACTCTGGTTGTATTCTGCACATTCGCCGTATTTTATTTGAAGGAAAGTCTGCGCTGGAACTATCTCGTCGGCTTCGCCTTCGTGATGATCGGCGTCTTCGTCGTCTTCCATCGCTGGGATCGCGCCGCGGGGTAGGCCCACCCACGGCGGGACTGCCCAGGCGGTATTCGCACTCCTAACAATTCGCCCCAATCACCAAGGCAATGCGTCCCCCAAATGGAAAAACCCACCCGTCGGACCGTCGGGCGGCAGCGTGGCCAGTTGGACGCTCGTCTTCGCGCCTTCGGCCACTTCGAGCGTCGCGCCCTCACCCCCCATTTCAGTTTTGACCCAGCCGGGATGGGCTGAATTGACCTTGATGGGCGTGCCTCGAAGCTCGGCCGCCAGGTGAACCGTGAAGGCATTGAGCGCCGTCTTGGACGTGTCGTACGCGAATGTCTTGTGGCTATAAATCGGCGACGACGGGTTGGCGTGCAGGGTGAGCGATCCGAGGATGCTCGACAAATTCACGATACGCCCCGCCGGCGACCGCTGGATCAGCGGCAACAACGTCCGCGTCAAGGCAACGACCGCGAAAAAGTTCGTCTCGAACGTATCGCGCAGCGCCTTCTCCGACACCGTGCTCGTTGTATTGATGCCTTCGGCCCCGCGGGATTCCACCCGTTCCTCCAGAATGCCGGCGTTGTTGACCAGAATATCGAGCCGGCCGAAACGTTTTTCCACAAGTGTTGCCAATCGCTGATGATCCTCACGATTGCCGACGGCAAACTGGATGGCCTCTACCTGCTTGAGGCCGTCCTTGCGAAGCCCGGCGGCGGCGGCTTCGCCTTTCGCCCGGTCGCGCGAGCCGAGCAGCACTGTCATGCCCAGTTTTCCCAATCCGCGCGCCGTCTCCAGGCCGATTCCCCGGTTCGCGCCGCTGATGAACGCGACCTTCTCTTGCGCTGCCATAATTGCTCTCCTTGTTGAGGCTATTCAATGGCCGCAGGTCGGATAAGTCAAAGTGTGGTGGCACAGTTTGGTAACTCGTTTGTTTAGCGGCCGCGCTTGACATCGACGAGCTCCCTTCGGTCTGAGCTCAGGGTCGAAGACAGTCGAGCCGCGCTGCGTGTTCCACGCGAAGCAACGCCGGGCAAGCCCGGCCGCTAAACACGCTTGGCGAACTTCTTCATCCCCTCTACGGCACGGGCATCGTCGTCGGCTGGTGCGTCTGGCCCTCCACCGGCGCCCAGCGAACCACGTCCCGAAACTGCCCGCCGTGCTTCTGCATATTCTGCGGCACCTGCGATCCATCCGAATTGTAATACGAATACTGTGGCGCATCCGTGCGATAGAACAGCCCATCGTTCGCCCCACATCTCGAATAAACCAGGGGCCGATCGGCGCCACCGCGCAATGCTCCCTTGATCAGCACATATCCCAACGTCTGCTTCCCATCACCCCAGGGATCCAGCGGCAGGCGCGGCATCTCTGTCTTGAGGTCATCCAGCGAACCCGGCCAGCGGCCATGCTTGAATTGAAACACATGCGCCGCCAGCGACATCGCCGTCAAGTCGCGCTCGCAAAGCACGCGCCGCGCCGTCTCCAGCGCTCGCGCCAACGACGGCTTCATCACGGGATTCGCCGCCACGCCACCCGGCTCGCCTTTGAGCGCGCGGTCAAGCTGCGCCTGCGCATCGGGATGATCCAGCAGCCGACCGATCCATGCCTGGGCCATCGGCACGGGCACGGCAGTGGTCTCCGTGGAGTCGGCGCTGATCGTCACGTTCGAAATCATCACCGTCAGCCGCGACATCGCCAGCGCCTGGATTCCCTCGCTCACCAGGAACCGCACCAGCACGACTCCCGGCTCATTCTGCAACAGATCTCCCAGGTGCATGACATCGCCGATCGAATCGAATGCACCCTGCTCATCGTGCAAGACCACGCTTTGATATAGCGCCGCGTCCCCGATCTCGTTGGCGATGTTGCGACACCCGTTCAGATACTGCCACCGTCGACCTCCGTTTTGCGGATTAAGCGAAGCCCACGCCGCGTGCTTCATCCCGCTTGCCTGCCGGACCAGCTTGCGCACGTCGGCGCCCGCCTGGTAATCCGCCTGCTCCATCTTCATCCACGCATCGCCATAAGGCGGATATGACGGATATACCAGATTCGAGCTGGCCGGCGAACAGATCCCCGCGGCGTCCGCACGCTCCAACAACCGCGCCGCCTGCCCATAGACCAGCGCCGCATCGTCCGACCCCACCGACGCCGGCTCTTCTCCCTGCAGACTGATCGGAACTACGGCAACACCCGCCGCCAACGGATCGGCATGGCTGCGCGTTGTCGCCATTTCCGCCGCCATCCCCAGCGCCGCCGCGATTGCGCTCGCGACAATTCTGGCGCTTATCCGCAAGTTCCCCAATTCCATGGCAATTTATATTCTACTCACTTTCATGCGAAAGAGTGATTGGCAATCGACTTGATCTTTGGCACACATCACTCATCAATGACCTGTCTCAGCGCGTCAACAACCCGCTCCACCACCCCCTCCCAATCTCCCGCTGAAGCCTGACGGAACAACCGCATCGTTGGATACCACGGGCTGTCCTCACGCTCGCGCATCCACCGCCAGTCGGGCGCGAACGGCAGCATCACCCACACCGGCCGGCCCATCGCGCCGGCCAGGTGCGCCGCGGATTTCCGAAAAACGAAACATCGTTTAGCCGGCGAGCCTGCTCGGCGCGATCCAATCTGGCGCCCGTTCAAGTTGCGGACGCGGCCGGCAGTGCGAGTCGGTTTTGGTCGGGCGCGATCCCGGCGAGTAGGCTCGCCAGATAAGCAGCGTGAGAGATCCAATCAGTTCCACGGCAATCGGCGCGCGATTACGCCTGGATGCTCTGGCTCTTCTGGTCCGTGGGCCACCACCAGCCCAGCTTGGGATCGTTGCTGACGCTGACATTGATCCCCAGCCATGCGGCGCAGACGGCGACGGCGTGGTGGGCCTGTTGCGGGGAATCGAACACCTGCTCGATGCTCTTGTGGTTGCGCGGATTCCGCCAGGCAGATAGAAAGTTGCCCACCGTGTACAAATGCAGGACGTGTTGCAGCGGCAAAGCGATCTCCGATCGCATGATCTCGCCCAAGGGAAGGTCCAGAACAGGGTTCTTGGCCATGCTCCACCCGAGATGTAGATGAGATGAAAAAAGGGATCCGTTGCCGCGGAATTCCCGCCCGAATTGGCTCCGTCGGCATCCGTGCCGCTGGAGATTCATTCCGTCGCCGCGATTTCGGCAATGCGGTCGTCTGGAAGCGCAAGTTATCCGAGGACTGGCGAAAGTCAACGCGCATGGGATCATAGAAAATGAAAAATTCCAATGACGAAATCCGAATGACGAATGTCCAAACAATGACGCCTTGACACCCCCCGTCCGGTCCCCTAATTTCGGATCGGTGTATGGAGTTGCCGCACACGATTAGAGCACAGAAGGGCACGCCGCCGTGATCCCCGTTCAGCAAGGCAATACCTGCGTCATCGGCCTGCAATGGGGCGATGAGGGCAAGGGCAAGATCGTCGATTTCCTGGCGGAGAAGGCGGATGTCATCGTCCGCTGGTGCGGCGGAGCCAACGCCGGGCACACCGTCCGCATCGGGGGCGAGAAATACTCCACGCATCTTTTGCCGGTTGGCGTCCTGCGACCGGGGAAGATGAACATCATCGGCAACGGGGTGGTGCTGGACCCGGCCGCCCTGTTTCGCGAGATCGACGAGCTCACCGCCCGCAACGTGCTGGTTGGGCCGGATAATCTGCGCATCAGCTACAAGACCCACCTGGTGATGCCCTACCACGTGCAGGAGGACACCGCCCGCGAGCAGAGCGCCGAGGGCACCGCCCTGGGCACCACGCGCCGCGGCATCGGGCCGACCTACGCCGACAAGATGCAGCGCGCCACCGCCCTGCGGGTGGCGGACCTGATGCACGAGGAGAAGCTTAAACAGCGCGTGGAGCAGGTCGTCACCGAGCGGAATAAGGTGCTGCGGGCGCTATACGATTCGCCCCCAATGCATTGGAAGCAGGTTTTCGAGCAGTATCGGGATTTCGGCCGGCGGATCGGGCCTTTCGTGGATGACACCACCTGGCTCCTGCTGGACTATGCCAGGCAGGGCAAGCGCATCCTCTTCGAAGGCGCCCATGCGGTGCTGCTGGACGTGGATCATGGGACATATCCATATGTGACCAGCAGCAATTGCTCGGGCCTTGGCGTCTACACCGGCGCCGGCGTACCGCCGCAGATGGTGCAGGAGTTCGTCGGCGTTATTAAAGCCTACAGCACGCGCGTCGGCGGCGGGCCCTTCCCCACGGAGCAGGACAACAACACTGGCAACTATATCCGCGAGCGCGGCAACGAATACGGCACGACAACGCGTCGCCCCCGCCGCTGCGGGTGGTTCGATGCGGTCGCGGCCCTGTATGCCGTCGATCTCTGTGGCGTCAGCTCGGTCGCGCTGACTTTGCTGGATGTGTTGTCCGGGCTGGATCACGTGCAGATCTGCACCGCCTACCGCCGGCAGGGGTCGCGCCTGCCCTACTTCCGAGCGGACATGGACGTTCTGGCGGACGTCGAGCCGATCTTCGAGACCCTCCCCGGCTGGCGAGGGAACATCAGTGGCTGCCGCAGCTTCGAGGAGTTGCCCAGGGAAGCACAACAATATGTAAAGCGGATCGAGCAGCTGATCGGTGTACCAGCAAAAATGGTCAGTATTGGTCCCGAGCGATCCGCCACCCTCATGCGATGAATTAAAAGTACCGATGCCTGCGATATTTGCGCGCACCGGGCTCTTCCCTCCCGAATTTGTCCAACTCCTGAGCCAGGGACGATAACTCACGAGCCAGCACCACCCCGACCGATACGGTGGGATATCTGTTTGGCCCTATCGCCTTTTGTGAAGCGGGAGATTCCCCGTCTGAATCGCCCGGCGAAAGAGCAATGACACGAAGCGGAAATCGATCAGCTATGTCGCTGCAAGCCAGCCTGCGAGCGAGATTGGATTTCGTGCTCAGCACGGTCGACGACGACGGCCTGACCGGGCCACGACTGAAGTCCGATGCCCTGCGCCTCTGGAACCGCGTGCGACGCTTCGCCGCCATGAATCTGATCGCCCCGGACATGGATACCGAGGGGTTGGAGCTCGCGTGCTACGCCCTGCAATTGCCGCCGCGGCACGGACGGGGCATCGTGGCCGGCCGGCTGGGCCGCACCAACCTCCGCGAACGCTGCGAGCAGTCGGCGGAGCTGCTGGTCAGCGTCATGGGCGACGATGTCGAAGAGCCGCTGTTGGACCGCACGACCCGCCTGCTGCACGAGGTTCCCCAGCGCTCACCCGTTCTGGACGAGGCGCGCTTGCTGGCCGACGCGGTGAACCTGGACGATTTCGGTGTCACGGGGATGGTCGTCCAGGCCGTGCAACTGGCTTTGCAGGGCGAGGGCGTCGCCGACCTGGCGGAGGCCGCGGAGAAACGCGAGCAATACGGCTACTGGCAGGCACGGCTCAAGGACGGATTCCATTTCGAGCCCATCCGCGCCATCGCCACCCGCCGGCTGGAAAGCGCCACCGCCGTCGCGAAGATGCTGGCGGATGAGCTCAAGCAAGACACTCCCTGACACCCCCCTGTTAATCCAAGCCGCCTGGGTCGCGCCCATGAGCGCGCCGCTGCTGCGCGATGCCGCGGTTGTCTGCCGCGGCGGAATCATCACCGCGGTGGGAGATGCCAAATCGCTCCGCCGATTGAATCCGGATGCACACGTCCACGACGCCGGTGATGTGATCCTTCTGCCCGGTCTGGTGAATGCGCATACGCACCTGGAACTGAGCGACTGCACCGCCGGCCCTCCGCCTGCAAGCTTCGGCCAATGGATCAACGACCTCGTGCAACGCACTGCATCCGTTGGCGACGCCATGGCGGATGTGGTGAAGCGCGCGGTCGAGATCGGCATCACACAATGCCTGCGCTTCGGTGTCACCACCGTCGGCGATATCACCAAGCAATGCATGCTCACCCGCCCGCTCCTGCGCGATGGTCCGCTGCATGTCATCAGCTTTGGCGAAATCCAGGCGATGGCCCAGCGACGCAGTCTGCTGGAGCAACGCTTCACCGCTGCCGCTGACATGTCGCTGGAATCGCCGCATCTTCGCGTCGGCCTGAGCCCGCACGCGCCCTACACAGTCGAACAGGCCGGATACGCCAAATGCCTCTCCTTCTGCAAAACACACAACCGACCGCTCGCCACGCACCTCGCCGAAACACCCGATGAAGCACTTTTCCTGTCGGAACATCGCGGCCCCTTCCGCGACCTGTGGGAAACGGGCGTGAACGCGTGGGATGATTCGGTGCCAAAATACACCGGCGGCCCAATCCGCTTCGCCGCCGAGCTGGGATTGTTGGATTATCCCACGCTGCTGGCCCACGTGAATTATTGCGACGATGACGAGCTGTCGATCCTCGCCCGCGGCAAAGCCAGCGTCGTCTTCTGCCCGCGCACGCACCAATTTTTCCAGCACCCGCCCCACCGCTGGCGCGACATGCTGGCCCGCGGCATCAACGTCGCCATCGGCACCGATAGCTGCGCCAGCTCGCCCGATCTGAATCTCGTGGACGACTTGCGCCTGCTCCGCCGCCTCGCGCCGGAGGTTCCCGCACAGAAGATTTGGGAGCTGGCCACGTTAAACGCCGCCCGTGCTTTGCAAGTGACTGGATCGATCGGCCAATTGTCGATCGGCGCCTGGGCGGATTTGGTCGCGTTCCCGGTGCGGACCGATCATCCGTTGGAAGAAATACTGGAAGGGACGGCCACTCCCTCGGCCGTCTGGATTGGCGGTCTGCTGTGACTGCGTGTCCGCAGCCTGTCAGCTCGAGCGTGCATGGCGAAGCAAACCGGCTGCGTATGTGACGGTCGGAAACATCTTGACCTCCGTGCCCCAGGAACTGTACAGTTCATTGCAGCCAAACAGAGAGTTCAGCAATGTTCCTGAAGGATGAGGGAAATACGATCAGGGTGGTGTCAGCGCTGGTGGCCCGTTCGCATTTCGGTACGCTGCTTCGCCACATCGAGGAGGAGCGCGGCTCGTTGGTGATCCAGAAGCGAGGAACGCCCAGGGCCATTGTGTTGAGCATACGCGACTACGTTCGGCTTGCCGCTCCTGAGCCGCAGGTCCTTCGTCTGATCGCGGAAGAATCGCGCCGTCGCGGCAAGCACAAGCTCAAATCCGGGCAGATCGACCGGATCATCATCGCGGCGCGCAAACGCAAAGCCCATCGCGTATGATCCCACTTCGGCTGGTCGTCGACACCAACATCATCATCTCGGCGGCCCTCAAGCCCGACGGGTTGCAACGAACCGTTCTGCTGCTGGCCATTACAAGGCCCGCTCGACTGTATGTTTCACAGCCGATTTTTGCCGAATATCGGCTGGTGCTGGCGCGTCGGGAGTTGCATATCCGAAAGGGACTGCAACAACAATTGCTTCGTCTGATCGCGCGCCGCTCCCATCTTGTGAAGCCCCGCCGCGTTCTTCGTATAACGAGAGATCCGGACGACAACAAATTCGTCGAGTGTGCCGATACCGCCCGGGCAGACTATCTGTTGACGGGAAATCAGCGTCATTTCCCAAGGTATTGGAAACGCACCAAAATCATCACGTCGCGCGAGTTTATCGAAATTGTCGGCCCTCACCTGATTCCGTGAAGTGGGTCAAGCCCCGTTACTCAGTCCCCATCCCTGACTGCTTCGCGCGGTTGATCGCGGCCGTCAGGCGCTCGTAAATCTCAGCCGGCTTGCGGAGGCTACGCGGCAAATTCATATACGGGCGTCTGAATGGTCCGCGTCGGCTCGCGCTCCCCGTTGATGATCGCATGAATGCGTTCCACCGTCTGGGGCGAGAAGAACTGCTCGCCGGTTTCGACACAGACCCGCGCCGGCACATGCTCAATGACGATGATTCGCCCTTCGACTTCGACTGTGTAGGTGACCTGTCGGCTTTCCAACGTTGAGACCGGATGTTTTTCGTTCATGACTTCCTCGTTCGCAAATCAATCCAATGGTCCGGATCAGGCTCGTACAGTGTAATAATTTTAATGATTGGCCGCGATGGATAACTCACATGCACGTGCAGGGGGCGATGCGTATTGGTCCTGCCAAGAACGAGACAACTCGGTCCATATTTATCATCAGGGTAATCTTCTATTATGGCGCCGCTTGCAATGGCCTGCCGAACGTCCGCCACCGCTATCTGACGACGGATGGTCTGATCGACAGCGTGACGGGAAAACTCAAAATCGTCACGGGTGAACTTCCTCGGATTTCGTCAATCAGCGCCATTCGGCCAAAACTCCGTCCGATCGACTGCAGGCTTCCACCGTCACTCGGTCCCCAACCCCGACTGCTTCGCGCGGTTGATCGCCGCCGTCAACCGCTCGTGCGTCTCCACCGGCTTGCGGATGGTTTGCCAGATGGCGGTGGGCATTTCTTCGTCTTTGGGGATGATCTCGATCGAGCCGACGCCGGCGAGTTTTTCGCGGACGTTCGACACCAGCCGCGTGCGGATTACCTTGCGCAGGGGGCAATCGAACACGTCGACGTTGAAGACGCCGATCACGCGCAACACGCGCATGTCTGTCAGGACGTAAAGCAGCCCGATCCATTGCAGGATGGACCACATCAGCCGCCCGGCGATCAGGAAGACTGCCAGATCGAGATAGAAACGGTCGTGCATGCGATGATCGATGACCGCCAGCGCCAGGGCGACCACCGCGGTGACGGCGGCGAAAGCGGCGGAACTGAACGGGATGAGCCACAACGACGGCTTGAGCACCATCAGCACGACTTCGCCCTCGCGCAGGATATGGGAGGCCAGCAGCGCGGCGATGGACGTGACGGCGGCTGGTCGGGCGGCAGCACCGGCAGCGCCCGCGCCGGCGGCGCCCGCCTCGGCGGCGTGAAGCAGCGGCCCGCGCGGCCGCGGCAGAATCCCCATCCGCCGTGGCCGCGTGCGCGGCAGACGCGCCCGCCGCCCGATCCGACGGCGAAGTTGCTCCAGCCCCGATCTCATGCTCGCCTTTCGATCGCGTCTTTGGTCAGCGTGACGATGTCCGGAATGTTCCGGTAGTAATCATTGTAATCCAGGCCATAGCCGACCACGAACTCATCGGGAATCTCGAATCCAACATAATCCACGTGCGTCTGGCGCGCCGCCGGCCGGTCCTTGCGCAACAGGACGCAGCTCTTGACGCTGGCCGCGCCCATGTCCTGCAGGGCCGGCGCCACCATCCGCAGCGTGCCGCCGCTATCCAGGATATCGTCCAGAACCAGCACGTGCCTGCCTCGAATCTCGCCGAGCTGGCTGCCCAACAGCTGCGATCCCTGCGACTTGACGCTGCGCCCAGGATAGCTGCTGACCATCATCAATCCGATGCGAATGGGGATGGGAATCTGGCGAATCAAATCGCCGCAGAAAATCATCGCGCCGGTCATGATCGGGACGATGGTGATTTCCGGATCGCCGTTGGCCGAGGTGGAATGATCCGCAGTGATCTGCATCGCCAGCTCCTTCACGCGCGAGGCGATCTGATCCTGCGTGATCAACGTGTGGTCGATGTCACGGTTCATTGGGATATTCTAACGGGCCAGTGCGGGTAATTGAACAGAGTTTAGCGGCCGGGCTTGCCCGGCGTTTCCCCCGCAACGCCGTGCGGCTCAACTGAAAGCTGCTCCGCGTATTCCCATCGGCGCAGCACAGAAATGCCGCTGCGTGTCGCTGCGGCGCGTTTTCGCTTAAGTTTTATAAAAAGCGGACGACGCACCTCGGCGTGGGCGCGGACTCATCCGAAGAAATGCACCCAATCGCCGGGGTGCGCCTGCCGCTCCCGCCTCGCCGTTGCAATCGGCGCGGCAAAAGCGGGTGACGGATCCCGGGTCGCTCGGCCGCGCGTGACCGATGCTCCGGGGCTCCGCGTCCTAGGAAAACACGTGGTTCCTCTATATTGGGTAACAACCTACCTGACTAATCCCGGTGCGCGCACCTGCGTTTTTCGCTGAATATCGAGGGTCAATTATTTCTTGGGCTTGCGATGTTTTCGGCGGGGCGCGTGGGGCTTCGGAACTGACATGATGTGTCGCATCGCCGCGTCCATGCGGCGCATTGCGGCCTCTGGATCGGTAACGACTACTTCATCGGCTCGCTTCGTATAGCGTGGTCGCATAGTGACAGTATACCGCCAACTTGGTGTTGCGGTCATTAAGTTTGCCCGGTAATTTGCTTAACAATCGCCTCCGGTAATGGCCAATTTGCACCCCAGAAAACGCCCATTTTATTTCCGAACGCAACAAGAAGCAGCCCTATAGGGGCGTTCATAACCCTGCATTCGTGCATTATCGTTCCACCGACGCAGAGTGCTTGGTCACCGCCTCGGGTAAGCGCTGCCGTCCCGGCGTCAGACGCTTTTACAAGATAACCGCTAGGCGAATACAATTCGGCTGCTCCTTGTAATGCGGCTGCGCCGGTCTTTCGTAACTCAAGTATTGGTTTGCCGTCCCGTTCGCAAACAAGCAGATTAGGTTCGTGCCGTTGTGTGATATTCGCGCTTTTCCCAGCTTCGGTGAGAATTATGCGCGGACCTACAACATTGGCGATTTTTATTCCACTACTGTCATAAACAGGGAAGCGTATTGTGAAACCAGCTTGAATTTCTCTCGTGATTTCTAAAAGTGGAGTTTCATTAAACTGAAGGACCGTCGGACAGCCGATAATTGTGTTTGACGCAAGCCGCACTGCGGGAACGCTTTGAAAAATGACCTCCATGCCGTTTCTCCTTATGGGTTAGAATTTTCATTATGTTACCGGAATACCAAAAGTTGTCTATTTTGCAAAAGGAAAATGAGAAGCTGAAGGCGGCGCTTTCGGCGCTAATTCCTTGGGCCGGGGAGCGTCCCGACGGTCCTGACTGGGCCACACCACAAGCAAAAAAAATAAATCGCGAGATGTTTGATCGTGCGCTTATGCAGGCCGTAGACTGCTTCCCACCAGATTACGGTCAGGAGACCATTGACCGCGCTTCTGATCCGCTTAACAATTAGCTTCTGCGCTGCCCTCGCCGCTGTCGTCTAGGGAGCGTCCCAACGTCGGCATTCCGATCAGATTCTTGTAGGTCAATCGCTTGCCGCTAACGCCACTAAGCGCTATTGCAAACCGGTCCGCGTCCTTGACCTCACGGTTGTTGAACCGAAATGCTTCCGAGTCGATGTATGCTCCGGTATGGAATGGCTCGATGGAAACATGCGTTCCCTTAATGCATCGCTTGAACAATGACCAGAAGTTTTCCAGGCCGTTAGTGTGGACCACTTTGTCTTTCACGTAGGCTTCCGCGTGGTCAATGAAATCGTGGGCGAACGTCGGGCTTAGGCCGCTATAGGACTGAAGCGCGTCCGAGTAAACGCTAGATCCCGGCTCGACATTGCTGTGGATGACTTCGTGGATCGTCTTTTTCTTACGGTCCGCCAGAACCATCGCCCGTACGGTGCTGTGTTTCTTGCCATCGTGCCGTTCCAGCAATCCCATTACTGGCGTCATTGCTGCACCACCCGTACCTTTAATCCGGGCCGCACGCTTCGCTTTGTGCATATTGATGGCGCGGCCACCGATGAATGTTTCGTCGGCCTCGATGACGCCAGACAACTTCTTGTCAAACGATCCGACGTGCAGCGCGAACCGGACACGATGCAACATGAACCAAGCCGACTTTTGCGTAATGCCAAGAGCGCGGGCGACTTCATAGCTACTGATTGAGTTTTTGGCGTTTGTTTCAAGCCAGGCCGCGACCAGCCACTTTTCCAGCGGGAGTGGGCTTTCCTCAAAGATCGTGCCGACCTTGGCACTGAATTGACGGCGCGGGTGCTTTGTGTGGCACTGCCAACGGCGCTGGTTTGCCAGATACGAAGCGGCTTTGGACCCGCAATGCGGGCATGTAACGCCGTGCGGCCAACGAAATTGGATGAAGTATTGCAGGGCCGCATCGGGATCGGCGAAATACTGGACGGCTTCCATGAGGGTCCGAAGTTTCTTGATTCCAGTGTTCATGGCCGGATTGTATCCAGAAGATCAGTATTAGTCAAGTATGTTGTTACCCTATATTGGGTCGGGCGCCTGAAGGTTTTCGCGGGTTTCGGACAGCGCCGTTTCGGCAGGGCCATTCGAAATCGCGGCGCGACGCGGGGTTGCGATCGAGCAAATAGATTTATTTCTGGAAATCGCAGACGGTTTTAGCGGCGGCGACTACTCCTACAATGAGCGGAATGCTCGATGTACTGATCATCGGCGGTGGGCCGGCGGGGACGGCGGCGGGGATGGCGCTGCGGCGGCGTGGACGCTCCGTCATGATCGTCGAGCAACGTCGATTTCCACGCGACAAGGTTTGTGGAGAATGTCTGAGCAGTCTTGGCATCGGGGTGCTGGAACGTCTGGGGGTGGCTGGCGCGGTGCGCGGACAGGGCGCGCGGGAGCTGCGGCGGGCCGTGTTGTATGCCACCGATGGCCGGGCGTGCGAATTGAATTTGCCGCAGGCGATGTGGGGCATTTCGCGGCGCGTGCTGGATGCGACGCTGTTGTCCACCGCCACCGACGCGGGGACAGAACTTTTTCAGCCGGCGCGATGCGAAGGGATTTTTGGCGGCGCTCCGCCGCATGCGCTGGTGCGCGATCTGACGAACAATACGGTGCATCGAATCGAAGCGCAGTGGATCATCGTGGCCAATGGCAAGGGGCAGGGCGCGTCGCGCGACTTGGGCGTGAAGGCAAGATTTGAAAATGTGAACGTGCCCGCGGATGCGATCGAACTGTTCGGCCTGCGCGGGCATTACGGCGGTTTGGCGCCGATTGAAGATGGATATAACGCGGCGTTCAGCGTGCCGGCGGCGCGGCTGCGGCAATGCGGCCGGGATCTGGATGCAGTCATGGATCGGGCGATTGCCCAGAACGTCGCACTGGCACGACGGCTGGCCGGCGCCAGGCGAGTGGGAGATTGGATCGCGTCGCCGTTGCCGCGGTTTGGCGTCAGAGGAAACTGGCCGTCGGGCGTGATTCCCGTAGGCAACGCGGCGGCGGCACTGGAGCCGATCGGAGGCGAGGGAATGGGGTTGGCATTATACAGCGGCGAGATGGCGGCGGAGGCGATCGACGCGGCTTTGAGCGGCGGAGCAGCGATCCAGGAAAAACTGCGGGCGCAATTCGCGCGGCTCTGGCGTGGTCGGAGGATTTTCTGCCGCGCGATGGCGCTGGCGCTGTCGTCTCCCCCGGCCGCGCGAGTGATCATCGCCCTGGGCTCGGCTGGCATTGGCGTCCGTGTGGCCCTGGCGGCGGTGGGAAAACCGCGCTCGTCCGCTCGCTTCGCGACAGCCAGTCAGTAGAATTCCGCCGATTATCTGATGACGCTACGACGTTTCAAGTCCAGACGATCGCGGGGTGGGGTCGTCGGTTTCTTCGCCAAATATTCCTGGCTGCTGGGCCGCAATATTATCGGCTGGATTCTGATTCTTTCGTCGATCCCGGTTGGCGGGCTGGTTCCCTTCCCGCTTGGCCTTCCGATGTTCGTGATCGGCTTTGCGATGATCAGCTTTCCGGGCAAGCGGCGCCTGACGGCGCGCCTGCTGCGCGGCCGGCCGTTCGATCTCACCAGGCGCACATTGCTCTTGTGGATCACGGTCGTTTCATTGCTGATCCCACCGATTTTTGTCTGGGCGGTGGCGGCGCAAAAACGCCACCTGATCCGGCCCTCGCAAATGTCGACGGCGCATTTGTGCGCGCTCTACCTGGCGGCAATCGCGACAACCTGGGTTGCCGCTTTCTGCGTGATGTGGCTATTGAACCTGGTGATCCGCATGATACCGGGAATGCGACGGCGCGTGCGCCCGTGGCTGCGGCGGCACGGGATCAAATTGCTTCCACCGCGCCGCAAGCGGAAACTTTCGATCCCGCGCCCCCGCACCGCCACAAGATCGGGAAATTATTGAAATCGAGGTCCCAAAACCGCTGAAGAAAATCTGGGATTCGCTGGGAAGATGACGCGGAAAAAACGCGCGGTGCAAGCACCGCGGCTAAATGAGCCTGGATCTGGCGCACGATTGCATACGTGACCGCTCACGCCGCGGCGAGGGCGGGGGGTTGTTGGCGGGCGTCGGCGAGAATCCAGACGATGTTTTTTAGATAGACGAACGAGCCAAACGCCTGGCCGAGCAGGCCGATCGGATCGCGCCGCCACAGGAAATAGGCCAGCAATAGCAACGAGCCGACGAGGCTCATCCACCAGAAAAGCGGCGGGACCACCGACTTGCCCTGCCGCTCGCTGGCGATCCATTGCACCAGCATGCGTCCGGTGAAAAGCAGCTGCCCCAGCAATCCGATGCCGATCCAGATCATGATCGTGGGCGCCGAGAAATTCAGGAACCAGAGTGACGAACCGTTGCTGGCGGATTTGTACAGGCGCTCGGCCAGTTGCTCGGAGGGAAGGCGTTCAATGGCGCCGTCGGGGTTGGAGATCAGATAAAGCAGCCCGCCATCCGGTTGGCGCTGCAGCCAGGCGTGCGAGCGAGCATCAGGCAGCTTGATATCGACGGCGACGGCGTCGGGCGCGGGTGGATGGCGTCGGAACAGCAGGACGGCGGCGACGGCGACGACGCCGACGAACACGATTTCGCAGATCAGCAGATACCAGCGCGACATGATTAGCCTCCAGGCGCCGCCGAGGCCGCCGGCCGCGCTTTCAGGATCACTTATTCAGGACAGGTGGGATTTGTACCCCGGAATTGGCCGGGTGTCGCCGGGAATAGACGGTGGTGAAATACAGGACGATGAGCGCCAGCATCCAGGCGGCGAAAATCACGCACAGGATCACAAACAAGCGGGGTCGGGGCCGAAGCTGGCTGGAGGTGGGGGCGCCCCGAGGGGTCATACCCGGCACGCCATGCGATAGGCGGATTCCAAGGCGGTGTGAAAATCGTAGAGACCGCGGAAGTCTTCGATGCGGTCCTCTTGCGTGGTGGCCATCACGCGGTGCTCGACGAGGCTAAAGACGATCCGGCCGAAATCGACGGTGGAGTTGATGTTCCAGCGGCGCAGGACAAGGCGGGCGAGCATGCCCCACTGCTCCAGGGCGTACTGGCGCAGTCCGTGGCACAATTGCTGGCCGGTGACGTGGCGGGGCTTTGTCGAAACGCCGCTCAATCCGTGCACTTGGCAAACGGTGTACGCCAGCCCACGCTGGACAAACTCGTAAGCTTCGATGGGATAGACCCCTACATCCGCGGCGACGCGTTGCAGGACTTCACGTTCCGCCAAGCCCGGAGGAGGCATGATCAGGTTTTATACACCGGGATTTTTCGTTGAACAAGATGTGTTGGCGCGGAATGTTAAAAAAAGTTTGGGCGGAGCTGGGTTGCTCGGGCCGGCTCAAAATAATCGGACCAACTTGGCGACAGAGGTTGTGGACGCGCCGCCGCATCGGTAAAAGATCGTCTTTCCACACAGTCGGCTTAGGGCAAAGCCGGGAGATCAGGGATGAAATTCATGGCGCGTCGGATGGTAATTCTGGGCCTGTTGGTGGTCTGGGGGTTGTGGGTGATCGGTTGCGACGTCGCGCCGCCGCCGGTGTTCGATCCCATGCTTATTCAACAGAGCGAGCGCGCCAGCGCAGCAAATGTTTCGCCGATCCCGATGTCGCCACTGCCGACGACACGGCAGGATCCTTATGTCGGCGCCCGCGGGTTGGGAGACAGCAAGCCCACCAGCCGCCCCACCACCGGGCCGGATTTCGATGACGATCCGATCGTCCACATGTCGTTGCAGGAAATTATCCACCGTGCCGTGGCCAACAATCACGATGTGAAGGTGGCGGGATACGAGCCGGCCATCCAGGGCGCGCGGGTCATGGAATCCCGGGGACAATTCGATCCGGTCTTTTACGTGACAGCCCAATATCAGCAGAAGAATGATCTGAACGGAGGTGAGATCTTCAACAGCTTCACCGGCGGCCCGCTGATCATTACTAATGTCAATGATGAAGACCTGGGGACGATTCAAACAGGCCTGCAGGAAAACCTGGGCAGCGGCGGGCAGATCCAGCTGCAATATGAAACGATCTATACCTGGTTCCGGCCGCAACAGACGTTGTTCAACCCGTTTTATCAGAACGACCTGACGCTCTCGCTGACCCAGCCGCTGCTGCGGAACTTCGGGTCTGACGTCAACCACGCGCAGATCACGATCAACCGCATGAATCAGAAGATCAGCCTGCTTGATTTTCGCAAGGCGGTGGAGCAGAACGCTTTTGACATCGAGCAAGCATACTGGCAGCTGGTGCAGGCGGTGCGCGACGTGGAGGTGCACCAGGACCTGGTCGAGCAGAACATCGGCAATTACCAGATCCTCAGCACGCGCATGAAGCAGCGGCTGGATGTCAGCCAGCTGCAGGTTTCGCAGGCACAAACGGAACTGGAAAGCGCGCGGGCACAGCTCGTGCAATTCAAATCGCAAGCGCGCGATCTTTCGGACAAGCTGAAGGGGCTGATGAGCGATCCGGAGTTTCCGATCGCGGCATCGACCATGATTCTGCCGGCCGACAAGCCGGTGGAAGACCCGCTGGTGTTCGATCTGCAGGACCAGATCGACAGCGCGATGGAGAACCGCTTTGAGCTGGGTGAAGAGCAATTAAAGGTGGACGAGGCGACGGTGACGATCAGCGTGGCACGGAATAATCTTTTGCCGCAGTTCGATTTCATCGGCTCGGTGGGCCCCGAGGGCGCCGCGGCAACCCCGGGTGCCGCGGTCACCGCCGCCGCCGACTTTACTCACATCGATTTCAGCGCGGGTTTCAAGCTGCAGATCCCGATCGGCAACCGCCAGGCGCGGGGAATCTGGAAGCGCACGGTGCTGCAGCGGATGGAAGAGGTGGAGAGATATCGTGGGCTGGTGGAGAGTATTTCGGTGGAGATCAAAACGGATATCCGGGCGGTGGGTACGACGTGGAACGTGATTCGCGCCAGCCGCCGGGCGCGTTTCGCCGCGGAGGATGCGCTCAACGCCATCAATGCCCGCGAGCGCGCCAACGAGCCGCTCACGCCAGAATTCGTGCAGTTGAAGCTGGACACGCAGGACCGGCTGGCATCGGCACAGGAGGCGGAAGCGGAGGCCATCTCAAACTACAACATTGCCCTGGCACAATTGGAGCGCGCCAAGGGTACGCTGTTGCGTTACAACAATGTATTGCTGGAGGAGGACACGGCCAGGGCCGAGGAGAATGGGATGCTTCGATAGGCGGCTTCTTCACATTCAGAGCCGGGCCGTGTCGGCGCGTTGATCCGGCCCGAAACGGGCCGGCTCTGTAACTGAGCGAGGGTCACATGAAATTCCAGGTCACCGGGCAGAATAAAAACACCGGCGCGCGGATGGTTCTGGAGTTCGAATCCGAGAGCAAAGCCGCCGCCGAGCGCAAAGCGATGGCACAGGGCATGTCGGTCCACCGCGTGGAAGACATCAGCGATGGCCACGTCGGCAAGGCCCACGAGCCCAACCCCCGCGCGGGCAACGTCGGCCGCAGTGGTGGACGGGGGATGTTTTTGCTGATCATCCTCATCGTCATAGCCGTCCTAGCCTGGCTCTACCGCGCCCAGATCATGCAGAGATTGGGCATCCACCATTAATGGCGATCACGGCGAGGGCTGGGTCGTCGGATTGCCGCTCCAGCCGCCTGTGAGCGGTTGATATTCTGCGTTTTCAGAAGTTTGTTGTTCGCCATTTCGACCCAGGTAAAATCGCGGTATGAAAATCAAACCTCATATTGTCGGGTCGATAATTGTTGCGGCGATGTTGATCGGCTTCGAACTTGGTTCCATTGTTCGACCACCCAGCGCGACCGCGCAAATTACAGGTCCAAATTCGATGTCGGTCGGCAGATATCAATATGTAAGCCCATACGTCATTGATACAGCCACGGGACAATTATTTTCCTTTAATGGCGCGGTTGTCCCGCCCACTTCTGGATGGGCACGACTGGGTTCTCCGGCTAATGCAAATTGAGGTTCTGCACAAAGGGCGGATGTCTGCACGTTCGTCGGCGGCGCAGCCGGGGCGTGTCGCCCCGGTGAATTCCGGGACGATACGGCCCGGCTCTGCAATACTTAACCGCCGATGGCTTCGGCCATCTCGACGCTGGTAATGGGATGATCCGCTTTTCGCCGCGGCATGCGCCGCGAGACGATCACCTGAAGCACCGCGACGGCCAGCATGGCCAGAAATACCCAGTGCAATCCACCGGCGATGATGCGGCCGGCGTCATGCAGGATTTGCGGGGGAATCTGGCCGCGGGCGTGTTGATCCAGCAATGCCGCCGGCTGGATGCCGTGACCTTCCAGCGCGCGCAGCTTCGGCTGGGTGACGATGTTGAAGACGGCGCCCAGGATTCCGATCCCCATCGATCCGCCGGCGGTTCGGAAGAATTGGATACTGCTGGTGACCGAACCGCGGCGCTGCCAGCTCACGGCGTTCTGGGCGGAAAGCAGAAAGCTCATGGAAGATGGCCCCAGGCCCAGGCCGGTGACCGCCAGCACCGCCGCCAGGACCGGTCGCGGCGCACCAGTAGCCGCGCAGATCAGCAGCCCGCTGAAGCTGGCGACGATGAGAATCGATCCCAGTGTTGACGTAGCGCGGAACCCCCAGCGGACAACCAGCGGAGCGGCGATGATGCCCGAGAGCGCCCAAGTGAACATGACGGGCGTCACCGCCCATGCCGCCGCCCCGGGCCCACCGCCTCGTCCGCCCTGAACGTACAGCGGCACGAAGGTGTCGAGGCTTAAAAATCCAATTCCCAGCAGGCAGCTTCCTACCAGCGACGGTCCGATCGAGCGATCCAGGAGCAGGTCCGGCGGAAGGATGGGATTGGCGCTGCGCCGCTCGTTGAACAGGAAGAATGTCATGGCCAGGATAGTGGCGGCGGCCAGAAAAACCGAAACCTGCCACGACCATCCACCGGGGCCGAGACGCGAGACCAGCGTCAGCATCGCCATGCACCCCACCGCCAATGCTGCAATGCCGGGAAGATCCAGTTCCACCGAGTGGGGCTTTTCGAGGTCATGGTAACTGCGCATCAGGACCGCCATCGCGATCAAGCCAAACGGCAGGTTCACGAAAAAGATCGATCTCCAGCCCAGGGTCGCCAGCAGGAAATAACCCAGCGCCGGCCCTGCCAGCGATGCGGTGCCCCACACCCCGCTGAAAAGTCCCTGAATCCGCGCCCGCTCCTCCAGGGTGAAGATGTCCCCCAGGATGGTCAGGACGACCGGCATGATGCCCCCGGCCCCCAATCCCTGGAGGCCGCGGCAAGCGATCAATTGCGGCATGGATCGGGCCGCCGCTGCCAGCATCGAGCCAACCAAAAACAGCCCGATAGCCACCAGGATCACGCGCTTTCGCCCCAGCGTGTCGGCCAGCCGACCATACAGCGGCATGCTGACGGTGCAGGCCAACAGATAAATCGATGCCACCCAGGAGTAGTGCTCCAGGCCATGCAGCGACCCGATGATGGTCGGCATCGCAGTGCTGGTGATGGTCTGCTCCATGGAGGCCAGGACCATGACGAGCATCAGGGCGGCGGTGACGGCGCGGCGATCCAGCGTTCTTGGCTTTACATTCTCACGAGATTGCAGGGGCGAGAGGGCCGCCATATCGACCGGCACCGCGGTGTTCGCAGGCCCGCCAGCGGGTCGGCTGCCCTCCGTCACGACGAGCGACTGATAATCTTCGAACCCGTGGTTCATAACATGCTGTCCTGGACGAATTAATCGGAAAGTATAGGCCTTGGAATTGATCCAGCCACTTTACGCCCGGCGTATTGTTGCCACCGGGTCAATAACTTGCATGAAGGCCATGTAATTGTTGAAATTGCACCCCGTCGAGGCAGTCATAACCGTGGGTATGGCGGCACGGTTGCGTATATGTCCGCCAGGGTTACCAGTTATCCCTTCCCAAGGGACGGAGTGAAACATGAGGGTTGGTACAGTGTTGGTTGGCGTGGCGGTTGTCATGCTCACGTTAGCCGGCGCGGCGCTGGCGCAAGATAACGGGAATACCCCTCCCCCCCCGCCGCCGCCTGACCAGCCCATGCAGCCGAGCGACCAGACCCCCGCGCCGGAAGCGCCCGCGGCGACCCCCGCCGCCACGCCGGAGCCCGAAGGCGCCATCATGCAGGGCTTCGATGCCATCGGCATCGGCAAGCCAATGAAGGACCTGAACCTGAGCGTCTACGGTTACGTGGACATGGGCTACCTGCATGATTTCACCGTTTCACACAACCTGACGCCGCCCAAGACGTCCCCGGGCGACGACATCCTTTTCGCCGGGCCGTACAAGGACCAGTTTATCCTCGACCAGGCCGATCTGGCGTTTGAGCGGACGATTGATCCGATGAAGGGCGCTTTCGATATCGGTTTCAAGATTGAAGGAAATTTCGGCCGCGACGATTTCTACACCCACTCCACTGGCGTTCTGGATGAGACCAACAAAGCGGGTGGAACCGGTCCCGATGACCAGCTGGATATTCCCGAGGCCTACGTGACGGTTGCGATGCCGGTTCAGGGACTTAGCTTCAAAGGCGGCAAGTTCACGTCGCTCCTGGGCACTGAGCAGATCAATCCCACGGAAAATCTTTTTTACACCCACAGCTACGAATTTACGTTTGGGGCGCCGTTTACGATGACCGGCGCCCTGGCCATGTACCAGGTAAATGACAGCACCGGCGGCGGCACGTGGACTTTTGTCGGTGGCGCCACCTGCGGCTGGGATCAAAGCCTTGACGACTACAAAGACCCTGACGGAATATTCCAGATTTCTCACTCCAGCGGCCCCCTGGACTGGACTGTCAACCTGCTGGTGGGTCCCGAAGGCGCCATCCCCTACGGCCCCGAGAATTATGCCAATTGGTGGTTCGTCCCCGAGGCCATAGCCTCCTACAAGATTTCCGATCAGCTCACCGTCAGTGGCGACGTACTGTATGGCGATGCCACCGACCTCACGCAGTGGTTCGGCTTCGCCGGTTACGTGCACTACCAGTTCGACAAGTTCCTGGCGCTCAATGGACGGGCGGAGTATTACTATGACAAGGGCGGCGTAACCACGGGCGTGGGTGGCTCGGACGTGGACTATTTCGAGGGCACGTTGGGCCTGGCCATTTCCCCCCTGCCCGACAGCTCGCTGTTTCAGTCTCTGACGATCCGGCCGGAGATTCGCGTGGATCTGGCCAACCAGGCGGTTCTCGATTTTGGCCAGCACACACAGTTAACCGCCGCGGTCGATTTGTACTGGAAGTTCTAACGATGTCTCGCCCCCTCTCACGGCAATCCGGGAGAAGGTTGGGGTGAGGGCTTTATCCGCGACGCGAGATTCAAAGAAGGCGAATTCACCCTTTCCCTCTCCCGGCGTACCGGGAGAGATGAAAAAAGCGAGAGTCATTTGTCGAGAATTTGGTGTCCGCATCCGCCGCGTCGGCAGGAAATATAGTTGGCTCGACAGGCGTTTGCGGATAGTATCTTTTTAGCACGCGGTTTGTTCGGAGGAGTCGCTCGAGCTAATCAGCCTTTGTTGGGTGAAATGGGGTAAGGCAGACACCCCGGCTGTCTTGGCTCGGATATTTCATGGGCTTCAGAACAGGAATTGTTGATCAGGGTAGGCAACGCACAGGAGATGTTCTATGAGTAGTGCCGCCAGCCGACAGTCCGGAATTATTCGTCATGCCTGCCTTGCGCAAATAGAGTCGCTGGAAAGCAGAATCATGCTTTCAAACACGACGCCCGCCGCATTGCCCAACCCGCCGGTCCCGCTCCCCCCTTTGCCGATAGGCACCGAACCCCTTCAAGGCGTGGTGGGAACACCGATCAGTCTTTCCCCGGCCATGATGAACCAGTTGCTGGGGATCGACCAGATCTTTTATTCCTCTAATGGAACTGTAGAACAGGCCAATGGCCAAGGCCAGACGATCGCCATTGTGGATGCCTATGGAAGTCCAACCATCGCCAATGATGTCGCTACCTTCGACGCGCATTGGGGGTTGAGCAATGCCGATGGCGGGGGCAATTTCTTTCTGACCGTCCAGGCATTGGCTCCCACGGTGAATACAATCAGTGAACCCCAGACCGATATAAATGGTTGGGCCCTCGAGACATCTTTGGACGTCGAATGGGCTCACGCCATTGCTCCCGGGGCACACATTGACCTGGTTGAAGCCCCATCCGACAGCCTATTGGATTTGCTGGATGCCGACGTCTACGCTAACGCGCTCCCGGGTGTTACGGTAAATTCGAACAGTTGGGGCTCTTCAAACTTGTCTTTAATAGAACCCGACCGTTACGACGGCTTTCTAACCACTCCTCAGAGTAAAATTGACATTAATGAAGGCGTGACAGTGTTCTTTGCCTCCGGCGACATAGGAGGCAGTTTCAATTATCCCGCTGCCTCGGACCAAGTCATTCCTGTGGGGGGTATGACCACCGATGTGGATCTCCAGGGAAATTTGTTAACACTTGGTGATTGGACGGGCAGCGGTGGCGCAGAAGATACCAATTACACGCCCGCCTATAACGAGCCGCTGGTTTCGATGGACGCCGATCCGGAAACGGGTGTCTGGATATACGATACGACGCCAAGTCCGGCCGATGGCTTTGCCGGTGGCTGGAACGTCATCGGCGGGACGAGTCTGGCTACCCCCTTGTGGGCGGCCTATATGTCTACCATCGACCAGGGACTGGTGCTGGAGGGTCAGGCTACGCCTACCAGCCCGCAGGTGTTCCAGGACATCGAGATCGCCGGCGAGGGGTCACCCTTCTACTTTGACCAAGTCCAACCGACAAACAAGCTGAACACCTACCCCTTATGGCCGTCGACCGGGCCCGTACCTGACGGGGCCAATATTCCAAGTAACGCTAACACCGGCTTTGGACTGCCAAATACTGAATTGCTCACTGATCTTTTTGTCTCAGGTCCAAGTTCTTTTGCCTTTTTGGAGAGGCAAGTCGCGCCGACGGATCCAGGAATCGCACCGAGTAACGGTATCACGTCCTTCGGGGCCAGCCTACCCAGAATCAGCTTCGTCTCCGGCCCAACAACCGTGGTTGCCGGCCAAACAATGTCGCCACTAACCTTTGATGTAAACACCGACACTAATACCTTGAACACCGCTTTCACTGGCGCCGTCACTCTGTCGGTCCTGAACGGGGCCACGCTCATGGGCACGGTGACCGTCGATGCCGTCGGTGGCGTGGCCACCTTCAGCAACGTGTCGATTGACATAACCGGTTCGGGCTTTGTCCTGGAAGCCACGGCCTCTGGTGTAATCCCGGCTCAGGCCGCTCCGATCGCCGTCTCTCCCGCGGCGGCCACCCAAATGATCGTCAGTGCCGAGCCGACTTCGATCTGGCAGTATTCCACGACCACGCCCGTGGCCGTCACTTTGGAAGATGCCTTTGGCAACCATGCGGTCAACAATGATTCGACGGTGACCTTATCTGTTGCCGTGGGGCCGGGCACGTTCTCCGGGGCAACTACCGCCCCGGTGATCAACGGCGTCGCAACATTCACCGGCCTGGGCTTTAACGTCGCTGGCGCCTATGAACTCGAATTGACTGACCCCGGACTCCCCGCGGTTTTCACGAACAGCTTCGATGTCGTCGCCATTCCCTTGCAGAACCGGACCACGTTCAACGGCGGAGTTTTGAGCGCTCGGGCGATCGTGTTCCAGGAGCAGCGCAACGCCGTCGTCTTCGCCGCCGCCGGACCCCCATCGGGCGCCGCAGCCTTCACTGAAGACGTGAGTCCTGCGGTCCAGGCCGCCGTCAACAACGCCGTTAGCCCATTCGCGTCGCCCGCGTCAGCCAGCGGCTCCGGTTCCGTCAACCAGGTTCTGGACTCGGGCGCCAATTTGCGTTCAGATGACGCCACGGCCGCGGTCCTGGGCAATTGACCGCCGCCGTCGGCCTCTTGGCGGAATTGGCAGACGCGCTGGATTCAAAATCCAGTGCCCGCGAGGGCGTATCGGTTCGACTCCGATAGAGGCCAGTTCCACTTTTCGCGAGCTATAGAATTATTCGCAAAACACCAGTAGTTTTTGTTTGGCGCAATTCGCGGCATTCCTCGGCCGTCAAAATCCTCACGCCTTCCTGAAGAACCCCACCGTCGATTGCAGGATGCGGTGCCGCAGCGCTGTCGAATCCTGGCGCGTCTGCTCCTGGAGGTCCTGCAGGTTCGCGCCGCAGAATGAGCAGCGCAGGCGATTGAGATGAAAGCCGACGTATTGTTGCCACGGCTCGTCGAGGGTCCCCAGCACAAAGCCGCCGATCGTGCTGCGCTTGGGGCAACTCAGCCGCTGCTCCTCCCAAATCTCCGTCAGCAGCGAATCCACGGCGCCCGGCATGTCCCAGGGAATCGTCTCGCCCAGCTTATGCTTCAGGAGCGGGACGACGCGCTCGTGAAGCTGCTTGATCCAGCGATGCTTGAGAAGGGCGATGGCGTCAGCGTCCATCTTGAGCTCGGCCGCGATTTTCCGGTTGGGCCACTGGGCATAGAACAGAAGCTCGATGATCTGCAGATCACGGAGATCCATCGCATCCTGCATCTTCTGAACCAGGGATTGAAGCGCCGTCAAGAGCGCGGCGCGGGCGGCGTCGCGCTGCTCGTCCCGCCGTGCGTACCAACTGGCCGTGGGATTCGGCGCGGCCATCGCCCCGGCGCGGTCGCCACCCTCCGTTTCGGGCAGATCGCAAACACCGATGTACCTCCCGCGATGCGCGCCCGCCAGCCGCCGGCGAAGAATCACGAACAGGAACGTTTCCAGATTCGCCTGTTCGCGATAATTATTCAGCCCCTGCAGAAAAAGCAGAAAGGTATCCTGAACCAGATCCTCGGCGTCAACGCCGCGCGGGGCGCGTCGCCGGGCGAACGCGGTGAGGCGGCCCTGATAGCGCTCGACCAATTGCGACCACGCTTCGCCGCTTCCGCGGCGAATCCGGTCCACCATGTAACACTCGGCTTCGGGCCATTCGGCCATGGCTGTGATGGAATAGAGTCGACTAAATCAGCAGGGCGATCGCGGCCACCGTGATCGTCGCTGCCGCCAGCTTCAGACGCATTGCAAAATAGCCTTTCGTGATGACGTCTAGCAGGAAGCATACGATCCACGTACCCGTCACGGCAATTCCCGCGAAGATTCCCAGCGTTGCCCAGCGCGCCTGCCGGGCACGCAACTCATCACGGTAGCGCTGAATCAGCGGCTCGATATGCCTCGGCGAAACATCCAGCAGGAGCGATTCGGTCCAGACCGTGCCGTATGGCCGGTCGAATGATTCAATCAGGCGATCCGCCTGCAATTCCCCGACCTGGATATCCGCCAGAACGCGCTTTCGCAGCCATTGCTGATCGACGGCGCCGGCGTTGACCTGCTGGCGGATCAGCAAATACACCGTCTGGGCCGCGTCCGCGCAAGCCATCTGTTCGGCCTCCGATTGCGACATACAGGGGCTGGCACAATGCCCAACCACCCACTGCCCCGGCTGGACATTGCTAAAGCCGACGAGATCATCAGCCCAGTGCTTTGACTCGGGGACAGCCGTCGATTTGAGGTCGAGCGACCGCAGCGCCTTTCCCGCGTCCGGCGTCGCCGATGTCTCTGAAATCACGGCGTTCGCGTCCCAGGGTTCGCCCGCTCCGAGCCGATGGCGTGATATCGCCATGATGATGGCGGCAATCACGACGACGAAAATTGTCAGGCGAAAGGACATGTCGCACCGTTCATTTCTTGACGTCGGGTTCGGCAGTGCCCGCGGATTTGGGCGCGCTCTCAACCGCCAGCGCGGGCCGCTCCCGTCGCGGAGGCCACGCGAGCAGAAACATTCCCAGGATATAAACGGACCCCGCCCAGATTGCGCGGCCAACCTGGATATGCTGGAAGTACCAATCCATGGTCGCCGCGCGATTGGCGCCGATCACCACGTCACCGGTCTGGGGCAGCGCCCGCCCCATCGCAATCACAGCGGAAAACAACACGATGGTCCCCAACACGCCCCGCAGCATGTGTTTCGCCCCGCCGATCCGTCGCGCCGGCAACATGAATATCATCGCCGCGAATCCTCCGACGACCGCGATGACCACGCCCAGCTCGCGCGCCATGCGCGGCCAATCGGTTGTCCCCAGCGCCTGCTCCAGACGATGCGGCAGATTCGGATCGAGCGCCCCAATCTCCCCCAGCCCCGGCACGTCCATCACAACACCGAGCGCCGCCAGAAGCGAAATCACCAGCAAGATGCCACTGATCACCGACAAAACGCCGCGTGTTACGGAGGAGGCCGCTTCTCTCACCGAGAATGACGATCCGCCGGGAATGTAGTTTCCGGCGTTCATATCGGCGCCACCTCTGCGGCCACCCCTCACGGCCTTCAAGACCATGAACACGATGATTACGGGAATAAAATATGCGAACGGTTTTCCACTGTGGCTGAAGATCATGAGAAAGATGCCCACAACCATGAGAGGCGCAAGGAACTGGGCTTCCTTGCCGAGCGGATTATTCCAACCAGGCGCGCGGCCGGATTTTCGCCATATCGGTGTCGAGGGAATTGGCGGCGCGCCCATTGGGTCCTCACGTGAAGCATCGATCGCTGGCGTGGGAGCAGCGCCGCCCGCGGGATTTGGCGCCGTCGGCGCTGCGCCGGCGCCCGCCCAATCCATCGAGGAACGCGGGGTCCATTCCGAAATCAGGCTCACCGCCAGCGAAGCTCCCGCCACGGCGGCGATCACCGGTGCTTGTCCAGCGCCGAAAATCGAAGCGGCGATCAGCCCCGCCAGCGCCGACGTCAGCAAATGTCCGATCGAAAATCGATCCTTCCGTCGCGGCGAGACGCGTTCGTCCCATTGCAAAAGCAGCAGGCTGCAGAACGTCGCCGTCAGCACATTTTCCAGGTGCGCCGACGCATCTTGATTCCCCATCCAGCTGAACAAGCTGAGAATCATCGCGCCGCCGGCAATGGGAGCGCCCAATGCCAGGCGTTTGACCCAGGGTGACTCGTTGCGAACGCCCGGCGCGATCGCGCGCCGGGCGAACATCGCCCCGGCCGCGGCGCCGATGATGGAAAGCACAACGAAAGACGAATAAGCGCCAACGCGTTTCTGCGACACATTAATGACGGTGAAAAATCCCGCCAACACAACGGCCAGCGATGCCAGCAGATAGCGGGTCTGCGGATGCATCGTGTCAGGCTGCGGCGGACCAACCTGGGCGCGGTTGCCGATCGCGAAATGCGGATTAAAGCGATCGCCGATCCCCTTGATCTTCTCGCCCAATCGTGTGAGCCGATCGTTCAGGCGATCAGCCTTTGTCTGCCACAGATTGGCCGGCGGCGGCGGATTGGATGACGCGGGCGGCCCGCTGCCGATTCCCCACGCCGCGCGGCCGGCGACCATCGTCAGGCTTCCTGGCGAAAACTGCGAAACGCTGTTGCGAATCTCCTCCGATCCAAACACCGCCTCCACCATTTCCTGCACGCTTTGGTAGCGATCCGCCGGATTCTTCGCCATCGCTTTGCGGATCACGGATTTGAACGGCTCGGGGACGCCGTCCAGGCTGACATCGCTGGTGAGATGCTTCATGAGCACTTCCGCCGGGCTGGAGCCAAAGAACGGAACCTGGCCGGTGATCATCTCGAAGGTGAGGGCGCCCAGGGCGTAGATGTCGATGCTTCGATCGTAACGTCCCTCCCCGATTTCCGGCGCCATGTAATGCAGCGTTCCGACGGCGACGGTCTGCCCGCTGTGGCGGGTCATGCTCATCGTTTTGCTCAGGCCGTAATCGCCGATCTTGACGTAGCCGTTCTCGTAGAAAATATTCCCCGGCTTCAGATCGCGATGAACGATGCCGCAATCGTGCAGGTAGCTCAGCCCCTTGCCGATCTCGCGGAGGAAAAACGCTGTCTTGGCCGGCCCCAGCCCCGACGGCGCCGCGTCCAGCAGCTCTCGCAGCGATGGCCCGGCGACGAATTCCATGATGACCCACGGACGGCGGTCGTTCCCATATTTCACGTCGAAGATTGTCACCAACTGCGGGTTTTTGAGGTTCATGCACTGGCTGATGCCTCGCAATTCGATTTGCTCGTAGGTGTGAACCAGTTTCAGCGCGACCTCGCGGCCGCTGTCGCTCAGGGCGTAATAGACCTCACCAAATCCACCGCGGCCGGCGGCGCGCTGGATGGTAAAGCCGTCCAGCGGGCGGTCTCCGTGCTTGTACTGGAAACCGGGAAGTTCCAGAGTTTCATCCGCTGTCATGACCGCTGCTCCCTGACAATAACGAAACGAAGCGAACCCACGGACACGTTGGCGTTCATTGGAACGTCAGCGGCCTGGCCGGCGGGATTGCCGTCAATCGCGATCTGCGCCGCCGAGCGGCAGAGAATCCCCTCGCCGCGCTTCTGCAGCGTCACCGGCGCGGCCATCTCATCGCAGCGAATATGCGCCGCGGCGCCGGGGCCGATGATCAGCTCGCGATCCAGCAGCACGACCTGCCGTATGCTCGACCCCGGCACGCGCACGCCCGACAAATCCAATAGCGCCGAGGTGCTCGCCGCGCTGGGCCGGCGAAACGTGATCCGGCAGCGCGACCCCAGCCCGATGCGATCGCCGTTGTGCAGCAGCCGGCTCGTGGCGGGGGAGTCATTGATGAGCACTGGCCGGCTTGCCTGTAGAAAATAATCCTCGTCCGAGCGCGAAATCCGGATCGCCGGCACCGCCGCGTCCAGCATCAGCGGCAAATCCACTGAGCGGGACGAGCTGATCGGCCCGATCGAAATCGTCGAACTCGTGAAGACTTCAAAGCTGCCGATGCCATCGACGTGAAGGCAAAATGATTTCTGATCGCCGTTATGCGCGGCCTGGTTGAAATGTCCAGGCAGGGGCGGAGGCGTCGGAATCGGCGGTGGTGTGGTTATTTGCAAGCGCGCCGCGGCGGCCGCCAGGGAAAGCGGCCCGCTGCGAAGCGCCGATTGCCCCTCACTCATCTTTCGAGCCTCCTGGGCCGCCTCGGTAAGCCAATCGGCTCGCGGCAAAAGCCGCTGCAGCCGGCGAAGAATGGGCTCCGCCTCATGCGGGCGACCCGCTTCAATCGCCGCATGCGCGGCGCGGAAATCTTCCATCCCCTTTGCCCGCGCCTGGCATTCGACGCTGTGCACGGGCAGACGCTCCACAGTTCTCAGCAGCGACGCGGCAACGTCCAGCCTTCCCGATTGAATGGCCGCATCAATCTCCTCGACCGCGCGATCGCTGATCTGCCCGCACAATTGCCGCACCGCGCCGTCCTGAATCGCGCCGCGGCCCAGCGGAACCAGATGATCGATCGCGGCGTGCCAATCGCCATCGGCCAGAGCGGCGCTTGATTTCCTGCAGCTTGATTCGACCGCCGCCCGTCGCGCCGCCAGGTCGTGCTTCAATCCGTCCACCCGCGCGTCCGGCGCGTTGACCGCATCCAGGATCTGCTGGCCGACGGTCAGATGCCCCAGATCCGCGTGGCGTCTGGCCGCCGCAATGGCTTGGCCGTTGGCGGCTCTGACCTTTTCGAGGCTTTGCATCGCCCTGGCGACCGCGATTCGAAGCTGCGCGATTTCCGCCTGGTTGCCGGCAAGATACGCCGCCTTCTCGCAATCGGCGCTGGCCTGGGACAATTGCCCCGCCGCCAGGTGCTTGCATCCCCGCGCGATCAGCGCCGGCACCAGCCGACCCACCAGTCGCTGGCCGCGGCGGTGCGCGCGGAAGTCGCCCTGCCGCGCCAACTCGAACGCCTCATCCAGCCGGCCGTCCGACAGGCAGCATTCGCATTGTTTGAGTCGAAGGATCAGCACGGTTTCATTCCCGACTTAAATGGCATCAACCGCATTCAGACTGCGCGCTGTATGCTCGTCGGGCGCCTTGCGCCGCCAGGCTTTAGCGCTCGGTCCCGGGCACGCCAACCCGACGCTCAGAAACTGCTCCAGGTCCCGCACCATAGCCCGCGCCAAGTCCGCTGTTTCTACCACGCCTGCGTCAGGCTCGGTAGCGGAAACGGCCGGAACATGGGCATATTCGCCGAATGAGATTCCCATGACACATCCTCGACTTTCCGACAATTGCATGGATACGCATCCAGAATCGCGGAGGGGGACGGCGGACGCTCGTTCCATCCTCGAGGCCGCCGTCCCCGCCGCCCATACGCACCTATTTGATGCCGTGGCTGGCATCCGTGAGGGCCTCCGATGGCGCGGGCAGCGCACCGGGATGGCGGTTCAAATGAGCATCCACCTCGATCAACAATGACTTTTCATCCGTCGTGTCGATTTGCATCGGCTGCGTGAACTTGGCGTCCTGCGCCAGGACATGCTCGGAGATGTCCAGTTGCCGGCGCACTTCGTTGATGACCTTCGTGGCCTGCGCGAGCTTGCTCTGATCGATTTCGACATCTGACCCCTGCGCCGACGCCTGGACCAGCTTGTTGCGCCCATCCAGCGCTTCGATCTCCGATTCCAACACCGCGCGCTGCGTGCGCGCCTGATCCATCGCCTGTATCGCAGCAGCCAGAGCTTTCTCGCGCGTCTGCAGGAGCTGTTCTCTCTGATCCAGCGTCAGCTCCGCCTGCTTGTAGTTGGTGAATCGCCGCGCCAGTTCCTGCGTGACCTGCTCGCGGTTGTAAGTGAAATCGCCGAAGGTGAATGACGCCTGCATCGTCGAGAGATCATCGCGTAGCTTCGTCACCCGGACCTTTTCATCGTTCAGCGATTCCCGCGCGCCGGCGATGTCGCTCTTGAGCGCCGCGATATCCACTTCCTGCTCGGCCATCAGGCGGACGTTCTTGCGCATCTCAGGACCACTTTCGTCCAGCAGGTCGCGCGCGCGTCGAAGTTGAAAATCCACCGGGATGTTTTCCTTGACCGAGCTGGAAAATGAAGTGCAGGAACTGCGGACATAGCTGGCCAGGTCGGCGCCGAAAACCAGCACCCCCAGCACCGCCGCGCCGCCGAGAGTCATTGCTCCAAGTTTGATTGCCGTCCACAACATGATGAGTAGCTCCTTTCGTGATATGCATCCGGGCCAAGCAGCCTGGCCCCACGTAAGCTGTTGTTGCGCGCTAGCCGGATTCCTTTCAGAGAAATTAATTGGCGAATGATTGCCAGAATTGGGGCGGTATATAACAACCGCTCAATAAAGCGTTTATAGCCACGATATGAGTTGCGAAATTCTGACCCGTCCGCGTTTACGGCTATCTTAATCCGACGGCATGGCGCGGATTGATGTTTGTCAGGCGATGCACCTGCTCCGGCGAAAATCCGATCCCCGCCAGCAGCGATGCCGAGCGCGACATCGTGACCGCCGAGCCGACCAGGTGCGATCCATCCGCGGACCACGCGGCGCGGTCCTCGCCGACCACCACTTCATTTCGGCCTAGTCGATACCTGCCCGGCCCCAACCCCGCCGCCGCCATCGCGTCGCTGACGATGAAGCTGTTTTCAACTCCCGCAATGCTGAGATAATGTTTTAGTGCAAAAAGCGGTACGTGGACGCCGTCGGCGATGAAGCTGATCTTCAACCGTCCCGCCAGCGACAGCACGCGCTGGATGATATTGTCATGCCGCGGCAAATCTTTTGGACAGCCGTTGCCCAGATGCGTGAACATCGACAACCCCGCGTCGATCGCGGCCATCAGCGTCGGCAAATCCGCGTCGGTATGCCCGGCCGAAACCAAGACGCCCCGGCGAACCAGCGCCGCCGTCGTCCTCAAAGCGCGATCGCATTCGGGCGACAACGTTAAGATGTGCACCAGCCCTCCGCCCGCGTCCAGCAAACGTTCCGCCTCACCCGGATCGGCTGGCCGCACGGCATCCGGTGGATGCGCGCCAAGATATCCTCGCTGTGAGTTCAGGAATGGCCCTTCCACATGCAGGCCAGCGATCACGCTTTGGATCAGCGCATCATGCTGGCGCAATTCCACCAGACGGGCGAGGCGCTGGCACATGCGCGGCAGCTCATCGGTAATCACCGTCGCCAGGCACGCGGCCATGCCATCGGCCTGCATTTTCGCGCACGCTTCGTGCAGCGATTGCGGTGTCAGATCATCGCTGTTGAAATCCACCCCGCCGTAGCCATTCACCTGAAGATCGAAAAATTGAGCGTTCACGAGGGATACTCGCCCGGTCAGCCCGGTTTCTTTCGTAACATCGACGCCGCGGGCGCATCGAGGAATAACACAGCATCCGAATGCTTCTGCAGAATTGAAGCGGGCACATCCGGCGTCACCGGTCCCTCGATCGCGTCCGCCACCGCCCTGGCCTTGCGCTGATCCGGAACGGTGCAGATGATCGCCGCTGATTTGAGAATCTGCTTCACTGACATCGAAATCGCATGCGTCGGAACCTCGCTCAATCCCTTAAACCACCCCTCACCCACTTGCTGGCGCCGGCAGGCTTCGTCCAGCTTCACCAGCAGATATGGCTTGTCCGTCTGAAAATCGGCGGGAGGATCGTTGAACGCCAAATGTCCGTTCTCGCCGATTCCGATGAACGCCACATCGACAGAATGTTTGGCGATTTCCGCATTTTTGCGGCTGATCTCGTTTTCCACGTCGCCTTCGGCGTCCAGATAATGAAACGCGCGCGGCGGCACAGGCAGACAGCGCACAAATCGTTCCCACAGATATTTGCGGAACGATGCCGGATGCGAAATTGGGATGCCAACGTATTCGTCCAGGTGAAACATCGTCACCCTATGCCAGTCGATATCCGGCGCTTTGACCAGCGCCTCAAGCATTTCGAATTGTGACGCCCCCGTGGCGACGATGATCGTCGCCTGGCCGCGCGCCGCGATGGCGGCGCGCAGTTTTTCCGCCCCCCTTCTCGCCGCCGCCGCGCCGGATTCCTGGCGCGTCGCGAAAATCTCGTACGTCATGACCACAATGTATCGCCGCACCGCAAATTGGCCAGCGCTTCGGTTATAACAACCTCATGGCGTTGAGTGGCGGACATCTGATCGACGGCAAATGGCGGCGTGACGGGGGTGGTGGATTCAATTGCTTCAACCCTGCGACGGGTGAAGCGCTGGAGCCGAAATTCGCCGAGGCAGCAAAAGAGCAGGTCGATGCCGCCATGCATGCCGCGCCCTTCGCTTTGCACGACAGCGCGAGTCTGGAAGCGCGCTGGCCAGCGAGGCTGCTCGATTCGATCGCGGAGTGTATTCTGAAGCTCGGAGATAGTCTGCTCGATCGCGCCGGCGCGGAGACCGCCTTGCCGAACGCCCGGTTGATCTCCGAGCGCGCCCGCACCGTCGGCCAGCTCGCGATGTTCGCGCAGCTCGTGAAGGACGGCGCATGGGTGGATGCGGTGATCGATACGGCCGACCCATCGCGCAAACCAATTCCCAAGCCGGATATCCGCCGGATGTTCCGCCCCCGCGGAACGGTGGTGGTATTGGGCGCGTCCAACTTTCCTTTCGCGTTCGGTGTGGTGGGCGGCGACACTGCCGCGGCCCTGGCGGTCGGTAACCCCGTTATCGTCAAGGGTCATCCCTCGCATCCGGGAACATCGGAGCTTCTGGCCAGCGCCGTGCTCGAAGCGCTGGAATCGCAGAATTTGCCGCGCGGGTTGTTCGCGCTGTTGCAGGGGCGATCGCATGAGCTGAGCGCCCAGCTGGTCACGCATGCGGAAACGCGCGCCGTTGGATTCACCGGATCGCGACAAGCCGGACGCGCGCTGTTCGATCTTGCCGCCGCCCGTCCCGAACCGATCCCGGTTTACGCGGAGATGGGCAGCCTCAATCCGGTGGTGATTCTTCCCGGCGCGATCCGCGACCGCGCCCAGGCGATCGCCCGGGAATTGTGCGCCTCCATCCTGCTGGGTGGCGGGCAGTTCTGCACCAAGCCGGGCGTTATTCTGGTCTTCGGACCAGCCGATCCGTTTGTGAATACTCTGCAACAGCAAATCAGCGCGACCGGCCCGGTGACGATGCTCAATCAGCCGATGCGCGATTCCCTGGCCGCTCGCGTGTTGGAATGGTCGAAGATTCCGGGCGTGGATGTTCTGACAGCCTCCTCGCCGAGCGGGTTTGCCTCGGTGTCTCCCGCCCTCTTTCACACCAGGGCCGCAGTCTTTATGCGTGAACCGCACCTGCAGGAAGAAGCCTTCGGCCCCGCCGCCGTCGTTGTAGAATGCAGCGAAATCGACGATGCGCAGAGCGTCTTGCGATGCATCGGCGGAAGCCTGACCGGCACGATCCACATCGGTCCCGACGATGACGCCAAGCCGATTCTTAGCATGATGCAGGAACTGGTCGGCCGGATCGTCGTGAATGGTTACCCCACCGGCGTTGAAGTCTGCGATGCAATGATGCATGGCGGCCCATACCCGGCGACGACGGATGCATCGATGACCAGCGTCGGCGCCGCTTCGATTCGCCGATTCGTCCGAGCGATCGCCTACCAGAACATCCCCGACGACCTGCTCCCCCCCGCGTTACAAAACGCCAACCCGTTGGGCATCGAGCGCACCATTAACGGTCAGCGCACCAAAGCGCGTATCGAACAATCTCGCGTGTAGCGAACTTCAATTCCCCCACTGCTTCTGGGCCTCCAGCAGTACCTTGACCGCCTCGCGAATGCGCGGCTGATCGCGCTCATCTAGAGTACTCATCATCGGCAACAGCGGCCCTGTATTGGCGATACCGGCCATCGCGACCGCCGCGTGCAGCACTCGCACAGGGTTAATCGCATTGCGATGATCCTCCAAGGGTTTGCAAATGTCGCGAATCCGTTCCGCTTTTTCCCAATCCCCGGCCCGGATCGCCTTGAGCAATGCCGCCGTCAGGCGCGGCGCCACGTTCACGACGCCGGCGGTGAAGCCGGGCAATCCAAAATCCCGCATGTGAATAATCGCCGGTTGCTCGCCCAGGCCGCTGACGATCAGGCGCCGATCGACATTGTCGCATAACGCGCGCAGGTACGGATCATTGGCCGGATCGGCGCGAACGATCGCATATTTGATCCCGCTGATCACCTTGGAATCGGCGAGGCGTTTCGCCTCCGCCACCTCCATATATCCATCGTTCTTGAGATACAGCAGCGCGGGGATGCCCGCCGCGTCGACGAAGCGCCGAATTCCCGCTTCCACGCCCTGGCTGGTGGTCGGACCCTGCACCGGAAGCACCATAACGGTCGGGAAGCGATGTTTGCGCACGATGCGGACCTGGTCCATCATCGTGCCGAACATCGGCCCGACCGATGGGATCACCAGAGTCTGCGCCGCCGCCGATTGTTCAAGGCAACTTAATACCTGGTCATATTCGCTGAGAGGTATGTGATAGAAATTGGCATTTCCGCCGTATAGCAGGGTGGCGATCCCGCCGGCTTCCAGATATCGGATCAGCTTCGCATTTTCCGCCTCATTGAGGGACAGATCCGCGTTGCGGCAGAGCGGCGGCACCGCCAGCACCGAGCTGGCAAGACGCTCCAGATTGAATGATGTCAGCATTTGTCACTCCAGTTCTGATCAAAAGATATCCGGCTCGGGCATGGGCTTGCCCGCGTGCAGGAACTTGAAATCGCATCCCTCGTTTGCCTGTGTGCACTCACGGGAAAAGAGCCACCCGTAGCCGCGCTCGAATCGATCTTCCGGCGCCCGCCAGGCCTGACGGCGGCGCCCCAACTCGGCATCCGGGACGTGCAGATTAATCCGCCGCGCCGACACGTCCAGCTCTATGATGTCCCCATCCCGCACCAGCGCCAAGGGCCCGCCGATGCGCGATTCAGGGCAAACGTGCAGCACGCAAGTGCCGTAGCTCGTTCCGCTCATGCGCGCATCGGAGATGCGCACCATGTCGCGCACCCCCTGGCGCAGCAGCTTGCGTGGAATCGGAAGCATTCCCCATTCGGGCATCCCCGGGCCGCCGAGTGGACCGGCATTCTGAAGAACCATCACCGAATCGGCTGTCACGTTCAGATTCTCATCGTCGATGCGCGACTTGAGCGCCGCGTAATTCTCGAACACGATCGCCGGCCCGGAATGCCGCAGCAGCCTTTTTTCCGCCGCCGTCGGCTTGATCACGCAGCCGTCGGGCGCCAGATTGCCGCGCAGCACAAACGTCGCGCCTGCGCCCGACAGCGGCTTGTCTACCGAGAGAATGACGCGCGGGTCGTAACCCTGCGCGTCCTCGATGTTCTGGCCCAGTGTCTTGCCGTTGACGGTCGGGCAATCCAGTTGCAGCAAATGACCGATGTTTTTCAGCAGCGCCGGCAATCCGCCTGCGTCGTAAAAGTCCTCCATCAGAAACTCGCCGCTGGGCCGCAAATTCGCCACGACCGGAGTGCGCTGCGAGATCTGATCGAAGCGCTCCAGAGGCAATTTGATGCCCGCGCGACCGGCCATGGCGATCAGATGGATGATCGCGTTGGTCGAACCGCCGATGGCCATGTCGATCGTGATCGCGTTGTCGAACGCGGCGGGAGTCAGGATGCTCGACGGCTTCAAATCCTCGAATACCATCTCGACGATGCGCCGCCCGCTGGCCTCAGCCATGCGCGAATGGGCCGCATGCACGGCGGGGATCGACGAGGCGCCGGGCAGCGTGAGCCCCAGCGTTTCCGCGGCGGCCGTCATCGTCGAAGCGGTTCCCATGGTCATGCAGTGCCCCGGCGACCGCGCGATCCCTTCCTCGATTCCGCGCCAGGCGCAATCTTCGAGATTGCCGGCACAGCGCTCGGCCCAGTATTTCCACGCATCGGTGCCGCTGCCCAGCGTCGTTTCCTTCCATTTTCCTTTGAGCATCGGCCCGGCCGGCACGAAAATCGCCGGCAGGTTGGCGGAGGTCGCGCCCATGATCAGCGCCGGTGTCGTTTTATCGCACCCACCCATCAGCACGACGCCATCGATGGGCTGCGAGCGCAGCACTTCCTCAACCTCCATCGCAAGCAGATTGCGATAGAGCATGGCCGTCGGCTTCATGAATGTTTCCGACAGGCTCAGGACCGGAATTTCCACGGGGAACCCCCCTGCCTGCCAGATTCCACGCTTGATCTCCGCGACGCGCTGCGGGAAATGCGTGTGACAATTATTCAGATCGCTGAACGTATTGAGAATCGCGATAACCGGTTTGCCCGCGTAATCGGCGGCGGAATATCCCATCTGATTGAGGCGCGAGCGGTGCCCGAACGAGCGCAGATCGTCCGGCCCGAGCCAGCGGAAGCTGCGCAGCTCTCCAGGCGCCTTGCGCTTTTGCATTGGTTCGCCCATCTTTTGTGACTCGCAGGAATCCACGTTATTATACGCGCCGCAACGCAGCGGCCAAACGTCGGTAGAAGATTCGCATGAACCCTTTGTGGATCCTGCTGATTGGAATGGCCGTAGTCATCGGCGGAATCTTCATTCTCCGTCTGCATGCGTTTATCTCTCTCCTGGCCGGCGCCGTTGCGGTGGCGCTGCTGACGCCATCGGTGAATGTTTATCGATCCGCGTTGCGCGCCGCAGCGATCCCAGTCATCCCCTCATCGCTGCCGACAAATACGTTCAGGCTCAATCCACGTGAAAAGGTTATGGCCGGCACGACATTGCTGGTCATGCGACCCCTGAACACGGTAAATGATTATTCCCAGGCCGCAAAGCTGACTGTTGTTAGCGAGGATGCCTCGGATCGCGCGGTGGCACGACTCGACTGGCCGGGCGGGCAATTCTCGATGGGTCGCGACGACTTGATCGTCACGGCGGCGGCAGAGGCATCGGCTCGCGCTGCGTGGCGGAAGACCATCGGCGAACGTATCGCCGATGGTTTCGCCACCATGGCGAAGCAGATCGGGATTCTCATCGCGATGGCGGCGATCCTGGCCAAGTCGCTGATGGAGAGCGGCGCCGCCGAGCGCATCGTTGCCTCCTTTCGCCGCGCCCTGGGGGACCGTAATGCGGCCGCGGCATTCCTGCTCAGCGGCTTCGTCCTGGCCGCGCTGATTCTTTCCGATACAACCTTTTATCTGTTGATCCCCCTGGCGCAGGTCATGCGCGTGCGCAGCGGCAGGAACTATTTGCTGTACGTTCTCTCGATCGTGGCCGGCGCGGTGATGACGCATTCGCTGGTCCCACCCGCGCCCGGACCGGTGGCCGTCGCCGTCGAACTTCAGGTGAACCTGCTGTCGATGATCATCGGCGGCGCTGTCATCGGGGCAATCGCCGCTTCGGCGGGATTCGTTTACGCGCTGTGGGCAAACCGGCGGTGGGAGATTCCGCTGCGCGAGATGCCCGGGGCGTCGCACGAGGAACTGGCGGTCATCGCCGCCCGGGATGAATCGCGCCTGCCGCCACTGTGGCTTTCATTGCTTCCGATCGTGGTTCCGGTGCTGCTCATTGCCATGGGCGCGGTCGCCTCGCAGGTGACTTCGGTTGGCCCGCAACGCCGCCTTCTGGAAACGCTGGGCGATAAGAACCTGGCAATGATGATCGCCGCGGCGATCGGAATCCTGATCGTCTGGACCCGCCCCGCCAGCGCCGTTGACCAGCGGAAATTTCCCACGGCGCTTGCCGAGGGCATCGCCAGCGCGGGTGTGATGGTCCTGATTATCTGTGCCGGCGGTGCGTTCGGGCAGATGGTCCAGCAGACCGACATCGCCGCCACCTTTCGAAATCTTTTACCCGGCGCGAAGCTGGCGCTGTTGCCGATGATTTTCCTGGTCACGACGGCGATGCGGACGGCGCAGGGATCGGCGATGGTGTCGATGATCACCGCGGTGGGCATCGTCAGTCCGATCGCCGCTGCCGGCGATTTGGGGTACAGCCCGCTCTACCTCGCGCTGGCGATCGGTTGTGGCTCCAAACCGATCCTCTGGATGAATGATGCGGGATTCTGGATCATCTGCAAAATGTCCGGCATGACCGAATCGGAAACGCTCAAAACGGTCTCCGTGATGATGGCGATCATGGCCATCGCCGGTCTGCTGGCAACAATGGCGGCGGCGTGGCTTTTGCCGCTGCGGTGAGAGTTGGATGCTAAAATTATTCGCGCACAGCGGAATCATCTGGGCATTTCTAATCACCTTGGCTCCGGCCGTGTATGGGGCACAGGTGCAGAGCCAGTGGGTCAATTTTGATCCCCACGGGAGATTGGTATATCGCGCCCTTCCCAAAGGCGATCACATCATGGATTTTTCCTACGCCGGTTACGGCGGCGGCGGCGTGGCGATCCCGGACGTGCCGGTCAAAATCACTGTTAACCCCGGCGGTGACGATGCGCGCCAAATCCAGGCCGCCATCGACCAGGTCTCACAATTAAATCTTGTGGATGGTCATCGCGGCACGGTGCTGCTTTCCAGCGGTACGTTCAATTGCGACCAACCATTGACGGTCAAAGCCAGCGGGATCGTGCTGCGGGGAAGCGACGGGACTGTCCTGAATCTCACGGGGACGCCGCACCTGGCGATCAACGTCAGCGGCGAGCGTAAAACGGCCACCGAAGGTCAACGGACCGTCATCACCGATGATTACGTCCCCTCCGGAAGCGATTCATTCGTCGTCGCCAGCGCCGCCGGCTGGCAGGTCGGCGACACCATTCAAATCGCGCGGCCCGTCACCAGCGCATGGGTAAGTTTTATGGGGATGAACACACTGGTGCGCGATGGCAAGGCGGAACACTGGCTTTCAGGAACATTGGAGACCGAGCGGGTGATTTCCCAAATTTCCGGCAATCGCATCACGGTGAGCGTGCCGTTGAGCGATGATTATGATTCCCGATATTTGAAACCACCGGGATCGACGGCCGTCAAGGTGAAAATCTCCGGCCTGATCTCGGAGGTGGGGATCGAACACTTGCGGATTCTGTCTCCCCCGCAGCCAATCGAGATCACCCAGCCGCAATTCAAGGCGCTGCAGTTTGTCGATGCCCAGGACTGCTGGGCGCGGGACCTGGATATCCATGACACGATCGGCAGCGTGCACGTGGGTGAAGGGGCGAGCCGCATAACGATCGCGCGCGTGACCATCACGCACAGCGTCGCCACACAGGGCGCGGCGCTGCAGAGCGATTTCGGGGCCAGTGGAACGCAGGCATTGTTCGACCGTTGCAGCAGTACGGGAAATCATCTCTTTTACTTCGCGACCTTTGGCCGCACGCAGGGACCCAACGTATTGCTCAACTGCGTCTTCCACGGCGAGGGACACGTCCAGCCGCACATGCGCTGGTCCACCGGATTACTGGTGGATGGATGCCAGGCGCCCACCGGTGGGATCGACCTGATGAATCGCGGGATCATGGGCTCTGGGCACGGCTGGACGATGGGCTGGGGCGTGGCGTGGAACTGCCAGGCGAAATCCTACGTCATCCAGCAGCCCCCCGGCTCGACCAACTGGGCCATCGGCTGCCGCGGAACTTTCGAGCTTGAGGGCATGCCCCCGGTCAAAGACCCAAAGCTACCGTCGGGGATCATCGATTCGCCCAATTCGCCGGTGGCGCCGCAGAGCCTGTACCTGGAGCAATTACGGGAACGGCTGGGGGATGAGGCGGTTAGGAATATTGGATATTGATGTCCACTTAGTCAGTATGAAATAGCAAAGCCCCGCATACATGCAGGGCTCGCGGAATTGCGATGGCGGCTGGCGGACTATCAATAGAACCAGGCTATCGTGTTCGGACTCTGATGTTTGAGCAAGTTATACGTTGAATCTGAGTTTGCGACGACGTTGCTGTTGTTGACATAGATTCCGGAGGCGTGACCGTCGCAGAACAGGAGATTGGTGATCGTGTTGTTGTTGTGCGCGGGCAACCAGCGCAGGTTGGTCGTTGATTGGTTTCGCACGTTGATCGAATTGCCTTCAAAGATCAATACGAGATTCGACGCAAAATGGATGGTGCCCAGTTGCGGCCAGAATTGTCCCGGGAAATATGTCCATTTTGGAACACCATTACTGCCGTTGCTGACAATTTGAACAGCTCCCGGCGTGTAATTCCCGTCACCGGTCTGGTAGACCGGGTCCTGACAATTCATGAAATACCAACTGTCGATCCAGATCGTCGTGTCCAGCTGACTGGGCTGCTTGTCATTGTCCGTGGGATGAAACATGGTGGCGTTGGGATTGCCACCCGCAATAAAGCCGGAGTCGTTATTTTCGGGGCAATAGAAGACGTTCCCGGCGGTGTGGTAACTCGGATCCGCCGGCAGGTTATGTCCGTCAGCCGTGCTAAAGCTTGATACGCGCATCGTCTGCGGCCGGGGTATGTAGCCTCCGTACACGAGGATCGTCTCCCATTCGTCGGCGGCGGTGGCATTCTCACTGTAGGTGTTTGGCGGGGTAAACGTCCCCTGAATCCATTGGCCAGGGACAAGCTTGCCGTTGTTGTCGTCGGCATAATTAATGATCGCCAATCCGATTTGCCGGAGGTTGGAAAGGCACTGCGTCGCTGCCGCTTGTTCCCGCGCGCGATTGAGCGCCGGAAGCAAAATCGCAATAAGTAATGCAATAATTCCAATAACCACAAGCAGCTCGACCAGCGTGAATGCCGAATTGCGCATCTGGGCGCTCTTTGTCTTGATCGACGTGGTCATTTGCGTGCCTTCGGGTTTCGCCGCGCCCAATACGCGCGGCAGACGATCGATGATACCTGGGCGGATGAGATGAGCGTGGTTCATTTCAGCTCTCCTAAAAAGAGATGTGGGGGCGTCCGCCCCGAATTATGCTCCCTGCAACCGAACCGCGGCGGCTGCTCTCGGACACGGCCTTGCGCATAAGCAATCATTTTATGCCGCATCTCGTGGATTTCATGCGCATAGAATAACGGCGTCCCAAACGCCTGTCAACGAAATTTGGGCAAATTTTTCGATGGTTTTTTGCCTCGTCTGCTGAAGCTCGCGTGCGAGAAATATCGAGCCAAGAATGCTGAGCGCTTGTAGACCGCTTGTCAGGTGTGACTTAAGTCGGCTTATCCAATATGCTTATATATATGCGCCAAAATAGAAAATTATCCCACATAATTATCCATTTTTATGTTGCGAAAATGCGCATGATTATTATCTTATGGCCTTTGGAATTGTCTGGTGGCTCGGATTCACAGGTTCAAATCGACGACATACGGGAGGAATGAGATGCGGATTTCCAAATATACCAAGCGAACAGTTCTCGGCGGAGCCGTTTTCGCCACCTTGCCGTTCCTTAATCAGAGCGCCCAGGCGGCGACTTCTTATTACGGGGTGCAGGGCACGAACGGAGACTGGAGCGTCGCTTCCAACTGGGTCACCGGGAGCAACGCATCGGTGACCAACGGCACCGGCCTGGTTCCGACATCGGCGGATAATGCGCTGATCGCCCCCACCACTGCCGCGGGAAACGAAACATTCAGCGTTACCAGCAGTGACGTCGCGGCCGAGTTGTTCATGGCGCCCGGAACCAGCACCGCCACAGCGACGCTTAACATCACCGGGTCCGGTGTGCTAACGCTCGCCAGCGGTATTGCGAGCCAAAATGCTTCGGGCGCTCCCAATGCCGGCACGTCGATCATTAACGTCAATAGTGGAGGGGCGCTGGATACCACCGGTGGCACCGTCGCCATGGGCGGCAATGGGTCGGGCACTGTCAATATCACAATGAACGTCGGCGGAACCGGGACGGGCGCCGTCACCGATACTTCCACGACAAATGGATTCGAGGTTGGCCTTTATTCCGCGGCGACGCTGAACGTCGAAACCGGCGGCACCTTCACCTATACCCAGTCCAACGGTACGCTTTACATTGATTACGGCAATTACAACGCCAGCAGCAGCCCGGAACCCACCTCCAATGGTACGGTCAATCTCCAGGGCGGCACGCTCAACTGTAACGCCATCCTGATCTGTCGCAGCTACAACAGCTCGGCCACCGGACTGCTCGACCTGACCAGCGGCAGCATCTCGACGGTTGGCGCCGTGAGCGCGGGCACCGGGGGCACCAACTCAGGCGCTTCAAGTCCGACCGGATCCAAGGCGATCCTGGAAGTCGATGGCTCAACGATGTCCAGCATTAAGTTCGATACGGGCGGTACCGCCACCACGAACGGCCTGAGCATCAGTCCGAATAACGTGAGCGCCGGCGAAACCGCGGAGCTGAAGATTGGATTGGACGCCAGCGGCTCGACGCTGATCAATGTCACCGGCAACATTGTCATGACCGGCGCGATCCTGGATGTGAATACATTGCCCGGCTTTACGGGTCTGGGTGATGATCCGAGCGCTCCAGGTTCAGGAATTTATCTGCTGGCAAGTTACACCGGATCCACCCCTCCAACTGGATTTACCACGACTAGCGACACGGCATTGTCCTACACGATGGCCACCGTGCCGGGATACCTGGCAATCCAGGTCTCCGTGCCCGAGCCCGCGTCATTGGGGATTATGGCATTGGGCGGCATCGGCCTGTTGACGCGCCGTAGAACACAAGTTTAGCAAATGCCGTCACATTGCATCTTTGTTGTTCGTGGGGGATGAACTATTGGGTCAGAAAGGGATCCCCCGCCACGCTCATCCCATGCGTAAGCTTTCGCTAAATAAATACACCACGCTATGCACCGCCCTGGCCGGCCTTTCGATTCCGGCGACGGCGCACGCGACGCTCTACTACAGCATCAGCGCCGCCAACGCGACCATCGATTCCAGCGGCGACATCATCGAAAACGGCACCACGTACACGTGCATCACCAAACCGGTCCCGCCCAATCTCGCTTCCGAAGGCGGGAATGAATACTACCCCTGGATCGCAACGGACGGTGGATTTCTTAGCAATTACGCGATCAACTATCAGATCAATGCGTCGCCCCAGAACCCGGACGGCTCATACCCTTCCTCAACTGACAAGATCGACAACGACATTGTCTCCGGCGACAGCAACCACGCATTGACATTTGATTCGGCCAAGTACCTGGGCTTCGCGGTCAAGATTCCCTCGGCGGGCTTTTCGGCGCCCGCGGCGAGTCCTACTTCCACAGGCGTTCAGATCGCGCAATGGTGGCAGGGATCGCCCTATTCCCCTCCCTTGGCGCTGGATATGGAAGGCGAAAGCAACGGCATGGTCACGTATGCGCTGATCGTGCACAACGACGCGACGTACGGTAACCCCTCGTCGATTCCCGTCACCCTGGCCACCGGCTCCATCGCCTTCAATTCCTGGAATACGTTCGTCGTCAAGACCTACATGGATTACAGCGGCAGCGGTAACATCGAGCTTTGGCAGAACGGGAACCTCATCGTGAATTGGACCGGCGCGGTGGGCTACGATCCCAGCACCATTCCTTACAACAACCCTCCCGAGGGAACGGCCAATCCGAATTCCCAGTTCGACGTATACGTCGGGCCATACCGCCCCAGCCAGGAGACAGAGCAATCGGAAGTATTCGACGATATCCGTTGGGCGAACGATTTCTCCGACGCATTGCCGGTGGCGGTCCCTGAACCGGCTGCGTTGGGCATCATGCCATGCAGCGTTCTGCTCATGCGCCGGCGGAAGCGAATTCGGTTAGTATATGAATAGTTGCACCAATAATTTGATAGGATGGGACGTTGTAAGTCTATGATCTATAGGTATGTTACAGGCGGTAACGCATATCAGGAATATGCATTTTTATGTTGCATTTATGCGCATTTAAGGTGATAATCAGATTATGAAAGCACCGGTTCAAGCGGCCATCGCGGATAAGCTCAAACTCTCGCAGGGCACGGTGTCGCGTGCCTTGCGCAACAAGCCGGGAATCCGGCCGCAAATCCGCGCCAAGGTTCTGGAAGCCGCCAGCGAGTATGGATATCAGCTCCCCAGCGCTTCTGGGAACGGCGCCGATAAACAAGCGCTGGCGCAGGGCCATATGGTCGGGGTACTGGCGCACTCCCCCCACTCCCGCTGGCGCCGTGAGGGTTATCTGATCGGCCTCAGCGCCGCGGCCCCGGCTTTGGATGTCACCGTGGTATTGCAGCACATTCGCACCGAAGAATGTCGCCAGGTTCTCTTCCCCCGTTTTCAGCCCCCGGTCATGCGCAATGGCCTGGTCAAGGCGGTTGTTCTGTTATTCCGGTGGCCGCGCGATGTTGTGCAGGAACTGTCGCGGCAGTTCATCTGCATATCGATGCAACACGAATATCCCGGAATTGCCCTGGATGTGGTCGGATTGAATAACCGCCAGGCGATGCAGGAGTTAATGGAGCATCTGTACGGTCTGGGCCATCGGCGCATCGGTTTCGTCGGCCGCTCCAGTGAGATGACCTGGTCGCGCGCTCGTTTCGCGGGCTATGTCGATTCGCTGTGCCAACTCGGCTTGGAATACACTCCCGATCGCGTCGTGGATATCTCGGCCGACGACCTGGCGGGCAATGAAGTTGACCAGGAACAGAATTGGTCGAAGTACATCGATCGTATCGAGCCGCAGATTCGCGCCGGTGTCCGGGCCTGGATGGCGTCCAGCGACTGGGCCGCCGACTGCGTCCGCCGCGGGTTGTTGTCGCGCGGCCTGCGCATTCCGCAGGATGTTTCGATCACCGGGTTTGACGGCCAGTCGGATCTTTCGCTGGAATGTCCCTTGACGACCGTGTCCGTCCCACTGGAAGCGATGGGCGCGGCCGCTTTGAGGCGCGCAGTGGAACGATTGGAAAATCATCCCACCGAGCCGACGCACATGACATTTTCATGTTCGCTTCGACCCGGCAAATCCACTGCCCCACCGCGGTCGGACTGAGAATCCCGTCCGCGTCGCGGCGAGTGACGTTTCCGTTCTACAGGTGCCGGGAAACCGTCAGGGTGAGGGCTATTTATCGTTGAGCAATCCAGGCCTCATCGGATTTAGAACCGATGGGGCCTTGGCATTTGGTAATCTGGCGGATCGCAGTGGATTCATACGCACGGAAAACTCTTCCGTTTCTATTGGCGATGGCGATCACGCTTTTGCCCGCTGATGCACTCGCAAATTCACCAGATCAAGCCGATTCGGCCCCGCGTGATGCCACTTGTACGGTTCTTTCCCTGCCGCCGCTGCCGGTGAAGATGGCCGGAAGCTTCATCGGTATCAGCGCCAATGCATTGATCGTTGCCGGAGGCCAGTCTCCCACCGGCGCCCCAACGGATATCGCGTTCATCCTGGCAGCCGATCGCCCCAACGCAACGTCTGTTTGGCATTCCGCCACCCTCCGCGAGAAATTGGCATGGGGCGCGTCCGTCACCGCGGGCGACTCACTCATCTGTCTGGGCGGCATCGGGCCGGCGGGATATAAAAAATCCGCCATCCGTTTGCAATGGTACGATGGAAAATTGATTGAGCAACTTCTACCCGATTTACCCGCGCCGCGCGCCTGGGCGGGCGCTGGAGTTTTGGGCAATATCATTTATCTAGTTGGCGGAATCGGCTCGCCCACTGCCGCGGCATCGAACGATTTGTTCTCATTGGATCTGTCCGAACCCAACCCACATTGGCGGACCGAATCACCGCTCCCAGGCGCGGGCCGTGTGCAAACGGCAGTCGTGGGTCATTATTACGGCTTGGAAGTTTTCGGTGGCCGAACTTCGGATGGTCACCGCTTCAGCACCCTGTCGGAGGCTTGGGTTTTCCGCCCCAAGCCTCTCGATTTCACGATCAAGCAGGGATGGATCCGGCTGGCGGATCTTCCTCTCCCGCTGGCCGGCGGAGCCACCATCCCCACCGGCCAGGCGCACACGCTGCTCGTCGGTGGCGATATGGCGCCTCAAGTCACAGACCTGGCCCAGGCATGGAACACGCAGGAGGTCTATCGCCCGATCCTGGCGTATCACGCGGTGACTGACACCTGGTCCGCCCGCGGCACCTACGATGGCGATGCCGGCGCCGCCGCGGTTCGCTGGCAAGATCGCGACGTTCTGATCAGCCCCCTTACCGGGATTCTCCAGCAATTGTCGGTGAAACCGATCGTGCGTCGGCTGCACGTCGTCGATTACATCATCATCGCTGGATACGTGATGCTGATCACGGGCATCGGCCTGACGTTCTTGAGGAGACAGAAGACAACGGTTGAATTCGCTCTGGGCGGGCGCGGCGCGCCCTGGTGGGTCGCGGGACTGAGCCTCTACGCCACCGCAACCAGCTCCATCAGCCTCATGGCCGTGCCGGCGCTGACCTACGCGACCAACCTGGTTTGGCTCTTTCAACCGATAATCAGCATCGTCATGCTGATCCCACAAGCCTTCCTGGTGGTTCCTCTGATCCGCCGACTGAATCTGACCTCGACCTACGAATACCTCGAACGGCGTTTCAATCCCGCATTGCGATTACTCGCCTCATTCCAATGCATTGTCTTTTACACCATCGGGCGCGCCAGCGTCGTGATCCTTATCCCGGCAATCTCGATCTCGGCGGTGACGGGGATGAACGTCTACGTCGCCATCCTGGCGGTCGGGTTGCTCACCACCATCTACACCTCCCTGGGTGGAATCGACGCGGTCATGTGGACCGATGTCCTGCAGGCGGGCGTCATGCTCCTGGGCCCGTTGATTACGATTGGCGTGGTCCTCTTCTCATTGCGGGGCAACTTCACGGAGATTCACCACATCGGCGCCCAGTACGGCAAGTTCGATCTGGCCATCTGGAGCTGGACTGCAACCCAGCCAGTCGCGTGGATCATGGTCTTTACCGTCCTGCTGACGCTCACCGGTTTCGCGGGCGATCAGGCGCTGGTGCAGCGGGTGCTCTCAACTCCCAATGTCCAGGCCGCGCGAAAAGCGACCATCGCCAACTGGGCAGTCTGCGTCGGTGGCGCGTTCATCGTCCAGATCATGGGCGTGCTGCTGTTCGTTTACTTTCATGTTCATCCCGCGCAGTTGGATCCGACGATGACCAATGACCGCGTGGTGCCGCTGTTTGTCGTCCAGGCCCTGCCCGCGGGCGTGGCGGGGTTGATCATTGCGGGAATTTTCGCGGCATCCATGTCATGCCTCTCCGGGACCGTCAACAGCGCCGCCACGCTGATCGTGCAGGATTTTTATCTTCGCTGGCGTCCCCGCTCTTCGGATAAGCGCCGGCTTCGGCTGATGAAAATTCTCAGCTACGTCGTTGGCATCATCGCCACCGCCGTCGCCACGTGGCTGGCGGAGATGCCCATGCGCTCGCTGATGGAAACCTGGACCACGCTCGCTTCGCTATGCGGCGCGGGATTTGTCGGTGTCTACACGCTGGGAATTTTCTCCCGGCGCGCCACCGGCTCGGGCGCATTGATCGGAGCAGTGAGCAGCGTTGTCGTTACGATCCTGATCCGCCAATACACACCCCTGCATTGGACGCTCTATACGCCCCTGGCGATCTTCACATGCATCGTGGTGGGATATGTTGCCAGCCTGATGGCGCCCGCGCCACAACGAAATCTGGCTGGACTCACCGCGTTCACACTGGAGGGACGTGCGTCGCCGCTTCCCGCGTCGGCGCATCTGGCGCCGGCGGTTTGAGCAAAGAACAGAATCATGATCAGATTTTTTTGCCGATATGCCTGGCTCCTGATCCTACCGTGCTGCATGACCGAGCGCGCCTGCGGATCGGAGTCGACGCAGCGTCAATTTCCCGCCAACGGATCATTGAAGCTGGTGCTTCACGATGACATCAATCTTCCGTTCTATTCCTGGCCGCGTACCTTGCTGACATACCCCGTCGATTTTTCTCAGGCCAGAGTTCGGCTGGATCAGCTCCAACTCATCGATGATCAGTCGGGCCAGCCTGCTCCGATGCAGATTTCCGATGCGCGCCAAACCCCGGACGGCCTGCTGAAATCCGCGCGAATCAGTTTTTTCTCCGATCTCAAGCCCGGCGCAACGATTTCTTTTGAATTGAAAATGACCGATCATCCCACGACTGCTCCCGACACCGTTCCGGAGCATACCGCCGGCGCAATCATTGACGTGGATGACGGCCTACTGCAGGTGCGCATTCCGGCAAGTCAAACCATCACCCCGGGCCAAGCGGCGCCGGCGCCGATTATCGCGATCAACCGGGGCCAGGGTTGGATCGGTGATAATCACATCCTTAGCCGTAGCAAACTGGTCTCAAACATCACCACGCGATCCCTGGCGGCCGGTCCGCTGTTTCGCGCATATTCCATCCGCTACGAGTTCACCGGCGGCGCGCAATACATCGCGATCGTCAAAATCGTGGCCGGATATTCCTTCATCGAATTGACAGAGGATATGAGGGGACTCAGCAAAGACGACGCCGCTGTCATGGAGATGAGCTGGAACGGCTTCAAACCCTCCAAACGAGATCCCGCGGACGATTTTGATTTGCAGAGCCATCTCAGCTGGCTGAACATCGACGAGCCGGTGATCACCCCGGACATCGAGGAGGATCCAAAATGGATGCCCGGCAACGAGATCGAGGATCCGTCCAAAGACATGGCTTTCGAGCTGGCGGCTTATTCCGGCAATGGCGTGCGCGATGCCACGCCGGTCGCCAGCTTCTGGGAAGATTGGACCGGCGGTTCGGAGCTGAGCATCTTCGCGCTCGACACATTGAAATGGCAGGATCACGCATACGGCATCTGGCAACCAACGACGGCGCTGCAGGTGCATTTCCGCCACGACTCAGCCGACGGATTTCTGCACTGCACCTGGCCGTTGGTCACCGGTTCGCGATCCACCGGCATCGCGCTGGATGATGCCGGCAGTGCGCAGGCCACCGCCGAGAGATTCGTCAAGCTCTATCTCGATCAGGCGCCAAGATTCAGCGGCAGTTTCCAGGTGCAGGACATGCGGGAAGTCCGCTTGCGTAGCGGCCAACTGCTGCGCTCCTGGTATGGGTCGCTGTCGCTGGATCGCGTGAAGGACATGGTGCTCGGTTACCCCGACAACGCTCGCCAGCCGGGCCTGGTTTTCGATAACGGCGAGATCAAATCAATCGAGGAATTCAGCACAAGAATGAAAAACTCGGCTCTGTCGCTCTATCCGCTGGGCACCAACCTGGTAGCGATCGATATCCGCCATCGCGAGCTCTATGACCCGCTGATCCCCGCTTACAACCGCTTCCGCACCGAGATGCCCGAAACGGACCGCAAGCGCGCCGCGGCGATGATGCTGCTGTCGGCTTACCTGAATTCGGGTGACGACATGGCGGCCGTGCGCATTTGCCTGGGTGGGTGCCCCAACATGTGTGCGGATGGTTTTTCCGTTCCCGCGGAGGTCACTTATCTATTTCCCGATCACCCCATGGCTCCGCAATGGCGCGATCAATTTGAGAAAACGCTGCGCCTGATGGGTTGCTACTACACACGCCCCGACGTCCCGCAATGGGACTCCCGGGGCGGCCGCTGGACCGAAAGCCTGAGCGTTTACAACTGGGCGTATCTCCGCCCTACCGAACTGGGTGAGTTTTGCGCCTCTTCGGGTGATGGGCAAATCCGCTTCGCGAATGCCTGGATGGCCCGCCGCGCCAGATGGCTGGTCGACGAGCTGACCGCGCCCATCTACAACCCAAACCCATACTGGCGGCAGCCCAAGGATCCGCATTTGCCCGCGGTAACCAATCCGCCTCCGCTGTCGTCGCAATGGAAATCAGGCATGGCGCTGTCGGGCGATTTCGGCTTCGACCGCCAATATGCATCTCACGGCGCCCACGGCAGCGGGACCAGCATCCTCGTCCCCTGGCTGGCGCGCCATCTGGGCGAGTTGTTGCGTCGATATGATCCGATGGTCGCCGAGCATCTGATCTGGGCCGCCAGCCAGGCGCGCAGCCACGATGTCGGCGAGTTATCTCCTGACAGCATGTGGGCGAAACAGCTGGTCGGAAATCTCCCGCAAAATTCCGGCACCCCGCCGCACTTGGCGAGCTGCAAATACACCGGTCATGGGATTATCCTGCGCGCCGGCGTCAATACCCCGGAGGAATTATCGATTCACCTCGATCAGAACGACGCGGGTCCCAACTACCGCTGGGGCGATAACGGCCAGGGCTCCTGCGGCATACTTTATTTCTACGCCGGCGGCCGCGTCTGGACCGGACACGAGCGCGAGAACACCGGTGATCATTACGATGAGGACACCGTCGGCACCACCAATTTTGGTTTCATGAAGGGCGGCAAATATCGCTGCATCGGCGCCAACACCCTGGAGCGCCCGCTCTACGATCTGGGCGTCGCTCAATTCGCGGAGATAAGTTCATTGCACGGCGCCGGCGCCTATTCCTGGCCGCAATATGATTCGCGCAGCGTTTTGCTGGTCGGCACCGATTATTTCGTCCTGCGGGACCGAACCGCCGCTTACCCGACGCCGGCATCGGGTCGATTCAGCTGGTTCCAGGCACGTGATCTTCCGTTTCCGAAGTTGATCTTTCTGAAGCCGCTGGATGCCCGCGTTGATCATTGGGCCGAGGTGCAGACCCAATGCTCCAAGGGAATCATTCGCGATGCCCCGGGCTCCAGCCTGGTCCTTGTGACGCACAAGGCTGACGCCGTTGAGATGGCCGATATGACTTCCACCCCCATCTCGTTCATCCAATCCGCGGACGTGCGAAAATACGCATGGCGAAAGGGCGCGAAGGTTGTTCCCGGTGTCTGGCCAGTCAAAGCGCCGCATTCATCCGATCTGCTTTTCATCGACGATCAGCCGATTTCCTGCACGCTCGCTACCGGAGAGTCATTCCAAGGCGACGCCGGGGTGATCCGTCATTGCGATGACGGCACGACACAGATGGCCATCTTTCACGGCTCGCGCATTGGCACAAGAGATTTGACCCTGGAAGTTCCCGAAGAAAACGAAACCGGCATCAGCGCCGAATTTTCCCAGCCCGGCGATATCTCTGGCGAATATCTTGCCCCGCACGGGGCATCAAGCCTCACGCTGCAAGTCCGCGATCCATCCCAAGGTCAGGGTTCTTCCCTCTACATCGACGGCGAAAAGCAATCCGTCGGCATTTCGGAGGGAAAATTGGTATGCGCAATCCCGGCTGGCCGCCATCACTGGCAATTCACCGCGCATTTACCCAAGCCAATGCCAGTCAACGTGGCGCGCACCGAGAATTTTGCCGGAGGCGCGCTGGTGATCTTCGACCCCGTCCCCGCCGCTGATTCCTATGAACTGCAAATCAGCACGGACGACTGTAAGACCTGGAACACATCTGCAAAATCCGCCAGTTCACCCATCCGGCTCGCCGCACTTCAGCCCCAATCCAAGGTGCATGTTCGAATGATCGCCTCCAACGCCGAGCAACACAGTGATCCCGGCGATGCATATCCCATTTATGCCAGCAATAAACCGCCCGACATCCCCGATGGATTCTATCTACACGTCTCGAACAACCGCGTCGAAGCGTCCTGGGGCCAGGTTCTGGGCGTCGGCGAATATCGCCTCTATCGCCGCAGGCAAGGACAGGGCGATGATGCCTGGAAGCGCCTGTACGCCGGGCCCACGCAATCATATTCGGATGCGGATGCCGCCGGTGTCATCCCGCCCAACGATCTTCCAGGGGCGGAATACGCCACGCAAACGCCCGCGGCGATTTACGAATATTCCGTAACCGCGTCCAATGGCAATGGCGAGAGCCCGCGCAGCCGAATCCTCAGCACCGACCCGGCGGGTTGGAATGTCTGGTGGCCGCCAGATCAGCCCGAGCAGTTCAAGCGCCAATCCGCCTTCTGGCTGCCGCCATACGTCCCGGCGGACCAGGTTCCCCCGGCGCGATATCCCACCGGCAATTAAGGAGTGAAAGCAATGTCATCGATTCGTTTATTCGTGGCGGCAACCGTGGTCGCCCTGCTCGTGGCGCGGCAGGCCGCCGCCGCCGCGCCGCCCAGCTCGCAGGATCGTCTCGATCAGATGCACGCGGCTCTGGTGGAAGCGATGCACAACTTCCAGAAGAATCTCGACACACCCAGGGCTGATGGAACGGTTCGGACATACACCCACGCCGCCCAGTACGCTCTGGCCATGGGCATGGACGCCAGGACCGCGGAGGATTTTATCCGCCGCGCGATGGCGCGACAGGACATGGATCATGCCTCTCCCAAATTTGGCGATGTCCCCTGGGAAATGTTCGCCAACGACATCCACGACGCCAACAGTGTCGAGTTCACGTTCGCACCCATCGGTCCGATCATGCTGGGCTACGCCGACCGTCTCTCTCCACAGTTCCGTGCCGAGATGGTCCCGCACATCGCCGGCGGTATCGCCGCGATCCGTAGGCACAAAGTCCCCGTCAGCTACAGCAATATTTATTTGATGAAGACCGAAAATCTCCTGCTGCTCGGCGAGGCCATCGGGGATCAGGATGCGGTGGCCACCGGCCGTCAGCTCCTGGATGATTGGCTGCAATTTACCGCCACGCACGGAGTCCACGAATATGCCAGCCCGACTTACACCGCCGTGCAGTTGAATTGTCTTCTCAATGCGTATCGTCACACTCATCTGGCCGATGTGAAGCCAAAGCTGAAGGCGGGTTTGGATTATTTGTGGGCGGACGCGGCGGCAAGCTTCATCCCCCCCGGCGACGGCATGGCCGGGCCCCACAGCCGCGATTACGATTTTCTCCGCGGCACCGGTTCGATCGATCGTTTCTACTATCTCTGCGGCTTGCGAAATGAATTCCCCGCTGGATCCCTCTTTGTGGACAGCTTCGGCGCTTATGTCAATGAACTGGAAAACGGCTACCGCCCGTCTGATCAAACGCTGGCTCTGGCATATCTCGACCAGCGCATCGTCAAGGCCCGCTGGGATGATTCTCCCGGCGCCGACCGCTACGCCTGGATCACGCCCGATTTTGCCGTCGGAAGCACCAGCGCGCACTACGGCCCGCAGGACCGCGAAGTCGCGGTCGACCTGGATTTGAAAGGCTCGGCCAATCCAATCGCCATGACTCTCTCCGCCGATACTCTGGACGCCCCGTATGGCAAACAAACACTCAAGGACCGCAGCGGGCACCAGAAGCCGGTGAGATTGCGCACCGACATCGCCGCCGTGCAGGACCACGGCTCCGTCCTGGCCTTGCTGAACCTGTCACCCGATCTGCCCAACACGCCGACGCAATCCGTGGCAACCGATATCCTGATTCCGCTGACCGCCGATCGGATCGTGCTGGACGGCCAGCCGATCGAGCTTCCCGAGGCGGTGAAGCAGGCCGAATCCACCGGCAAATCAGGGCCGGCAGCGGCACTCGATGATGAACTGCGCGCCTGGTCCGCCCCGGCACACCGCGACAGCGTGCTGGGTGTGCGCTGCGGCGACGCCGGCGTGGCGGTGCGAATCTTCGCCGCCGATGCCGTCGAGGGGCAGGAGCCGGTCTACCTTCTCAAATGCGACGGCGCGCAGTGGGGCGCGGGACGCTTCGTCGTCTACCAGTATCGCGGCCCGCAAACCAGGATCGAGCAAAAACCAATTCGCGCCGGCGTCCTGCTCCTCTGCGATCACTGCGCCAACGATGGAGATTTCAACAATCTGATCGACCGGTCCAGGATGGCAAACATCGTGCAAAAGCTCGACGGCGATGCGTGGGATGTCCAGGCGCAGGTCGCCCCGAATTTGTCTCTGGAATCGGCCCTCAATCTAAAAACCGGCCATCCCACGATCCGCCGCGTTGACGGCAAGGATTACGTCGCCGACCGTTTCTCCGTCAACGGCCGCGATCTCGCCGCCGAGATTCTCGATCCGGTGCTCAGTCCGCACTGACACTTTTTTTTGCCACGCGACCGGTTCCTGATGGTCGCGTACGCCACCCTAGGCCATTGCCGATTGCCGATTGCACAGACTAGCAACTAGCAATAAGCAACTTCTTCAAAGCAACTTCTTCTAGGAACCTTCTTAAGTTCCGAAAACGCGAGGTTCGAACTGAGATTTTTCTGAAGTTCCAGCGTAACTACTTATGTAGTGAATATTAGCGCACAATGTCGATCAATTCTATAGGAGTTGAAATGCCTAGCTTCTAGGCACTGGCCGAATTGTTTGATTAACTGCGAACAAACTCCGCCAGGACTCGCGGAGAGAGTTGCAGCGTTGGCCGCGGTTGTCATCGAGCGATCGCCACTATTGCGCCGGCAGCATGGATCGTAGGCTCAGATCGGGGGGAAGGATTCGAACCCTCGACCTCAGGGTTATGAACGGCCGCCGCTCATCTTTTCTAACTGCAAAGAAGCATTGTACTTCCGGCAACCGTGAGTTTTACGTCCCTGCGCTGCGCCTTCCCACGTACACCATATTGGCCATGTTTTCCAGTAAATTGTGTACAGTTTTGTGTACATCCTGCGGGGACGTATTCATGAAGGCGGCAAAAAGGTAGCACCGATTGCCGTGATTTCGAACGCCACGGCGTAAAGCTTTTCGGTGGCGTCCGTATCTATGTTTCGGAAAATCCGAGGCGGCATTTCGTCTTCCAGCCAATCCAAGAAAAGGCTCATATAGTCGGGTCCTGCGCCCAAGACCAACTCGCTGGCCCAACACACATAATTAGCCAAGAACTCGGCACCGTTGGCGCTCGCTCTGAGATTGTTGGCGGAGCAGAAGTTAACATGGTCATCCCAAAATCGAACGAATACTTTCTTGTCGACAACCGCGTTGTCCCAAATCGGAAATAGTCTAGGGTTATAAAAATGAAGGAATTTGGACACAGCCATGATCGGGTAGTGTTTGTTGCGCTTGATCCCCTTGAGAGGTAGAATAGCGCTAACCAAAGCACTGTGATCGTTGATGGAGAGATTCAGCAAGTCGCGGCCACTAGGCAATGAAAATGCAGATACATATTGGTTGAGAGCGTTATACGCTTCGCGAGCCGTGAAGCGGACAAGGTCTTTCTTTTTGGTTCGACTTCGCATCGCGCGCCACGCCCCAGAACTAAGTGTCTTATAGATCTGTTCGAACGAGCGGAAACGATCGTCGTCGCAGAGCGCGGGATTGCCGACCTTCGCAGAAAGGGAGTAAAGCGCGAATTTGTCCTTGACCGGCCAGCCGGCATCCCCGATGTTGACCGCGTAAGCATGCAGGGCCCGGCCTAATTCTGGTTGGCGGAAATACCGGCTAAGGAATTGGATATCTGCCACGTCTTGATTTTAAGACAGTGGGCAGATCGGACAAGTGGGCGTGAAGGACGGTTGACCGGCGGCTAGTGGCCGCAATTCTTTTTCGGGGGGATGACCGCAGGCATTGTCAATTATTCGATCGCGCGCCGACGCCGGCGGGCGAGCAGGGTCATGCCGCCGACGGCGAGGAGGGTGGCCGTGGCGGGCTCGGGAACCTGCGTGATCGCCAGGAGAAAGTCGGGTCGGCGGAGGCATCGAAGGAGGTTCCGCCGGAGGCGAGTGTGGTGCCGTCGGCGCGGCCGCCGGGGTAGCGTCCGCCGCCGTTTTCTCGATATAGCAGGATTTGAAGGGCGGGTTAGAATATAACAAACAGTTATATCAGCCTTGACTGCGCGCCGATATAACGTATAGTTATACATGTGAGGATCATCAAACCGAGCCGGGTTCGGGAGTTTTGTAGACAGTATCCCGACGCGGCCGCGGGCTTGATCAAATGGTTGAAGGATGCCCAGCGCGCAGAGTGGCGGAGCCTGATCGACGTTCGCAGGCTCTATGCCAGCGCGGATGGGGTTAAAGTGAGGAGCGGCGAAAGGGAGCGGACGGCAACCGTGTTCAACATCGGCGGCAACAAATACCGCCTGATCGTCACAATCCACTACAACCGGCAGAGGATATTCGTGCGTCAGTTTCTCACGCATGTGGAATACGACAGAGGCCGATGGAAAGTAAACCTATGAGCACCATGATGACGGTTGCGACCGGTCGATACACGGAACTGAACCGGCGGTTTCCACTTCAGCCCATCCGCAACAAGGCGATGGCCAGGAAGGCGACGGCGATCCTGGATGAATTGTTCGGCGACCAATTCGACGATGCGGGCGAGGAAAATTACGTCATGGCCCTGGCGACGCTGCTGGCCGATTACGAGGATGTTCACGATCCCGGCCCGGATACTTCCCGCATCAGTGGTCTGGACACGCTGCACAACGCCATTGAGAACAGCGGAATCACCCAGCAGCAATTGGCGAAGGTGATGGGGATCAGCCAGCCGGCGGTTTCACAAATCCTCTCCGGGAAGCGTCCGATCACCGCCGACCACGCCCGCGCCCTGGGCAAACATTTCCGCCTTGATCCGGGGGCGTTTCTGTGACCGTTGGGCATCGTTGAGCGCTGCTGCGTCCCCGGATTGGGCTGCGGCCTCAGGGCGAGTGCATTCTCCGTGGCGCGGTTTTCCTCCCCTCTCCTGGTACGCCGGGAGAGGTCAGGGTGGGGGGTCTTCTATCCTGCTTTCAAGAATAGAGCCCTCACCCCAGCCCTCTCCGCGTACCGGGAGAGGGGGAAAGAGAGAGAATGCGGTCGCCCTGCGTGCGGGCTGGAAGCGCGATGAGGTACGGGGCAAGTTTGATGTTTAGCGGCCGGGCTTGCCCGGCGTTGCCGGCGCGAACACGCCGCGCGACTCGACTGAGCTCGTCGAAGTCAAGCGCGGCCGCTAAACAATCGGTGGCAGACTGACCCATTGGCGCGAGGATGCATCCTGTACACGTCGCGCTGGGCGGTGCATAATACATGGTTCGATTTTCGCCCCCCTATGGCGGCTGGAGGAGTTCTAAATCCATGAGCGAGATAGTGCAGTCAGATGGGAATGAGGATGTCGAGCAATCGCAGGAGACGGCGGAGCCGGCGCATGTGCTGAGCCGGTCGGACCTGGCCCAGATCCAGGGGGCGGCGGATCAACTGATTCAGCAGCTCACGCAGGTGCCCGATGGCGATATGGTCGGGGAGATCGTCTCCAACGCGCTGAAGCTGCTGCGCGACCAAACCAACCGCGGGGATATCAAGCTGATCAACAAATCGTTCAAGGAACTGCGCTACGCGTTGAAGATTTTCGCACCATATCGCGACGTGCGCAAAGTGAGCATCTTCGGCAGCGCGCGTACGCTGGAGAGCCATGATGATTACCGCCAGGCGGCTGAATTCGCACGCAAGATGGCTGACGCGGGATGGATGGTCATCACGGGCGCGGGCGGTGGGATCATGGCGGCGGGGCACGGGGGCGCGGGGGCTGATCCCAGTTTTGGGCTGGCCATTCGTCTGCCGTTCGAACAGAAAACCAACCCGTTCATCGCCAACGATCCGAAGCTGATCAACTTCAAATATTTCTTCACACGCAAGCTGATGTTCGTGCGTTCGAGCCATGCGATCGCGCTGTTCCCCGGCGGGTTCGGAACGATGGACGAAGGGTTCGAAGTGCTGACGCTGATCCAGACGGGCAAATCGGTGCCGATGCCGATCGTTTTCATCGACAGCCGCGGTGGAAAATACTGGAAGAAATGGCAGGAATACGTGCAGGCCGAGCTGGTAGAACGGGGGCTGGTGGGCGAGCACGATCTGCGGCTGTACCTGATCACCGACGACATCGACCGGGCGGTGCAGGAAATCCGCACCTTCTACAGCAATTACCACAGCATCCGGCACATGCGCGACGAGCTGGTGATGCGGCTGCACTACGCCCCGACACCGGCGGAATTGGCGCACATTCAAAGCGAATTTGGCGACCTGTGCGAAGGCGGAAAGTACCGCGTGAGCGCGGCGCTGCCGATGGAGCGCGACGAGCCGGCGCTGGCGAAGTTGCCGCGGTTGATCTTCCGCTTCAACCGGCGCGATCATGGGCGGCTGCGCATCCTGATCGATTATTTGAATAGTCTGCATCCGCCGGAGAAGGCGCCGGCTCCGGGGTCGCCGGGGGAGTTGGTGACATGAACTGTTCCGATTTTATTTAGTCGAAGTGCTTGCACGGTGTTTGGACGCGCGGTGCAAGCACCGCGGCTAAACAAAAAACACACATTGGAATCTTCCCGCTATGCCGCCAATCGGGCGACTTTTTGATCGGTCTTTGGCGCTGCTCACCGATTTGTATGAGCTGACGATGGCCTATGGCTATTGGAAGCTGGGGCGCGATCGGCTCAACGCGGTCTTCCATCTGTCGTTCCGCAATCATCCCTTCGAGGGCGGGTTCACACTGGCGGCGGGGTTGGAAGAAGTCATCCACTTCCTCAGTGATTTGCACTTCGCTGAAGATGATCTGCGATATCTCTCCACGCTGAGCGCCGACGACGGGACACCACTGTTCGACGCGGGGTTTCTGGGGTATCTGGCGGAATTGAAATTCAGTTGTGATGTCGATGCGGTTCCGGAGGGCACCATCGTCTTTCCGCACGAGCCGCTGGTCCGCATTACGGGGCCTATTCTGCAGGGGCAGTTGATCGAGGCGCCGCTGCTTAATCTGATCAATTTCCAGACGCTGGTGGCGACCAAGGCGGCGCGGGTGTGCCAGGCGGCGCGGGGAGAACCGGTGCTGGAATTTGGCCTGCGCCGGGCGCAGGGGATTGACGGCGCCGTCTCCGCGAGCCGGGCCGCGTTCATTGGCGGCTGCGCGGCGACGAGCAACGCGCTGGCGGGAAAGCTTTTCAACATCCCGGTACGCGGAACGCATGCGCATAGTTGGGTGATGTCGTTCGATACCGAGTTGGAGGCCTTCGACGCCTACGCCGGTGCGATGCCCAACAACTGCGTTTTTCTGGTGGATACTTACGACACGCTGCAGGGCGTCCACCACGCGGTGCAGATCGGCAGGAAGCTGCGCGCGGCTGGCCATCGTCTGCTGGGCATCCGCCTGGATTCGGGGGACCTGGCGTATCTCAGCATCGAGGCGCGCAAGATTCTCGACGAGGCCGGATTCACGGATGCCGCCATTCTTGCCACCAACGATCTGGACGAGCAGATCATCGAGAGCCTCAAAATCCAGGGCGCCCGCATCGCGGTGTGGGGCGTGGGGACGCGCCTGGCGACGGCGTACGATCAGCCGGCCCTGGGTGGTGTCTACAAACTGAGCGCGCTGGCCGATGCCAATGGCAAATGGCATCACAAGCTGAAGCTCTCCGAGCAGACGGCGAAGATTTCTGTGCCCGGCGTGCTGCAGGTCCGCCGATTCATTGATCGCAAGCGATTCATCGCCGATGCCATCTTCGACCAGCTGGGCCCGATACCCAGCGGAACCTGGACGATTATCGATCCGGTGGATCCGATGCGGCAAAAAAGTATTCCCGCAAAATCGGCGTCGCAGGACCTGCTGATCCCGATTTTCCGTGCTGGTCGGCGCGTGTACGATCCGCCTGCGCTAATCGAAACACAGAATTTCGCGCGGCAGCAATTATCGTCGTTTCACGAGGGGATTCGGCGGCGTCTCAATCCTCACGCCTATCCGGTGGGATTGGAAAAATCGCTGTCGGAGCTTCGGACGCAGTTGGTGCTGCAGACTCGCGCAGCCAACCAGCCGGCGACTTGATGGATCGAATGGCCATGAAAAGTGGGATTTCCTTGCGCGCCGTATTTTCCGCCGCGGCGCGCCCGCCGGTGCTGGTTTTGTGGCCGGGCCACTCCTCCATCGCATCGATCGTCATCCCGGCGTTGCGCAGCCACTTCACATAACTTTCGATCGGACGATGAAATGTCCAGGTAAATTTGCGCGGATCGGAACCCGGATGGGTGACGATGGGCGTTTTGCGCGGCAACAGATACCGATCGACGCGGCGATACTGCACGGCGGCCGAGGCGTCCCACCCCCAGCTTGTGGATTTGGCGCCGCGAAAACAGGGATGCGTCATCACGATGACCAGCCGCCCCATCGGGCGCAGCGCCTTGGCAATTCCCACAAACGCGGCAGCGGGCGCCGCCATGTTCTGGATCGCCAGCACGCACGCGGCTGCGTCGAACCGGCCGGCTGGAAGAAACGAGAGATTCTCCGCATCGCCGACGTGATAGCGGATCGAGGGCGGTCCATGTTTGCGGGCGGCGTCGATGAGGTTGCGCGATGCATCCACACCGGTCGCCTCCACACCGCGCGCCGCCAGCGCACGACACAACACACCCTGTCCGCAGGCCACGTCCAATACCGTTTCACCCTTTTGCGCCGCCATCAATCGCAGCACGCCGGGGATGATGATGCGCTGCTGATATTCGCTCCCTTCGGGACCGACGAGCTGGTCGTACCACTGGGCGGCCTCGTCCCAGTCGGTGGGAATTGGGGGTTTTTGGGCAGATTTGTTGCGAGGCGGCGGCTTCATATCCCCGACATCTTAACCGCATCGCCGGCAGGGCGAAGTCGCCCCTAAAGCGGCGCGGCCGGCCGAATTGAATCGGCCGGCCGCGTGTTGCATTTCCCCTTCCTTAACCAGGTGTGCGATGGCTTAAATCTCTCTGCGTCGCCGCCGCATGAGCAGTCCACCGGCCGTCGCCCCCAACAGAGCCAAGGTGCTGGGCTCGGGAACGCCCAGGCCAATCACGGTGTAATCCGCATTCGGGACGTCATCAACGGCCCATGCCACGTCATTGACCAAATCCTCACCATACGATCCGTCAAAATCGGACCACTCCGCATTCGTCAATTGAGACAGATCGGTGATGCCAGATCCAAAATCAGCCTGCACCAGCGAGAGGAACGTTCCCTGGTAATCGTCAACCGCGTCGCTGCCGGTCGACAGGGAATCGTCACCTGTTGCTAATGCGTCGTCGGTATTTTCCAGCGACAGATGAATACTCTTGAGATCGATCGGCATCGGCGCCAGGGCGGGATCGAAAGTTTCACCATAATAGGTAGGCACCGGCGTGGCCGGGGGATCGGCGACGATGATAATCGGCGCGATCGTGAACGCCGGCAGCCACACATTTCCTGGAATTGGTCCGACTACGGCATTGGCGTAGGCAGCGGGCGCGCCGACGTTAAACGGTGCGGCGGCATTGTGTGCGTTGACGAGGGCGTACGGCAGGCCCGTATCCGCCAGGCCGGCGCTTCCGCCGTTTGGCGGGCCGCTGTTGATCGGGCCGCCGAGAACTGTCGGAATCAGCCCGGCATACGCCCAGCCGCCCAGATTGGCGCCGCTGGCGAAGGTGTTGGGGTCGGGCGTGATCTGCGTCGCGCTGACAACGGGATCGACATTGAAATACGGCGATCCAGGAACAATCTGAACCACCGCCGGCGCCCAGTTGATGGCGAAGGCCTTGGCAAAGACCTGGGGCCCGCGTGCGAGGAAGAAGTTGAAATTGATATTGTTCCCACCGGCGCCGCCGTTGCCGCCGATGTTCCCGTTTTTGGCGGGGATGTTGACGTTCAGGGCGTTGAGCGCGCCCGCCGCGGCTGCGGCGTTACCACCGCCACCACCGGTGACGTGACCAATCGGTTGGCCTGGCGGTACGACAATAATGATCGGCGGACCCGGGGTCGGGCTGGGCGGTTGCGGGCCCGGCGCCGTTCCGCTGGGCGCGCTCATCGTTAAATCGATGTTCTTGCCCGTGGCATCGTTGGTAAACGCCATCGTCGAGAACGTCACAGTGTTGGTGACGAAATTCGTCGGCGTGCTGGTGAAATCCGGGTTCCAACCGGTGAAGGAACTGGAGTTATCCGTCAACGTGTTGTAATGGATCAACGTGTACGTGCCGCTGTTGAACGAAGCGCCTGGCGTGATATCCACGGTGAGGTTGGGATTGATGGTCAGATTGCCGGTCACGGTGGTCAAATCGTTGCCGCCTGCGGTCCCGATGACGTTGGGTTGATTCAGCGCGTATGCGAGATTGGCGCCGCTGAGCAGGGACAGGCTGTTATTGATCGTGAAGTTGTTCGCATCACCCGGGGTGATGAACCCGCCGGAGTTGACAGTAACCGCTCCACCGACGGAGCCGGACCCGCCCAGCGAGCCGGTGGCGTTGACGGTCACCGCCCCGCTGCCGGTGGCCGAGCCGCTGGTGTTGGTCACCGAGAGGGCGCCGGCATTAATGGTCGTGCCGCCGGAGTAGGTATTGGCGTTGGGCAGTATCCACGTACCGGGGCCGTTCTTAATCAGGCTCAGCACGTTCTGGTTCAAGCCCGGATCAGCCAGCGCCGGCGAAAAGGTATTGCTGGCAGTGCTGATGCCGGTGAGGGTGAACGTGACGGCCGAGGGATTCGTAGGATTGGCGAAGACAACCGAGCCGGCGTTGGAGAACGTCAGTGCCCCGGTGCCCGAAGCGTTGATCGTCCCGCCCTTGGGGCCGAGAGTGAAGAGGCGGTCCGTCGTGTCGCCGGCGCCGGTGTATTCCAGCGTGCCGCCGTTAAATTGTAGATCGTTGGCGGCGTTGACGGACTGCCCAATGCCGCTGGCGCTACCGCCAGCACTCAGCTTGGAAACGCTGATGATCCCGTTGTTGATGAAGGTGGCGCCGGTGTAAGTGTTGGTATTGTTGGAGAGGACCAGCGTACCGGGTCCGGATTCGGTCACTCCGATGACGAGGGGGATAGAACTGTTGTTAACGACTTGCGAGGCAATTGTAAGGGTGCCCGAGGCATCGAATTCATTGACGATCAGATCCGCAGCGCCGGAGGTAAGAGAGCCGCCGGTAATCACCTCGGCCGCGCCGTTGAGGGCGGTGCTGACCAAGATGCCGCCGCTGGTGATGGTGTTGGTGGCGCCTGACAGCGCGACGGTCACGTTTGGCGTAGAGCCGGGAAATAGAACGCTGTTGGTCGTAGCGTTGGCGGCCTCCGGGGTGCTGGCATTCATCACGACATTGGTGCTGCTGCCGCTCCAGGTGTTGGTGACGACGGCGGCAGCCAGGGGTGCGGTGATAGCGCCGGCGGTGACTGCGGCCCAGTTCGTTACAGCGGTAGGACTATTGGGCAGACCAGAGCCCATGGTGGCCCAGCCGCCCAGAATGCCGTTCGTGTTGGAGTTGCTGACAAGGGTGGAGGCGTTGGAGTTCTGCATCACAAAGTTGACCGTGCCACCGGCGGTGCTACGGATGATCGTGCCCAGGGTCAATGTGCTGGTTGAGGTGCCATTCATTACCGTAACGCCCGAAGCGCCGGGGCTGATCGTCAGGCCGTTGAAGGTCTGCGCGGTAACCGCGGCGTTGGAGGAGGTAATCTGGAGGCCGGCGCCGCTGAGGGTCAGCGCGGAACTGGAACTGATCAAATTTGTGGAGACCGCGCTGCCCAGGACGACGTTCAGAGCGCCGTCCAAGATGGTGGTGGCGCCGGAATAAGTGTTGGAGGCAGTGTTTTCGATCGTCAGGCCACCGCCGCCGGTCTCGGTAAGGGTGGCGGCGCCGCCGATCGAGCCGGTACCCTGGAAGAGATAGAGGCCGCCGGAGTAGACGTTGGTACCTGAGACAACCGTCGTGCCGGTCGCGTCGTTGTCGACCTCGATGCCGGAGGGACTGACGGTCAGGGAACCTGGCCCCCCGATATTGACAACGAAGTGACCCGCGACATCGGGGAACACAACAAAATCCCCATTGGTATAAGCACTGGGAGTCGAGCCGATGAGCCAATCGACGGAAGTCGTATTCCAGTTGGCGTCGGCGTTACCTGTCCAGGTGTCAGTCGCTGCCTGTCCGATTTGGGGAAACGCCCCGGTCGAAAGCATGGCAGCCATGACCGCCCCCGCCGCCCGCAAGACCTTCGGCGAACGGAAAGATTTGCAGCCAAAATCGCGGCGAGATTCACGGGACCGAAGAGATGAACGCAACATTGGTATCCTCCTGAAAGCTGGTTATGGCAGGACGATAGCAATGCGGCGCATCTCCGCAATCGTACCTTTTCGTGTACGGGGTATGAGCCCGTGAGCGAAAAAGCCCCAAAAAAGGCGGGATTTGTTGTCGTGTCCAAGACGCGGGCGTGAGGCTTAAATATTTCGAGCTTACCCAATTCGCCGCTTGCCTCGCGCTATCAGCAATCCCGCGAGCGGCAGCAGTATCGCCAGCGCCGCCGGTTCGGGGACGAGCACGGCAATGCCGTATTGCCACTGGCCCAGGCCGGTAGTGTCGACATCGGCGACTTGGATGTAGTAATTCTGGTTCAGAGGATCGGGGATATTGGGAAGTTGGAGGTTCAGAAGCTTCACGTTGTCGCCCGTGTCCATCGTCTCGGCCAGAAGTGCGTCCGAATCCGGGTCGGGAGTTCCCGAGTCGGTTGTCTCTTTGTAAAGCTTCAATTGCATATCGGGCATCTGACCCGCGGCGTTGGCGTCCCAGGTGAGGGTGGCGCGGACAAACGCCTGGTTGATGTCCCCCAGGGTGTAATCGACGTAGTCGCCGCTGGTGGTGGTGTCCAGGTCCCAGAATCCACCGACGGTGTTGATCTTCGGGCTAGCGCTGATCTCCTCGTGCGAGGTAAACGTGTTTGTGATTTTGACGTCACCGTCGGCATATTGCTGTAGCGCGGACGCGGCATTGACCATCCCTCCGCCCAGCTGCGGATCCAGCGACCGGTTGATCTCCAGGGTATTGCCGGGCATCGCGGTGCCGCCGTTGGTCCCCTGATTCCATGCGGTGGCGTTGTCGTTTTGCAGCAGAAGGTTTTTGGTGCCGGGCTGGTAGATCGAGGCGGAGTTCACCAGCACGGCCTTCATGACCATGTTGTTCCACTTGGCGGGATCGGCATTAAAGTTGGCCCCCCCGTACTGGTTCAGCAAGGCGAGGGTACCGGAGACCATCGGGGCGGCGAAGCTGGTGCCGCTGATGTCGCCGGTGTTGGGGCCGTCGGTGTTGGCATAGTCGCTGCCCTGGAAATAGTTTCCGAAATAGCTAGCGTTTGCGGGGTTGAGGTTGCTAACGGCGGTGGTGATGTACTCGCTGGGGGCAACGATCACTGGCGCCTGAAGCGACCCACCCGTGCCGAAGCTGGAATAGGTAGCGACCGCGGAGAAATTATTGTTCAACCCACCGACGACGATGATGTTGGGCGAGAGGCCCGGCGAGGTGACCGGACTGGCCCCGCTGTTTCCAGAGGATTTGACGAACGTGACATTCGGGTTCGTCATGATGTAGTTATCCAGGAACAGCACGTCGGCGGCCATTTGCGGAGCCGTTCCACCTTCAGTGGCACTCATATTGATGATGTTGATGTTGGGATTTTTGGTCAGGACAGCGTTAACGGAGTTCTGGAAGACGGCGCTGCTGTTGGCGCCGGCCTGGCCATCCATCGGGACCGAGAGAATGGTGGCGTTGGGCGCGATGCCATTCTGCGAGGCGGTGCCTCCGGCGCCTGCGATGATGCCCGAGACGGCCAAAGTATGCTCGTCGATGTAGCTGGCGTTGCCGTTGACGACGGTGATGCGGCCGATGGTAAAGTCGGGGCTGCCGGGATCAGCTTCACCGGGTTCTATGACGGCGACTTGCACGCCCGTGCCATTGACGCCGTACGTCGTCTGCGCCTGGGAGACACTCAGCGCGGCGCGGCTGTCGCCGATACCGGCAGTGGGGATGGCGGCCATGTTGAGCGAGAGGCCGTTGAAATCGTTGGCGGCCGAGCTGCCCAGGGCAACGGTCAATGCCGAGCCGTTCGGTCCGCTGGCGGTGCCATTGACCCCGAAGCTGGCCGTGACTTTGTAATTTCCGGCAGGGACATTCGCCGCGGTGACGAAGGGTGTGTTCGCGCTGTAGGCATAGACCCCCGTCGTCGGGGCAGTCACACCCGCGGCCGGAATGTTATACGTCGCCACGACGGCGCTCGTAGTGGTGTTAATCAGTTGAATGGTCTCGTTGGAAAAGTTGACGGTGGAGGTGTTGCCGACGGTATTGTTGAACGAGATCATCCCAACGAGGTACCAGGGGATAAAGATATTGGAGGTGGCGTTGGTGGAAAACGTCTGTGTGCCAATGATGCCGGGTCCGATGGTGTCGCTGGCATCGCCGGCTTTCACACTGGCGGTGCCATTGAGTTCAAGCAGGATGGAGCCGTACGCCGTGCCGGGGGTTGAGAATCCTCGAAACTGCACGCCGGTCCCCGTTGGGGAACCCGCGGTGTTGTTGCTGGCGGCGGTCCAATTATTCGGGAACCCGCCGATGATCACGTCCTGGGCGTGGGCCGTGGAAGCGCCCCAAAGGACGATGGCCACCGAAATCGCGGCAATCACCACCGCATCTCCTGCACGCAAGATTTTGGGCGCACGAAGAGATTCGCGGTCAAAATCGCGGCGGATATCACGCGATCGAAGCGCGGAACGCAACATTGGCATCCTCCTGGATGTGGTTCTAACAGGACGATACCAAAGCCGCGCATCGCGGCAACCATACCTTTTCGTGTACGGGGGTCCTTGAAAAGCACATTCCCGTCCCGCCCAAAGCCGGGCGAGCTCTGCCTCCCAGGCAAAATCATCTCCAATTAAAACCTTGCCAAGCGCCGCCCTATCTGTACAATCGTGCTGGAGTTGTACGGGCACATTCTTTTTTCAAGTAAGTTCAGTCAGGGCAAGTCTCTACGCAACGCAAGAGGAGGAGGGCGGCGTGAACGAGGCCGACTTTTCCGAGCAGAATCTGCGGCTCATGATGGAGCTGCCTCGCCGGCTGGCAGCTTGCCAGGCAGACCCGTTGCGGGCCAAACGTCAGCTTCTGCGCGGCCTTTGCCGGCTGGTCAATGCTGTCACCGGCGTCGGGGCGATGTTCAGTGATGATTTTACCGTCGTGGGCGACGTCACCATCGTGCAGGTCGATCCCGCGGATGACTCGGCCGAATCCCTTTCGCTCTCCGGTGAAATCATTAACCCGTCACTGCCCGTGTTGTTTACCCCTGCGCCATGGACAGCGACGCTTGACGGGCTGGAAAAGCCCTGTCTGTCCGACATTCTGAGTCCAGCGCAGACTATTGCCGGTGATGAGCCCGAAACCGGCGCCCGCCTGTTTGGCCTGGACAATCCCCTGGTCAAGCCGTTTATCGCCGAAGCCGCCAAGCGAAGCCTCGAGCCCACGGCCCTGGCTCGTGTGGAAGCCGTTGTCGATCGGCAGTGGTACCGCTCGGCGTTTTTCCGACGGTTTCTCGCCCCGATGGGGCTGGATGACTGCATCCTCTCCATCGTTCCATTGCCGGGGATGCAGCCGTTTATCGCGGTGGTTTGCCTTAGCGGTCCTCTGATACGTCCGATCGATCGGCGGCAGCGCGGGGGCGAGCCGTTCTTCACACTCCGCCAGCGTCGCATTGTCGAGATCGCCCACAGCCAGCTTCGATGGGTTTATTACACCCCGAGCGCTGCGATCGAGGAGCAGCATTCCGCCCCCGTTCAGTCGGTCTGCCCCAGCGGACCAGGATTGGAAAAATTGGCACCGCGATACCAGCGCGTCCTGAACCATCTTCTGGGAGGCGGCTCGGAAAAGGAACTGGCCAACCATCTGGGACTCAGCCGCTTCACAGTCCACGAATACGTCCGCGCGATTTACAAGAAGCTCAACGTGAACTCGCGCAGCGAGTTGATGGCCCGTTGGGTCCAAGCCGCCACCCCATCGAACCTGTTGGCATCGTAAACTGCCCCGCCGGCGCACGCGCCAAGGGGCCTGGGAATGATTAAACCGATCGCGTGCCCGACGACGCGCTCAACCGCCCCACCTCGCATTTGTCGCAGTCTGGAAGGATGCACTGTTCCATGGTATTCGGGCTGGCTGGCGCCCGCCTGCTGCAAATCCGCCGCGCAATTACATACGATCCCAGCACAAATGCTGCCGCCAAGACCTGCGCGACCAGGCTTTGAACGGTCGGGAAGACGGCGAACCAGGTATTCAGCCAATCGGGCATGGCGATGTTGATGCGGGTTGCACGAATCCAATTCGCCTGCTGCATCTCCTGCATGCTTTCGCCCACCATGACGATCAGCACGATCCCGAGCATGACACCGGTCAGCACCAGCATCCGCTTGTACGGCAGGCGGTAATGGGCCACAAACGTCAACAGGGCGACGATCGATGTCAGCCCCAGCCCGATCAATGCCCCCATCAGCACGACGTGCGAGCCCACTTGCAAGCGTAATGGTTGCAGGAAAACGACGACCTCAAACCCCTCTCGATAGATGGATGTGAAGCCAATTGTCGCCAGACCCCAGAAGACGGCGGATGGCGCATGGGTAGGATTGTCGGTCAGCTCGCGCTTGCGGCGATTGTGGTGCAAGATCCATCCGGTCCAGTAAATCCGGTGGAAAAACCAGTTCATGACCAACAGAAGCACCGCCACGGCCAGCAACCCGGTCGCCGCCTGTATATCCAGGGCCGGCGCATTAATGGCGGAAACCAATGCCACGGCGATGAAGTAGGTCGCGACCGACGCCAGAAACGAAACCCCCGCACCCAGCGCCACCGGCTTCCAGAACCCCTGTTCGGTTCGCACCAGGCTGGCCGTCAGCGCCGCCAGCACCAGGATCGCCTCGAGCCCTTCACGGAAGACCAATATTCCGGTGTCCATCACCGCCGCGGTGGGGCTGATGCCCGATACCGTGGGGTCAGGACTCCCGTGTGCGGTCAATGCCTGCCAGATCATCACGCCAATGATCAACACCACAAGCGCGATGACGGTAGCCGTCCAAGCGGACCGCGCTGCCACTGAGTGACCTCGCCCGGTGGGGCAATAGTCCAGCACCGGCGGTATCTGGGGCACGTCCATGGTGGCAAACTAGCAGAGAGATAACGGATTTGTCAATGGCGATGAGACTCATTCTCATCGAATTCGATATCGCCAAAAAGAACGATGGCCACCTCTGTGGTGGTCATCGTCCGATCTCTTTCTGGGTCTTTTGCGAAAATACTACGGCAAACTGGGCTTGGTTTTATCCCACAGGTTCTGATCAGCCTTCGTCCCGTTGGGTGCTGGAACAAGGGAGCTGGCCGACGGTGAATCTCCGCTATATGCGCTAACATAATTCGGCCCGGGACCCACCATCCAGTCCGCGAACACGGGCGTGGTCGAAAAATTATAAGTCGGCGGGCTCGTATTCATATTCACCGTCAGACCCGGGTTCTGACCTGGAGCGAGCGTGTCGGTGTATGGATTGACTGTCGAAATATGACCGTCCATCGAGAGCACATTGCACCTGGTATTGCCAGAATGCGGCGCCGCCCCGCGGTTGAACTGGCCGGCAGTATTCTGCGCATACTCGAACAACTGTTCAAAACTCTGAAAATAATCCTTGTACTTATTGCCGCTGGCATTCGAGTAAATCGCCCAGGCGCCGGATGAATTGACGTCATTGGGCTTGGAGCTTTCCGCCAGGATCACGACGTTGTTGGGCACCTCTCCCAGCTTGGCGAAGGGGGCGTACATGAGGTAATTCCCATTGGCGTCCACCTTGGAAACACCCATGTAGTAGTTGTACGTGTAATCGCCAAAGTAAAACTTGTTCGTGTTATCGTTGTAGCTGGGATCCAGATCGTGCGTTGCTGCCGGACATGTCAGCGCGTTGTGAATGATAATCCCGTTGGCCTGGTCACCGCCTCCGACAGCCGAACCGTTGTTGCTTGTTGATCCCGATTTGCCCAGTTCGTTGCCAATTAACTGCCATTGCCACCAATCAATCTCGCTGCTGGGGCTCTGGTAGTAACACGGCAAGACGCTGTTCTGGTAATCCGAGGCGTACAACAGGACCAGCTGATAGAACTGCCGCTCCACCGTCTGGCACTGAACCGTATTCGCCTGATCGCGCGCCTTGTTCAGCGCCGGCAGGAGGATCGCGATCAGCAGGGCGATGATCCCGATGACAACCAGCAGCTCAACCAGAGTAAACCCCGGCTTATTTCGACGCATCGTAGCCTCCGTTTTTCGGCTCACGCCGCTTGTGAGCGGTGGGTGTTGTTGACTGTCAGGAGTTTACATGTCGCCCCGTCCAAAGACTACGCCGGCTTATTGCATTAAGAGGTAAAAGACTTGCACTTTTCGTTAGCCAGCTCGTTAACCCCGCGTTTCCCCGCACAAACCTGCTGCGTCCGATGCGAAATTGGCCCATCGTATATGATGCTCGGCGATGCGCCCGATCGACTGGTGGATGACGTTCGTTCCGATTCTTCTGGTGATCGTCATCGCCGCCTACACGCGCCGCTACATTCGCAGCGTCGCCGACTTCGTCGCCGGGGGACGCGCCGCTGGGCGATATCTGATCTGCAACGCCAGGGGCGAAGCGGGCGCGGGTGTCGCCAACACCATGTCCTATTTCCAGTTGATGATGGTTTCCGGTTTCGTCCTGGCGTGGTGGAACACGATCACCATAGCCGTATGGCTGCTCATCGCCATCTCCGGCTTCGTCGTCTATCGCTTTCGACAGACCCGCGCGATGACCGTCGGCCAATTCTTCGAGATGCGCTACTCCCGCCGCTTCCGACTCTTCGCCGGTGTTCTCGGATTCGTCGCCGGCCTGCTTAACTATGGGATATTTCCGGCCGTCTCGTCCAAGTTCTTCGTCTATTTTCTGGGTTTGCCGCAAGACATCGGTCGGGGGGCCGTGCATGTTCCAACGTATGTGGCAATCATGGCCGGCTATCTCGCCTGCGCACTATGGATGATGATCGCCGGCGGCCAGATCACCATGTTGGTGACCAATTGCCTCGAAGGGATTCTCTCTCACCTGGTCTACCTGGTCGTCATCGCGGCGATATTCACCGCCATCAGTTGGGCGCAGATGCGCCACACGCTTCTGGCCACTGTGCCCCACCATTCGCTGGTGAATCCCTTCGACGCCATGAAGGTGGAAAACTTTAACCTCTGGTATGTGCTGATCACGCTGCTGGTCGGCTCGCAAGGCATCTATTGCACGATGGCGGTGCAGAAGGACAACAACTTCACCATCGCCGCCCGCACCCCCCACGAGGCGCGTATGGGCAACGTCCTGGGGAATTGGCGGCTGCTGGCGCGCTATGTCATGCTCTATGTCGTCGTGATCGGCGCCATGACCTTCATGCGCCAGCCGAATTTCCCCGGGAACGCACTACTGCAATCGATCCACGAGGTGCAGGTGCAAGACCAGATGCAAGTCCCCATTGCCCTGCGATTTCTCCTGCCCGCCGGCGTCAAGGGTCTGTTCTGCGCCATGATGGTCCTTGGCCTGATGGCCGGTGATTCCGCGCACATGCTCACCTGGGGCAATGTCTTCATCCAGGACATCGTACTCCCGCTTCGCTCTGCGCCACTGTCCCAGCGGCAGCATGTGCTGATCCTGCGACTGGCCGTCTGCGGCGTGGCGGTGTTCGCCTTCGTCTTCAGCATCATCTTCCGCCAGACCCAATTTATCTCGATGTGGTGGGCCGTCACCGAAGGAATTTTCGTCTGCGGCGCCGGCGCCGCCATCATCGGTGGGCTTTACTGGAAAAAAGGAACTGTCATCGGCGCCTGGAGCGCCATCATCACCGGGTCGGTGCTGGCGCTATTCGGTATCGTCGCCCCTTATGTCATCCGCAATTTCCCATTCAACGGAACGCAGATGAAATTCTTCGCCGCCGTCGCTTCTTCCCTGGTGTACATCGTGATATCCCTGCTCACCTGCCGCCGCGATCACGATATGGATCGTCTGCTGCATCGCGGGCGCTACGCCGTCACCGAAGACCAGGTTGCCACCCCCGCCGCCGTCAGACGCTGGACCCAGCGCTTCCGGCTCTCCAGGATTCTGGGCTTCGATCAGGATTTCACGCGAACCGACAAAATCGTGGCGGCGGGGATTTTCTTCTGGTCGACGTTCTGGTTGGTCTTCGTCCTCGCCGCCACCATCTGGAATTTATGGATCCACAGATGGTCCAATGAAACCTGGGTCAATTACTGGTTGATCTCCGGAATTATTCTCCCCCTGATCATCGCGGTGGCGACGCTGATCTGGTTCGGCATCGGTGGGACGATGGATTTGATCTCGTTCTTCCGTCGCCTGGCAACGATGCGACGCGACGCCGCCGATGACGGCACCGTTCATAAATCCAGAAAGCGTGATGAAGTAGCTGTGAACTAGAGAACAGCCCGTTCGCCCCGGCGGCGCGTGGCGCTGACTTCCACGGGGAGCCGCCCGTGTCGACGTCCCAGCGGACGATCGACCGTCGAGAACGAGATTCCCCGGCCCCCCATCCCGTCCATGCCGATCCCGTCGATCAGCTCCTGATTATCCAATGTGATTAACGCCGCTTCGCCATCCCGCTGCGCCTGCAGATCGTCCACGACGACATCCAGCGAATTGTGAATCACCACCGCCGGACCAAGTTGATCGTGAATATCCACGTGCCGCAGCCGCAGATTGCGCGCATTGCGAATCACGAACCCCGCGCGGCACATGTCCGGCAGTCCCGGCGCCATCGCCGGTGAACCGCCACGCGTGTTCTGCGCATCCAGGTAAATGCTCACGCCGTCGAAGACCACGTCATCGACGAACATCTCCGGCAATCCCAGCACGAACGCCGCGGCATACTTGGCGCCGCGCGCCGAGATATTGCTGAAGCGCATCCGCCGGAATTGCGGTGTCCCCGCATCCACCGGTCTGGGTGACTGATCGGTCACCTTGCTGTCCTCCCACGCGCCGCACCCGTAGAACAGGTTCAGCACGATCGGGCAGAGGACCTGGTCCATCACGATGTTGTCCACGCGAAGATCTTCCACCGCGTTGCCGCGCCCGCGCCGCGATTTCAGGCGAATCCCACGGTCCGTGCCGCAGAAAACGCAGTTGGAGATCGCCACGTTCCGCACGCCCCCGCTCACTTCGCTGCCGATCACCACCCCGCCATGCCCGTGCAGCATCGTGCAATTGTTAATCGTCACGTTCTGGCATGGCCGAAGCCGCGCCCGCCCATCCTCTTCCGAGCCGGACTTGATGGAGATGCAATCATCTCCCACGTCGATATGGCAATCCGAAATGTGCACATTGCTGCACGAATCCGGGTTGATCCCATCGGTGTTAGGTGAATCCGGCGGGTTGCGAACGGTCACGCGCGTGATCGTCACGTTGTCGCACGCCGTCGGCACCAGCGTCCAGCGCGGCGAGTTGATGAACGTCAGCCCGTCGATCAGAACGTCCCGGCAATCCACGACGTGCACGAGGCTCGGCCTTGTGTGTTCCAGTTCCCCCTGGCCGAACAAATCCCACCACATCTGCCCCCGGCCATCGATGGTTCCCCGTCCGGTCAGGGCGATGTTGGTCAATCCCTCGCCGGCAATAAGCGGGGCATGCGCGGGCTTCACCGCATCCCCTTCCCACTTGCTGATCCACAAAGGATAGTCCGTTTGTTCCAGCGAACCCAGAAGTATCGCTCCCGCTTCCAGGTGGATCGTCACATGGCTGGCCAGCCAGAGCGTGCCGGTCACGTAACGTCCGGGTGGGATAATGACCGTCCCCCCGCCCGCCGCAGAGCAGATATCAATCGCGCGCTGAAATGCCGCTGTGCAGTCAAGCTGCCCGTCGCCCACGGCGCCCAGTTCCCGCACGCACAGCGCGTGGGGCGAACCCGCGATGGATCGGACGGCCTTCCGCGTGGCGCCGTTGGTGGAGGAGTTTCGCGCGACCTTCATTCCAGCTCCCTGAGCCGGGCAAAACTCCCGCGCGACATGATCGCTGGAAGAACCGCCCATCGATCGGACCGACCAAGTTTAACAGATGGTTCGCGCCCTGCGGATGATCCTGTGAGAATGTGCAAATGTTTCGACTTTTATTACCCACCTGCGGAAACCACTTTTTTGTTCACCGTCGCTTCGTTCACACTTCCGATCGCCAGAAAAAGTGGCGGCAAACCCTACTAGTAGTATCCGGCCGCTCAAAAACGCGAAACTGGCCGCTTCGCTTTACCATATTCGTATAATTCTTTTATCCTTTTTGCCATTTATCCTCCACATCTTGTGCAAACGTATGTAAATTTATGGCGGAGGAAAATATGGCGGAGCCTTCCGCCCCCAGTCTCCTGCAAATCGAGCCGCAAAGGGTTGGCCGCCCTCGGCGAATCGTCGCTTCCCGCGCTTCGGGGCGCGCCGCGGCGCGCCATGCCCAACCGCTCGCAGCCAAAACCTCGGCCATGCGCCATGTCGCTCTGCTGATCGAAACTTCCGGCTCCTACGGCCGCGGCCTGTTGCGCGGTGTCGCAAAGTACAACCGCGCCCAGGGCGGGTGGTCCACCTTCTTCCACCCCCACGGCCTGGGCGATCCGCCACCAGGTTGGCTCACCAGTTGGCACGGGCATGGAATCCTCGCCCGCGTGGATACGCCCGAAATCGCCAAAGTCCTGCTGCAATCCGGCGTGCCTGTCGTCAACCTCCGCGGCACTGTTCCCGGTTTGCCATTCCCTTATGTCGGGCCCGATCACGACCAGATCGCCACCATCGCCGCCGAGCATTTGCTGGAACGCGGGCTCAAGCATTTCGCATTTTGCGGCAAAGCGGCGGGAATCCATCCGGGGCTGGACGAGCGCGGCATCACCTTCGCGCAAGTGGTGGAAAAAGCCGGATGGACGTGCGAGGTCTTCCCCGCCGGCTGCGGGCCACCCGCCGCCTGGGAGGCCGAGCAGGAACGATTGGCCAAGTGGATCAGCACACTTCCCAAGCCCATTGGAGTGATGGCCTGCAACGACGAGCGCGGGCTGCAGGTTCTCGACGCCTGCCGCCGCTGCGGCGCCATCGTCCCCGATGAAGTCGCCGTCGTCGGTGTCGACAACGACGAACACCTGTGCGATCTGTCCATCCCCCCGCTCACCAGCGTCGATGTCAACGCCGAGCAGATCGGATTTACCGCTGCCGAGTTGCTCGACCAGACGATGAAAGGCCGCAAATCGGTGTTCAAGCCGCAGAAGCTCGCCCCGCGCGGCGTGGTCACGCGACTCTCGACCGACACCATCGCCAGCGAAGATGATGAGGTCAACCAGGCCATCCGTTTCATCCGCGAGCAGGCCTGCACCGGTCTGCGCGTGCTGGATGTCCTGACCCACATGGGCATGTCCCGCGCTTCATTGCAGCAGCGGATGAAAAAAGTCGTCGGCCGCACCATTCACGAAGAGATCGAGCGCATGCGCCTCTCGCGCGTGCGGGAATTGCTGGTGAATTCCGACATGACGATCAAGCAGGTGGCGCGCGGCACGGGCTTCAGCAGCGTGCAATACATGACGCGCGTTTTCCGCAACGCCCTGGGCGAAACCCCCGCCCGCTTCCGCGGCAAACGCCGACGATGAGTGCAAGAGCTATGAGATCCCAAAACCCCCCGCAGGCGCATCCCTCCGGGAATCTCGCGCGCCCTTACCGGGATTGCCACTTCAGTGGCAATCCAAAAACCGTCACCTTAACCAAGGCATTCTCCCCCGCGGCACTCGTCATCCTTCTCCTCACCACCCCAGCACTCTCCCAAACCACACAACCCACCATCCCCGCCCCCGTCATCCCCGACAAGACGTTCAACGTCTCCGACTTCGGCGCCATCGCCGATGGAAAAACCCTCACCACCGCCGCCTTACAGAAAACCATCGACGCCTGTTCCCACGCCGGCGGTGGTATCGTCCGCTTCGGCGCCGGAACTTATCTCACCGGCCCGCTCACCCTGGCGAGCAATCTCGACCTGGACCTGCAAAAAGGCGCGCTGCTGCTGATCAGCAACAATCCCAGTGATTACAAAACCAACGCCGGCCGATTCCAGAACTGCATCGAAGCCGACAACTGTCACGATCTGGCCATCACTGGATTGGGGACCATCGACGGCCAGGGCGAATTCTGGTGGAAAAGTTACGTCCTGCCCAAGAACAGCCCGCCCGATACCCCCCTGCCCATGCATCGGCCGTACATGGTCGTCTTCCGCCATTGCACGCGCCTGCTGGTGCGCGACGTGACGTTCACCAATTCGCCCAGCTTCCATCTGGTCCCCGATGCCTGCCGAGACGTATTGATCGACGGCATCCACATCCAGGCCCCTCTCAATTCGCCCAACACCGATGGCATCGATCCCTCAGGCATCAACTACCTGATCACCCGCTGCACCATCGATGACGGCGACGACAACATCGCGATCAAGCCATCTTCCATCGTCGAGCCGGGACACCCTTCCTGCGAAAATTTCTTTATCAATAACTGCACGTTCCTGCACGGTCACGGCCTGTCAATCGGCGGCCAGACGCCCGGCGGCATGCGACACCTGGTCGTCCGCGATTGCACCTTCAACGGCACATCCTTTGGCATCCGCATGAAAGCCGGCCGCGGCCATGGTGGTCTGGTCGAAGATCTCTCTTACGACAACATCACCATGAAAAATGTCCTCTGTTCGATCCTCATCACCAGCTACTACCCGCGCATCCCCGAGCTGCGCGATGACCTGCCCATCCCCGCCTCGCAGGACCGCACCCCCATTTGGCGCAACATCCATATCAATAATCTTACTTCCACTGACGGCGACGTCGCCGGCCGAATTATTGGCCTGCCCGAAAAACACATCTCCGACGTCGTCCTCGACAATGTTCAAATCACCGCTAAATCCGGCATGGAGATTGTCAATGCCGACGGCATTCAACTGATCGCTTCCAAAATTCAGGCCACCGCCGGGCCCCCGCTGACCATCCTGAATTCCAAGGTTCAGGAGACCGACTCGGCCACGATCGATGTCCCTCCCTGATCCACGCCGCAAGGCCGTAGCTTCGGTCGGCGGTGGATCGTAAAACCTGCATCCGACTATCCTTAGCTCTCTTTGGCCCCCGGGCAGAAACTTTTTAGTATAATGCCGGCCGGCTGGGGCAATGCTAACTAGAATGGTGGGCCATTGCGCAACCGTCAAAAACCAATCCCCACAAAACCGACGCCCGCCAAGACGCCCCCCGGTACCGCGGCCGATTCCGATCCCTGCGCGCTCGATGATCCGACCAATGTCGATGTCCAGGGACCGACCGGTGACGAGGCGATCCATCATCGCGCCGCCAAGGCCGGCCGGGCTGGAACCTGGTACGTTCGCCTGGACACCTGGGAATGCACGCTCTCCCTCGTCGTCGCCGACCTGATCGGTCTGCCGCCCGGCCAGACCACCGCCTTGGCTGAAGAGGCCCGCGCCCTCGTGGCGCCCGAGCATCGCTCGGAATTGGAAGCCGCCATCCGCGCCTCCATCGAGCGCGTCACCCCGTTCGATTATGAGTGCCGCATTCTCCGCCGCGACGGCACCGAGCGCTGGCTTTATTCCCGCGGGGAGGTGGTTCGCGACCATTCCGGCGCCGCCGTCTGCATGCACGGCGCTTCCATGGATATCACCGAGCGCAAACGCGCCGAATCCCAGGAACGCCGAATCGTCGCCCACGCCATCGCCACCGCCGAGGCCAACGCCAAGTTCCGAACCTTCTTTGACCAGGGCTCCTACTTCGCCGGCATCCTGGCCCTGGACGGAACCGTACTGGAAGCCAATCGCCTTTGCCTGGATGCCTGCGGCTTCACGCGCGAGCAGGTCGTCGGTAAAAAATTCTGGGATTGCGGCTGGTGGAGCCCCTCATCCAGCCTGATTCACCTGGTCCGCACCGCCACCCGCGAAGCCGCCGCCGGCCGCACCTTTCGATGTGAAACCAGGTATTTCATCGCCGATGGCAGCGAACGCTTCGTCGATCTCATTCTCGCCCCCGTGACCGATGAAGCCGGGCGCGTCCTGTTCATCGCCCCCACCGGCACCGATATCACCGAGAAAAAACGAATGGCCGACGAGCACGAGCGCCTCCTCGAAGCCGAGCGCGCCGCCCGCGCCGAGGCCGAACGCGTCGGACGCATGAAGGATGAATTCCTCGCAACACTCTCCCACGAACTGCGCACCCCGCTCAACGCCATCCTCGGCTGGTCGCAGCTTCTCAAGCGCGGCGGCGCCGCCGCCGACGATTTCACACAGGGCATCGACGCCATCGAGCGCAACGCGCGCGCGCAGACCCAGCTTATCGAAGATCTCCTGGACATGAGCCGGATCATCTCCGGCAAGGTGCGGCTGAATATGCAGCGCATCCGCCTTCCCGAAGTGATCAGCGGCGCCATCCAGGCCGTCGCCCCCGCCGCGCAGGCCAAGGGCGTCCGACTGGAAAAAAACCTCGACCCCAACGTCGGTGTGATCTGGGCCGATCCCAACCGCCTGCAGCAGGTCGTCTGGAACCTGCTCTCTAACGCCGTCAAGTTCACGCCCAAGGGCGGCAATGTCCACGTTGTCCTGGAAAAAACCGATTCGCACTGCGAGTTGAGCGTCATCGACACCGGCCGCGGCATCAAGCCCGAGTTCCTCCCCTACGTCTTCGAGCGCTTCCGACAGGAGGATCCTTCCACGACCCGGAGTTACGGCGGCCTGGGCCTGGGGCTTTCCATTGTCAAGAACCTGGTCGAGTTGCACGGCGGCCACGTCCTGGCCGCCAGCCCCGGTGAAGGACATGGCGCCACCTTCAACATCACCCTGCCTCTCTCCCACGCCAGGCCCGAAGACGACGACCACGCCCCCGAGCTGTTGTCCGGCCCCCTGCCCGAGCCGCACGTGGCCGAACTGCCAGACCTGCGCGGCATCAAGGTCCTCGTGGTGGATGATGAAGCCGACGCCCGCGACATCATCGGCCGAATGTTCGTCCAGAGCGGCGCCACCGTCCTGAGCGCCGCCCAGGTCACCGAGGGCCTGGATCTCATCGAGCGCGAACATCCGCACGTAGTCATCAGCGACATCGGCATGCCCGGCATCGACGGCCACGATTTCATCCGCCAGCTCCGCCATCTCCCGGAGAGCAAAGGCGGCCAAACCCCCGCCATCGCCCTAACCGCCTTCGCCCGCCCCGAGGACCGCCAGCGCGCGTTGGAAGCCGGCTTCCAACTCCACATCGCCAAGCCGGTTGGGCCCGGCGAATTGATCACCGTCTGCGCCAGTTTGGTCGGCGTGACCAAAACGCATCCGAAGCATTCGCCCGGCCGCTGAGACTTCTGCATTCACCTTCTTCCCCCTCTCCTGGTACTCTGGGAGAGGGTCGGGGTGAGGGGAGATTAGGTGTAGCAATCGGCACATCGATTTTTCAGTCCGTTTACCATCGCTCCCCGTGGAATTATAATTACACCCCGCATGGGCGTCTGTCCCGATTCGATAATCCAACTCATTCGCAAGTTTGACGAGCAGAGCGACCAATATCGCTCACCGAATTACAACGAAACGCAAGTCCGCATTGATTTCATCAATCCCATGTTCAAGGCGTTGGGTTGGGATATGGACAACATCGCCGGCTATGCGGAGCCCTACCGTGATGTGGTCCACGAGGACATGATCCGTATCGAGGGCGCGGCCAAGGCGCCCGATTACGCATTCCGGGTGGGCGGGACGCGGAAATTTTTCCTAGAGGCAAAAAAGCCGTCCGTGAGAATCAAGGATGATCTGGAACCCGCGTACCAGCTTCGGCGCTATGCGTGGACGGCCAAGCTCCCGCTCTCGATTCTCACGAACTTCGAAGGATTCGCCGTCTATGACACGCGCATTCCGCCCAGGCACTTGGAGAAGGCGGCCACGGCACGGGTGAATTATATCGCATACCGGGAATATCCCGATCGGTGGGTCGAAATTGCCTCGGTCTTCTCCAAGGAGGCGATTCTCAAGGGGGCGTTCGACCGATACGTCGAATCCAAGGGCAAGCGGGGAACGGCCGAGTTCGACGATCAGTTCCTGGAAGAAATCGAACAATGGCGGAAGAAGCTGGCGCAGAACCTGGCGCTGCGCAACGAATTACTGGACGCGCGCGGATTGAATTTCGCCGTGCAGCGGATCATCGACCGGATTATTTTCCTGCGCATCTGCGAAGCACGCGGCACCGAAGGACAGGCACAACTCCAGGCGTTGCTGAACGGTGACAGGATTTACGCCAGACTTCTGAAGCTTTTCCGCGATGCTGACGACCGCTACAACTCCGGCCTGTTCCACTTCAAGACGGAGCCGGACCGCCACGAGCAACCTGACGAGCTGACACCGACGCTGGAAATCGACGACGACGCGATCAAGCAGATCATCCGGCGACTGTACTATCCGCAAAGCCCTTATGCATTCTCCGCGGTAGCGCCGGAGATTCTCGGCAACGTTTACGAACGATTTCTCGGCAGCGTCATCGAGTTGACCACCGTCCACCGCGCCAAGATTGAGCAAAAACCCGAAGTGCGAAAAGCCGGCGGCGTCTATTACACGCCGACTTATATCGTCGATTACATCGTCAAGAACACCGTCGGCAAATTGCTTGAGAGCAAGACACCAGCGCAGGCCGCCGCTCTGAAAATCGTCGATCCCGCGTGCGGGTCAGGGTCGTTCCTGCTGGGAGCATATCAATATTTCCTGGATTGGCATCATCAGTGGTATTTGGATAACGATCCCGCCAAATGGTCCACGGGAAAGAACGCGACGCTGCGTCCCGGACCCGGCGAACGGCCGCTGCTCACGACCAGGGAACGCAAACGCATCTTGCTCTACAACATTTTCGGCGTCGATATCGACCAGCAGGCGGTCGAGGTCACGAAGCTATCCTTGCTGCTGAAAGTGCTGGAAGGCGAGACCAGCGATACAGTCGCCGCCAACCTGCGCCTCTGGCACGACCGCGCCCTGCCCGACCTTGGTGATAACATCAAATGCGGCAATAGCCTCATTGGGCCGGATATTTACGATTCCCGCTCGCCCGGTACTCCGACAGAGGGCATCTTCTCGCCGGATGAAAAGCGGCGCATCAACGCGTTCGACTGGAAGGCGGAATTTCCGGTGGTGTTCAAGAAGGGCGGATTCGATGCGGCAATTGGAAATCCGCCGTACGGCGCGCTATCGGGGGACGCGGAGAGCCGTTACTTCCGGAGCAAATACTTGACGCTCGCTAACTCCCTGGACAGCTATATAATGTTCGTCGAGCGAAGCGCGACACTCCTGAATGAGAATGGACGTGTCGGCTTTATCATTCCATCCGGCTGGACGTCGGCACCATCGGCCCGGAGACTGCGGCAGTTCTTTCTCGATCACTACACACCTGAAGTATTCGTGTCGTTGCCATTTGACGTGTTTAGAGGTGCCTACATCGACGCTGTGATCTTTGTCGCCAGATCGAAAGCGAAAATGGTGGATGTACGGGAGCTGCCGTTGGAGCTGGTGGTATTTCCGCATCGTTACAAGATCACCAAAGCGGACGAATTTCAGAAACATCGTAAGGCGGGCAGCACGAATGGCTGGGCAAGCAGCGCCGGCAACGAGTTCCTAATTATATCCTCAACGAAGGAATCGGAGCTTTTGGCAAGGATCCGCGCCCAACCATCTTGTGTCGACGAATTTGTGCTGCTTAAGCGCGGCATTGAGACTTATACGCTGGCCGAAAACAAGAATGCAACCAAGAATCCCGCGCTTGCGTTTGATGGTATTTTGCAGCGATATGTCATACAACCGGGAGCGCCGCGATACCTCAGCTATACAAACGAGATTCGGGAGTCGAAACCGTGGCAATTCTTCTCCAAACCGCGCATCCTGCTACGTCAAGTTTTAAGCCGCAAGCTAAGATTGCAGGCGGCATTCGCCGAGCGCGCGTTTCTGACCAACCAATCCGTCCAAAGCCTGATTCTGCGCAGACAGCACAAGTCACCGTCGGTGATTCGCTGGCTATTGGCGATCCTCAACTCGAGACTAATGTCCTGGTATTTCGTAAACTTCAATAGCGTTGCAAGACGAGATGACTTTCCGAAGATCATAATAAAGCAGACGCGTGAACTGCCTCTACCACGTTTCGCATATTCCGCCAAAACCAACAAGCTCGTGTCACTTGTCGATTCTATAATTTCCCTGCACAAATCGGAGTCCTCGGCGAAGACCCCGCATGAGAAGGACGTGATTCAACGCGAGATCGCCGCGACAGATTTGCGGATTGATGCGTTAGTGTATGAGTTGTACGGGCTGACCGCGGAAGAAATACGCATCGTCGAGGAGGCGGCTAATGGCTGATTGGGTGCGATCTATTTCATTGGTAACGTTCGGCGCGTTGCTCACATTGGTGACCCAATACATCACCCATCGTCGGAGCGTCGAGGAGACGCGGAAGAAGTTTTTTCGAGAGAAACTTGTGGACCTTTACTCCGAAATTGCGGCCCTTATCGCGATTGATATCGACGACGCTGAAAGCCAGCGGGCGCAGGGTATAAATACACCTCCTCCGGAAGAAAAAGAGAACCGTGCGGAATGGGCGAACCGTTGGATGAAATTTTGGAAGCAGCGTCGGAAAACGCAAAGAAGCCTCTACAGTCTTAGCTTCCAAGTACGATTGCTCGAACAAGAGAAGCAGATCGCAAGCGACATCCGCCAATTGGTAAAGAATTCTCCCTTTGTGATTCCTTTGGGCGACTATGACGAAGTTTCGGACACTTTGGCTGATTTTGAGAAGAAGATAATCGGCTACGAAAAGCAGTTCCATGACGTCTGTGATAAGGTGTTAGCAAAGTACGGGGCGTGATCAGGCGCGCTTCGGAGCAGATCGCCGCGACGGATCGGCGGATCGACGCGTTGGTATGGGCTTTCGGGCGGCGGACGCAGTGCACCTGGCGGCGGCCGAAGCTCAACATGCCGATGTGCTGCTCACCTGCGACGATCGGTTGCTTCGCGCTGCGAAGAGGTTGGGAACGCGGCCGGCCGTAGAGGTGGGAAATCCGGTAACATGGTTACAGGAGAACGCTCATGCAGAGAACCCCTGAACAGATTCGAACCATGGGCTTGGCGGCCCTGAAACGAGAACTGGGCATCGCGGGTATGATCCGTTTCCTTCAACAGTTCGACCGCGGTAGCGGTGATTGGACGACCGAGCGAACGGCATGGGCGAACCGCACGACGATGAACGAAATCCGCCGCGCGGCGTCGAAAAAGCTAAGCCACAAACGTCGAACTCCCCATCGTTGAAGAATCCCGGCAAAGAAGGATCGCATGCCAAAAAGTCTTGTTTGTTGAATATTAAACAACAACGCGCCGAAATTTGCCCCTTCAAGCTGGGGTAGGTCGCTCGAACACAAAAAGCTTGCCCAACACCCCAATCCTAGTTCGAACCGAGCGCAAAAAAATTTTATGAAGGTTCCTTCGGGGAAGTTGCGAGTTTCGGGGGAAGTTGCGAGTTGCACCTGCGGACTTCGGCGAGCTCAATCGAGTCGTGAGCAAGTGTCGAACCGAGTTGCTAGTTGCGAGTGGAAGACGGAAGAGGGAATTACTCTTCGGGGTCGGGCGGGGGACTGGGATGGGACTTTTGGGGGGAGGTTGACCCTTCGGCCTGGCCGTTTCCGTTGTTCAGGCCTAGCTCTTCAACCAGCTTGGCGGGGACCTCGGCGGTGTTGCGGCATTTGGGGTAGCCGCTGCAGCCAAGGAATTTGCCGCGGCGGCCTTCGCGGATCACCATCGGCTTGCCGCACTCGTCGCAATCAATATCAGTGGCGATCGGGCCGGCCTTGCCGTTGGAGCCGGCGGGCGGTGTGAAGCCGGTGAGCTTGGCGACCAGCGCCGCGCCCTTGGCGCTGCCTTCGTTCAGTTGCGGCAGCAGGGCTTCGACGATCTTGAGGTTCTCACCTTCGAGCTTGGCGACCTGTTTGGTGGCGCGGCACTTGGGGAAGGCGCTGCAACCCAGGAATGGCCCGCGCTTGCTCTGCCGCAGGATCATGGGATTGCCGCACTTCTCGCACTTGACGGTGGTCATCACCTTGGGCTTGGGCGCCTGCGGGCGGCCTTCCTTGTCCAGGTTGATAATGGTTTCGCACTCGCGGGTGCCGTCAGGCTTCTTGAGGTTGTAGCCGGTGCAGCCGAGGAACTCGCCGAATCGCCCCTTCATGCGGCGCATCTCGCGGCCGCAGTTGGGGCACTTGATATCGCTCTTCTCCTGGAGCTTGGGCTTGCCCTGTTTGTCCACCGCCTTGATGCCGTCGCACTGCGGATAGTTGGTGCAGCTGAGGAAGAACCCATTCTTGCTGATGCGGTAGACCATGGGCGCGCCGCACTTTTCGCACATGTAAGGCGAGGGCGTGCCGCCGGCGTGCTCGATCTTGTCCAGCGCGCCGTCCACCGTCTTGTGAAACGGGCCGTAGAAATCCTTGAGCAGCTTGATCCAATCGAGGTGCTGTTCCTCGATCTCGTCGAGCTTCAGCTCCATCCCCGCGGTGAACTGCACATCCATGATCTCGGGGAACGCCTGCACCAGCTTGTCGGTGACGATTGCCCCCAGCATGGTGGCGTGGAAGCGGCGATCCATCTGCTCCACATACTGGCGGTCCTGGATCGTCTGGATGATCGAGGCGTAGGTGCTGGGGCGGCCGATGCCAAGCTTCTCCAGCTCTTTGACCAGCGTCGCTTCGCTGAAGCGCGGCGGCGGCTGCGTGAAGTGCTGCGTGGGCGACAGTTCCACCGGGAAAACTTTCTGCTGCTGAGCCAGTTCCGGAAGCAACTGATCCTCGCTGCTGACGCCGGCGACTTTCATGAACCCGTCGAAGACCAGCTTGCGGCCGGTGGCGCGGAAGATGGCTTCGCCGCCGGCCACTGGTGCGACGATCGTCACGCTGGTCTGATCGAATTCCGCCGGCGTCATCTGGCAGGCGACGAACCGGTTCCAGATCAGCTGGTAGAGCTTGTATTCATCCGCGCCGAGCTTGGCATGCGCCTCGGTGGGCGAGAAGGCAACGGCCGTCGGGCGGATCCCCTCGTGTGCTTCCTGCGCGCTCTTGTTGCTCGAAGCGTAGGCGTTGGCTTTCTCAGGCAGGTACTTCGCGCCGAAGGTATCGCCGATAAAGGACCGCACCATGGTCAGCGCTTCGGGCGACAAGTTGGTCGAATCCGTACGCATGTAGGTGATATGGCCCGCCTCGTATAGCGACTGCGCGACGCGCATGGTGCGCTGCGCGCCAAAGCTGAGACGGCTGCTGGCCGCCTGCTGCAATGTGCTGGTGATGAACGGGGCGGGCGGCCGGCTGGTGGTGCGCTTCTTCTCGATTGATCGGACGGTGAACTGCACGGCGGCGCCCATGCGGCCGGTGATCGTCGTTAAATTTCTGGCCGCGCCCTTGGCTTCGGGGTCTTGCGTCGTCTTGACCTCGTCGGCGACGAATCCAAATTTCTCCGCAAGCGCCTTGGCAACCGTTGTATCCTTGATATCCAGCTTCTTGACCGCATCGCCTTCGATGCGCGTCGAGCCGGGATAGCCGGAGACCTCGATCAGCTCGGCCTCGAAGGCTTCGTGATCGGCCAACCATTTGCTTCGCTCGACCTTGGTGCGCGGGCCGTTTCCGGTGTTGTTGAGGAATTCCAGCCACTTGGGGATGACGGCGTCGACGTCGGGCCGGGTGGTAAAGACCGCGCCGATGCGCCAGTATTCCTCCGGCTTGAACTTCTCGATCTCCCGCTCGCGCTCGACGATCAGCCGTACCGCAACGGATTGAACACGGCCGGCCGACAGGCCCTTGGCGACCTTGCGCCACAAGAGCGGGCTGATCTCGTAACCCACGATGCGGTCGAGGATTCGCCGCGCCTGCTGCGCGTTTACCCGGTCGATGTCGATGGAATGCGGCTTGAGAAACGCCTTCTGAATCTCGGCCTTGGTGATGGCGTTGAAGATGACGCGGTTGACGCGCGAATCGGGGATGCCCAGCGCTTCCTTCAGATGCCAGGCGATCGCCTCGCCTTCGCGGTCAAGATCGGTGGCCAGGTAGATCTTGTCGCTTTCCTTGGCCAGCTTCTTGAGCTCGCCGATGACCTTGCTGCGGCTCTCCAAGACCTCGTAATCGGGGACAAAGGTCTTGAGGTTCACCCCCATCCCCTTGGAGGGCAGGTCGCGCACATGGCCCATGCTGGCGCGGACGACGTAGTCATCGCCAAGGTACTTATTGATCGTCTTGGCCTTGGCCGGCGACTCGACGATGACCAGATGTTTTCCGCCTTTGCGCGCCATAAAGGTTTTTATTGTCCCTGCGGTTACGCCGTGGCTCGTATCGGCCGATCTCCACGGTTTCTTCAGCAATCCAAGGTTATGACCCTCCACAATCCCCAGTGGCGGGGCTGTTTTAGACCCAATCCGGCCCCTGTCAAGCCGGATCGGGAATCAAAATCACACTAACAATACGCTTACTGGATGGGCCGGTTCTACCTTCGGGGGCTTGAATCGTGCAGAAAGGCGCTGCAAATTCTCCCTCTAACTATTTGTGTAGTTGATGGTTAGGCAATTTTCGCCTCAAGGCTGCTTTTCCCCTTCATTCCCGTCGAGTCAGGTAGGGCTTACTCACCCGCTCTCAGCCAGGCGATCATCTGTTGGGGGTCCAGATAGTTGGCCCTGTCCGTTTCATCCCCATTCTTATCGTAGCGGATTAGCTGGGGGATCGCATTCACGCCCAGCTTCCGCGCGTGGGCCTGAACCTGCGGGGATGGTCTGCTTAAGTCGACCGTGTAAAAGCTATAGTGACTGGACAATTCCTGCCGTACATCCCCGCGCGACAGCACATCGCCATGCAGCATCTGGCAGGCCGGACACCAGTTCGCGGTGAACAGAACCACCGTGGGTTGCCCGGAATTCTGGCTGGTGCGGACGGCATAGTCCCAAGCGACATCCGCTCCATCGGCGGCAAATCTCGTGGAAGGATGCTGCGACCGATAAACCAATACCAGCCCCACCAATACCGCCAGCGGAATCAGCACCGGCTTAACCATTTCCTTATCCATGCTGCCTCCGTTGCCTTATCGACCGGCAAACTGCTGGGTATAAGCGTTCCGCCGACGGCAAGGTTCCTAATATGATGTATGGCGCTCATGCCGCCCGCTAACCTAAATGGAGAGCGAACCTCCGATGTCGGGGCGCAACCGCAGAATCGTCCGGTGCCCGATTCGCTGATGAAGAAATTGCATGAAGCCAATGCCAGGTTTCACGAAGCCCGAAATCGGCTCGAACAAACCATGGACGGCAACGAGCACCGCCATCAGGAGCGCGTCAACCACGCCGAAATGGATTTCCGCCAGGCCGAGCGCGAAGTGGAGGAGGCCGAGAAAGAAATTCAGGAATTTCTGGGCAAAGGATCAGGTTCCTTGTAAAATTCGGCTTGCTCAATTGCGGGCGGTATCCCTGTTGCTGAACGCGCGGACGGTTTGGGGGAAAGGCTACGGTGATTTCTTGACTCATTTGCGCTCGTCGGGCGTCCTGGCCGTCGCATCGGTTTTGGCCAGCGCGGCAACATCGGCGGTGGCACAGATCACGATCTATGACGCCGCGGCGCCGGTGCAGAGCGCCAAGCGAGGCGTCTCCGCCGGCACGCTCGACGCGTCTGATTTCACCGCATTAAGCCCCGGCGTCTCATGGTGGTACAACTACGGGGCCACCCCCAATCAAACGGTGCCGGCCAACTCGGGGATGACTTTCATCCCGATGGCGTGGGACGGCGATTCGGGGGAGCTGTCGAGTCTGTCGAGCTATCTCGCCGGCCTCCCCGCCGGCAATCGCCCGCCTGTGATCCTGGCGATCAACGAGCCCAACATAACTGGCCAGGCCGTCATGACGCCATCGCAGGCGGCCACGGTTTATGCCAACGTCGTGGCGATCGCCAAGCCGTACGGCATCCCGGTCTCCGGACCGCAGATGCCGACCGGCGGCGACACCGGCATCACCTCGACCAGTCAATACCTGAGCGATTTCTATTCCGCGAGCAGCACCCCGGTCGCGGGTATCGGGATTCACCCTTATGACAACTTCGGCGCCTTCACCTCCGAGGTCGGCCAGGGGGTCAGCGACGCCGGCGGCCGTACGCTGACGGTGAGCGAATTCGACTACTACGACGCCACCAGCACGTCCGCGCAGCTCAACTACATGGTCCAGGCCGTCGACTATCTCGAGAACGATCCGAGTGTGACCAGTTACGCCTGGTTTTATGCGCGAACGAGCAACCCCAGCAGCTCGCCGTATATTTCGCTGCTGACGGCCTCGCCGGGCGTACTGTCAACGCTTGGCCAGCTATACGTGAACATGCCCGTCCACAGCCCTAATGTCTACTATCGCCCCAACGGTCAGCTCCAGGCCGACCGTTACACGACGGCCACCAGTGAATCGATCAGCCTCACCAGCGATCCCACCCCCGGCATATACGCCGACATGACCTCGACCGCCGCCAACGCGCTGCTCAACTACGACATCTACGTTGCTCAGGCCGGAACTTTCCTGGTCGGGCTTCGCAACGGCGGCGCGTCCGGCGATATTAAGCTGTTCGACGGCGCAACACTGTTGAGCACCGTCATTGCACCCGGCGGCGCCTACATCACGCTCTCGACTGATATCAATCTGCCCGCAGGGTACGATTCGCTGACTGTGGAGTTGCAGAATTCCGGTCAGGTGATCGATTCCCTTAATTTCACCGCGGTTCCGGAGCCGGCGTGCCTATCAATGATTGCCGGCGGACTTTTCGTGCTGCAGCTTCGCCGGGGGCGAAGGCGACAAGTCGATCGTATTCCTTCATTATCTTGAAGCCGTGTCCTTCGTGTCCGTCAAGTCGGAGTGACCGGACACCAATCGAAATTTTTCGCGTTTTTGCGCTGAAACCAAGGATTCTTGGATACGACTACTCAATTCGGAAAATCCGAGTTGAGTGGATGGCACCGTTGCAGGAAAGGCGACGCGGCGTTTTGTGCCAGTGCGTGATTTCGCTCTTGACTCTTCAGCCAACTGTTACTTTAATAGTAGCAGTATGGCGATGAACACCCAGTTCTCTATTGCGGTACACATCATGGCGGGACTCGCCAGCGCCGCGCCGCGCGAAGTGCCGTCCTGGGAAATCGCCAGCAGTGTGAACACAAATTCAGCTTTTGTCCGTCGGATTCTCGCAAAGTTGTCCAAGGCGGGGCTGGTTCAGTCTGCAAAGGGCAAGGGTGGGGCGTGCTGGCTGGGGCGATCTGCCCGCCGAATCTCGCTGCTGGACATTTATCGCGCGGTAGATGCTCAAAAAGCATTTTCGATTCATCGGTACCCCGCTCAGACCCAATGCAAAGTCAGTTGCGGGATCAAAGGGGTATTAGGCCAGGTTCTGGACGACGTTCAGACGGCCATGGAGAAGCGGCTGGGGCAAAAAAGCGTGGCTGAGCTCCTCAATGAACTGAAAGCGTCCTGACGGTCGGCCTTTAATGATACTTACTAAGTAACAATAATACGAAATGACACGCGGGAGTTAATATGACTCAGTTGAATGGCAAAGTGGCATTGATTACGGGTGGAACAAGCGGCCTTGGCCTGGCAACCGCAAAGCGGTTCGTATCAGAAGGCGCACACGTATTCATTACTGGTCGTCGACAAACCGAACTCGACGCGGCAGTGAAGCTTCTGGGCTCGCGAGCGACTGGCGTCAAGGGTGATGTCTCCAAGATGGCCGATTTGGACAATCTTTACGCAGTCATCAAGCGAGACAAGGGACACCTCGACATCGTCTTCGCGAACGCAGGCGGCGGAACGTTTTTGCCGTTGGCTGCGGTGACCGAAGAGCATTTCGACCAGACTTTCAACATTAATGTGAAGGGGTTGCTCTTCACCGTGCAAAAGGCGCTTCCGTTGCTAAAGGACGGCAGTTCGATTGTGTTGAACGCGTCGATCGCCGGCATCAAAGGGATGGAGGCGTTCGGCGTATACGCCGCTACGAAGGCTGCGGTCCGCTCATTTGCCCGCTCCTGGACCACTGATCTAAAGAGCCGCAAGATCCGTGTGAACGCGATCAGTCCGGGAGTGGTTCCGACGGAGGGATACCGCACGTTAATGGATGACGACGGCATCAAGCAGTTCGCCGCGCAAATGTCCGCGCAGATTCCGCTCGGGCGGGTAGGCGATCCAGATGAAATCGCCAAAGCGGTCGTCTTCCTCGCCTCCGATGCCGCAAGCTACATCGCGGGTGTTGACCTGATCGTCGATGGCGGGATGACGGCAGTGTAGTGCTGCTCACAGATCTCACTCGCGCCGCTTGGCCAGCCCCTGCAAAACTTCTTTCAACGCGACCCTGCCTTTCAGACGACTGGCGTCGCCCTGCTCAAATCGGATCCAGCCTTCGTTAAAGCCCTCAAGCATTTGAATACGCGGCATGGGATGCTTCATGCCCTGCGATTTAAACAAGGTCTCCCACGTTTCTCGGGCGACTGTCTGGGCGCGAACCGGACGGTCGAAGATTGTAGCAAACGTCAGGGCGGCCTCGTTTGGCGAGACGCGGATCGGACCTTCCAGTTCACATACCTTCATCCCGATCCAAGCTTCCTGCAACAGTTCCGCGGCGATGCGTCCGATATCGGCCGTCGCTACCATCGGAAACAACCTGTTGAGCGGCTGAAGAAAACTGGAGATTATGCCAGTGTCACGAGCAGACGCGACATCCCAGGCGTAATTATCCATGAACCAAGCGGGCCGCACGAATGCAACCGGCATAGGAAGATCGCCGAATGATTCTTCCATGATTCTTAATTGTGTCAGCAGGTTCGTCTGGCTTGCTTGCGCGCCGATCGTTGAAATGCATACGACCTTCTGAGGATGCGCCGCTTGCAGCGCGCGTCGCAAAGCTTCAACGGTTGCCCGCGTCTCGGGAAAGCCCGGCGCGGGATCAAAGACTGGCGGGAGCAGGACGAACACGCCCGTCGCCGCCTTGAACGCCGCGGTCAGTGCAGTGGCGTCGTTCATATCGGCCAGCGAGACGTCACATCCCAGCTCTTCCCATGCCGTGCCCTTGCGGGCATCGCGGACCACGGCCCGAACGGCCTGACCAGCGTTCAAAAGAGCCCGGGCAACTTCCCCGCCGACCTTTCCGGTAATTCCTGTGATCGAGTACATGAAGGCTCCCGGCTTGTATCCCTCATTGATTCGTACGATTCAGCGTGCTGTTGCCAATTGCCCCATTTAGGCAATCTCGGAAGAATAGAAATCGAAATGACAGGATCTGAACTCTCGCGGTTTCATTCGTTCACATCGCACTAATCCAAAAAAAGCCCCGCCGATTTCGGCGGGGCCTAAAGTCTGCATTGCCAAAAACGCTGCCGTTATGACCCCGCCTGCGGCACCGTCTCGGTGGCCGGGGCGGCGGCGTTGGCGGCCTGCTGGAAGCGCGTCGCCGCCGGCGCGGGCGTCGGCTCTTCGATCTGTGGCGGCTGCGCCAGATGCTGCAGGTGCAGGTTCAGGTGCGGGTTGAACGCCGTCCCCGCGGGGATCAGGTGGCCCAGGATCACATTCTCCTTCAGGCCCACCAGCGTGTCGATCGCGCCTGACAGCGCCGCTTCCGTGAGGACCTTGGTGGTCTCCTGGAAGCTGGCGGCGCTGATGAAGCTTTCGCTCTGCAGCGACGCCTTGGTGATCCCCAGCAGCAGGGTCTTGGCCCTGGCCGGCTTGGGACGCTTGGCCTTGGCCGGCTCCTTGCCCGCGGCCTCGGCGGCATCGTTGGCCTCCTTGAACTCCGTCTTGGTCACCACATCGCCTTCCTTGAAGCTGGTGCCGCCCGGCTCGGCGATCCGCACGCTCTGGGCCAGCAGATCATTGCCCTGGCGGAAGCGGAAGCGATCCAGCACCTCGCCGGGGAGGAACTTGCTGTCGCCGGCATCCTCAACCTTCACCTTGCGGAGCATCTGGTTGAGGATGATCTCGATGTGCTTGTCGTTGATCTTCACACCCTGGCTGCGGTAGACATTCTGCACCTCGGCCAGGAGGTACTGATACAGGGCCTCCTCGCCCTTGATGCGGAGGATATCGTGAGGAATGATCGGCCCATGGATCAGTGGGTCGCCCGCCTCAACGCCGTCGCCGGCATGGACTTGCAACTCCTTGTCGTTGGGGACGTGGTGCTCGCGCTCCATGCCAGTTTCGGAGCGGACGATCATGGTGGTCTTGCCGCGGCGTTTCTCGGCGCGGATCTCGACGGTTCCGCTGATCTCCGCCAGGACCGAGGGATCCTTGGGCTTGCGCGCCTCGAAGATTTCAGTGACGCGCGGCAGGCCGCCGGTGATGTCCATCGTTCCCGCCGCTTCGCGCGGCTGTCGGGCGAGCATCTGGCCGGGGCTGATCTGCTGCCCGTTGCGCACCTCGATGCGCGCCTTGGCCGGGAGGTAATGGAAGTCCAGGATCTTGCCGTCCTCGGCCTCAATGGTGATGCGGGGATGCCGCTCGCCCTTGTGCTCGATGACGACCAGCTTGGCCTCGCCGCCGCCGCCTTTGCGCTCTTCTTCGAGCCGGACGGTTTCACCTTCTTCAATGTCCTCGTAACGGACGGTGCCGCCCTTCTCGGCGAGAATCGGCGTGATGTGGGCATCCCACACCACCAGCTGCTGGCGCGGTTTGACCTTCTCGCCATCGGCCACCAGCACGTTCGAGCCGTAAGGAACCTTGTATTTTTCCAACTCGCGTCCCTTGGCATCGACGATGGCGATTTCGCCGTTGCGCTTGAGGGCGACCAGGCGTTTGCCGGCTTCGGCGTCGGTGACCTGCACCGCGTTGATGTCGTGGTGCTGGACCGTTCCGCCGGACACCGCCTTGATGTCGTTCTCGATCAGGCTGCCGGTCGCCACACCGCCGGTGTGGAATGTCCGCATGGTCAGCTGCGTTCCCGGCTCGCCGATGGACTGAGCGGCGATGATTCCCACCGCCAGGCCTTCCTCGACGATCTGGTTGGTGGACATGTCCACGCCATAGCACAGCGCGCACACGCCGCGCGGACTCTCGCAGGTGAGCGGAGAGCGCACGCGGATGCTTTCCAGCTTCAATTCCTTGAGCTTGTCGGCGATCTCGCCGGTAATGATCTGGTTCTCCGCGACGATCGTCTCGTCCGTGATGGGATTTCGGATGGTGTCGCGGGCGGTGCGGCCGATGATCATGTCTTTCAGCTCGACCTCGACCGTCTCACCCTTGTAAATGGTCGTCTTGGCCACGCCATTGAGCGTCTTGCAGTCAATCTCGTTGACGATGACGTTCTGCGCGACGTCGGCGAGCTTGCGCGTGAGGTAACCGGAGTCGGCGGTCTTGAGGGCCGTATCCGCCAATCCCTTGCGGGCGCCGTGGGTGGAGGAGAAGTATTCCAGCACCGACAACCCTTCGCGGAAGTTGGCCTTGATGGGCGTTTCGATGATGTCACCGGACGGCTTGGCCATCAAGCCGCGCATGCCGCCAAGCTGCCGCATCTGATCCACCGATCCGCGCGCCTTGCTGGTGGCCATCATGGTGATGGGGTTGAGGTATTTCAGGAACCCCTTTTGCCGGGCCACTTCGCGGCCGACGGGCCGGCCCTCGGCATCGCGGAAATCGTTCTCCAATCCGGTCATCAGGTCTTCGGTGACCTGCTTGCGGGCGTGACCCCACAGGTCAATCAGCTGGGAGTATCGCTCCTGATCGGTGATGGCGCCCATGCGATAGTTCTTCTCGATCTTGTCGGCCTTCTTCTGGCCTTCCTCGAGAATCGTCGCCTTGGATTCGGGCGTACGGATGTCGGTGACGCCGAAGCTCAAACCCGCCAGCGTGGAACGTTTGAAGCCGAGCGATTTCATGTCATCCAGCAATGTGATCGTCGCGGGGCGGCCGAGCGTGGCATAGGTGTCGGCGATGACCCGGCTCCCGCCGGCGCTGGTCAACGCGTAATTATAAAAGGGCATCTCGTTGGGCAGGATGTCGTTGAAAATGCAGCGGCCGACGGTCGTCAGCACAATCTGCCCGTCGAAATCCTGGGGCATGGGCTGCGCGACATATTCGGGGTTCTTGCGCTTGCGGTGGATCTCAAGGGTCTTCCAGGATTCCTCGGGCAGGGCGACCGGCGCGGATTTCTCGTTGGGCACGACTTCCGTGCGACCACGCAGGCGGACGAAGATCCGCGCGTGCGTGGAGACCTTGCCCAGATCATACGCCAGCATTGCCTCGCGCGGGCTGTTGTAGAGGGTGTATTCGCCCTTGTCCCCGTCGCGGTCCACCGTCATGTAGTAAATCCCCAGCACGATGTCCTGCGAGGGCGTGATGATCGGCGTACCGTTGGCGGGTGAGAAAATGTTGTTGGGCGCCAGCATCAGCACGTGCGCTTCGGTTTGCGCCTCGATGCTCAAAGGCAGATGAACCGCCATCTGGTCGCCGTCGAAGTCGGCGTTGAAACCTTTGCAGACCAGCGGGTGAATCTTGATCGCGTTGCCCTCCACCAGCACCGGCTCGAACGCCTGGATGCCCATGCGGTGCAGCGTCGGGGCGCGATTCAGTAGCACGGGATGCTGATAGATCACCTCTTCCAGGATGTCCCACACCTCGGGATCGCGGCGCTCCAGCATCTTCTTGGCGGACTTAATCGTATCCGCCAGGCCGTGCTCCTTGAGCTTGCGGATGATGAACGGCTGATACAGCTCCAGCGCGATTTTCTTGGGCAGGCCGCACTGATGCAGCTTCATCTCCGGCCCGACGACGATGACCGAGCGGGCGGAATAATCGACGCGCTTGCCCAGCAGGTTCTCGCGGAAGCGGCCCTGCTTGCCCTTGATCATGTCGGTCAGCGATTTAAGCGGGCGATTGCTGCTGCCCAGCACCGGCCGACGGCATCGGCCGTTGTCGAACAGCGCATCCACCGCCTGCTGCAGCATGCGCTTTTCATTGCGGATGATCACTTCCGGCGCGTTCAGATCGACCAGCTTCTTGAGCCGGTTGTTACGGTTGATGATACGGCGATACAGGTCGTTCAGATCGCTGGTGGCGAAGTTTCCGCTCTCCAGCAGCACAAGCGGGCGCAGATCGGGCGGGATCACCGGGATCACGTCCATCACCATCCACTCCGCCTTGTTCTCGGAGTTGCGGATGGCCTCGACCATCTTCAGCCGCTTGGTCAGGTCCTTGATCTTCTGCTTGCTGTTGGTCTTCTCGATGTCGCGACGGATTTTGTCGGCCTCGAAATTCAGGTCGAGCAGGCCCAGCAGCTTCTTGATCGCCTCGGCGCCCATCTCGGCTTCGAATTCATCGCCGTACTTCTCGTAAGCCCCACGGTATTCATCCTCGGTAAGCAGCTGTTTCTTCTTCAGCGGCGTCTTGCCGGGATCGGTCACGACATAATCCTGGAAGTAAACGATCTTCTCGATGTCGCTGGTCTTCATGTCCAGCATCGATCCCAATCGGCTGGGCAGGGCCTTGAAGAACCAGATGTGCACGATGGGCGCGGCTAGGTTGATGTGGCCCATGCGCTTGCGGCGCACGCGGCTGTGCGTGACCTTCACACCGCAGCGGTCGCAGATGATGCCCTTGTACTTGGTCCCCTTGTACTTTCCGCACGAGCACTCCCAATCGCGCTCCGGGCCAAAGATGCGCTCACAGAACAGCCCATCTTTTTCCGCGCGATAGGTGCGGTAATTGATCGTCTCCGGCTTCTTCACCTCGCCGAAGGACCAGGACCGGATGTCATTGGGGCTGGCCAACTGAATCCGAACCGAACCGTAATCGTTAATGCGATCGTAAACGCTTTCAGCCATGATAAGTCTCTTTCTTTAGCAATCTACGCAAACTTTTGTTCTGATTGGCGCTGATTCGCTGGAGTAACCAGTCAACCACGCTTTATTGCTTCCTTTTCTCCCTGTTGTTCTGGTCAAGTTCTTCGACGGCGGAGATCTGGCTCATTCGTAAATGGGCAATGCGATCCGAATGCGGAAAGCAATACACCAGTTGAGAATTGCCAATCGCAAGCAGCTCAGAATTCTCTATGGTGTATCCTTCGCCGCTGCTCATGATCACCCGGAATGGGATGAACGGCTCGCGCCTTCGCAGGTCGCGAATCGTCTGCAATACACCCATGTCGTTTTCCTCGGCCATTGCTTCGTTAAAACGTCACCAGCACATCTGTACCTGAAAACTCACATCAAATCCGCATCCTCTTCTTCCCGGCCGACGCCTTTCTTCTTCTCCAACTGAATATTTAATCCAAGCCCGCGGATTTCGTTGCACAAAACGTCGAAGCTGACGGGCGTGCCGGCTTCCAGGGTATTGGTTCCTTTGACCATGCTCTCGTAAATCTTGGTGCGGCCTTCCACGTCGTCCGATTTGACGGTGAGCAGTTCCTGCAGGACGTAGGAGGCGCCGTACGCCTCCAGGCCCCAGACTTCCATCTCACCGAAGCGCTGACCGCCGGTGCGGGCCTTCCCGCCGAGCGGCTGCTGGGTGATCAGAGAATATGGACCAGTCGCCCGGGCGTGAATCTTGTCATCCACAAGGTGATGCAGCTTCATCATGTAGATGTAGCCGACCGTGGTTTTCTGCTCGAAGCGCTCGCCGGTGCGGCCGTCGATGAGCTGAATCTTGCCGCCCCAGGGCATGATCACGTCCAGATCGCGCTCGGCCAGCGGCTTGCGGTCTGACTTTCGCCCCTTGCGTCGCTCGCGGAGTGCTTCGTTGGCCTCCTCGATGGCAGCGTGGATCTCATCTTCGCTGGCCCCGTCGAACACCGGCGAGATCGCCTGCTGGCCCAGCACCGCCATCGCCCAGCCCAGATGTGTCTCCAGGATCTGGCCGACGTTCATGCGGCTGGGAACACCCAGGGGATTCAGCAGGATGTCCACCGGCGTGCCATCCTCAAGGAACGGCATGTCCTCTTCGGGGACGATGCGGGCGATGACGCCCTTGTTGCCGTGGCGGCCGGCCATCTTGTCTCCCACCGACAGCGTGCGCTTGGTGGCGACGTAGACCTTCACCATCTCCAGCACACCGCTGGGAAGCTCGTCGCCGCGCTTCATGTGCTCCATGCGGCGATTCTTCTCCTTCAATACCGCCTGCACGCGCGGCCAGAACCGGCTGTGGGTGTTGAATCCCTGTTCTTTCGCTTCCTTGTTTCCCTTGATCCAGTCGGTGGTGAACCCTTCCACCTGCTCGAGGATCACGTCGGCGTTCTCGGATTGGCCGACCTTCTGACGCGTCCCCGGATCAACCATCTGCTGGCCGCTGACTTCGTTGATCTCGGCGATCATCTGCTTGAAGATGGCGATGGCCTTCTGGTTCATCTCCTTTTCGTAACGGTCGATGTCTTTCTTAAGCGCCTTCTTTTGATCATCCGTCATGTGCATGCGACGGCTGAACCGCTGGGTGTTGATGACCACGCCCTCCTCGCCGGCGGGCATTTCCAGGGAATCGTTCTTCACGTCCTCACCGGCGCGGCCGAAGATCGCATGCAGCAGCTTCTCTTCGGGCGTCAGCTCGCTCTTGCTCTTGGGGGCGATCTTGCCGACCAGGATGTCCCCGGGCCCAACGCGCGTGCCGACGCGCACCACCCCCGCTTCATCCAGATTCGCCAGCACCCGCTCCGAGACGTTGGGGATATCCCGCGTGAATTCCTCGCGGCCCAGCTTCGTTTCGCGGATTTCAACGTCGTATTCCTCGATGTGAATCGAGGTGAAGATGTCCTCCTTCACCAGCCGCTGGCTGATGACGATCGCGTCTTCGAAGTTGTAGCCGTCGTAAGTCATGAAGGCGACCAGCACATTGCGGCCCAGCGACAGCTCGCCCTGATGCGTGGCGGCGCCATCGGCGATGATCTGCCCCTTCTTCACGCGCTGGCCCTTGCGGACCACCGGCTTCTGGTTCAGGCACGTCCGCTCGTTGAGGCCCACGAATTTGCGCAGGACATATTCATCCGCGTTATCGATCAGGATGCGGGATGAATCGACATAGGTGATCACTCCGCCACGTTCGGCGCGGATCACCATCCCGCTGTTCTGCGCCACTGGCTTTTCCATCCCGGTGCTAATGATCGGCGGCTGGGTGCGCAACAGCGGCACCGCCTGGCGCTGCATATTACTACCCATCAGGGCGCGGTTGGCGTCATCGTGCTCCAGGAACGGAATCAAGGCCGCCGACACCGACACCGTCTGCCGCGGGCTGATGTCCACGAACTGCACTTCCTTGCTCGGGACGGTGGCCAGATCTCCCTGCACGCGCGCCAGCACAAGTCCCTTGCGAAGATGCCCGTCCTTCTCCACGACGTCCGGGGGCGCGAGGATCGATTTCATCTCCTCATCGGCGCGCAGGTACTTGTGATCGCCGTTCACGCGCGCGTCCTTCACCACGCGGTAGGGCGTGATCAGGAATCCGTACTCGTCGATGTCACTGTAGATCGACAGCGAGGCGATCAGCCCGATGTTGGTGCCTTCGGGCGTTTCGATCGGACAGATGCGGCCGTAGTGCGAGATGTGCACGTCGCGCACCTCAAATCCCGCGCGTTTGCGGTTCAAGCCGCCCGGGCCCAGCGCCGAGAGGCGACGCTCATGCGTGAGTTGGCTTAGCGGGTTGGTTTGATCCACCACCTGCGAAAGCTCGCCGCGGCCGAAGAAGAAATCGATCGAACTGCTGATACTCTTGGAATTGACCAGCTCGGCGATGCGACCCAGCTCGTTGGGATCCTTGAGGCTCATGCGCTCCTGCACCGTGCGCTTGAGCTTGAGGAACCCCTTGCGCAGCTCTTCGCCGGCCAGCTCGTCGATCGTGCGCAGGCGGCGATTGCCCAGATGATCGATGTCGTCGATATAACCTTCACCGCTGCGCAGCTTGAACATGTACTTGAGCGAATTGACCAAGTCTTCGCTGCGCAGGGTCATGACGCTTTCGGGAACGTTCTGATCGAATTTGCGGTTGATACGGAATCGCCCCACCCGGCCCAGCCGATAGCGGTTCTCATCGAAGAACTTTTCCTCGAACAGGGTGCGGGCCTTGTCTTCCTGGGGCGGGTTGCCCGGACGCAGGCGCGCGTAAATCCGCAAGAGCGCGTCCTTGTGGCTGGTGGCGCTGTCATCCGCCAGCGTGTTAAGGATCAGGGGGTCGGCCACCTTCGTGACCACGTCCACCGACTTGAGGTTGCTGGCCTGGATCTTGTTGATCGCCTCACCGAGTTGCGCGCCGGCCTTGACCAGCTCTTCACCGCTTTCCGAGTCGATGATCGGCTCGGCCGCATAGAAGGTGGCCTGCAACTGCCCAGTCTTCACCGTCTCGACGGCGTAAAATTCGCGGATGATCTGCTCGGTTGTCCCCAGTTTTTCATCCAGGGCCCGCAGGAAAGTTGTGGCGGGAATCTTGCTACTCTGGTCGATCCGCACTGCCAAGGCGTCTTTCTTGGTGACCGAGCATTCGATCCAGCTCCCGCGCTCGGGGATCACACGACAACCGTGCAGCGGACGGTCTCCCTCCTGCACCTCGACCAGGAAATCGACCCCGGGCGAGCGGTGCAGCTGATTCACGATGACACGCTCGGCGCCATTGATGATGAACTCACCCCCGCCGATCATGATGGGGATTTCGCCCAGATAGATCGCATCCTCCACTACCTCGTCCTTGTCCTTGCGGATGAAGCGCACCTGGATGCGGAAGGGCATCCCGTACGTCAGACGCAGGGCGCGGCATTCGTCGGTGGTGTAGCGCGGCTCAGAGAGGTCGTAGCTGATGTATTCCAGCCGAAGGTTGCCGTCGTAGCTCTCGATGGGGAAAACCTCGCGGAGCAGGGCCTCGAGGCCCTCGTTCTTGCGGCTTTCCGGCTTGACATCCTTCTGCAAAAATCTCTGATACGACAGAATCTGAACGGCGATGAGGTTCGGGATCGGCAGCGTGTCACCACGCTTGCTGAAATCGCGCGGCTCGTACACTTGCATCAGATTGTTCCTTTTCCGTGTTTTGGACCCGCCGTGTTTTTATATAACCCGATAAAATTAGCCGCCTTACAAAAAGTGAAGCGGCGTGTTAGCCGGCCTGGTCTGGAGTGTTCTATGGGCCGGCAAGATGCTCTTTAATATAAGCAACGATAGCAACTAAAAATCGTTCGTCAAGCGCAACAAATAAAGACCAGAACCCTTCCGGCTCGTCCGAATCGGAAGATTCCTGGTTAATGCACCGAGATTATTTAGTCCCTTTTTCCAAAAGCGACTGCCAATACGTTAGCAATCGCTGGTCGATTGTCAACCAAAAAGTGTCGCCAAAAGGTCCGCTGACAGGGATGGCGGCGCCGTCCCGTGCGACGCCGAAAATGTGTGGCCATCGGCGACGTTTGGCATGATGCGATTGGACCGCTCAGTGATCGAGAGATTGGCTGCCGGGAGGCGGCGGGGCGGCACCGAAGATGCACCAACGATCCGGCGGCCAAATGCGGGCGACGACGCGCCCCATGATGTCTTCACGAGGGATTGCGCCGGGCTGGTGAACTCCCACCGCCGGAAAATAGCGGGAGTCCCCGGAAATGGCGCTGTTGTCTCCCAGCACGTAATACTCATCCCCTCCCAGCGTGATCGGATTACCCCAACAGCCAGTGGCGGCAAAGTACGGTTGCGTCCCGGCCAGCGGCTGCTCGTATCGATCCGTCGAGATGTAGGGACCGACGTTGGGCGGTAATGAAACGGACTTGCCGTCGATCAGCAATCCAAAGCCGGTGATCTCGATTTTATCATGTGGCAATCCGACGATGCGCTTGACCAGGTTCGGCGGAGGCAGCGGGGTCGGCATGGCTCTGCCGTCGACGATCATCTGCGTATCTGTGAACTCGACTTGATGTCCCGACGCCGCCGCCAACCGCTTGGCGCTTTCCTTCATCTGCGCGACCAATGAACGCTCTGGTGAGTTGATTCCAACGATGTCCCACCGCGTAAACGGCTCCTGCTTGTAAATCAAAAACAAATCACCCGGCGAAACTGCCGGACTCATGCTGGGCGTGGGCGAATAGCAGATCTCAAACCAATTGTTCTGGAGATAATTAATCCCCGCGCAATAACAGAAAACGCCCCCTGCTCCCAACACGATGCCAGCCACATAGCGAAGTAGGGGATCGCGCAATATGGCCTTGGACGTTCTGCGAGCGCACCAGATGGCGTGAAAAATCTGGCAGACCTGAAGTAGCACGGCAACCGGCAGCCAGACAAGCATTAACGGCAACAGCTGGGGATTTTGCAGAACCTGCATCAGGCCAATAATCAAGCCCGTCCATAGCACCGAGAAGACCAACCCGCTGGCCATTCGACCGGCAAGGAATTGTCCCAGCCCTGGCCAGGCCAGCGATGCGCCCAAGACCAGAATCGCCTTGCCCTGCGCGTCAGGCCTGGCGTGGGCCTGGACATAGGCGGCGGCAACCTGCTGAGAGATTACCGAAACATCTTCGGTGGATTGCATGCGAGTCGGTCCCTGAGGATTATCGGCTCACTGAACCCGCCGATTTAAGAACGTGGTCTGCGTTAAAAGCAGAACCGAGCGGTGTTGCCGCTCGGCTCAGTGTCTAATGAAACTGTCAATAGAGGACGCTCGGCTACTTCAACTCAACGGTAGCACCTTGCTCTTCCAGTTCCTTCTTGAGCTTATCGGCGTCCGCTTTGGGCAGCGCTTCCTTCACCGTCTTGGGCGCGCCCTCGACAAGATCTTTGGCTTCCTTGAGGCCCAAACTGGTGGCGGCGCGCACGACCTTGATCACGTTGATCTTCTTCTCGCCGGCGGCCTTGAGGACAACGTCGAAGGTTGTCTTTTCCTCGGCGGCCGCGGGCGCGGCGCCCGCTCCAGCGCCGCCGGGCGCGGCCATCATCGCCACACCGCCGGCCGCCGCCTCGATGCCGTGTTCCTCTTTGAGGTAGTCCGCGATCGCGACGGCCTGTTTAAGCGTCAGACCAGCCAGGCGATCGCCCAGCTCCTTGATATCTGCAGCAACTTCAGCCATGACTAAAATCTCCAGGCCATATCGGGGCCCTGCCGTGTCGATTCGCGTCCCGCCACGATGCCCGTCTCACGCTGAAACGGTTTGACCCCATCGGGGACATTCGTGCGCTGCCGGACGACTTTCATTTTGATCATTCATGTCGGCGCCGCATCGCCTGGCGCTTCTTCAGTTTTATTCTGAATCGTCTTGAGAATTCCGCCGAGCCTGCCGCCCGGACCTTTAATCGCGCCGGCAAGTTTTCGGCCCGGGCCGAGCAGCGCCGCGACGATGTTGGCGACCGCCTCCTCGCGCGTGGGCATCTTGCTGACCTTTTCCACGCCCTGGTCGCCGTTGAAAATCTCGCCATCGAAAAAGATGCCGCGGATTTCCAGTTTCTCGTTGGCTTTCTTGGCATCCATCACCAGCCGCGCGATCGTGGCGATGCTGGATTTGCCGTAAACCACCGCGCTGGGACCGTCGAGAAGCTTCTCGAACCCCTGGAGCGGGGTATTCGCGACGGCGCGCTTCGCCAGCGTGTTCTTCACCACGGTCATCTTCACGCCCTTCTCGCGGAAGCGCCGGCGCATCTGGTTGTTGATGATCCCGTTGATCCCACGCGGGTTGATCACCGCGACGCCTTCCATTCCCTGGAACTTGTCAGTCAGCTCTTTCTCGATCAGACTTTTTACACGCTTGCTCATCGCACCACCTATTGCACGTTCAATTGCACCGCCGGGGTCATCGATCCCTTCACAACCACCTTCTTCATGAATGCGCCCTTGCTCGTCTGGGGCTTCATGCGGCGAATCTGGTTGATCATGGCGTTAATGTTCTCGATCAGCTTTTCCTTTTCGAAGCTGACCTTGCCCACGACGCTGTGAATATTTCCACCTGTATCGTTGCGGAATTCGATTTTGCCCGCTGCATACTCCTTGACGGCGGAAGCGACATCGGGCGTCACGGTGCCGGCCTTGGGCGATGGCATCAGACCCTTGGGACCGAGCACTTTTCCCAGCCGGCCGACGAACCGCATCATGTCCGGCGTGGCGACGGCGACGTCGAAATCAGTGAAGTTCTCCTTTTCGATCGCCGCCACCAGATCCTGGCCACCGGCGCGAACGGCGCCCGCTGCGGTCGCCTGAGCAACCAGGTGATCCGGGCAGAACGCCACCACGCGCTTCGCTTTGCCAACCCCATGAGGCAATGACAGCGACCCGCGAATCATCTGATCCGCCTGCTTGGCATCGATGCCCAGGGCGAAGATCAGCTCCACCGACTGATCGAACTTGGTGGGCGGAAATGCCTTGACCACGTCAACGGCCTTCTCAACCGAGACTCGCTCGGTTACCGCGTTCTTGGCCGCTTCCTTGTATCGTTTGGATCGTGTGACAACGACAGGCATGTATTTTTCGCTCCTTTAGAAGCTCCCACTGTTACGGCCCGTGGTGCGGCCAGAACTCGAGTCGAGGATTCTATGGAGATCACGCGGTCTGTCAATAGCGTTGCCCAGCCCAATAACCGCCGCCTATGCGTGTCGTCAGAAGTCGCTTACAATTTGGTGAATATGAAGACAATAGAGCTCCGTGGAAAATTGAAGAAAGTTATCGATGGTATGCCCTCGCGCCGATTGGAGTCGCTGGCCGACTATATGCAGTTTCTCAGCCGGCCGCCAATGAAGCGACGACTTAAAGCGGCAGCAAAAGCGATATCTTCGGGAAAGGGCGTCAACTGGCGCAAAGTACGTTCGGATGTTTGAAGTCATCCTGTCGCCCGAGGCCCGCGCATTCTACGCCGAAGCGGACCGCCCGCTGGCTCGGCGGCTGGCACGCTGTTTCGCGCAGTTGGAGCACGAGCCGCGGCGACACAATAACATCCGGCGGCTTTCTGGAAGCCAGGCAGGGAATTTCCATTACAGGGTCGGCGACTGGCGAGTCTTGTATCGGATTGAGGATGGCGCTCAGCAAGTTCATGTTTTGGTCATCGCGCATCGGAGCGAGATTTACGAATAGCGCTGATACTCGCGGAGGCAAAAAGTTCTGCTATGGACAGTCCTCAAACATTTTGGGATTTGTTCCGGGGGTCGTGGCGAAAGCTCATTCCCGAATACAAACCTTCTTGGAATGATCCCCGTAAATGGACATCACATTGGACAGAACTCATTAAACAGGCGGCGGAAGCAAGCTGTCACGGTTTGGCCGCGAAACTCGGAAAAGAAGTGCAAGTTGGGCGAGAAGGCTATGGTCGCCTTGATGTCCACGCAATTTGCACAAAATCTGGCGAGCTATTCGTTGCGTTCGAATCGGAGTTGGCACCTTGGGGGCGCAAAGGCGACTGGAGACAAGAGTTTCGCAGCCTTTGCGAGCGAAGAGCCACGCTTAGTGTACTGTCTGGTACCTTTACCCCCGGAGCTGGATACCAGTGTACCACATTCCTCCAGCAGAAAATTCAGCACTTGGCAGCGCCCTATGGCTCGGGTGACTTTTGTCTGATTTTCGGGCCGGGTCCTTTCGATTCGGACCCCGACCAAGCTTGGCTCGCCTATTCTCTTGGGCCGGATATGAGGCTGCGCCACCTTACTTCGGCAAAACCATTAAGGCCTGTTTACATTTTGCAGGATCGGGAAGATATCGAGGAATGAACCTTTTCCCCAAGCCACAAATGCAAATAATTTGGGAAGCTGTCGAACGTTCGATCACCCCTCCACGGTGATTCCCATGCTCCGCGCGGTTCCTGCGATGATGCGTGCGGCATGGTCTTCGTCGAAGGCGTTCAGATCCTTGATCTTCTCCTTGGCAATGGCACGGCACTGCGCCATGGTGACCTTGCCGATCTTGTTCTTGTTCGGCTCGCCGCTGCCCTTCTCCGCCTTGACGGCGTCCTTCAGAAGCACGCTGGCGGGTGGACTTTTCAGCTCGATGTCGAACGTGCGATCCTTGTACACGGTCACCAGCACGCCGATCACCTTCCCCTTCATATGGGCCGACATCGCGTTGAAGCGCTGGATGAATTGACCGGGGTTGACGCCATGCTGCCCCAGCGCCGGGCCGATCGGCGGCGCGGGCGTGGCGGTTCCACCGGGGGCCTGCAATTTGAACTGAACGTTGATTTCTTTTTTCGCCATGCTTTAACTCCGCTCAGAGCTTCTCGATCTGCCAGTATTCCAATTCCAGGGGCGTGGGCCGGCCGAAAATCGTGGCGATGATCCGCACCATCCCCTTGTCGGCGATAATCTCATCGACATCGCCTTCGAAATTAACGAAGGGCCCCTCGGTCACTTTGATCCGGTCGCCGCGCTTGTAGGCCGTCTGGATGGTCGGCCCGCTGTCATCGGGCCGCTCGGCCTCTTCAAGCATCTTGGCCTGGTCCTTGACGCTCATGGGCGTGGGTTTGCCGTTGGATCCGATGAAATCCCCGACGCCGTCCGTCTCCTTGATCATGAACCAGACTTTTTCCGGGATCATCCCATTTTTATCCAGTTCCAGCTCGATGAAGACGTAGCCGGGATATAGTTTGCGGTCGGTATCGCGCCGCTTTCCGTCCTTGATCTGGCGCACCTTTTCCACGGGGACCAGGATTCGGCCCACCTCGGTCTCCAGCGCCTCGATCTTCACCTTGCGCGCCAGCGCTTCGCGTACACGATCTTCCTTGTTGCTGGCCACTCTGAGTACGAAGAATTGCATAGGCGCGATCCGAGGTGTTAGTGCTTCTGAGGGAAAAAGAACGGCGCCGTCTTGAGCACGCCCATCAGGTAAAAAATGGTGTGGAAGAACAAGTCATAAATGAACAAAACGACGGCCACCACGAACATGAATAAAATCACCACGCGCGTCGAGCCGATCAGGTCCTTCTTGCTCGTCCAGTTGACCTTCTTCATCTCGCTGTCGGTGGCGATCAAAAAATCGACGTTGGTCGGGCGATTGATCAGATGGAAGCCCAGGATTCCATAGACCAGGCTAAAAACACCGACCAGGATATATCCGCCCCGCTCCTGCAACCCGAGATTAATCCGTTGATTCCAGAGGAAATCGGCTGTGAGCAGGCCGATGAGGACAACCGCGGCGACCGTACCCATGCGGGTCCAGTACCCCTGTCCCTTTTTGTAGATCGAGAAGTATCCCGCCCCACTGGCCGGCGCCGGGCCCGGGGGGAGTCGGCCTCCGCCCGATGGATAGCTGGGCGGCGCCTTGGGCGAACGCGGCGGCTTGGTCGGCTCGTCTGAGCCGATCGCGCCCTTCACATCCGCGTTCTTCGATAGTGCTTCCATAATTCACACGCCAGGAGGGAATCGAACCCCCAACCTGCCGCTTTGGAGACGGCTGCTCTGCCAATTGAGCTACTGGCGTTCGACGATCAGTTGCGAGTTGCGAGTTGCAAATAGCGAGTCAAATACAAGCGCGCCAGTAGCTCTCTGGTAATTCCTCTCGCAACTCGCAACTCGCCACTCGCAACTTTCTACTTCCTCTTAATCTTGTGCAGCGTGTGCTTTCGCAGCCGCCGGCAATATTTCTTCAGCTCAATCTTCGGAGCGCCGCCGACGACTTTAAGCTCGGTGCGATAATTCAAATCGCCCGTCTCGGTGCACTGCAGCCAGACCATTTCGCGATTCTCTTTTGCCATGACAACACCCGGTTCATGCCACGAACAATAAAGCCGGTCGGCGGCCGGTGGAAGTGGACTACAAGAATCCTATCAACCGGATAATAATTTACGCCGATCGGTCAGTTCCGTTCAGGCCAGGATCTTAACCACCACGCCCGAGCCCACCGTCTTGCCGCCCTCGCGGACGGCGAAGCGCAGTTTCTCTTCCATGGCGATGGGCGCCTGCAGCTCCACTTCCATTGTGACGTTGTCGCCGGGCATCACCATTTCCGCCCCGCCCAGCAGTTTCGCGGCGCCGGTGACGTCGGTCGTGCGGAAATAGAACTGGGGACGATACCCGTTAAAGAACGGCGTATGCCGGCCGCCTTCCTCTTTTGTCAGGATGTAAACCTCCGCCTGAAACTTCGTATGCGGTGTAATGCTCTTGGGCGCCGCCAGAACCTGACCGCGCTCCAGCTCTTCCTTCTCGACGCCGCGGAGCAGCACGCCGATGTTGTCACCGGCGATCCCCTCGTCGAGGGTCTTCTGGAACTGCTCGACGCCGGTGACCACACTCTGGCGCGTCGGACGCAGGCCGACGATCTCCACCGGTTCACCGACTTTCACCTTGCCGCGCTCCACGCGGCCGGTGCCCACGGTTCCGCGGCCCTTGATACTGAAGACGTCTTCCACGGGCATCAGGAACGGCTTGTCGATCTCGCGCTGCGGGATCGGCACATAATCGTCCAGCGCCTTGACCAGTTCGTCGATCGGCTTGCACGCCTTGTCGTCCTTTGGATTCTGATAGGCGACCAGCGAATTGCCTTTGACAATCGGCGTCTCGTCGCCGGGGAAGCCGTACTTGGTCAACAGCTCGCGGATTTCCATCTCCACCAGCTCCAGCAGTTCCGGATCGTCCACCAGGTCGATCTTATTGAGGAACACGACGATGCGCGGAACGCCCACCTGGCGGGCCAGCAGGATGTGCTCGCGCGTCTGCGGCATCGGCCCGTCGGCCGCGGACACCACCAGGATCGCACCGTCCATCTGGGCGGCGCCGGTGATCATATTTTTGATGTAGTCGGCGTGGCCCGGACAGTCGACGTGGGCGTAATGCCGCTTCTCTGACTCGTATTCCACGTGCGCGGCCGAGATCGTCACCGTCTTGGTCGCATCGCGCTCCGTACCGCCCTTGGCGATGGACTTATAATCTTTGGCCTCAATCCCGAACTTGAGCGCCGACCGTGCGCTCAGCGCCGCGGTCAGCGTAGTCTTGCCGTGATCGATATGCCCGATGGTGCCGACGTTGACGTGCGGCTTCTTACGCTCAAATACACCCTTGGCCATGTCGGTAACCTCCCGAATCAGGATTCTGAATTATTTTCGCACTGCACCAAGCTGGCACTGGGGATTGAACCCAGGACCTCCACCTTACCAAGGTGGCGCTCTGCCGCTGAGCTATGCCAGCGTCAATCGCCAGCGCCAAAGCGCCTCGTCCCGACACGACGACGGCTGCGCGTACGGGAAGCGGAGAAGGGGCGAAAGTATAAATCGCCCCAAACCAATGTCAATGAGGCGGATAACCGGCCGCCACCGGCTCTTGCGTCACACTTAGCACAGGCAAAATCCGCGCAACGCCCGCCGCGATGATCGTGTAGGTGCATCCCAGCATGGCCACAATCAATGCAACGCTGATGACCGCGCTGGTTAATATGGCTCGATCGGCCAGCGGCTTGGACAGTTGCGTGCTGATCGTCAGCCAATGGCCATTCAACATCTCCAGTGCGGCCGTCGTGGTTGTCGTCGCGACCAATAGCATGGGAGCCGCCGTTACCCAGAAATACTGACGCCGGCCGGAGCGTATGAGCGTCACCGTCAGCACCGCCAGGGCGATCACCGCCAGCATCTGGTTGGCGATCCCGAACATCGCCCAGATCGCTGAGAAGGAATTGGCGTTGATGAAATACGCCCATCCCAGGACGATCAGCAACGTGCTGAGCAACGTCCCCGGCCACCAGTCGTGCCGGCCCAGCGCCGGATGTAGCTTCCCGAACACTTCCTGAAGCAGAAATCGCCCGATCCGCGTCCCCGCATCGATCGTGGTCAGAATAAACAAAGCCTCGAACATAATCGCGAAGTGATACCAGTACCGCCACATCGCCCGCACTGCGGTGTCCCCGACGGAGACGAAGCGCCCGGTCGCCTCCTCGAAGATATGCGCCATCCCCACCGCCAGGGTCACCGCCCCGCCCGTCCTGCCGCGCAGCGATTCGCGCGTGTAATCATCGTAGACATTCAGGTGATCAAGGTCCGAGCCGATCCGCGCCAGCTTCTCGTGAAAGGCGGGCATTTTGGACATGTCGACATTCATGGCATAGTAGTCGCCCGTCGGGAGGCTGGCCGCCGCGATCATCGCCACCACGCCCACAAGGGCCTCGATGAGCATCGCGCCGTATCCGATCATCCGGGCATCGGATTCGCGGCTGATCATCTTGGAGGTCGTCCCGCTGCTGACCAACGCGTGGAACCCGCTGATCGCGCCGCACATGATGGTGATGAACAGGAATGGAAAAATGCGTCCGCCCACGACCGGCCCGCCGCCGGCGAAAATGTGGTTGTACGCCGGCGCCTCCAGCTTCGGATTGGCCAGGATCGTTCCCACCACCAGCGCCGCCAGCGTCCCGATCTTGAGGAAGCTGCTCAGGTAATCCCGCGGCGCCAGCAGCAGCCAGACCGGCAGGACGCTGGCGACAAAGCCATAGATCGCCATGGCCCAAATCACCTGCGTGGCGCTCAGATTGAACCACCGAGCCGCCGCGCTGGTGGCAATCCATCCACCGGCGAACGTCGCCGCTAGCGTCAATGCGGCGCCGATCAATGATGCTTCCAAGACCCTTCCCGGACGGATTCGATACATGTACCAACCGATGAGCAACGCGATAGGGATCGTGCAGGCAATCGTGAACGTGCCCCAGGGCGAGCCAGCCACCATTCGCACCGAGCCGTCGGGAATGCGATAAATCTTCTTGCCATTCGCATTACCAGCCCAAGTCATGGGGGACGGCGTCTTGAATGAAAACGATTCGTTCAATTGCATGCTTGATTGATTCTTGTCCCAGACCAGCGTCGTGCCTGCGGGGATGATGTAAATGCCCTCCGTGCCACATGGCGGCGCCTGGTCGCCGTTGGGGAAAACGAACTGGCTTCCCCGCGGGTACGCCACTGTCTCTCCGCCCAGCGCCTTGACCACGACCTTGCCAAGCCCCGCCAATGCGATCACCAGGATGAACAAGATCGCCGCCATCGCCGCCACGCCCGCGGTTCTGCCGACTTCGTCGTATGTGATCCGCGCCAGGCTGCGGCCGTTGCGATGGATGCTGGCGGCCAGCATCAGAAAATCCTGCACCGCGCCGGCGAGACAGACGCCGATCACGATCCAAAGCAAGCCCGGCATGTATCCGAACTGCGCCGCCAGCACCGGCCCAATGAGCGGCCCGGCGCCGCTGATGGCCGCGAAGTGATGCCCGAACAGCACCCATTTATTGGTCGGATAAAAATTCTGCCGGTCGTTGAATCGCACCGCTGGCGTCGGACGATTGTCGTCCAGAACCGCCACCTTCGCCGCCAGAAACGCGCTGTAATAGCGATACGCGATCGCCAGAACACATAGCACCCCGATCATCAGCGGCATCGCGTGCATATGGATTTCATATCACATGCCGAGCCGCGATGCGATTCCGATTGCCAGTTGTTACACTGCGATCACATGGCAACCCTGGCGATCTGGTGTAACGCCCGCCTTAGTGATCAGGCGACTGCAATTCTGTCCGCCGGCGTAGGCCCACATCGCTTGATGATGACTGCACAGCGCACGGGAAATCTCAGCCCGGGGACGGCGGATCCGCAGTTGGCGGCGGCGGATATCGCCTTCGGTCAGCCGGATCCGCGTCAGGTGATTGAGCTGCAGAACCTGCACTGGGTGCATCTGAGCAGCGCTGGATACACCCGCTACGACCTGCCGGAGCTTTTCGCCGCGCTGCGACGCCGGGAGGCCGTTCTCACGAACAGCTCTCACGTCTTCGACGAACCCTGCGCGCAACATTTGCTTGCGTTCATGCTCGCGCAAGCGCGCCAGATTCCGCGGAGTCTGATCAACCAATCGGGGCCGCGCCAGTGGATCACATGGGAACTTCGGCCGCAGTGCCGGCTGCTATTGGGCCAATCCGTGGTGTTTCTGGGATTCGGCGCCATCGCGCGGCGATTGGTCGAGATGCTGGGCCCGTTGCGAATGAACCTGGTGGCGGTTCGGCGAACTCCGCGCGGTGATGAACCAATTCCAGTGCACCCGTTCGACCACCTTCCACGCCTTCTGCCCACCGCGGATCACGTTGTAAACGTTCTGCCCGACAGCCCGGCGACGGCGCGATTGATCAACGCATCGCATTTTTCGGCGATGAACAGCAGCGCGGTTTTTTACAACGTCGGCCGTGGGACCACGGTGGATCAGGACGCGCTGATTGCGGCGTTGCGTGCGGGCAAGCTGGGCGCGGCATACCTGGATGTGACAGATCCCGAACCAGCCGCCCCGGATGATCCCATCTGGTCGGCGCCCAATTGCTGGATCACGCCGCACACCGCCGGTGGGCACCAGGACGAGCATGAGCGCGTCGTGCGCCATTTCCTGGATAACCTTCGCCGCTTCGAAGACGGTTCCCCTCTTTTGGATCGCGTTTCTGTAGAATGAGCTCGTGAGCACGCCGATCCATGGCCCGCAGAGTCAGCGCATGCTCGACGAGCTGTCGCGCTACGTCGTGGCCGATCCGTATCCGTTCGTCATCGACCTGGAGAAGTGCCACGACACCTGGCTGGTCACGCTGGAAGGCCAGGAGATTTTTGATTGGGCGGGATATTTCGGATCGAAGCTGATCGCCCACAACCACCCGGGACTGAGCGAACCGGCATACCTGCATCAACTGGTGCTGGCGGCGAACAACAAAACAGCCAACCCCGATTTTCTCACGCCGCAATGCCTGGCGTATTACCGCCTGCTGCACGAGCTGGCGCCGACGTGCATGCGGGACGATCGGCTGGAGGTCTACGCCATCAATTCCGGCGCCGAGGCCGTGGAGAATATGATGAAATATTTCATCAACCTCCACCATCATCGTCTGCGTCGCGCCGGCAAGCCGCCAATGCCGGGACGGTTTATTTATTTCGACCAGGCCTTTCACGGTCGGACCATCTTCGCGCTCAACGTCACGCAGATCGAAGACGATCCGATGATCACCACGGATTTTCACGGATTCATCACAGGGAACATCAAAGTCCCCTTCCCGTTCGTGGACAGCTGCGACTCGGATGCGGTCAATCATAAGCGCTGCGATGACAGCCTCACCACGATCCAGCGGATGCTGGAGCTGTTCGGGGATGAAATCGCCGGCATCGTCGTCGAACCATTGCAGGGCGCCGGCGGGCATCGCGTGACCCTGCCCAGGTTCTTCACCGCGCTGAGCGAATTGGCCCACGCGCACGGCTGCTATCTCGGTTTCGATGAGGTGCAAACGGCCGGCGGGCAGACCGGCACGTTCTGGGCCGTCGATCAGTTCAATCTCCCCCACCCACCACAGGCGGTCGCATCGGCGAAAAAATTGGGCAACGGCGTGGTCTGCATGCTCTATCCCATGGAGGATCACGGCATCCTGGACAGCACCTGGGGCGGGTCGCTGGTCGATATGGTGCGCTTCGTGCGGGAGATGCAGATCGTCCGGGAGGAACAATTGATCGAGCAAGTCCCCGGCAAGACGGCGCGCCTGCGCGGTGGATTGCAGCGACTGGCCGAAGCATTCCCCGAACTTTTGTACAACCCGCGCGGCCTGGGCCTGTACCAGGGATTCAGCCTCCGCCCGCCCCTAACCAAATCGATATTCCTCAATTCCGCGCTGGAGGATGAATCGTTGCTGCTCCTGGGCGCCGGCGTGAGCAGCATCCGGATGCGTCCGTCGTTGAGCGTGAGCGTGGAGGATATTGATCTGCTGATCGAGAAGATCGAGCGGACGCTGCGGCGGCTGAGCGGCTCATAAGAGTGCCACTGGATCAACATCAACGGCGACCGATTCGGCCCTGGCGAACGCCCCGCCCGCGCGCACAGCCGCCAGCACATGTTGCAGCGGGGCCGCGGTGGGACTGCTCAACACGATCTGGTTGCGAAAATATCCCGCGATGCGCGTGATGGCGCAGGGCATCGGTCCGCGCAGGCGCACGCCGGGTGTCTGCGCCACCGCAGTACTCAGTTGCTCCGCCAGCGCCTGCGAGATTTCGTGCAGTTTGGGCTGCTCCTGGTGGCGGATGATGATGCGCGCCTGGCGGACAAATGGCGGCAGGCCGACTTCGCGTCGGCTGGCCAGTTCGCCGGCGGCGAATTCCTCATAGCCTCCGCGCAGCGCGGACACGATCGTGGGATCATCCGGCAGAAACGTCTGCACGACGACGCGTCCCCCCGCATCTCCGCGGCCGGCGCGGCCGGCGACCTGGGTGATCAACTGGAACGTCCGCTCGGCGGCGCGGAAATCGGGCAGCGCCAGCGCAGTGTCGCCGCTGATCACCCCTACCAACGTGACGTTGGGATAATCCAATCCCTTGGAGATCATCTGCGTCCCCATCATCACCTGGATTTCGCCGCGCGCGAACCGTGTCATCGTCGCAGCGTAATCCTGTGCATTCCGCATGGAATCGCTGTCAACCCGCGCGGTGCGCAGATCGGGCATCAGGCGGGCAAGCTCCTCCTCGACACGTTGCGTACCGAGGCCAAAGAGGCTCAGCTTTTTTTCGCAGATCGGGCATTTGTCCGGAAGGCTGTTCACCGCGAGGCAATAATGGCAATGCAATTGCCCGGTGTGCAGGCCCTCAGCGCTGGATGCGTTCTGGGGGTGCGCGTCGGCGGAACGATGATACGTCATCGTCGTATCGCAGTACTTGCACTGAATGACATTCGTGCAGCTTGGGCAATAGACGTAGTTGGCGTATCCCCGGCGGTTGAGAAGCAGGATCGCCTGCCGGCCGGATTGAATCGTCGTGCTCAGCAGGTGCGCCAGGCGTTTGGAGATCAGATGCACACCGCGGCGCAGGCGACGTTCCTGGCGCATGTCCACCAGCTCGACCGCCGGCATCGCCAATCCGCGTACGCGACTGGGCAGTGAAAGATAATCATAGCGCGGCTCGGCGGCGACGCGGGCCTTGTAATACGTCTCCAGCGAAGGCGTGGCGCTGCCGAGGATGATCGGGACGTTCTCGATCTGCGCCCGCTTGATGGCCACGTCCCGGCCGTTGTAGCGCGGCGCCTGATCCTGCTTGTAGCTGGCATCGTGCTCTTCATCGACAACGATGACACCCACATTGTCCAGCGGCGCGAAGATCGCGGAGCGCGCGCCTATCACAATATCCGCCTGCCCCTGGCTGATCTGCTGCCAGAAGCGGTGGCGCTGCGTCGCGGTCAAACCGCTGTGCAGGATGGCAACACGCTTGAAGCGGGCCATGAATCGGCTGACCGTCTGCGGGGTCAGGGCGATTTCCGGAACCAGCACCAGGGCGCGCTTTCCGCGCTGGACGGCCTGGGCGATGCACTGCAGATAAATTTCCGTCTTGCCGCTGCCCGTCACACCGTGCAGCAGGTTGACGCTGAATCCTCCGTCGCTGACGCGCTGGGAAAGCGCAGTGAACGCGGCTTTCTGATCGTCATTCAATTCGATCTGCTTCTCGTCCGCCTTGCCTTGCGGCATGTCTTCGGTGAGTCGGGGCAGATCGACTTCTGATCGGATGGTAATGAGTCCCAGGCCTACCAGCTTTCGAACGGTCGGCGGCTTGACACCCGCTTCGGCGGCAAGGCGCAAAAGGTCGATCCCATGCTCGTTGACGAGCAGCAGCCGCGCCAGAACCGCGCGGCGCTTGGGCGCTTTGGTCTTTTCCAGGATTTCCTGAATTTTCTCGGTTGGCTGGGCCAGGCGGACAATGTTGCTGTAGCCCAGCCCGATCCGCCGCTTCACCGCCGACGGAATGGCGGTTTCCAGTACCACACCCAGCGGCGCGGCGTAGTAGCGCGCCATCCAGCGGGACAATTCCATCAACACCGGCGGGACCAGCACCCGATCATCCTCGATGCTCAGGATGTTCTTGGTTTGCGGATGCTCGGTGGTGGCATGAATGTCCACGACCCAGCCATGTGACGGCCGGTTACCGCGGCCCAGGGGAACGCGCACGCGCTGACCAACGCGCAGCGCGCCCAGCAGTCGCGGTGGAATCGCGTAATCCAGGACGCGATCGATGCCATGCTCCAGCGCGATACCAGCAAACGGGCCCGTCGACGTCGGAGGCGGCGGAGCGGGCTCGGGAAGCTGGGGGAAAAGCGTGGTCGATTCGCACGACATGTTGCGGTACCCGCTTCCACTTTATGCCCGTGACATTAGTTAGGCAAATGTTCTGGTTGTGCCGGCCACGATATCCACCGCCTACCTGTAAACGCGGTCCGCCTGTAGACTCTTGCGACTTATGAGCGAATCGTTTGCCCCAGTGCAGCACATCGACGAAGGGATATTCGGCCAGCGGATCCTGGGGATTGCGGCGCCAACAGTCACCACCGGCCGTGTGGCCATCGCCATCGCCATGGGCGCGGCCTGCCTGCTGTTTGATGCCGCCTCGCAGTGGCTGGCGATTCCGCAAATCCCCGGCTTCGACGGCAGCCTGCTGCGCCAGCCCTCGCCGATTCTGTCCGTTGCGGCGATCGCAATCCTTCTGGCACTGGCGACGATCCTCGGCACGCTGCTGGCCGGCGCCGTGTGGTTCGAGGCGGGCTTGTGTGCCGCGGCCGTGGGACTGATGGTCATCTCGACCCGCTCGGGCACGATCCGCGATGTTCTCTTCGACGCCAACGGCAACCCAATTGTCTACCTCACCCTGATGGTGGAGACGATTGTCCTGGGTCTGATCCTGATTTGTATATGGTATGGGCTTTGGATATGGGGGCGTGCCGGCGTCGTTCGCATCGCCGGCGAGCCGGCGCCGGAAGAATCGCAGGCCTCATCGGCGTGGTCGACGCGGATCGGGGGGTTGGCCACCCATTTCGTAGCAACCGCCCTGATCCTCGCTCTTCTTTGTCAAACCGAGGCCAAGAACCAGGCGTTCGCCAGCGTCGGTGTGGCATCGCTGTGCGCCACCCTGCTGGCCTACCCCAGCTTTCCCTGCCGGCCCAGCATCTGGTTTTGGATTAGCCCCCTGGCGGTGGGAATATTGGGATATGCCTTGGCGGCAGCGGGGCAGGATGGCTCGCTGGCGACGGGGAGCCCGCAGGGTTTTTTCGCCGGCCTGGCCCGGCCGCTCCCACTGGATTACGCCAGCGCGGGGACTGCCGGTGCGATCATCGGATACTGGATGATGAAGCATCGGCCCCAGCAAGAATCATAAATATTGGCGCAAGTATTGCAGTTTTCGAGAAATCTGCGAGAATTTAGGTGCGAGCGGTTCCCCCGGGGTATATAGTTTCTGCGGACGATCGGGGATAACAAACATAAGCGGGTGGAGAATTTGTCCATGAAGTTTCCCGCGACGCGTACATTTCCACGGCGCCCAGCCGTTTGTGCGGCTGTCTGCGCTGCCACCATGGCGTGGGCCAACGTGGTGCGGGCGCAAACGTATTATGTCAATGCATTGACCGGCAGCGACAGCAACAGCGGGCTTGCGCCGGGCCAGGCTTGGCAGAGTCTCACCAACGTTGATGATACGAACTTCGCACCCGGAGCCTCCATTCTGTTTGCCGCCGGTCAGAATTGGTACGGAACGCTGACTGCAACCACCAGCGGAACGGCTGTCAATCCCATCACCTACGGCGCTTATGGCGCCGGCACCAATCCGACCATCTGGGGCAGCGATCCGGTGGTGGCCAGCGCGTTCACCGGCTATGACAACGTGAGCGGCGACGAGACGTACACCTATTCCACCGCCACTACCGTCAATTCGTTTCTGGTCAATCACCAGTTCACGCACAGCGCGTCGCTGGTCAGCGGACAAACGACCGATGCGGCCAACGTCACTTACGTCGAGGACAATCCCAACACTTGGTATTACGACAGCACCAACGGCGGCACGCTTTACGTCAACCCGGGCAGCCCGATCTCTTCGAGCAATACTTACACCGTGGCCGTGCGGCAGAGCGTCATCAACAACAATGGCAACAGCAACATTGTGTTTACGAATTTGAATACCGCCGAGACCGCGGCCTATAACGGGGGGTACGGCTACACCATCCTGGGCGGCAGCAACGTCACGGTGGAAAATGCCAGCGTCACGGGCGCGGGCAAGCACGGCGTGGGGGCCTTGGATACCACCAATTTCCTGGGCAAGAACATTTCCGCCAGCAATTTCATGCCGGACCAGGGATACGGCGGCTCGACGGCGTTCGTGGCGTTTTCGGATTACAACGTCACGGCCCCGACGACATCCACGTGGATTAACGACAGCTTCACACAGCCCAACGGAAATTATCCCGCCTTCATCACGCACAGCGTCACCAGCACCTCGGTTCCATCGCCTATCGGCAGCGTGGTCGTGCAGAACATGACCACTGACAGTTCCGTCGCGATGGCGATTTACACCAACCCCAACGAGCAGGTGATCATCCAAGGCGGGACGATGACCGGAGCGCTGCAGCTCAACGGCAATAATATCATGGTCAACGGTGTGACCATGATCGGCCAATACGCGCAGATCGCCGCCAATGGGAACAACAACATTGTGCAGAACAGCATCATTACCGGCTCGCAGCCAAGTTGGGGCGCCGGCTTCCCAGGCGCCCTGGTGGACAACGGAAGCAACAATATTTTCCGCTTCAACACGGTAACGCTCAGCAACAGTACGGGTGGCGGCGGCCCGGTGATCGGCCTGCTCAATCCCGACTCCGGGAGTCAGATTTACGGCAATATCTTCACAACGCCTTACTCCGCGGTACTGGAAGGAGTCCAGGGCGCGCAAACAGCACAGTTCTTCAATAATCTTTTCTTCGTATCCAGCGGAAGTGAGTACGGAATTGCCGTTCCCGCCGTGATCAACGAGAATTCGCCGTCCAGCGTGCCGCTCACTTCCGAAACGGATTTCAGCAATCTTTATGCGATTTATACTGATCCGCTCTTCGTCGATGGCGCGGACGGTAATTATTATCTGATGGCAGGTTCGCCGGCCCTGTATGCGTTTGATCCGACCACGGATGAATACGTCCCGTATGACATCTATGGCGATCCCCGCGCGATGGGATTTACGGATCTGGGCGCGGTCGTGCCCGAGCCGGCCACGTTGACACTGATGGGCGCCGTCGCATTTCTGCCGGCGCTGCGGCGATTCAGGCCGTCACGCGGAAAATCGTGAACATCACCAGCCAGACCACATCCAGGAAATGCCAGTAAAGCGCGGCGTTTGCAACGGCCGTATAGCTTTCGTGATCGTAGCGGCCGCGCAGCGAATTGGCGGTCACCAGCGACATGGCGATGATCCCCCCCACCACGTGCAATGCGTGCAGCAGGATGAGGCAGAAGACCAGCCCGTCCATCGGCATGGGCATGATCTGCCCGGAAATATGGCCCGCCATGAGATGTTTCTGGGTGACGCGATATGAGGCCAGGATTTTCCAAAGGCAGGGAAACTGGATCGCCAGAAAAACCGCCGCCAGCGCCGTCGTCGCGTTGAGATAGGCCCGGAACGGGCCGAAGCGCTCGCGGCGAATGTTGACCACGGCGCGGTGGATGGTGAAGCTGCCGGCCAGCAGCGCCAGCGTGCTGAACCACGTGCCGGAGGGCAATACGATCGGCGCGATCGTCGCACGCCCGAACGATCCAGTACGCAGCAGCACGTACAGCAGCATCCCCGCGACAAACAGCATCCCCAGCGAAGCGAGGAACAGGCGCATCCCGATCGCTAATGCCCGGGGAGGTGTGTGGAATTCGGCCCTTGAATGCGACACGAGACTATTGTCCGAACAGCGCCGGTGGGACGGGGCCATCACAAGATGATCGCCGTCACGGGCTGATGACCGAGTCGGGCGTCGGCTTGAGATTAGGCCGATACGTGCGCGTATCCAGCAGCGAGATTCCGATGAACAGCGCCACGAAGAAGAACGCCGCGATCAGCACGATCCCGTTGAACGGGCTGTCCCAACGCAGGTGCATGAAATACAGGGCGACGATGGTCGCCTTGATGAACGCCACGCCCAGCGCAATCCAGATATTGCCCTGCCCCAGGTCCACCCGCGAGACCGCCCACGTGATGGCGGTAAATACCAGCAGCGCGAAATAGACCGTCAGCAGAATGCGCCGCGGCACCGCGTGCGCCCCCTCGGGAGCATGCGGGCCAATGTCATCGGCGATGGGCGCCGGGACTTCGCTGGATTGTGCCATTTTCATGTCTGTTCACCGCTAATGGATCAGGTACAGCAGGGGATACAGGAAAATCCAGATAATATCGACCAGGTGCCAATAGAGCCCCACCAGGTCCACGGGCGTGAAATACTCGGCGCTGAATTCGCCCTTGATGGCGCGAATCAGCAGCCAGGTGATCACCCCCATCCCGATCAACACGTGTAGCCCGTGCAATCCGGTCATCAGGAAATAACAACTGAAAAAGGCGCTTACGTGCCACTGCTCGGAATCGGAAAGCGAGCGATAGCGCTCGACCCGGACCCTCTCATTCAGCGAAGATTCCCGGATCGACTCGTTCGGATGCGCTGTTGGCGCCGCCAGCCCGCTGGGCCCGCCGTAGCGCGGCTTGATCATGCTGACGTCTTGCCCCGCGTTGGCATCGGACGGTGTGGCCGGCGAAGCGGCGGGCGTCATCACCGGCGTGGGCGGCGCGTTGAGTGCCGGGCCGGGCGCCTCCGGCTCGCTCCCCTTGTAATCCGCGTTGTATTGGTTCCATTTGCCGACCCAGACGTGCTCGTCCCACTTGGCGGTATATTCGATCGACTTGATCACCATGAATCCCGCCGCACCCAGCAGCGTCAGGATCAGGCAAACGACCAGCAGTCGCTTCTGATTCAACTGCGCCGCGCGCACGCCCCAGGCCATCGTCAGGCTGCTGCTGATCAGGATCAGTGTATTAAGCGTGCCCCAGAATACGTTGAGATACGACTCGGCCGCGAACGCGAAAACTTCCGGGTGGTTGTGCCGGTTGATTGAATAAGCACAGAACAACCCGCCGAACATCAGCACTTCGGTTCCCAGAAAGACCCACATGCCCAGCTTGGCGGAGGTCATCTGCTGCTCGGGCGTATCAAAGTGGTGCGCCAGGTGCGGGTCGTGATCGCCATGGGCGTGATCGCCATGGGCGTGATCGCCATGCGGCGCCGCGAGGGGCAGATCGGTCTGTGATGCGCTGCTCATGCGTCTCTTTCGATGTTAATGCGACACGGGCCGGGTGCGGCCGGCCGCCGCCGTCTCCGACGGACTGATTTCATGACTCCGCGGTACCCAGCCTCCGATCGTTTTGTCGTATTCCCATCCCCCCATGTTGTAGGGATCATCCGCAACCGGCGGCACGGCAAAATTATCGTGCGGCGGTGGCGAGGGGCAGTGCCATTCCAGCGAATTGCCGCCCCACGGATTATCCGGCGCCGGCCGACCACGCATCAGCCCGTGCAGCCAGTTGAACGCCACGATGAGCAACCCCGTCGTCATCATGTAGGCCCCGCACGTCGACATGACGTGATACTTCTGATACTGCTCCGGATATTCCGCCCATCGGCGCGGGGCGCCCTTGGTCCCCGCCACAAACTGCGGCAGGAACGTGATGTTGAACCCGATGAAGATGATGATCGCCGCGATCTGCCCCGTCCGCTCGTGGTACATCTTGCCGAACATCTTGGGGAACCAGTGATACATCCCGCCCAGGAACGCGAAGAGCATGCTCCCCATCGCCACGTAATGGAAGTGCGCGATCACGAAATACGTGTCGTGCAGCGGGATATCCACCATCAGCGCGCCCAGGAATAAACCCGTCAGTCCGCCGATGGTGAACAGCAATATAAATCCCATCGCATACAACATCGGCGTGGTGAAGCGGATCGATCCCTTGTAGAGCGTCCCCAGCCAGTTGAATACCTTTACCGCGGATGGAATCGCCACGCTGAACGTCAGGATGCTGAAGATCGTGTTGGCCAGGTTGGACTGGCCGCTGACGAACATATGATGTCCCCACACGATGAATCCCAATAGCGCCAGCGCCACCGAGCTGAGGGCGATGAAGTTGTAGCCGAAGATATGCTTGCGGCTGTGGACGGAGATCAATTCGCTGATCACGCCCATGGCCGGCAAAATCATAATGTAAACGGCCGGATGCGAATAGAACCAGAAGAAGTGCTGGAACAGGACCGGATCACCGCCGATGTGCGGATCGAAAATCCCCACGTTCAGCGTGCGCTCGGCGGTGATCAGCAGCAGCGTGATCGCCAGCACCGGCGTGGCAAGGATCTGGATGAGGCTCGTGGCATACAGCGCCCAGACGAACAGCGGCATGCGAAACCATGCCATCCCCCGGGCGCGCAGCGTGTGGATGGTGGCCACGAAATTCACACCCGTCAGGATCGAGCTGAAGCCAAGGATGAACGCGCCCAGCGTCGCCGGAACGGTCCCGCTCGCGTAATTGGTGCTATAAGGCGTGTAGAAGGTCCATCCGGTATCCAGCCCCCACCCGCCCGGCCACTGCACACCGAATGCCGCGTGGAACACGCCGCCCAGAAGCACGTACGAGAAAAAAATCGCCCCGCCGAACCAGCAATAAAGACTCAAAAGATTCAGTCGCGGGAATGCCACGTCCTTGGCCCCGAGCATCAGCGGCAGCACAAAATTTCCCAGCACCGCCGGCACCGCCGGGATGATGAACATGAACACCATCACCGCCCCGTGCAGGCTGAACATGTTGTTGTAGAACAGGTGCGCCTGCACCTTGTCCTTGAACATCCAGGCGTGCGGGGTCAGCAGGAACGTGCGAATCAAAACGGCGAACGTCCCGCCCAGCAGAAACGCCGTCAGAACGCCCCCCATGTACAACAACCCGATGCGCTTGTGATCAAGCGTGAACGCCCAGGACATAAACCCGCGATCGTGCGTCAGGTAATTATCCACCTTGGCAGGTGCGGGAATCGGTTGTGCAACTGACATAACAACTCCTGCTGCTGTGCAAAATCTACTTCGCCGGCTTCGTCGTTGCCGCGGCCGCCGCGGCCGTCGTGGGCTTGGGCAGCGTCGGATGATACTTCGAGCTGAGCGTCTTGATATACATGATCACATCGTCTACGTCGCGCGGCTTGAGCAACCCCGCGGTGGGCGGCATGACCGGCTGAAATCCGACGATCGGCTTGATATTCGGGTTGGTGATCACCAGGTGCAGATAATCCTCATCGGCGATCTGTGAAGTTCCGTCCTGAAAATGCTGCTCGAGGCCGAAGACGTCCTTCCACGATGGAGCGCGGATGATCGTGCCGTCGAGCGAATGACAGCCATTGCATCCACGCGTCTCCCAGATTTTGTGCCCATGCTCAGCCGGGCTCATATTGACCAGATCGGCTTTTTCCAGCCAGGATCGAAATTCATCCGGGTCGTGCACGATCACGCTGGAGCGCATCGTCGAGTGGTTCTGCCCGCAATATTGCGTGCAGTAGATGTCGTAGGTCTGCGGATCGCCCGCCTTCACTGGCAGCGCCTGCACCCAGATCTTGTTGTAACGGTCCGGAACGATGTCCTTTTTCACACGGAACGCGGGGACATAGAAACCGTGGATCACATCGGCGCTGTTCAGCGTGAACTGGATCGGCGTGTTGGCCGGTATGTGCAGCTGATCGTCGATATGTCCGTTGGGATAGCCAAAGTTGAAGGACCACATATGGGCCATGACGACGATCTCGTACGGATCGGGCGGTGGCACCGCCAGGCCCATGAAACCCTTGAACCCGTAATAAAAAATGATCACCACCAGCAACGTGGGGATGAACGTCCAAGTCAGCTCCAGCGCGGTGTTGTGGCTGGGCGCATCGCCGACCGGTTGCCCTTCACGGTAGCGATATTTCCACGCGAAGTAGACCAGCAAAACGAAGATCAGCACGAAGAAGAAGACGCTGATCCACAGGATGAAATAAAACAGCCAGTCCACATCCGCGGCGACAGTGGAGGCGCGCGGCGGCATCCAGAAACCGCTGCTGTCGGCCAGAATGTTCAACAAACCCGCCATGATCACCATCATTTCAAAACTTCCACCTGCTGTGCCTCGCGCCGCATGCGCCGCTCGCGCCGGAACAAGAGCGACACCACACCGGCCAGGATCACCACCGTCAGGATCCCGCCCAGGCGCATCACCTTGATCGCCACCATCGCGTATTTGCCGGTCACGACGTCGAAGCTGCAGATCAGCAGCGCCAATTGGTCGACCGATGTTCCCACCTTTCCCGCCGATGCCTCGACCAGCGAGAGCTCCAGCGTATCCGGCGGATAATTCACCCCGTACATGTATCGCGTCACGCGCCCCTGCGGGCTCAGGATCATCAGCACCGCTGGATGCGAAAACTGCGGAACGGCCAGCTGCCCATCGGCAACCGTGTTAAATCGATACCCCACCGCATCCGAGAGAGCGGAGATGCTCTGCTTCGTGCCGATCAGGAAATGGAATCCATCCGCCGCATCGGCCCGGCCGTATTCTTCCAGGTACCCCTTCTTCTTCAGCGCCGCCAGGTCCGGTGTTTCCAGGGGGTCGATGCTCACGAAGACAAACTGAAAACCGCTGCCCGCTTTCAGATCGATCTGCCGCGCCGAATCCACGAACGAGCGCGACACCACGTCGCACAGTTTCGGGCAATTCAGATAACCCAGCTGCAGCACGACCGGCTTGTTCCCATCGAAATATTTGCCGAGCGTGACCTTCTCGCTGCGCTCGTTGAGAAACACCAGGTCCAGCGGCACCTGGCCATTGAGATGCTCGCTGATGCCGACATTGCGCAGCGCCTCGGGTGTTTGCGGGATGGCATCGGTGTCCGCATCCTCCGCCCGAGCCGCCGGCGCCGCGGCAAGCGCCATCGCGAAGGCGATAAGCCAGACCGCCGCAATCTTACCCCCTCGCCTCGGTACTCCGGGGAGAGGGAGGGGGTGAGGGGCTCTTTCGAAGCGGGAACAAAACACCCTCACCCCTGGCCCTCTCCCGGAGTACCGGGAGAGGGAGACGCTTGCGAAAATCGCTCGGACCCAGTTCATGTCCATTACCGCACTGTTCCGGCTCCACCGGATGGGGCGGTGGTCGGCAGATTGCCATTGGTTTCCATCATCACTTCCATTGCCCGTCCGATCGGGATTGCCACAACGTTGTTCTTCTTATCGACCCAATGATAGCTGTTGATGTTTGCCCGCTGTCCACTCTGCAGATCGAGCAGCCCCTGGTGCGGGAATTCCACGGCCTTGGATGCGAACTCGGCCTGCTCTTCGCTCTGGAACCACGCCTCGGTGCCGATGACGATCACCAGCAGCATGATTCCCGAGACGATGCCGATCGTCAGGATCAACGGCACGTTCACTTCCTGTTTGAAGGCCATGGCATACCTCGATCAGACGTTCTCGAAGGCCAGCGAATCCGCCAGGCGCGGATCGTGCAAGGGCCGCAGGGAATCGTGCGCCGCGAAGCGCAACAGCACCGCCACGAACACGCCGCCGATTCCCAGAAACAGCGCCAGCTCCATGAACGACAGGTGGAATCGCCCATCCAGCGACGGCATGATCAGCCACAATAAATACAACCACTGGAAGACCAGCATCCACACCGCCCAGAATCCCAGCGACGCATGATTGCGCTTGACGTGGCGCGAGAGCAGCCCGGCGAAGGGAATCAGAAAATGTCCGAACAGCAGCGCAATGATCACCGCCGACCAGCCGTTGACGTCGCGCGCCACCGTCGTTGCCCCGCGGTCCTTAAACCAGTGCGTTTCCTCCGGCATGCTGGAATACCACTGGAGCATGTATTGGCTGAAATTGACGTAGCCCCAGAAGAACACGAACCCGAACAGCCACTTTCCCAGGTCGTGGAAGTGCTCGACGGTGACGCTTTGCCGCATGAACCCGCGCCATTGCAGTAGCAGCACCGTCAGGATGATGAATGAGAAGATGCACAGGACGCAACCGGCGAAAAAGCAGACACCGAAAATCGTGCTGTCCCATTCGGGGTCCACCGACATGATCAGGTCGAACGCCGCGAACGTCACCGTCAGCCCGTAGAGCACCATCGCGGGCGCCGCCAGCGACTGCATGCGCGCCGTCAGGCTCGGATCGGCGGTGGTGTCCTGCTTCACCGATTGCTTCCAGTACCAGACTCCCATCACCGACCAGCAGATGAAATAAAACGCCAACCGAACGATGACGAAGCTGGGGTTGAGATAGACCTGCTTGAAATGGTTATATTCCGCCGTTCCTTCCGTCCGCGCCCAGGGATAAAGCCCGCGCCCGCGGATGATCGCCGCGACGATCGGCGCCGACAGCGCCGCCATTACCGGCATGGAAGCGGCCACCCATTCCGCGATGCGCCGAACGTTCACGCTCCAGCCGGCGCGCGTTAAATGCTGCAGCAAGACGAAAAACAACCCGCCCAGTGCGATGGCCAGGAAAAAGCTGTAGTTCACCAAATACGCGAAGAAAAATCGCGCATACGCCTGATCGCGATATTTCAGCACCGCCAGCAAAATGGCCGCGACGAACCCGATCACCGCGACGCACTGCGCAGCCACATAAAGCGGCCAGGCATGCTCGCGCAGGTTCAGCCGCTCCCCACCAGGCCCCGAAGATTGCGCTTCATGCATCGCCATACTCAATAAACCTTCTCACGCTTAGCCGGCGAGCCTGCTCGCCGCGTACATCAGTGGCCATCCAGCCTCGGCTTCACTTCCGGTGGCACCACGGAAGCCGGGGCGGCCTGCGTAAACTGCAGCGCCCTTAAATACGCCACGATCGCCCACCGATCCGCCACCGGAATCTGCATTCCATACGACGGCATGGTGCGGTATCCGTTGGTGATCGTGTTGAAAATCTGCCCGTCCTTCTGCGCCCGCACGCGCGCCTCGGTGATCGTCGCCGCCGGTGACCAGCTCATGCCGGAGATACCGTTGGCCTTCAGCAACATCGCCTCCTCGTTCACCGGGCCATGCCCCGATCCGTCATAACCGTGGCAGACATAGCAATAGATGTTGAACCGCTGCTGGCCGCGCAGCAGCAACTGCTGCGTCAACTTCACGCGCGGCGGCAGGCCGTCCAGGAACCGCACGCTCCACTGCCCGTTGTACGGATCGTAAACCCGAATGAAGCCGCGATAGTAATGATCATCCTCTTCCAGGTCGGTGCGCGAGACCGTTCCGGGAATCTTGGGGCGCATCTCGCGCCCATCGGCGAAGAGCGGGTTGTTCATCTGCTCGCGGAACTTGGGCTGTATGCCCATGTCCTGCATGATCTGGATGCGCGGTTCGGTCGATTTTGAGACCCGCGCCCGCGCGATGATCGCCAGCGGCAGCCAGGTGATTACGATGGAGATCAGCGCAAACGCCACCATCCAGAAGGGCGGCCGGGGAAGCGGCGGCATCGGAAGCTCCGCCGGCGCAAAGCCGGGCGCGGGCGTTTCCGGCTCTCCCGGGTCCCCAGCGGATGTTGGCCTGTCCTGATCCGTCATGCCATTAATCCTCGATCCTTTCCACGTTGGCGGCGCCCAGCGAGCCCAGAAACTGCGTGGTCGTCTGTTCGTCAAACTTTGGATCCGAAGCGGCCATCCAGATGAAAAACTTGTCGTTGGTCACGCGCTTGAACCGAGCGCTTTTGAATATCGGGTTGTACAGCAGCGGCAGGCGGTTGAGACCCAGCATGCCGAACACCGTCGTCAGCGCGGAGAACAGCACCGTGCATTCGAAGATGATGGGAATATTCGCCGGCAGGCTGAAAAATGGCTTGCCGCTGACCAGAATCGGATAATCGTAAGCATTACACCACCACTGCAGCAGGAGCCCACCGCCCAGGCCCGTCAGACCACCGCACAGCACCAGCCAGGGCAGGATCGTCGGGCGAATCCCGATCACCGCATCGATTCCGTGAATCGGGAACGGGCTGTGCACGTCCCAGGTCTTGTACCCGGCGGCGCGAATTTCCGCGGCGGCGTGGAAAATCTCGTCCACGGTGTTGAACTCCGCCAGCAGACCGGCCAGTTCCGGCCTGATCGGCACATCCGGTGGGCCGTGAGGATGCTCGAGCTCTTGAAGTTCCGTGGTCATATCATGCTCCGTTCACACCTCAACGGTTGGCAAAACGCGGGGCCGAGCGGTCGGGGTCGTGATGCTCATCCGGACGATAATCCGCGCGCCTGGCATCCGGACCAACGTGACCGTGCGCCTGCGGCAGCACCGTCTTGACCTCGGCGGTCGCGATCGTCGGCAGATACCGGCAAAACAGGCAAAACAATGTCATGAACAGCCCGAAGCTTCCCGCCAGGGTGCAAAGATCGACCCATGTCGGCCAGAACGCGTGCCAACTGCTGGGCAGATAATCCCGCGTCAGCGACGTGACGATGATCTCGAAGCGCTCGAACCACATGCCGATGTTCCCGCACATCGCCGCGATCCACAGGATCAGCATGTTGCTCCGCAACTTCTTCGACCAGACGATCTGCGGCGCGATCACGTTGCAGAACGTCATCACGCACCAGCTCCAGCAATATGGTCCCAGCGCCCGGTTATAGAAGGTGAAGGCTTCGTACTTGTTGCCGCTGTAGGCCGCGATGAAAAATTCCATCGTGTAGGCGTAGCCAACCATCATCCCCGTGGCCAGGAGAATTTTGGCGGCATTGTCGATGTGCCGCTTGGTGATGATGTTCTTCAGGCCGAACAATTCGCGCGCGGGAATAATCAGGCAGAGCACCATGGCGAACCCGCCATAAATCGCCCCGGCCACAAAGTACGGCGGGAAGATCGTCGTGTGCCACCCGTTCACCTGCGACACCGCGAAATCGAAGCTCACCACCGAGTGCACCGACAGCACCAGCGGCGTCGCCAGCGCGGCCAGCAGCAGATACGCCCGCTCATACCGGTGCCAGTGCCGCGCCGAGCCGTTCCATCCCAGGGCGAAAATGCCATACGCCACTTGCTTCACCCGCGTTTTGGCGCGGTCGCGGAATGTCGCCAGGTCCGGAACCATCCCCACGTACCAGAACAGCAGCGACACCGTCGCGTACGTCCCAACCGCGAACACGTCCCACATCAGCGGCGAGCGAAACTGCGGCCATAAGTCCATCTGATTTGGGATCGGGAACAGCCAATATGCCAGCCAGGGCCGGCCCACGTGAATTCCCGGAAACAGCGCGGCGCAAATGACCGCGAAGATCGTCATCGCCTCGGCCATCCGGTTAATCCCCGTCCGCCAGTTCTGACGGAAGAGGAACAGAATGGCGCTGATTAATGTGCCGGCATGGCCAATGCCGACCCAGAAGACGAAATTGACGATGCCAAACCCCCACCCCGCCGGCTGGTTGTTGCCCCAGGTGCCGATGCCGGTGAGAACCAGATAGCCAACGCAGACCCCCAACAGCCCTAACAGCGACAGCGAGATGGCAAACGCGACGTACCACGCCGGGGGCATCTTCCCTTCGGCGACGCCGGCGACCGTATCGGTCACACCGGCAAAATCCAGGCCCCCCACCACCAGCGGCGCGCGGAAGCGCGGATCGTCGACGGTGTTGTCCGCATCCTGCTGGCGGGCAATCTGGCCAATCTCCTGCATCGCGTCGATGGTCGCCATAACGTCTTCCGCTGTAGTTACGCCTCTCCTGCCGGATTACTGATCTTGGCCAGGAACCTGTTCCGCGGCCGGGTATTCAGAAGCTCATCGAGCAGGCTGTACGCCCGATCGTTATGATGCAACACGCTCACCTTCGAATTCTTGTCGTTCAAATCGCCGAACACAATCGCCTGCGTCGGGCATGCCTGCTGACAGGCGGTGACGATATCGCCATCGGCCAGTTCCTCCCCGGCGTTACGCGTGGAGATTTTCGTGTTGTGAATGCGCTGCAGGCAGAAGTTGCACTTTTCCATCACGCCGCGCATCCGAACCGTCACTTCAGGGTTGTACACCATCCGCTTCACCATCGGCACGCCGCCTGTGCCCAGCGGGTCCGCGGCCAGGTCCGCCTCGTCCGGCAAGCCAACATACGGCTTGGGATATTTATCGTGGCGTGGGTCTTCGATGTGCCAGTCCAGAAAGTTGAATCGTCGCACTTTGTAAGGGCAGTTGTTGCTGCAATAGCGCGTCCCCACGCAGCGGTTATAGACCATGACGTTGATTCCCTCGGTGTCGTGCGTGGTAGCGCCGACCGGGCAGACCTGCTCGCAGGGGGCGTTCTCGCACTGCTGGCACGTCACGGGCTGATAGACGATTTCCGGGCTGTCCGCATCAGGATCGCCCTTGAAATAGCGATCGATGCGGATCCAGTGCATCTGCCGATTCTTCAGCACCTGGTCCTTGCCGACGATCGGCACGTTGTTCTCCGCCTGGCAGGCAACCACGCAGGCGTGGCAGCCGATGCACGCCGTCATGTCGATCGCCATGCCCCATTTGTGCGGATCATCGAAGCTGTTGGGCGAATCAAACAGCTGCAGGTGAAGATTGCCGTCGGGGCCGCGTTGGAATAATTCAGGATCCCTGTTGTATCGCTCGAAGGTGGCTTCCTTGATGACATCGGCGCCTTCGTATTTCTTTTCGCCGATGCGCGCCAGCATTCCCTCCTCGCCGATCGGATCCAGCGGGTAATGGTTCTGCGTGGTAGCCAGCGCATATGTCTGCCCAGTCCCGGCCGCCTGCGCGTCATAAGCAAAGAAAGGCGCTTTGCTGGTCCGCAGGTCATAGGTGGGGAACCCAACATCAGTCCCGATATGCTCAGCCGCCTTGCGTCCATAACCCAGCGGTAACCCCAACACGCCCACCGGCTGGCCCGGCAGGATGGTCGCCACGATATCCAGCGAGCGACCATCCGCCGTAATCCGGATCATGTCCCCATCTTCGACCTTCAGCGCGTCGGCATCTTTCTTGGAGATCAAAGCCGCGTTGTCCCAGACCAGCTTGGTCATGGGATCGGGCATCTCCTGCAGCCAGCCATTCGTGGCAAAACGCCCGTCATACAGAAACAAATCCTGCATGAAGCGCAGCTCAAAATTCTGTGACTTCGGCTGGGCGATCTGCGCAGGCGCGGACTTAAGCGTCGGCGAGATTTCGGCCAGGCCACTTCCGGGCATCAGCCCGTCATGCAGCACCTGCCGCCAAGCCGTGTCGTTCACCGTATAGCTCTTGCGCACGATCGATTCGATGTCGGTTTCGCTCTCCCCGGCCAGCATCGCCAGGAACTGGTCGTTGCTCTTCCCACCGTATAGCGGCTCGATCAATGGCTGCGCCACGCTGACCGTCCCATCCCACGATCGCGCATCCGCCCAGGTCTCCAGGTAATGGGCGCGGGAAACGTGCCACGTGCACAACTGCGATGTCTCGTTGTCGTACAAGCTCAGATGAACGCTGGTGCCGACCGATTTGATTGCGCCGGCGAGATCAAGATCGCTGGGCGCATCATACGCCGGGTTCCCGCCCAGGATCGCCAGCGCCTTGACCGCCCCCGATTTCATCAGCGCGACAAGGTCGGCAATTCCACCGGGCTGTTCGCTCTGCACCTCTTCATGCAGGCTCAGCGTCGAACCGATTGCCCCGATTGCCGAGTTGATCGACAGGGCCAGGTGCTGCAAATCCGCCGGCAGATGGCAGCCAGCCGCAATCACCGCCGCGCCGCGATTGGCTGACACGTCCTTGGCTATCCGTCTGACAAACCCGGATTCCGCATCGGACAACCCAACCGCCTTCCGCGGCGTCGATACGCCCAGCGCATCGGCGAGCGCCAACATCGCCTCGCCAAGGCGCGACGGGCGGATCGGCAGCCGCTCGTCCGCCACCGAGCCACTCAGGCTGAAGTTGGTCTCCACCGCCCAGACGCGGCTCATTTGGCCCTGATCCGCCGAGCGGCGGCGCGTCACCCAGTCACCGGCGTAATGCACGTGGGCGGGATGCGTCCCCAGCGGATCGGCATCAAAGAGAACCACCGTTGCCGCCTTATCCAGATGCAACACCTGCCGTACCGCATGCCCGAATGCCGCCGTCGCACCGGCGATTTCGTTCTCGCGCCCCAGCGGCTCGTATTCATACCAGCCCATCTTCGGGTACCGCTTGAGCAGCGCGGATTTGAGACGAACCGTGGTTGGCCCGCTGAAATAATCGCTCAGCACCGCCAACCCCTCACCGCCGACGCCCAGGCTGCTCACGAGCGGTTGGAATGATTTGACGAACGCGTTCCAATCCGTCGCCAGCGCCTCGCCCCCCTTGCCACGGTATTTCACGTTCGTGCTGCGCTGCGGATCGTACAGCTCCAGCACGCTGGCCTGCGCGATCGCATCGGCCGCGCCGATCTTGTCCGGAACCGTCGCCGAATACGGATGGCTGGGATTGCCCTCGATCTTAATCGGCCGTCCGTCAAAGCTGGTGACCAGCAGCGGGCTGCCCACACCGCCGATCTGCATGATGGTGGCATATTGCTCCGGCACACCCGGCGTGCGATTTTTGGGCCGGCTGATATAGGGAACCAGCTTCTCCTGCGGCCAGCGTCGGCAGCCGCTGAGCGTCAGCCCCGCCAGCGCCATCGACGCCCCCATCAGCTGCACGAAGCGCCGCCGCGTCACCGACGGCAGCTTCAGCATCTCATCCGGGTCGTACGAGGCGAACTCATTTTTGGTGAGCTTGACGATATCCTCGCTCTGCGCCAGGTCCTCGAGACTGCGCCAGTATTCGCGGCGGGCAAGATGTTCGGCGGTGCGTGGATTCATCGTCTCTTTTCCCTACCTGTGGCACGTCGAGCAACTGGTCATGTAATGCACGTCGTGGATGCGATACCCTTCCAGCAGCGCCGCGGCCAACTGCTTGGGATCCTCCGTCGGCACCCAGTTCATATTCGTTACCTGGTCCTTGGGCCGCAGGTGCGGACCGGGATCGCGATGGCAATCCAGGCACCACCCCATGCTCAGCGGCTTGGCCTGGAATACCTGCTCCATCTGGTCGATCCGCCCGTGGCACTCGATGCAGCCCACACCGTGATTCACGTGCGCGCTGTGGTTGAAGTAAACGTACTGTGGAAGATCGTGCACCTTGATCCATTGCAGCGGCTTGTACGGTGGATTCCACGCCTCGCGCAGCGGCAGCAGCGAAGCGGCGTCATTGCGGATGTTCGTGTGGCAGTTCATGCACGTCTCAACCGGCGGAATCGATGCGAACGCCGTCGATTCAACCGTATTGTGGCAATAGCGGCAATCGATCCCCAGCTTGCCGGCGTGCAAGGCGTGACTGTACGGAATCGGCTGTACTGGTGAGTATCCCACCGCGGTCGTCTTGGGCGAGCCGCCCAGTCCAACCACCGTCGGTGCGTAAAACAACCCGCCGACCACCCCTATCACAATCGAGGGCAGCAAATAGTTCGCCCACTTGGGGAACACGAAGGGCTGTTCGTACCATTCCGGGTTCATCGTTTTTTTCAAACTTCAGATGCGCCCTGACGCATCATGAATTTGGCACGTGATAATATCGACCGCATCCCTTCGCATCGACACCGAGAGGGTGTGGCATTTAGTCGCAGAATGAATTTACAGATGAACGAAATGAATGCAATGCCGCGCGAAGCAAAAATGGCGTTTGATCATTTGATCGGTGGGTGAGTGACGAGGGCAAACACCTGGCTCACCCTTCGATGGGCGGATACTTGCTGAGTTTGCGCTGCAACGATCTGCGGTGAATCCCCAGCACGCGCGCCGCCTGCGAGATATTCCCTCCGCAATCCGTCAGGACCCGTTGGATATGCTCCCACTCGACGCGGGCCAGGGAGGGCGCCGATTGCGGCGGGGCTTTGGCGCCCGATTTCTCGAACGCCGCCAGAATCTGGTCCGCGTCCGCCGGCTTGGTCAGATAGTCGACCGCTCCTCGTCGCGTAGCTTCCAACGCCGTCGCGATGCTGCCATAGCCGGTCAGCACCACGATCTGCATCTGCGGATCGATCGCCAGCAGATCGCTGATCAGGTCCAGTCCCGACCCGCCGGGCATGCGCAGATCGACCACCACGCGTTCTGGCCTCACCCGCGCGGCCAGCGCCCGCGCCTCCACCGGCGACGGCGCGCCGCATGCCGACAGGCGCCGCGCGCCCAGCGCCGCAACCAGACGGTCGCGGAATGTCCCATCATCATCCACCACCATGATCGACGCTCTGTCCGATTCGGTTGCCAGCATGCGATTATTTCCGCGGCAATTCCAGAACGGCGCACGTCCCGGCGCCCTGTTCGGATTGCAGCTTCAACGATCCACCAAGCTTTTCCGCGACCGTCCGCGCCAGGAACAGCCCCAGGCCCATTCCCTGGCCCGGTGGCTTGGTCGTGAAGAACGGTTCTCCGGCCCGGCGCATCACTTCAGCGCTCATTCCAGCTCCACGATCGCGCACTTCGAACACAATATGCCCATCACGGCCGTAGATGCAAAGGTCTACCGGCGTGCCGGGGGGCGAGGCGTCGATCGCGTTGTCCACCAAGATGCTTACCGCCTGCCGCACCGCCCGTGCCGGCGCCCGCACCGCCAGCGGCTGGGCGCACTGGATCCGCAGGGTGTCACCCGCGATGGCTTTGAGCTCTTCCTGCAATCCCGACAGAAAATCCTCCGCCGCCACCGAGGGCTGCTTCTGCCATTCCCCCTGCGTCACATCCACGCGCATGCGCCCCAGGATGAACTGGCAGCGATCGACTTCCTTGCGGATGAGCCGCGCATCCTCAGTGATCGATTCGCGCAGGGCAAGTTGCTGCGAGAGGACTTCCAATTCCTTGGCGACGACGGCGATGGTGCTCAGCGGTGTGTTCAGCTCGTGCGCCGCCCCGGCCGCCAGCGTGGTCAGCGCCGCCAGCTGCTCGTTCCGCGATGCCAGCTCTCGCGCATCGGCCAACTCCCTTTCGTGACGTCGCAGCGAGCGGGTCATGCGTCCGACGAAATAGGCGATCACGAACGCCACCAGCGCCAGCGCGATCCAGTCCGCCGTCGCCGCGACGGCCGGCGCCAACACCAGCCGCGTTGACCTGTGCAGGGGCCAGACGAATAGCAGCCCGTAGCACGCCGCCGTCGCCGCCGCCACCACCCACGACCATCCCTCCGCCAGCGTCGCCACCGCCATGGCGATGTGCACCAGGTAGAGCGCGCGGAACGGATTTGCCGGCCCGCCGGCGCACAGCAGCAGCGCCGTCAGCAGGCAGACGTCCAGCACCAGCACGGCGGGGATAAGCCAGGTCGGCACACGCCGCCGCGTCCAGACCGCCAGGCCCACGTTGCTCAGGCCCGTGACCGCGATGATCAGATAAATCGCCCCCACCGGCAGGCGCAGATGCAGCATCGCCACCGCGATTGCCGTTGCCATCGCCTGGCCCGCCAACGCCAGCCAGCGCAGACGCACCAGCCATTGCAGGACGATCGCCGGCTCCTGCACGGCCGGGGAGAACATGGCGAAACGATATCCCGATGAAATGTTCGAACCCAAACGCCCCGCGGGTTGGATCGGCGCCGCCTGCGACATCGACCTCACCGCGGCTCTTCGTAGAATTGTGGATCCTCTTCGCCCCCCACCGTGCGAACCATCGCCCGCCCGCTTGGCCAGAGCGTCACGAAAAACATGAACGCCACCAGCGCCGGCAGCAGATTCGGCAACAGCGCGCCATTCACCTTGCACCCAAGCAGGCTGAATATTCCCCCGATCTCCAGCGCCAGCCAGACCGAAACCATCCCGAACAGATATTTCCCGGGCGCCACCGTCTTGCCCGACCAATATGCCTTGAACACGTGTCCCCGCCAGAAAAATGAAACCGGCACCACCACCAGCAGGTATGCCGATGCGGTCAGGAACCACGCCTGCGATTCGCTGACCAACTTGGCGGCCGGCTCAGCGGGTGAGATCGTCCAAATGACGCCCATGAAAAACAGGAACGGCACCACCAGCAACAATAGCCAGATGATCCACGCCAGTCGGATCGCCATTCGAACTGAAAGCCCCGCCGATCCGCTCGCCGCCATGTTGGTCATGTGCCGGTCTCCTTCTTTGGTCATGTTATTTATATATAGTGTATCCGCAACCGTGGGATTTTGCAGAAATTCACGCCTCGGGTTAGCGGTCAGGCTTGCCCGGCGTTCGGTCTTTCGCATAATCGCCGCGGTGAAGACCAAAATACTCACGCCAATCCAATTGCTTTTCTGCGTCTTTCCGGCGTTTTGCCTCGCCCAGACATTTCCGACGACGCGTGCAACCTACCTCCAACCCGTCGGCGATGCCCCACCGTTCGTGCCGCACACCGCCCCATTCGTCCATCCGGGAATCCTCCATAATCGGGCCGAGCTCGATTTCATCAAGACCAAGGTCAATGCCGGCGAGGAACCCTGGAAAACTGCCTGGGCCGCTCTGCAGAAATCCCCCAAGGCGGACGTCGCTTACCAGCCCAAGCCCATCCCCGACATTTTCCGCGGATCGCGCAACAACCCCAATATCGGCGCGCAGGATTTCCTCACCGATGGCGGCGCGGCCTACACCCTGGCCATCGAATGGGTCGTCACCGCCAACCCGGCCTATGCGCAAAAGGCCATCCAGATCATCAACGCCTGCTCCAGCACCGTCAAAACGATTAAGGGCAGCGATGCGCCGCTGGTCACGGGCGAAGCTTCCATCCATTACATCAACGCCGCCGAGATCATCCGCTTTACCTACCCCGACTGGAAACTGGCCGATCAAAAACGCTTCGAGGAGATGATCCGCAACGTACTTTATCCAATCATCAAGGACTTCAAACCCAGCTTCAATGGAAACTGGGACGGCGCGATGATTCAATCCATGCTCGCCATGGGTGTGTTCCTTAACGATCAGGACATGTTCAATCGCGCGCTGAAGCATTGCCTCAACGATCCCACCAACGGCGCGCTGCGATATTACTTCAACGATTTTGGCGAATGCCAGGAATCCGGCCGCGACCAGGGCCATGCGCAGATGGGGCTGGGCTTTCTCGGCTGTGCCTGCGAAGTCGCCTGGAAACAAGGCGTCGATTTGTACGGCACTTCCAACAATCGCCTGGCCATGGGTTGCGAATACGTCTGCCGTTATAACCTCGGCAACGACGTCCCGTACGAGCCGTTTCAGAGCATCGTCGGGCCCAATTTTAATCCCGAAATCTCCTCAAAATCCCGCGGGCACTTCTCTTCCATCTACGAAAAGATTTACCACCATTATCACGACGTGTGCGGCCTGGACATGCCGTTCACGTATCAGGTCATCTTGAAACAACGGCCGGAGCTGGACATCACCGATTCCCACTCCCCCTGGGGCACGCTGCTATTCGCCGGCCAGCCGGCGTTCACCAAGGGATACGATCCCGCCGCGCCGGCGCATTAGGGCCCAATTCGCCGGTCCCGTGCTGGCGTACTCATTGATTCGTCGGCGGCGCCGGTTTGGCGGCGGACAGCACGGCGTCGATGTTCGAATCAGGGGTGATGACGAATTTGGTCAACGTGCCGTCGGTGCGGCTGATGAACGTGAGCACACCCTCGCTCGAGATATCATAGATGAAATCCCCCGCCGTGTTGACATCCATGAAATGTGTCACGAGTTTTCCATCGCAGTAAAGCTGGTGGGTATCCTTGGAGTTGGGGGTGGTGCCGGTGGTGATGAAGTAAAAGTGCTTACTGTCCGGCGACCAAATCGGCATCATGACGCTATGCCCCGGGCCCGGGTCAGCGAGAATCTTGCCGTCGATGGCCATGCCCGCGCGATAGGACACGTAAGCCAGATGATTGCCGTCCGGACTGAAGACGAAATTTGGCCCGCTAAGTCCGCCTGGGAGCTTCTTGCTGTCCTCGTAGAGATAGAGGTCTTCGCCGAGGAACGCATAATGGGCGCCATCGGGACTGAAGACGAAATCCTGAATAGCGTGTTGTCCGGACGCGCTTCCCAGTTGGGTTGTGAATGCCGGTTTACCGTCGATGACTATGGCCTCTTTCTGGGCGTGGTTGGTGCCAATGAAACCGTAGTGGCCACCAGCGGGGGCCACCACCAGTTTCTGGTAGGTAATAGTGTAATCGTCGTACTCTCCATCTTCGGTCATCAGGAAACTTTTGCCGTTGGCGGTAGCGAGATAAACGAACTTTGACGAATCTCCGGTGAAGGCGGGCGTGGACGGGGCCGATTGACCGGCTTCAATTTGCCCTAACCCATTTGCCCACTGATAATTTGACATGTAATCGATGACAAGCTTGGGTGGAATGGTCGGATAGGTATCCTGCTTCTTGCCGTCGATGATCATGAAGTTTCCACCGCCCTTGGCGTTACAATTCAAAGCATATCGTTTGCCATCCGGGCTGAAATAAACAGCCTGAACAAACACGCCTTCGGCATCGGGAACGTTCTTCCCATTGACATTGACTACTGTGTTGGAGGAACTCTGGTCTGGCTGAATTTGAAAGGCGATCTGCTTCCCATCCGGCGAAGTCCAGATATTGCGGATGGCGAAGGTTTTGAGGATCGGCTTGCCATCCATCACAAGGATCGACATGTTGGATGGACCATCATGGTAGACGGCCAGCAGATGATTGTTGGATGAAAATTGATTGATCTCGCCGAAATATTTGACCTGTTGGCCATCGACCACCGCCCACTGATCGTTGCCACCGACAACTGTGCCGGTATAGGCATATCGTGAGCCATCCGGGCTGAAGATGATCTGGGGCAGATATCGCCCTTTGGGACCCGGCTGTCCGTTCATGAAAATGGTGTTGTCCTGCGCCCAGGCGAGATATTTTCCATTTCTGGAAAACGTCAGCGGCATTTGCAGGGTGCCCGTTTGGGGGTTGGATATGCGGGCAAATTCCTTGCCGTCCAGATCGATGACCGTCTGGGTGCCGTCTTTGTAGCAATAGGTGTAATGCTCGCCGTCAGGCGTAAAAAGAACGGGGATTACCCCGGCCCAGTTACCGGAGGAGTTGAATCCGTTACCACCGGTCCAGTCCATCGTTTGGAACGTTGGTCCGGGCTGGCCGTCGATGTAGAGCACCAGTTTGCTGCCCTTGGAAACCAGAACCAGATAGTGTTTGATATGCGGGCCGGCGTTGTACCCGATGGCGTTGCCGTTGACGCTGATGTCCGTCGCGTCCACTTTCGGATCGGCGCGCACCAGCGTCGCAGATATGCAGATCGTTCCGCAAACACCGAAAACCAAAGCCCGTAAATGTCGCATGGGCCCTTCCTTCCAGATTGATGATGCGCCCTATCATAAACACCACGACACGGATAGGGGGGAAACGATAGCTCCCAACCGGGCGTAGCGCCTTCAGTCGCGATATCCTACCCCAAGCCCACAACCACTCAAAAAATTCCCCACCCGGAACTTTCCGCCTCCCCGCGCGTCCAACATCAGGGTCCTGCAACATCGGTCGCACCAGATGGAGGAAAAATCATGTCGCGGCATCTGGCTTTCGCACTTGGCGTCATTTCCGCTCTCTGCCTGTTCACAGGTCCAATGCGGGCTGCCGATTCGCCCGC
>Ga0182024_10000162_pt1 | contig 153567 bp, 132 predicted proteins | sample P32metaG_FD_120480 | JGI IMG/M metagenome (GOLD analysis project Ga0182024, IMG submission 120480) | Permafrost microbial communities from Stordalen Mire, Sweden - P3-2 metaG (Illumina Assembly) | ecosystem: Environmental > Terrestrial > Soil > Wetlands > Permafrost | place: Sweden: Stordalen...
AACCCATCCAAGATCTCCCGCTGGCTATCGGTGACAGACAGCGGTGCCGTAGCCAGACGCATACGACACCCTACCACAAACACCCCATATTTGCGAGACACTACACTAGCACTGTTGGTATGGCAATCAGCACGTTGACGTACAAACACCACCGCCAGGACAGCGTCTGCGTGAGCACCCCGCCGAGGACAAGGCCGACCGACGCGCCACCGCCGGCGATCGCCCCGAAGATGCCGAACGCCTTCGCCCGATCGGGCGAGCCCGCAAAGGTGACCGTCAGCAGCGATAGCGCCGAGGGTGCAAGCAGCGCACCGAAGGCACCTTGCAGCCCACGCGCGGCGATGAGCATCCCGAAGGATTGCGCCAAGCCTCCGATCGCGGAAGCTCCCGCGAAGCCGATCAGTCCGGCGATGAACGTCCACTTTCGCCCGAACAGGTCACCAAGCTTTCCTCCCAGCAGCAAGAGGCTCCCGAAGGCCAGTGCGTATGCGGTGACGACCCATTGCCGGCTATCGGTAGAGAAGCCCAATGACCGCTGCGCTGAGGGAAGCGCGATGTTCACGATCGTCGAATCGAGCACGACCATCAGCTGCGCGACACCCAGTAGGGCCAGCACCGCCCAACGACGATCACCAGACGCAGAGCCTGCCGCGGACGTCACCGGTACGACGCCGATACGCTCGCTACTCCCCATGACAGCATCTACGGTACGCGAGAATCGCCCGGCTGGTCGCGCCGCCGGTCCGCGGTCGGCGACGGCGCCCTAATCTGCAAGGCACATGGAGCGCGTCGGAGTCCTTGTCCATCCCACCCGCCCAGTGCAGGACGCCCTGGAGGTCCTCGAGCGCTGGACGCAGGACCGTGGTCTCCGGCTGGTTCAGATTCCCACCGGTGAGGAGCCTTCGGTGGCGCCGCCCGGCGAGGTGACCGCGTGTGACCTAGTTATCGCGCTTGGTGGAGACGGAACGGTGCTTAAGGCGCTGCACGCAGCCGGCAGAACCCAAACGCCGGTGTTGGGCGTCGCCTACGGCAGCCTGGGGGTGCTAACGGCGGTGCAGGAGGACGAGCTGCGCGCAGGGCTCGACCGGTTTGCGGCCGGGCAGTGGCTGGCACGCCACTTGCCGGCGCTCGATACCGGCACCGACGAGGGCCAGCTCGCGTGGGCGGTGAACGACCTAGTTCTCGCTCGACGTGGGAGCGCTCAGCTCGTCGTCGACATATACGTGGACCAGGAGCTCTTCGTCCGCCTCGCGGGCGACGGGATCGTGGTGGCAACCCCGCTGGGGTCCAGCGCGTATTCGATGGCGGGTGGGGGGCCGCTGCTGGCGGCCGGCACCAACGCGTTCGTTTGCACGCCGCTCGCGATGCACGGCGGATGCGCCCCACCGCTGGTCGTCCCAGACGACCGAGAGGTCACACTCCAAATCCATCCGGGTTACGGCGGCTTCGACCTCGAGATCGACGGGTTCCGTGTGGACACAGAGGCGCAGCGATTCACGGTCAGCAGCCATCACGTATACGCCACGCTCGTCGTGCTCGACGGCTCGAGCTTCGGCCTGCCTTGGCTGCGCGAGCGGGGACTGATAAGCGACAGCCCACGCGTGGCTGCTCGGAAGAGCCGGGCGCTGCACACCGAGCGCGGAACCTGATCGCGCGACGATCAAACCTCAGTCGCCGAACTCGCTGCGAACGCCCCTGTCCTTGGGCCCCTGTGGCATCAACGCCGCGATGTAGTACTGCGGCAGGTGGTCTCGGAGCGAGGCGTGGAACTGGAGGCGCCCCGTCAGCTTGAAGTCTCCGGCGAGAAGCGTCAGCGGCGAGTCGAAGATGTTGAGAAGGTTGCGCAGCTGGTTGCGCGGCGCGTCGTTTTGGATCCAGCCAGGTTTTCCTTTTAGCTCGATTTTCCCTTTTTGCTTGTACTGGTAGCCGGTCCCGAAGTGGGCGAAATCGCCGGACTCCGACGGGGGGAGTTGCGGGACGATGTCGTTGGCGTACACGTAGCGGATAACCCGCTTGTGGAGAAACTCGCATTCGTTGCAGTCCGCGGCGATCTCGGTGCTGGCGATCATCGGTCCGCCATAGGTGTAGACCGCCTTGAGCTTCTCGACGACCGGCTTGTAGGCGGGGTCGGTGACGAGCGTCAGCGCGAGCATCGACGCGCTGGCCGCACCGAGGCTGTGGCCGGTGATGTACAGCGCCTCGAGCTTGTTATCGAGCTTGCTGTCGTCGTCCCGCATAATCGACTTGCCGGCGAGGGCGCGTTGGAGGAGGCTGAGGATTTCGTAGCGCGTCGAGCGCACGTTTCGGTAGAAGCCACCGTGGACGTCGCCTTCACGAGTGCCGCTCGGGGACGGTATCGCGATACGCGTCGGGTCGAGGTTCGCGTCGGTGAGCCACGTGATCAGGCTCGTCGGCGGCGTTCCGCGGTAACACAAGATCACCACTCGCCCGTCCTTGCTCTGGATCAGGAACGACGTCGAGGTGATGAACATGACGTCGACGTACTCTTCGATCATCACGCAGCGGTTTTCCTCGAGTCCCATACGCGCCATCATCGTCGCCACCGTCTCGACGTCGGAGTACGCGTAGGCCGAGCACACCGCCAGCGCGTAGGCGATCGTCTCGTCGGGGCACGCCTCGGCGGTGGCCAGCGTGTTGACGAGATCGGGATACACGGGAAAGGCTTCGCTCTGATCGTCCTTGAATGGCCGCAGGTCGATGTAGCTCGGGGCGGTGCATTCGTCGCGCTTCATCTCAGTTGCTCCTTGCTCGTGGTGTCGCCGACTTGCGCTGCCCGCGCGCGCGTCTGCCGTCGAGCGCGGCTGAGCCTCCGAAGCGCTCGGTGCCGGTCGGCTCGATGTGCGGGACCCCGTTCATCGACTGGCGTAGGCGCGAGAGCTCCTGGTACATGCGCCGCCGCGCACGGTTTTGGTTTCCCAGCGGGCGGTGCTCCGGGAGGCTGTGCCAGGGGTTGTAGGAGAGGTTGTCGGCGAAGGCCAGCTGTGCGGGGGAGTCGAAGCGTTGGCGCGGCAGTCGCAGCTCCGCGACCGGCACGTAGGGCGAGAGCTTCTCCGGCCACTTGACGGTTGCGTTCTCGATCGGCATGCGGTGCGCGTCCGTCTGGGTCTGCACCATGAAGTCGAAGCTCCATGGGCCCTTCGCGAGCGTGCGCGCCATCGCCTCGCGCAGGTAGTTGTCGGACGCCCGCACGGGGATTCTCGTGCGGGCAGACGACCGCGGACGCAGCGAGTACTGCACCGCCTGGCCGTCGCCGAGCAGGAACGGCACGTTGCTGTAGTAGCGAGGCTCGAGCGGGCTCGTCTGCATCCGCGAGAAAAGCGACTGCATCAGGCCGGCGAGCACATGCGTGTCGGACGGGTTGACGAAGTAGAAGAGGTTCGTGCGGGCGCGCACGTAGCGCTGGAGCTTCGCGTTCTCCTGAACGTTTGGCGTGACGAAGCTCGCGGGGGTGACCATTATGAGATCCTGGGTAAAGCGCTCGTCATCGAGCAGCTTGGGTCCGGGAACGTCCATCAGCTTGATCCCGACCGAGCATTGGCCGTAGTCGTAGAGGTCCGGTGGGGCGTATGGGCCCGGACCGGAGAAGCGCACCCAGGCGGGGAACGTGCGTGTCTCGGCGAAGATGCCGCGACGCAGGTGCTCGGGCAGGTCCCCGCGCACGCGGAACTCGCCGCGTACGACGCCGAAGGTCTTGGTGTTGCCGAACCGCTGGACGCTGCCCGGAAGCCAGTTCTCCTTCATGAACGCGGCGATCTCGTCGATGATCTCCTGGATGCAGCGCTCCTCATCGGGCAGTACGCGCTCCTCGGCGATGGCCAGGCCTTCGTTCGAGCGCCCCGCGTTCAGCAGCGTCTGACAGGCTGCGAACAGCGTCGGCAACAGGACGCGGTCGAACTGGTCGCGCCACAGAAACTCGGTGCGGCGCTCCAGACGCCAGCCCCAGATCGACAGCTCGCTGAGCGGTTGCAGCACGAAGTAGGAGCGGTCGTTCACTTGCTGTCCTTGGCGACGCTCGCGAGGTAGCGCAAGGCCCTGACCCCGGGAAGGAAGAAGTAGCCGCCGCCGCGCGTGCGGACGAACGGCGGCAACTCCAGGTAGCGCTTGCGGACGGGCTCGGCCTGGACGGTGAAGGTTCGTGTGCCGCCGCTCACGAGCGGATCTGCGTTGTCATAGAGGCCATCGAACTTGGTGCTGTTCACCCAGGTGCGCTGGACGAACTCGTACTGGCGTTCGATGCTCGCGCACAGGCAGATGAAGTGCAGTCCGCGCTGATCGCTCTCGCCCGGGCTGGCGGCGAGCGCCTCCTCGGCGGACAGCATCGAGCCGTACTTGCGCCCGCGGCGCAGCAGGCGATGGTGCTTGTCGAGTGCGATCGAGCGGTCCGTGCCTGGGCTAGGGTCGAGCGAGTCGCGCGGGTGGCTGCGCCGCACGTGGGCGCCGATCGGGCAGCGGGTCCCGTCGGCATCCTGGGCGAAGTAGCCGAAATCCGCGGCCGTGGCCAGCCCGGGGTCGTCGCGGTCAGGCGAGAGCGTGAGCGGCGCGCCGCCCGGCCAGCGCCCGACGAGCCTCGAGGCGAGTGCGACGCGCCGCGCCTGGGGGTCGCCGTGGCCGTTGACGCCCGGTCCGGAGCTTGGGGCGAGCGCGGAGTCCACCCAGCGCCAGAAGCCCGGGACGTCCTGGCTCAGCTGCCTGGACACGAGGTAGCTGCCGTTGCGCCCGAGGTCTCGCCTGCCCGAGCCGGCCGCGTCTTCGGGCAGGATCTCGTGGGGGTCCTCGCGCGGGTCCAGCAGCGGCCGGCCGGTGAATTGGCCGTACTCGTTGCGGTAGCCGAGGAGGAACTCGCCGGCGCTGATCGTCTGCGCCGGCGGGCCGCTGCGCAGCCCCGCCACGGACGGCTGCGAGATCCCGTCGCGGAAGCCGAAGTGATCGAAGGTGTCGCTGGACGCCGGTAGCTCCAGCACGAGGGTGACGCCGCGGGCTGCCTGGCGCTGCTCCTCGATGAGGCGCGCGAGCTCATGGGACGTCTCGCCGAAGCACAGCAACAGGAGCTCCACCGGGGGCGTGTCCGGGCCGCCCCAGGCCCACAGCTCGGGTGCGTTGACGCCGACGTCGCCGAGGATCCGGCGTCTGTGGGCGTCGTCGACCATGCCGCTGGTGAACTCGAGCGGGAAGCCGCTTCGCGCAGTCTCTGAGAGCCCGAGCTTGACGAGCGCGGCCGCGCTGAGCGCCGCGTTGAGGGAGCGTCGCGCCTGGCGCGCCCGGGCGGTGGTGACGGTGTCGGCCAGCTGCGCCAGCCAGCCGGCGGCCGCGTGCGTGTCGTCGATCGTGAACAGGAGATAGGCAGCGTGCGGGAGGTGCCCGTAGCCGCTGGCGAGCAGCCCCTGGATGTCATCGCGCTCGCCGCTTGGAGCAGATCGCTCGCCGCTCACAACAGTTGCAGCCACCGCCGGACCTCCTCGGAGTCGATCGAGCCGGCGAGGCCGGCGCGGATCTTCGCGTTGTTGGTGATGTTGAGCGCCGTCAGGGTCGGGTAGGCGCTGAACCAGACCTGCGTCGGGATCTGGTGGCGGCGCAGGTAGTACTTGAACTCCTGTTCGTCGCGGCAGCCCTGCCACAGTGCCAGGAACGTCCGCGGCCACCCGACGCCGTTGGAGAAGACCAGGTTCAGCCCCCACCACAGCCTGTCGATGAAGTCGTCGTTGTAGCTCTTGACGGTGCCGTCGTAGTTGCTGGTGAAGATCAAGCGCCGGCCGGAGTCGAGCATCGTCCAGTGGGCGAAGTGGATCGTCTTGACGCCCGCCAGCGAGCCGCTATTGAACACGTGGCGGGCGGCGACATCGAGCCCGCGGATGCCGAGCGCGATCGTTGCCCGCCGCAGTATCCCGGGCTTGACGAAGCCGACCGCGCTGAACTGGTTCTGGGGGCCGCGGTCCTCGAGCTCCGCGAGCCGGCGCTCGTGGGCGGCCGTGGGGCGCTCCGTTTCGACCGTGTCGGTCAGCTCGTGGAGTCGCAGCGCGAGGAGGTAGGCGGGCGCGAGCGGCAGCCAGACAGGCGCTGAGGCGGCGGCCCCGGCGAGCGGGAGGGCCACGGCGGCCACGTCGCGAGCGCGATCGAGCAGCGTGCGCCCGTCGTTCGGCGCCAGCGCCCAGGCAAGCTCGGGACGCGTCCCGACGTAGCGCTGGATCGCGGCGCGGATCTCGAGCGGTACGCGCCCGTCCCAGTCGTGGCTGTCGAGGAACGCCTCGAGGCAGTCGTGAAGCTCCGCGTCGCGCAGGATCTGCGCGACGGTCAGCCCGACCGTGTTGACGTAGTAGGCCTGCGTTTCGGCCAGGTGGTCGGCGAGCCAGGATGCGCGGGTTGCGCGGCTCGCGCTCGTGCGGGTCGGATATCCCTCGCAGCCGCCGAACACACGGTCAAGACCCGGCGCCAGGTCGAGCAGCTCGTCCAGGTGATCGGCGAGCGGCCCGTCGATGTCGCACATGTAGAGCAGTTGCGCCGGGATCGCATTGCCGTCGAGATCGCTGGTCCGCTCGAGCAGCACGAGCCGTGCGAAGTGCACGCCTCGCAGCGACCCGAAAGGCAGCGTCGCGTTCCCGGTCGGGTCCTCCCCCATCGCCTCCAGCAGCCTGCGCAGCTGCGCGAGCCGGCGCGGGCGCACCGGCGCGATGATCGCTACCGACAGCTGGCGAGTGAAGGCACGCGCCCTCGTGGACGGTTCCCCGGCAGCCGGGGGACTGGCGCCAGAGAGCAGGTCGGCCTGCGCGTCGGGGGCCATCGCTACGCGTCCTCGGCAATCAGCTCGCTACCGTGGATCATCAGGTGCGCGGCGCGCTCGGCGAGAGCGCTGATAGTCGCGGTGGGGTTACGCGAGAGCGCGGTGGGCACGACCGACCCGTCGACGACGAACAGGCCGGGATAGCCGTGAACCTCGCAGCGGTGGTCGACGACGCCGTCTGAGGGGTCGGCGGCCATCCTGCACCCGCCAAGCGGATGCGCGGTCAGCAGGTCGCCCGCGAAGGACAGGGGGCTGGGGATGTACTCGCCGCCGAGTGCGCAGCTGAGCTCGCGCAGAACCTCCTCGAGATCCCGGAAGCTCTCGGCGCTGGCGGCCGGATTCCATTGCAGCTCTAGGGCGCCGGATGGTTCGAGGGCGAGCACCCCGTCGGCCGCGTCCTGGCACATACCGAGGTAGGGCAGGAAGCCGCGCGTGCGCCCGCCGCCGAACAGGCGCTCGCGCTCGCGTGCGACCCTGCGCGTGGCGCCGGGGACCCTGAGCTCGCCCTGGACCAAGAGCTTGACGAGCCGGCAGGCGTCCCGTGCTCCGGCCGCGTCGGCGAGCATCCCCTCGAGGAACCAGAACAGGGGCCCGGGCAGACCGAGATCCTCGACGTACATCTGCCGCGACTCGGACGCGAAGTCGGCGCCGGCGGTGATGCTCGGCCCCGGCCCGGCGTCGATGTCCAGGTCGGTCAGCGTGCCCGCGAGCAGCAGATCGCCATTGCCCGAGAATCCCAGCCCGAGCGCCGGGCTCAGGTCAGGCAGCGTGCTGAGGCGGTCTCGGCAACGCAGCAGCAGCTCCGCAGTCCCGAGCGTGCCGGCCGCGACGATCACAGTGTCCGCGCGGACCTCGCCGGCGATGACCTCTGCCGCCACGCCCTCGATGCGCCGCTCGTAGCCCACGCGGTAGCCGGCCCCGCGCTTGGCCGGCACGATCTCGCTCGCCTGGTGCAGCGGGTAGACCTCGGCGCCGTGCTGTTCGGCGAGCGCGAGATAGTTCAGGTCGAGCGTGTTCTTCGCGTGGGTGGCGCAGCCGATCATGCAGTCGCCCGAGTAGTCACACGGCTGCTGGCGCATCCCTCCATGGGGATTGCGGCGCCCGGGGCCGGTGTAGACAGCGAGCGGTACGAGCTCCGCCGGGCGCCCCGCGCCCTCGCAGGCTTCGCGGAAGGCGGCCGTGCGCGTCGGGAAGGCTCGCCCGGGCGGCGGGCACAGGGGCTCGGCGTCGAGCATGTCCCGGGCAAGGCCGTAGTAGGGGCCGAGCGTGTCGAGGTCGATCTCGGCGGGCCAGCGGGGATCCTCGAAGATCGCCGCCGGCGGTGAGATATGGACGTTGAAGTAGTGCAGCGACCCGCCGCCGACGCCGCATCCCTGAATCACCTGCATGCGGCTGAACACGCGATAGTCGAGCAGTCCGAAGCTCTCGTGCTCCGGGTCCCAGAAGGCGTTGCGGGCGATCTGTCTGGGCGAGCGGGGGAAGTCGACGTTGCTCCAGCGCCGGCCGCGCTCGAGCACGCACACGTGCCGGCCCGCCTGGGCCAGCCGGCACGCCGTGATGCTGCCGCCGAAGCCCGAGCCGATCACGACCACGTCATAGCGGCGCTTCAAGCTTGCCTCCCGCGCCTAGCGGGCACGCAGGTCATTGGCTCTCCAGTCGCCGGAACCGAAGCGAGAAGTTGATGGTCTTGGCGCCGACCCAGTAGACGACACCCAGATACAGGCCGGGCGTGACCTCTCGAATCTCGTCACGGATCGCACGGAACGGCAACGAGCTGACCGAGTAATCGAGCACGATCGCCTCACGCCCGTCCATCCAGCTCGCGTCGCGATAGACCCGGGCACGGGCAGCGAGGAGCCCGAACGGGCCGATCCTGTTCAGGAGGTCGTCCTGCTCGGGATAGAAGACCTTTCCCTGCCAAGCGAGGCGGATCAGCGGCAGCAACCCCATAGCAACCGGCGTCCCGGGGGCGACGATCGCAATACCGTCTCCGACGCCGGTTGGTGTCGGCCCGGCAGTACTGCGTGAGAAGAGCGCGTCGAGCTCCTCCTGAGACATCCGCGGCAGATCAGCAGGACCGATCACCGGTGGCGCAGTGCTCTTCAGGCTGCGCCTGGGGCTCGCTGTCGTCACGTCCTAGCCTCCTGTCGGTCAGATCACATTAGATGCAGACCTCTCCTCCGACGGGTGCTGGCGAAGCCACGATACTCTTCGGAAGTACGGAATGCAAGGCTGGGCGCCTAGAGAGCTCGGCCTGAGGGCAGCTCGATCGCGATCAGGTCGCTTGGGCCGGGGAGCTGCGCTCGCCGGCTGCGCTGAGGTGGGGAGCGAGCCACGCCCGCAGGCGCTCGAGCGGCGCGGCGCCAACGAGCCTGTCGGCCTCCGCGCCACCCTCGATCACGACCAGCAACGGGATTCCCTGGACGCCGTAGCGGGCTGCGATCGCGGGCGCATCATCGACGTTGAGTTTGACGAGCTTCAGGCGCCCCGCATACTCGCTTCCAAGGCGTTCGAGCAGCGGTGAGACCATCCGGCAGGGTCCGGTCCGCACCACGGCGCCCAGAAGTCCACCAGCACCGGGACCGAGGCGGCGATCTCCCGATCGAACGCATCGGGGCTGGCCTCGACGATCCACGGCAGCAGCGTTTGGCAGACGCTGCAGCGCGGCACGCCCGCGGCGGTCGCGCGCACGCGATTCTTGGTGGCGCAGCTGGGGCAGGCGACGATCGTGCCGGCGGCAGTCATGACCCTTTCAGCGTAGGACGCTCAACGAAGGCTCCGGGTGCGATCGCGTGGGCGCAGTGGAGGCCCATCGGGGCAGACGGTCGTCTGAGACAGAAACATCTTCTTCAAAATCGGTGGACATAGTGGAATCATGCGCAGCGGGCGAATGATGGGATCCGGGAGCCGGCGAGCGCGCCAACCGATCGAGGCTCGCAAGGCCGAGCGCGAGTTGTTCTTCTGGACCGCGCGCCAGACGCTCAAGCTCGTGATCTTGGCCGCGCTCACCGCCTACCTCGTCGTGTCACTTGTGGAGGGCCGCTTGCCCGGCGGCGAGCTGCTCGCACGCTATCTCTAAAAGAAGATCTCAACTCGCCCGTTCGATGGCGCCGTGCCCGGCTCTACACTGAAAATCGTGAGCAACCGGAGCTTTTCGCTGGCAAGAAGCCTGCGCGGCGGCTTGCTCGTCTGCGTGCGTCCGTTCGGCTACCTGGCGTTCGTGGTGGCGCTGTGGGCGCTGTCGGCGGCGGCGAGGCTGCTGGGCGAGGAGCACGAGCTTGGGTTCTTCGCCGAGCGGCTCAACCGGATGATCTGGCGCTACCCGGACGTCACGCGCCGTGGCGTGCAGGTCGCGTGGGTCGTGTGGCTCGTGCTGTTCGTCGTCGCGATCAGCCCGTATGACCCACTTGCTACTTCGTGGGACGAGGTTGCGCTTGGAGCCCTTGCAGCGGGCGTGCTCTGGCGCCAGCGGTTCGTGCACCGAGTCGAGCGTTGAGGTTCTCCAGAGCCTGCTCCAGCCCCACCTCGGCTGGGTCGAGCGCCCGCATCGCTGTCGCCAACCGGTATTCGGCGAAGTAGTCCGGCTCGGTCTGGCATGCTCGCGCGATCAGCTCCATCGCACGCATCGACGGCTTGTCGTGCCCATTCGCGAGCATGTTGATGTGGGCGTGGGTCATGCCCTTGCCGTCGAGCTCGCGCGTGGCCTCCGCAAGCAGGCGATAGCTCAGCCCACGCTCGCTCATCAGCGCGCGCAGCGCGTCTCCGAACGGCTTGTCACTGAAGCGCTCCATCTGGCGCTAGAGCCTATCGCGGCTGACCTGTGGCCGGCATGCATATGGTAGGTTTCTTACCTAACGTTGATGTTGACTACGACGCTCGTACCGCTGGACGGACTCAGCGACGCCGACATCGGCCGCTGGCGGGAGCTGGCGGCGGTGGCGCTCGAGCCCAATCCGTTCTTCGAGCCCGACTATCTGCTGCCGCTGGCACGCGGCCTCGGCGAAACCGAGCAGGTGGCGCTTGCGGTTGTCGCCGAGGGCGGCAGCTGGCTCGCTTGCATGCCCGTCCGCCGCGCCCGGCGCTGGCACCGGATACCGCTGCGCTCGATCGCCATGTGGCGGGGACAGGCGATCGTTGCGGCGCTGGTCGGCACGCCGCTGATCTCGAGCGTCCGCGCTCGAGCCGCCACGGTCGCGCTGATCGACGGCGTCGTGCACCAGCCGGGATCGGCCTTCGCCGCCTTCGAATGGCTCGTCGAGGGTGGAGCCGTGTTCGAGGTGGTCTGCTCGGTGCTGGCCGAAGCCGGGCTGCGCTCGCTGCTGTTCGAGCGCTACGGGCGCGCGTTCCTGACGCGACGGGCGCAGGGGGACTACCTCGAGCAGGCGATGAGCGCCAAGCATCGCCGCAACCTGCGCTCGGGATGGCACAAGCTCGTCGATGAGCTGGGGGAGGAGCCGCGCGTGCTCGAGCGCGCCGGCGATCGGGCCGCGGTCGAGCAGCTGATCGAGCTCGAGCAGCGCAGCTACCTGGCCGAGCGCGGAACCGTGCTCGGCAGCCACCCCGGGCACGCTCGCTTCTTCCACGAGATGTGCGCTTCGTTCGCTGCACAGGGGCGCCTGCAGCTGCTCGCGCTGCAGGCCGGCGAGCGCACGCTCGCGATCAAGTGCAACATCCTCGCCGGCGCCGGCATGTTCTACTTCAAGATCGCCTACGACGAGGACTACGCGCGGTTCTCGCCGGGGATCCAGCTCGAGGCACGGATGCTCGAGCTGTTCCACGAGCAGACGCAGGCGCAGTGGATCGACTCGTGCGCCTCTCCGAACAACGCGACGATGAACAAACTGCTGCCCGAGCGCCGCTCGCTCGTGACGCTCACGGTCGTCGATCCGAGCGTTCGCTCCGCTGCGCTCGCGCCGCTGATGCGCGGCGCCCGCTACCTGCGCAATCGCGTGCTCGAGCGTGGCATCGGCCAGCCCGAAGCCGTGTAGCTATCCTCCGGCGCCGTGACGAGCAGAGACGCGGTCATCTGTCAGCCCCTGCGAACGCCCGTGGGGCGCTTTGGCGGAGTCTTTCGTGATGTCGGCGCAGCAGCTCTCGCGGCGACGGTGATCCGCGAGCTCGTGGCCCGCACCGGCCTGCGCGGTGAGCACATCGATGACGTGATCCTGGGCCAGTGCTATGCCGGCGGCGAGGCGCCCGCGCTCGGCCGCGTGGCGGCGCTCGACGCCGGGCTGCCGGTCGACGTTCCCGGCCTGCAGATCGACCGGCGCTGCGGATCGGGGTTGCAGGCGGTGCTGTACGCGTGCATGCAGGTGCAGACCGGCGCCGCCGAGCTGGTGCTGGCGGGCGGCGCCGACAGCATGAGCCAGGCCGAGTTCTACTCCACGCGACCGCGCTGGGGCGTCAAGGCCGGCGCGATCAGGCTCGAGGATCGGCTCGAGCGCGCGCGTGTGAACGCCGGCGGCATCAACCACCCGGTGCCGGGCGGGATGCTCGAGACCGCCGAGAACGTCCGTCGCCAGTACGCGATCCCCAGAGATGAGCAGGACGCGCTGGCGCTGCGCTCACACGAGCGCGCCGTGGCCGCCCAGCAGAGCGGCGCCTTCGCGGAGGAGATCGTGCCCGTGCCCACCACCGGCCGCGCCGGTGAGGTGCTCGTCGAGCTCGACGAGCACCCGCGCGCCGACACCACGCTCGAGGCGCTTGCGCGCCTGCGGCCGATCATGGGCAAGAGCGACCCCGATGCGACCGTCACGGCCGGCAACAGCAGCGGCCAGAACGACGGCGCTGCGATCTGCGTGGTCACCCATCCGGACCGGGCCGCGGAGCTCGGCTTGCGGCCGCTGGCGCGCCTGGTGTCGTGGGCGGTGGCGGGCGTTCCGCCGGAGACAATGGGCATCGGCCCGGTGCCATCGACGGCGCTGGCGCTCGAGCGAGCGGGGCTGACGCTCGAGCAGATCGACCTGATCGAGCTGAACGAGGCCTTTGCCTCCCAGGTGCTGGCAGTGCTCAGCGAGTGGCAGCTGCACGATGGGCTCGAGCGCGTCAACGTGAACGGCTCAGGCATATCGCTCGGTCACCCCGTCGGCGCGACCGGCGCGCGTATTCTGGCCACGCTCCTGCACGAGCTGCGCAGGCGCGACGCGCGCTTCGGCCTGGAGACGATGTGCATCGGTGGCGGCCAGGGCCTCGCCGCCGTCTTCGAGCGCGTCGTCGCATAGTCGCTCAGGAGGCCACGCTGACGCGGGCACCCACGCTGTAGCCGCATGAGCGCTCGGCGCGCCTGGCGCTGTGCTCGGGGCAGTAGACGCCACGCACGCGACCGTCGCGCAGGCCATACCCCAGCCATTCGCCGCCACGCCAGATGAAGCGGAAGAACTGGTCTTCGCCCGCCGGCGTGTGCAGCAGCTCGTGCGACCACGCGGCGTTGGCCACGCTCGCCGGCACGGTGCTCTGGCAGGAGCAGCCGTCTGCGAGATAGCCGGAGGACACGCAGCGCAGCTCGCTGTCCAAGCAGTCCTCCGCGGGGTTGGATGTCGGTATCGAGTGCATTGGATTCGCTCCGTTGAGTCGTTCTGTGAGGACGACGCTCGGCTGCCCTTTTCGGGCAATTCATGTCGTCCCTTTCGGGCTATTCGCCGGTTTTTAGGCGAATCTGGGGAGATTTGGGCGTATTTGGACGCTTGTACTACGCGCCGAGCAGAAGGCGGGCGGGGGCTTTCAGCCGCCGCGCCGGGAGGTGCCGCGGCGCATGCGATGCATCCGCCGCAGTTCCTGCACTGCCTCGTCGAAGCCGCCGAGCGCGGCCCGTGGGCCCTCGCCGAGCAGCTCGACGTCAAGTCGCTTGCGCATCAGCTCGCCTTCGATCGCGTCCACGCGCTGGGCGCTTGCGCCCGGACGCGAGCTGACGGCGCGCTCGAGGCGCTCGCCGCGGAACAGCAGCCCGACGCCGTCGTCCAAGGCCCAGCCCCCGGGGAGCGTGCCGTCACGGACGTTCGCAAGCCACACGGGCAGGCGCTCGGGCTCGCCGTCGGCGTGCACCGTCAGCGAGCCTTCGAGGATGCTCAGGCCGGCGATCGGTTCCGGAGGCCCGCTGGAGCGTGTTACCCCCGCCTGGAACCAGCACATCGCGCCCGCGCTCAGGCCCGCAAGCACGGTTCCGCGCTGCCAGGCCTGTACCAGCAGGCGGTCGAGGCCGTGCGCTCGCCACAGCGCGAGCAGGTTGCGCATCGAGCCGCCGCCCACGTAGACGATGTCCTGGCCAAGGACGGTGTCGGCGAGCGAGCGCGTGGAGTCGCGCAGGTGAAACAGCGACAGGTGCTCGGGTATGCACGCGCGTTCGGCGAAACGCGCCCTGAACGCGTTGATCTGGGTGGTCGTATCGCCGGAGGCCGTCGGCAGGAACAGGATGCGGGGCTCGCCGACGTCGGCGAGCGACAGCACGAAGTCATCGAGCAGCGGGTTGGCGGGCTCCATCGTGAAGCCGCCTCCGCCCATCGCGAAGATCTGGCGTTCCTGGATGTCGACGACCGGACGGTTACTCATGCCGCGACCGGCTCCGGCTGGACGTGTGCGATGACCTCACTCGCGGCCGCAGCCGCCGTCGGGCTCGCCTCGAGGCTGGCTGGCATGGGCGGGTTTCCCAGGTAGGTGGCGGGCAGACGCGTCTCGCGCACACGCTTGCCGGAGGGCTCGACAAGGAAGGCGCTACCGCCCTCGCGCGAGCTGACAACGCGCTCGAGGCTCGTGCCGCGGAAGTGCAGCGCGACGCCGTCCTCGACGGCGAAGCCGGGGCGCATACCGTCGGCGACGAAGCGGTGGTACTCATCGCGGCGGGCAGGCTCGGCGTCGTAGTGCACGCAGTTGGAGTAGGGCAGCAGTCCGAGGCCGCGGACCATGCGCGGCGCTCCATGGAAGGCGCTGAGCGCCTGCTCGAACCAGCACAGCGAGCCGGCGGAGGGACCGCACAGGACGATGCCACGCCGCCAGGCGCGGCGTAGGATCGCGTCGAGGCCGTGCGCGCGCCAGGCGCCGAGCATGCTGACGACGTTGCCGCCGCCGACGTAGATCAGGTCCTGGCTGAGCAGGTGGCTGGCGAGGTCGTCCTCGACGCCGCCGGTGCCCTGGTCACGTCGGAACAGCGAGACGTGGCTGGCGTCGCATTCCGGCGAGAAGCGACGGTAGAAGCGGACCACGTAGTGATCGGCGTCACCGGAGGCGGTCGGCAGGAAACACACGCGTGGCCTGGCGCTGGCAGCGAGCGAGAGCACGTACTCGTCGAGCAGCGAGCCCTCTTTCTCCATCGAGAAGCCGCCGCCTCCGAGCGCAACGATCTGCGGAGCTCTATCTGACATGACCCTTTCCCTCGCCTGGGATACATCGCGAACAGCTTGCGTGCAGCGTCGCGCAGATCCCGGCGTTCGGGTATGGACCGGCGTCCACATCGTGCCTCGCGCGGATCGACATTCGCCCATGCCGCCGTGGTGGCGGGGGCACGCCCGCCGGCGGCTACTTCGTGACGATCGTGAAGCTCAGCGACTGCGGCGCGGCGCTCACTCGGGCGGCGTTGGTAGCGCTGATCGTCAGCGTGTAGCGACCGGCGGCGAGCTTCTTGCGCGGGGACACTCGACCCTGGAAGACGACCTGGTTGGCGCCGCTACGGGCCGCGAACCGCAGTGTCGCGACCTTCACCGCACGCTCGCAGGCCCTGTGTGACGCGTTTCTCCTGGTCTTCGCGACGCACCTCTTGGCGACGCTGCGACCGGGCAGCAGTTGCGCGAAGCTGAAGCTCACCGACACCGGTTCGCTCACGCTGAACGAGATCTTGGTGCCCGCCGACGGTCTGCCCCCGCCGTTGATGCGCGCAAGCTTGTTGCCCTCGCGCCAGCTGCGCGCAGATTGGCGCACGGCGCTGATCACGGGCATCGGCGGCGCCACCGCGACGGCCGCGCTCGTCGCCGAGGTGGTCACGCTCAGCAGCGGATAGCTGGCGGTCACCTCGCAGGAGAGCTGCTCGCCGACGGCGCTCGCGGCCGGCGTGTAGGACTGCCCGGTCGCGACTTCCGCGCCGCCCAGCAGCCATCGGTAGCCGTCGAAGCCGAACAGGCTCGTGGACGGCTGCAGCGACGCCCACGATGACCACGCGACGCTGCAGGATTGCGCGACGCCCACCCGGTCGTTGCCGCTGACGGCTGGCGCGGTCGCGATCGCCGCCGCGGCGCCGGAGCCCACCTGACCGATCGCAGCTGTGGTGCCCTGGTCGGCGAACCACAGATTGCCGTCGGCTCCGGGGGCGATGCTCACGGGCGCGCTGCCGGCGTTCAGGCCGGCGGAGAACTCGGTGATCGCGCCGGCGGGCGTGATCTGGCCGATCGCCGCTGGTTTGCCGATGTCGGTGAACCACAGGTTGCCGTCGGCTCCGGGAGCGATCCCCACCGGGATGCTGCCTTCGCTCAGCCCAGTGGAGAACTCGGTGATGGCGCCGGCGGTCGTGATGCGCCCGATGGCTCTCGGGTTGCCCAGGTCGGTGAACCACAGGTTGCCGTCGGGTCCTGCCGCGATGTCCCACGGCACGCTGTGTTCGCCGAGTCCCGTCGAGAGCTCCGTGATCGCGCCGCTCGGCGTGATCCGCCCGATCGCGGCAGTGGTGCCCGCGTCCGTGAACCACAGGTTGCCGTCCGGGCCGGCCACGATCGACCGCGGTTCGCTGCCTGCGTTCAGGCCGGCGGAGAACTCGGTGATCGCGCCGCTCGGGGTGATCCGCCCGATCGCCCGGGTCGTGCCGGTGTCGGTGAACCACAGGTTGCCGTCCGGGCCCAGCGTGATGCCGAGCGGTTTGCTGCCTGCGTTCAGGCCGGCGGAGAACTCGGTGATGGCGCCTGCGGGTGTGACCTTCCCGATCGCCGGGCTGGTGCCGCGATCGGCGAACCACAGGTCGCCTTCGGGGCCCATCGTGATGTCCCGTGGTTTGCTGCCTGCGTTTAGGCCGGCGGAGAACTCGGTGATCGCGGCGCCCGGGGTGATCCGCCCGATCGCGCGGGCCGTGCCTTCGTCGCTGAACCACAGGTTGCCATCGGCGCCCGGCGTGATGCCGGACGGGCCACTGCCGCTGGCCAGCCCGGCTGAGAACTCGCTGATCGCCCCGGACGACGCGGCCGCGGCGCTGCTCGCAGCGGACAGGGGGACGGCAAACGCCAATGACGCAGCCAGCGCCGGCAGCACCCAGGCGGCTCGCGCAGCGCATGCGCGCGCTGATCGTCTCACCGATGCCACTGCTCCTCTCAGGGCTACAGCTTATGCAACGTTGAGGTTCTTCACACGCTGGTCCTACACGCAGCGTCGATCCTGTCCGCATGAGCTACCCATGGCAGACACGCACGGGCGCTCCGGCGAGCGCGCCGGCGACGCCGGTCGCGAGCACTCCAGGCGCCCAGTGGGGCGCGCGCCTGCGCGGGCGTGCCCGGGCGCTGGCGTCGCGTGCGCCCTACCCGGAGCTCGCGGCGGTGATGTCGCTGGCGGCGATCCTGAACCTGTGGGCGCTCGCGCGCAACGGCTGGGCCAACCAGTTCTACGCCGCGGCTGTGAAGTCGATGAGCGGAAGCTGGCATGACTTCCTGTTCGCGTCGCTGGACAAGGGCGGCGTGATGACCGTGGACAAGCCGCCGCTGGCGCTGTGGGTGCAGGCGCTGTCGGTACGCGTGTTCGGCTTTGACTCGCTGAGCATCCTCGTGCCGCAGGCGCTGATGGGGGTGGCCAGCGTGGCGCTCGTGTACGACCTCGTGCGTCGTCGCTTCGGCCGTCTCGGCGGCTTCGTGGCGGGCCTGGCGCTGGCGCTGACGCCGATCGCGGTGGCGATCTCACGCCACAACAACCCCGACTCGCTGCTGGTCCTGTGCTGCGTGGCGGCGCTGTGGTTCACGGTGCGAGCGCTGGAAGATCCGCGCACGCGCTGGCTCGTGGCGGCCGGCGTGTGCGTGGGCCTGGGCTTCGAGACGAAGATGCTCGTGGCGCTCGTCGTGGTCCCGGGCATCGTCGCGGCGTGGCTGTGGGTGGCGCCCGCTGCACGCGGGCGCCTGCGTGCGCTGCGCCAGCTGCTGGCCGGCGGCGGCGCGATGCTGCTGGTCGGCGGCGCATGGCCGCTGCTGGTCGAACTGACGCCGGCGGCCGACCGCCCATGGATCTCGGGCACGAGCGACAACCGCATCCTGTCGCTGATCTTCGAATACAACGGCCTCGGGCGGGTGGACGGCCAGGCGGGCGGCCCCGGAGGGCTGGGCGGTGGCACGATGTTCGGCGGTACCACTGGGCCGCTGCGCCTGCTGAACTCGGCGCTCGGCGGCCAGGCCGGCTGGCTGCTCGGATTCGCGCTCGGCGGCGGCGTGGCTGTGCTCGTCGCGAGTCGGCTGCGGCGCTCGGACGCGCGCAGCGGCTGGCTTCTGGCGCTGGGCGGAGCGTTCGTGACGACCGCGGTGCTGTTCAGCTCGGCCGGCGGCATCTTCCATCCTTATTACGTATCGCTGCTGGCGCCGTTCGCGGCCGTGCTGGTCGGCGCGGGCGCCGCGCAGCTCAGCGATGGCGGCTTCAGCGCGCGCGTGCTCGCACCGCTGGCGGTCGTCCTGGGCGTGATCGTCGAGCTGGTCGTGCGCGCCGACTACCCCGGCCAGCTGACATGGCTACCGCCGGTGCTGATCGTCGTCGGCGCGCTTGCGGTGCTCGCCCTGGCCGCGTTCAGCTCGCGCACAGTGCGCCTGGCGGCGCTTGGCGCGGCGCTTGCGGCGCTGCTGGCGGCGCCGTCGGTGTGGGCGTTCGACACGCTCGGCCACGCCACCAGCGGCACCTTCCCCGCAGGCGGCCCCGCATCGGTCGAGAGCGGCGGTCCCGGCGGCGGCTTCGGCGGCGCCGGCGGGCGTGGCGGCTTCGCGGGCCCTCGCGGCGGTGCGCCGGGCGGGGCACCGCAGCTGTTCGGCGCCGGCTCGGCGCAGACGGGCGGACCTCCGGGTGGAACGGGCGCGCTCCCCGAAACTGGCGGCGGCGCGGGGGCGATCCCGGGCGCCCCCCGGGGTGTGGGAGCACGCGGCAGCGGGGGGATTGGCGGCTTTGGCGGCGGCGCGATCGGCGCTCCGATCGGCGGGAGCGTCACGAGCAGCGTCCTGGCCTACGTCAAGTCGCACGGCGGCGGCACGATCGCGGTGGCGAGCCAATCCAACGCGGCCTCCGCGATCCTCGAACAGGGCGCGAACGTGGCCGGCATCGGCGGCTTCTCCGGGCGCGAGAGCGACGTGAGCGTGTCGTGGCTCGCGCAGGAGGTGCGCTCGGGCAAGATCCGCTGGGTGCTCGACGAACAGAGCACGGGTGGAGCCGGCGCGGGTGCGGCTGGCGGTGGCCTGCGGGGCGACACGCGCACGGGGGCGAAAACGGCGATGGCGGCGGTCGCGAAGGAGTGCGTTGCGGTGACGCTGCCGGCGAGCGGCTCGAGCGCCAGCGGCGTTGCCGGCGGCTCGCGCACGGGCGCCGCTGCGAGCACGCTGTATGACTGCCAGGGCCGCGCGCAGGCGCTGGCGAGCGCGGGCAGGTAACAATCACGCTCATGAGGGTCCTGGTCGTTGACGATGACCGCGCGGTGCGCGAAGCGCTGCGGCGAGCACTGACGCTGGCGAGCTACGAGGTGCATCTGGCCGAGGACGGTGAGTCGGCGCTCGAGCAGATCGTGCAGGCGGTGCCCGACGCGGTGGTGCTCGACGTCGGCCTGCCGGGGATCGACGGGCTGGAGCTGTGCCGGCGCGTTCGCCGCATGGGCAGCCGCGTGCCGATCCTGATCCTGACCGCGCGCGACGCCGTGGCCGACCGCATCGACGGCCTGGATGTGGGCGCGGATGACTACATGGTCAAGCCGTTCGACGTGGGCGAGCTGCAGGCGCGGCTGCGGGCGCTGCTGCGTCGCGCCAATCCGCAGGAGGACCCGGACGTGCTGTCGTTCGCGGAGGTGCGACTGGATCCCGACCGCCACGGGGCGCAGGTGGGCGAGCGCTTCGTGGAGCTGACACGCATGGAGTACCAGCTGCTGGAGCTGCTGATGCTGAACCCGCGTCGGGTGCTCTCGCACAGCCTGATCTACGACCGCGTGTGGGGCTATGACTTCGGACCTACGTCCAACGCGCTGCGCGTGTACATCGGCTACCTGCGCCGCAAGCTCGAGGACGCGGGAGCGCGCGAGCTGATCCACACGGTGCGCGGCGTCGGCTACTCGCTGCGCGAACCGTGAGCGCGGCCGGGCGGATCGCGGCGCGCCGGCGATGACGCTGCGCACGCGGATCGCGGCGGTTGCGAGCGTGTCGGTGGCGCTGGCGGTGCTAGCGGCGGCGATCGGCCTGTACGTGGCGGTGCGCTCGGAGCTGCGCGGCGAAATCGACAGCACGCTGCGGGCGCGGGCGCACGCGCTCGCGATCCCGCCCGCCCCTGGTGGCGACGGCGGCGCAGCGGGCGCACCCGGCGGGCCGGGCGGACAGGGCCGGTCGGGATACCCCGGCGGCTTTCCGGGTCGCGTCGAACCGGCGCCGTTCGGCGCGGCGTCGGGCTATGTGGAGTTCGTCTCGCCGCAGGGGCAGGCCTATGTTCCGGGCGGCCAGGGCTCATCCTCGCGGAAGATCGCGCTCACGGCAGGCGAGGAGGCGATCGCGGCGCGCGGCAGCGGCAGCAGCCTGAGCGAGCGTGTCGTCGCCGGCACGAAGCTGCGGGTGCTGATGATCGGCACGGGCCCAAGCGGCGCGGTGCTGGTCGCGCAGCCGCTGACGCAGGTCGATCACGAGCTCAGCCAGCTGTTGCTGATCCTGGCGCTGATCGGGGCGGGGGGCGTCGTGCTGGCGGCGCTACTGGGGGCGCTGGTGGCGCGCACGGCGCTCGCGCCGATCGCGCGCTTCACGCAGCGCACCGAGTCGCTCAGCGGCAACCTCGACCTCTCGCGCAGGCTCGAGGTCGGCGGTCGCGACGAGCTCACCCGGCTCGCTGGCAGCTTCAACGGCACGCTCGACGCGCTCGAGCGCTCCGTTCAGGCCCAGCGCCACCTGATCGCAGACGCCAGCCACGAGCTGCGCACGCCGATCTCCTCGCTGCGGGCGAATATCCAGATCCTGGGCGAGGCCGATCGTCTCGCGCCCGATGAGCAGGCGAGCCTGCGCGCGGACATCGTGGCGGAGCTCGACGAGCTGACGGCGCTGGTCGGCGACGTGGTCGAGCTGGCACGCGGCGCGGAGCCCGACGGCGCGGCGGACGACGTGCGCCTGGACGAGGTCGTGCGGGGAACGGTCGCCAGTGCCCTGCGCCGCGGCGAGCTGAGCTTCGAGTTGAAGCTCGAGCCGACCGTCGTGCGCGGGCAGGCCGATCGCATCGGCCGGGCCGTGTCGAACCTGGTGGACAACGCCCGCAAGTGGAGCCCCGCGGGCGCCGTCGTGGAGGTGGGCCTCGAGGATGGCGTGCTGAGCGTACGCGACCACGGCCCGGGCTTCCAGGAGGCCGACCTGCCGTTCGTGTTCGACCGCTTCTACCGCGCGCGCGAGGCGCGCGGGCTGCCCGGCTCGGGCCTTGGCCTTGCGATCGTGCGCCAGGCAGCGGAAGCGTCCGGTGGCTTCGTCGAAGCCCAGAACGCGCCCGGTGGCGGCGCGCTGCTGCGCGTCGGATTCGGCGCTCCGGTGGCGCTCGAGCCGGGCTGGTCGCAGCAGTAGCGCGACTGGCCGCGCAGCCAGTGATCCAAGTCGGCCTGACCGTGCTACAGGATGCGCGGCAACATGCGTTGAGCGCGGCCGGAGCTGTCCGGTGTTGCCCCTAGCTTGGAGGCTTGGAGTAGGGAGGACTTGAGGGAACATCGTCTAATAGTGCCTTTGGTCAACCGCAACTTTTTCGCCTGCTCGGAGTCCCGACAGGTGTAGACGTGTCTCGATCTAGCCGAGTTTCGATAGGGGAGGTAGTCGTGAGGGTCCAGTTCCGTGTTTCGCTTGTCGCGCTCGTTGTGAGCGCGCTCGTAGTCCTATCGGCCTCGGCCGCGCAGGCCGCAGAACCGTCGGCGACGCTCGTCGCTGTCAACTGCAAGGTCGAAACATGCGCCCAGACTGAAACGAAAATCAACCTCGGCGCTCCATTCGGGGAACAGGACTACATCGAACCCAACGCGCCGAGCGCGACGGAAGCCGAAGAAGAAGGCTTCCTGCAGGCCGGAGGACGGGTGCCCTATGGGGTCACGGACTTCAAGGTGGCGACTGGCGAAGGCGAAACTCTCCCGACCGAGAAGCCGACGTCGGTTGTGACACACCTCAGGACCGATGTCGCTCCGGGGCTCGCAACAGACCCCTATACGGTGCCGGATTGTTCTGCGGCGAACTACGGTGCTGCTGAAGTCTTCCCCGGCACCGGCTTCTATGCCGAACCCAAATGCGCGAAGAAGGGCGAACCGAACTCCACCCAGGTCGGCGTGCAGCACGCAACCGTGTTCGTCGAATTGGAAAAGAAAGCAAAAACGGGTATCGACTTGGCGCTCCAAGGGATCGTCTACAACCTCGATCCCGCGAAAGGCCTCGCCTCGGAGTACGGAGTCGCGCTCAAGCTCCCAATCCCGGTCACCGCGGGCGCGCTCGCGGAATACTTTGCCTACCTCGAAAGCGTCGGCGCTGCGCCGCCGCCCGACAAAGCGGAACAGCTAGCAGCCGAGGGAGAACAGTACTACGCCCACACCCTGATCGAAGGGAACGTCGAATGGGGCATACAGGCAAACGGCACAGGCCAAGGTGACTACCACGACTACTTCGAAATCAACGTCTCGCCGGCGCTGCCGCTGATCAGCTCACGCCTGGACTTCGAAGGAACCAGCGGCGAAGGCGACTTCGTCACGAACGCGACGAGTTGTCCGGGCCACAACACCACGACTTTGAAACTGACCGATGTCGAAAAAGTGACGGCCAAAACCGAATACACGACGCCGGTCGGGTTGATGGGTTGCAACGGCGAAACAGACAAATTCGGGACAAAATTCGAAAAGCTCATCTTCGAACCCACCTTCAATGTGACCTCCGGCTCGACGCTCAGCGACGCGCCCAACCAGATCACGACCGAAGCCACTGACACGAACGAACCGGAATCTGGCACCAACGATCCGAAAGCAAACGCTCCGTCCCAGGTCAAGACGGCTTCGATCACGATGCCGGAAGGCATGACGCTGAACCCGTCGGCCGCGGCCGGGCTGGAAGCTTGCACGCCGGCCCAGGCGAGGATCCACAGTGAAGAATTCGGCGTGGTATGTCCGGTGGGCTCGGAACTCGGCACGGTGAGTCTCGAAGTCCCGACGCTGCCTGCCGGCTCCCTGGCCGGCAAGGTGTACCTCGGAGGCCCCGAATCAGGACCAATCACGGGTCCGCCATACACCATCTACATCGTCGCCAACTCCGTTCGCTATGGCGTCTCGGTCCGCCTCAAAGCTGAGGTCATCCCGAACGAAGTCACTGGCCAGCTCACTACGGTCTTCCCAGAAAACGAAGTTCCGGAACAGCCGTTCACAAGCCTGACGATCAACTTCAACAGAAGCACGCTCACATCGATTGCCAACCCGCTGGTCTGTGGGAGTCCGGAAGGCTCGGCGAACATCGTGCCCGTCACCGGTACGCCCGCTTCCAAGCAGGTTCCATTCGGCATCTCGGTCACCGGCTGTGCGACTTCGCTGCCGTTCTCCCTGGGCCAGAGCACCGAATACGACAACACGACCGCCGGTGCGCACAACTCCTATACGTTCAACCTGGCGCGCTCCGAAGGCCAGCAGTACCTCGAAAAGATCAAGACGACGCTGCCCTCGGGTCTCATCGGCGAGATCCCCGACGTCACGCTCTGCGGTGAACCGCAGGCAGCAGAAGGCACCTGCGGGGCGGCCAGCAAGATCGGCACCGCCACAGTGCTGGCGGGCTCGGGCAGCTCCCCGTACTCGTTCTCAGGTCCGGTGTACATGACCGGGCCCTACAACGGGGCGCCGTTCGGCCTGTCGATCGCCGTGCCGGCGGTCGCCGGTCCGTTCAACCTCGGGCTGGTGAAGACCCGCTCGACGATCAACATCAACCCGACGACAGCTCGTGTGACGGCCGAAACCACACTGCCCACGATCATCGGCGGCATACCGATCCGCCTGCGCTCGCTCAGCGTGAACGTCAACAGGCAGGGATTCCTGCTGAACCCGACCAACTGCTCGACCGAGTACACGGAAACGAGCCTGACGTCGACGTTCGGCGCCGCGCAGACCGGACTCAACTCGCCGCTTCAGGCCGAAGGCTGCAGCTCGCTGGCGTTCAAACCGGCGTTCGCGGCGTCCACGGGCGCCAGTCACTCGAAAACGAACGGTGCGAGCCTAACCACGACGCTGACGGTGGCGCCGGGTCAGTCGAACATCAAATCGGTGTTCGTGACGCTGCCGAAACTGCTGCCCTCGCGTCTGACGACGCTGCAGAAAGCATGCCTGGCCAAGACGTTCGAAGAAAACCCGCTCAGCTGCGCGAAAGTGTCGCCCGGATCTGAAGTGGGAACAGCGACGGCGATCACGCCGGTGCTGCCGGTCGCGATGAAAGGCCCGGCGTTCCTGGTCTCGCACGCAGGGGAAGAATTCCCAAGCCTCGAGCTCGTGCTCGAAGGCGACGGCGTGCGCACGATCGTCGAAGGCAAGACCCACATCAAGAACGAAATCACGACGACCAACTTCGAGGCCACGCCAGATGTGCCGGTCTCGAGCGTCACCGTCAACCTGCCCACGGGTCCGCACTCGGCCCTGACGACCGAAAGGCTGACGACCAACCTGTGCACGGCGAAGCTCGTGATGCCGACGATCATCACGGGCCAGAACGGCAAGGTCAACAAGTACAACACCGTGATCAACCCGACCGGCTGCGGCGTGCAGATAGTCGGGCACAAGGTGGTCGGAAACACGCTCTACCTGACGATCAGGACCTACGCCGCCGGTCGCATCAGCGGCAGCGGCAAGGGGCTGTCGAGCAAGTACCGCACCCTCGGCGCCGCGAGCAAAGCCACGACGCTGAAGATCCCGCTGTCGAGCGGCGGGCGCAGCAAACGGCGTCCGTTCAAGGTGAAGGTCCGGGTCGGGTTCGTGCCCAAGAAGGGCGCGCACTCCTCCGCGACGCTGACGGTGACGTTCCGCCGCTAACGGCCGCGAGAGCCACGCTGTGACACGGGGCGGCCATCTGGCCGCCCCGTGTGCTTTGCCGACAGCGTCTCCGTCGCCGGCGCCGGGCCTGCATGCCGTACATTGTCGGAATGGATGTCGTTACGGGTACGGATACCTCGACTGCGTCTGCGGGCCTGGAGGGCCTGCTGACCGGCATTCGCCACCTGACCGCGCTCGCCGACGAGGCCGGCAGTGCGGATGCGATCTTTCGTGTGCTGGCACGCGAGCTGCTGTCGGTGCCGGGCGCCGACGAGGTGCACGTCCATCACCTTGCCGTCGCCGACGGCGACGAGGAGCTCGTGGCGGTGTACCTGCATGGCGGCATCGGTCGGCTCAGCTATCTGTCGCCGCGCGCGCAGCGCCCGCCGGGGGTGAGCTGGGTCGCGAACACGCGCAACACCTTCCTGGCCGCCGACCCGGACGGGCTCAGCGCCGCGATCCCGCGGCTGGCAGAGACCGGTGCTGTCAGCTGTGCGCTGATGCTGCCACTCGCGGAGCGCGGTGAGGTCGAGGCGGTGGTGGTGCTCGTGCGCCGCGCCTCAGAGGCCTTCAGGCCGGCGGAGATCGAGCTTGCCGCAGCGCTCGTCGAGCAGGGCGCGACCGCGCTTGCGCTCGCGCGTGCACGCGCCGAGGCGGGCACGGACGCCGTCACCGGCTGCATGAACCACCGTGCGATGCGCCGGCGCCTGGACGAGGAGATCGGACGCGCGACGCGCACCGCTGGACCGCTGTCATGCCTGCTGATCGACCTCGACGACTTCAAGCTCGTCAACGACCGCTACGGCCACCAGGCCGGCGACTCGATGCTGCGCGCGGTCGTGCACGCGCTCGTGGGCGAGTTCCGTGCGTTCGACCGTGTCGCGCGCTACGGCGGCGATGAGTTCGTGGTGATCCTGCCGAACGCCGAGCTCGACAGCGCGGCGGCCGCGGCCAGCCGCGCGCTCGAGCGCCTGCGCGCGATCCCCGCGCACGACGGAATCGGCACCGGCGGCGTGTCCGCCTCGATCGGGGCGGCCCAGTGGCGTGCGCCGATGAGCACCGACGATCTGCTCGAAGCCTGCGACGCGGCGCTGCTGCGCTCCAAGCGCCAGGGCAAGGGGCGCGTCACGCGCGCCTCCGCATCGGCCTCATAGACTGCGGGGTATGACAGAGAACAGCTTTGACGCGCGGGGCGTCCTCGAGGTCGGTGGGCGCGAGTACGAGATATTCCGTCTGCAGGCGCTGCAGCAGCGCTTCGATGTGATGCGACTGCCGTTCTCGCTGAAGGTGCTGCTCGAGAACCTGCTGCGCACCGAGGGCAGCGGCTCGGTCACCGCCGCCGACATCGAGGCCCTGGCAAGCTGGGACGCCAAGGCGCAGCCGAGCAAGGAGATCGCCTTCACGCCCGCGCGCGTGCTCATGCAGGACCTCACCGGCGTGCCCGCGGTCGTCGATCTCGCGGCGATGCGCGACGCGATGGCCGACATGGGCGGCGAGCCCGCGAAGATCAACCCGCTTGCGCCCGCTGAGCTCGTGATCGACCACTCGGTGCAGGTCGATGCCTTCGGTACGCACGACTCCTTCCGCTTCAACGCCGAGCGCGAGTTCGAGCGCAATCAAGAGCGCTACATGTTCCTGCGCTGGGGCCAGGGAGCGTTCGACGACTTCGCCGTCGTGCCGCCTGACACCGGGATCGTGCACCAGGTAAACCTCGAGTACCTCGCGCGCGTGATCTTTCCCAACGCGAAGACCGGTCAGGCCTACCCCGACACGCTCGTCGGCACCGACTCGCACACGACGATGGTCAACGGGCTCGGCGTGCTCGGCTGGGGCGTGGGCGGCATCGAGGCCGAGGCCGCGATGCTCGGCCAGCCGATGTCGATGCTGATCCCGCAGGTGCTCGGCTTCCGCTTGCACGGCCAACTGCCCGAGGGCACGACCGCGACCGACCTGGTGCTGACGGTCACCGAGATGCTGCGCGAGCGCGGCGTCGTGGGCATGTTCGTCGAGTTCTACGGCGCCGGCCTGGTGGGGCTGCCGATCGCCGACCGCGCCACAATCGGCAACATGTCGCCCGAGTTCGGCTCGACCTGCGCGATCTTCCCGATCGACGCCGAGACGATCAAGTACCTCGAGCTCTCCGGCCGCGCCCCCGAGCAGATCGCGCTGGTTGAGGCATACGCCAAGGAGCAGGGCCTGTGGCACGACGAGCACTCCGAAGAACCGACGTTCTCGGACACGATCGAGCTCGACCTGAGCACGGTCGAGCCGAGCCTCGCCGGCCCCAAACGCCCGCAGGACCGGGTCTCGCTGAGCGACGCCAGGGACTCGTTCCGGAGGGCGCTCGTGGACTACGTGCCAAGCGACGGGGAGCAGGCCGATGCGCAGGACGAGGCGATCGCGGAGAGCTACCCGGCCTCCGATCCGCCCGCCAACGGCGAGCCGGGTCATCCTCAGCCGCATCTCGCCGGGGCGCAGGCCTCGGGGGCGCACGCCGCGACGACGCTCGAGCGCTGCCACGCGGCCACGCCCGTCACGCTGGGCGGCGAGAGCTTCGAGCTCGACCACGGCCACGTCGTGATCGCCGCGATCACCAGCTGCACCAACACGTCCAACCCGTCGGTGATGGTCGGCGCCGGCATCCTCGCGCGTAACGCGCTCGCGCGCGGCCTGCGCTCCAAGCCGTGGGTCAAGACGTCGCTGGCGCCCGGCTCGAAGGTCGTCACCGAGTATCTCGACCGCGCGGGGCTGACCGATCCACTCGAGCAGCTCGGCTTCAACCTCGTCGGCTATGGCTGCACGACCTGCATCGGCAACTCCGGTCCGCTGCCGGACGAGATCTCCGCGGCGGTGGCAGACGCGAACCTCGCGGTCGTCTCGGTGCTGTCCGGCAATCGCAACTTCGAGGGGCGTATCCACTCCGACGTGAAGATGAACTACCTAGCCTCGCCGCCGCTGTGCGTTGCCTACGCGCTGGCCGGCACGATGGACATTGACATCGTCGAGGATCCGCTCGGCCAGGACGAGCACGGCGAGGATGTCTACCTGCGGGACATCTGGCCCTCCGTGCAGGAGGTTGCCGAGACGGTCGGCGATGCGGTGCGGGCGGACATGTTCCGCAACAGCTACGGCGAGGTGTTCGCCGGCGACGAGCGCTGGAAAGGCCTGCCGGTGCCCGAGGGCGAGCGCTTCGCATGGGACGAGCAGTCGACCTACGTGCGCCTGCCGCCGTACTTCGACGGCATGCCCGCCGAGCCGCAGGCAGTGCGCGACATCGAGGACGCGCGCGTGCTCGCGCTGCTGGGCGACAGCGTCACCACCGATCACATCTCACCCGCCGGGGCGATCAAGCGCGACGGGCCCGCGGGCGCCTACCTCCAGGAGCAGGGCGTCGCGCCGCGCGACTTCAACACCTACGGTGCGCGCCGCGGCAATCACGAAGTGATGGTGCGTGGCACCTTCGCCAACATCCGCCTGCGCAACCTGCTCGGCGGCGAGGACGATGGGCGCCTGCCGGAAGGCGGCTTCACGCGCTACCTCGCCGACGGCTCCAAGGAGCAGATGTCGATCTACGACGCTGCCATGCGCTACATGCAGGAGGACATCGACCTGGTGGTGCTCGCCGGCAGGGAGTACGGCTCGGGCTCATCGCGCGACTGGGCCGCGAAGGGCACGAAGCTGCTCGGCGTGCGGGCGGTGATCGCCCAGAGCTTCGAGCGCATCCACCGCTCCAACCTGATCGGCATGGGCGTGCTGCCGCTGCAGTTCCCCGAGGGGCGGAGCGCGCAGTCGCTGGGGCTGAGCGGCGAGGAGACGTTCTCGATCACCGGCCTGGCGGCGGCGATGGCGGACGGTGGCGGACCGCCGCTAGAGGTGCGAGTGCGCGCCGCCCGAGACGGCGGCGCACCGATCGAGTTCGACGCGCGCGTGCGCATCGACACCCCGCGCGAGGCCGAGTACTTCCGCCACGGCGGCATCCTCCAGTACGTCCTGCGAACGCTGCTCGCCGCATGAGCCCGGCCGCGCGCAAAGCCCCCAAAGCCAGCGCCAAGCGCGCCCGTCCCGCCGGCGTGCCGCAGCTGCTGCGCGACCTGCTCGCTGCGCGCGGCCCCTCCGGCTACGAGCGCGCTCCGGCGGCGGTGTGGCGCGATGCGGCCAGCGAGTTCGCCGAGGTCAGCACCGACATCGTCGGCACGCCGCTCGCGCTTGTCGCGCCGGAGCACGGCTATGAGAGCTCGCCGCGGCGATTGCTGGTGATGGGCCACATCGACGAGATCGGGCTGATCGTCACGCACATCGACGACGACGGCTACCTGTGGTTCCGCGAGGTCGGCGGCTGGGACGCGCAGATCCTCGTCGGCCAGCGGGTCGTGCTCGACACCAACGCGGGCCCGGTCGCCGGCGTCGTCGGCAAGAAGCCGATCCACCTGTTGCGCGACGAGGAGCGCAAGAAGGTCGCAGACATCCGCGACATGCACATCGACATCGGTGCAAGCGACGGCAAGCAGGCGCGCGCGATGGTCCGGATCGGCGACGTGGCCGTGATCGACGCGGCGCCGGTGGAGCTGCCCAACGGCCGGCTGAGCTCGCGCGCGCTGGACAACCGCCTGGGCTCGTTCGTCGCGCTGGAGGCAGCGCGCCTGATCGCGAAGGACGGTGGCGCGCAATGGGAGATCGCAGCGGTCGCAGCCGCGCAGGAGGAGACCACCTTCGGCGGCTCGCGCACCAGCGCGTTCGCGCTGAAGCCCGACGCGGCGATCGTCGTGGACGTCACGCACGCGACCGACGCTCCCGGGATCGACATCAAGGAGGCCGGCAAGCACGAGCTTGGCTCAGGGCCCGTGATCACGCGCGGATCGACGCTCAACGACGCGGTCTTCGAGCTGCTCTACAAGGCCGGTGAGGCGGAGAAGATCCCCTTCACCGTCGAGGCCTCGGGGCGCGCCACCGGCACCGACGCCGACGCCGTGCACATCAGCCGCGGCGGCGTGCCGACCGGCCTCGTCTCGATCCCGATCCGCTACATGCACTCGCCCGTCGAGCTCGTCCAGCTCGACGACGTGCACGCAAGCGCACGTCTGATCGCCGCCGCCGCTCTGCGGCTGACACGCGAGACCTCGTTCGCGCGCTAGGCGCTGGCCAGCTCGGAGTTCGGCGCGATCTTGTACGGCTCGCCGGGGCAGCCGCCGATGACGAGCATGCGCAGGCCCTCGGGCCCCGCGTAGACCTTGCGCCTGGGCTCGGCTGCCACCCGCACGAACGTCTCGGGATCAAGCTCGACGCGCTCGCCTTCGATGTCCATCCAGCCTGAGCCGCCGATCGCCAGGTAGACCTCCTCCTGGCCGCTCTCGGCGTGATCGTGCTCGGGGTAGTCGCCGTAGTCAGGTGGAAGCTGGATCACCTGGAACCCGAACGCGGTGACGCCCAGCTCGGCTCGCGCCTTGACGAAGCCGCCACCGAAGCCGGCCTCCATCTCGCTGATCTTCTTGGCCGTGTAATCAGGCACGCGGGCAGCCTAACACTTGGAACACGTCAAGTGTTGCTAGCGCTCGCGAAACGGGATCACGATAGCCAGCTGGCGCGACTGCGCAAGCAGCGTGCCGTCGCTGGCCCAGATCGTGCCGTCCTCGACGAAGAAGCCTTCGTGGATCGACTCGGTCTGGACCCGCGCGAGGCACAGCTCGGCCGGGTCGGGCTCGGGTTCGCGGGGCATATGCGTGCGGAAATGGACGGTCAGGTCGATCGTCGGCACCGCCGCGGGCTCGCCAAGGCGCATGTACGGCGCCGGTATCAGCGCGTCGCTGAAGAACGCCAGCGACAGCGCATCGATCGGGCGGGGCTCGGCGAGCCCGAGCCAGCCGCGGATCTCCATCGGCTGCTCGGGGTCCGCGAACGGCCTGCCCTCCATGCGGGGCTGCAGCACCAGATGGCGCGCGAACTCCGGGCCGCCGCGCTCGATCAACCTGATGCCCTCGCGCGAGGGGTCTGCCGGCTCCACGTCGGGCATCCGCACGTCGGAGATCTCAGGACCGCCCCACGGCAGCGAGAACGCGGCCAGCACGAGCGCGATCGTCTCTCCGCGCTGGTGCATTCGCGCCGAGAGCGTGCTCAGCGAGCGCCCTTGGCGCTCGATCACGGTGCTGACCTGCACCGGCCCGGCCTCGGGAGCGCGCGCGTAGTGGATCGTCAGCGAGCGCGGCGCACGGGCCTCGTCGGCGACGGACTCGCTCAGCGCACGCAGCAGCATCGCGGCGAGGTAGCCGCCGTGCGGCCCGCGTCCGGCGCGCCAGTCGGGCGCGATCTCGGCGCCGAAGAGCGCCTGCCCGTCGGTGCGGGCTGCGTCCTCGGCGTCTTCGCGCCAGACGGCCGTGTCACGGTCGAACTTGGTGTGCGCTCCGACCGGCTTCTCTGCGAGCGACGCGCCGCCCGCGTCCAGCGGAGCGCTGCCGGCAGGCGGCTCAGCCACGTACGAGCCGCTTGTAGGTGATCCGGTGCGGGCGGTCGGCGGCGGCGCCCAGCAGCGTGTGGCGGTGCTCCTCGTAGGCCTCGAAGTTGCCCTCGAACCAGGTGACCTGCGAGTCGCCCTCGAACGCCAGCACGTGCGTGGCCACGCGATCCAGGAACCAGCGGTCGTGGGAGATCACGATCGCGCAGCCGGGGAACGCCAACAGGGCGTTCTCGAGCGCGCGCAGCGTATCCACGTCGAGGTCGTTGGTGGGCTCGTCCAGCAGCAGCAGGTTGCCGCCGCTGCGCAGCAGCTTGGCGAGGTGCACGCGGTTGCGCTCGCCGCCCGAGAGCTTGCCGATGCGCGCCTGCTGGGCGCTGCCCTTGAAGTTGAAGCCGGCGGTGTACTGGCGCGAGTTGACCTCGCGCTCGCCGACTTTGATGTGCTCGTAGCCTTCTGAGATCTCCTCCCACACGGTCTTCTCGGGATTCAGCGAGTCGCGCGACTGATCGACGTATGCGAGCTGCACGGTGTCGCCGAGCTCGAGCTTGCCGCTGTCGGGCGTCTCGGAGCCGGTGATCATCCGGAACAGAGTCGTCTTGCCGGCGCCGTTGGCGCCGATCACGCCGACGATCCCAGCGCGGGGCAGGTCGAACGACAGCGACTCGATCAGCAGACGGTCGCCGAAGCCCTTCGAGACGTCGGTCGCGGTCAGCACCTTGTCGCCCAGGCGCGGCCCCGGCGGGATGTGGATCTGGACCTCGTCGAGCTTGATGTTGCGGTCCTCGGCGATCAGCTCCTCGTAGCGGGCCAGGCGCGCCTTGGACTTCGTGCGTTTGCCCTTGGGGTTGGTCCGCACCCATTCGAGCTCCGCCGCGATCGTGCGCTCACGGCCCTTTTCCGAGCGCTCTTCCTGGGCCATACGCGTCTGCTTCTGCTCCAGCCAGCTCGAGTAGTTGCCCTGGTAGGGGATGCCCTTGCCGCGGTCGAGCTCGAGGATCCAGCCGGCGACGTTGTCGAGGAAGTAACGATCGTGGGTGACCGCCACGATCGCGCCCTTGTACTCGGACAGATGCTGCTCGAGCCATGCGACCGACTCGGCGTCGAGGTGGTTGGTGGGCTCGTCCAGCAGCAGCAGATCCGGCGCGCGCAGCAGCAGCCGGCACAGCGCCACGCGGCGGCGCTCGCCGCCTGAGAGCGTGCTGACGTCTGCATCCGGCGGTGGCAGCCGCAGCGCGTCCATCGCATATTCGAGCTGCGTGTCGAGGTTCCAGGCGTCGGCCGCTTCGATCTTGGCCTGGATCTTGCCGAACTCATCGGCGGTCTCATCGGAGTAGTTGGCGGCCAGCTCGTTGAAACGGTCCAGCAGCGCCTTGGTCTCGGCGACGCCGTCCTCGACGTTGCCTTTGACGTCCTTGGACTCGTCCAGATGCGGCTCCTGCTCGAGCATCCCCACGGTCGCGCCCGGCGCGAGCGCCGCCTCGCCGCGGTACTCCTGATCGACCCCCGCCATGATCCGCAGCAGCGAGGACTTGCCCGCGCCGTTGTAGCCGAGCACGCCGATCTTCGCGCCGGGGTAGAACGCGAGCGTGACGTTGTCCAGCACCGTTTTGTCCGGAGGATGGATCTTGGACAGGCGGTGCATCGTGAAGATGTACTGGGAGGACATTCGCACGCAGGATAGAGGGAAGAGAAACCGCTCCGCCCTCGCTAACGTTGTCGGGTCATGCCCACCACCGTTCTCGATGTCGAGCAGCACCTGCTCCTGCTGGAGCTCGAGGCGCCGTTCACCAAGCGCGACGTACAGCTCGCGCGCCGGCGCATGGCCAAGCGCTGGCACCCGGACGTGGCTCCGCAGGGACGCCAGTTCGAGCACGAGCGCCACCTGAAGGCGATCAACGAGGCCGCCGACCAGCTGGAGCGACTGGCGGAGGGCTCGCGCGGCGGCAAAGTCACGGCGAACGCCGTCAAGGTCAGCGCCGCCGCGGCGCGGCGCGAGCGCGAGGAGGCGGGCCGGCGCGCCTACGAGGCCGAACAGCGCGCGCGGGCGATGGCCAAAGATCGCGCCGAAAACGACCCGTTCGGCAGCAGGGTGCCCGACCACTCGGTCGTGCACCGCTACGCCCGCTGCCTGTCCTATCCCGAGTGGGGCGTCGGCACCGTCGCCGGCATCTACTTCTCCTCCGATCCGGTTGGAGCCGGCGAGGAGGTCCAGCAGTGGGCGCGCGTGAAGTTCAGCCACGGCATCCGCACGGTGCCTGCCGGCAGCATGAAATTCGTCGACTTCTCCAAGCCGGACCCCGCGGAGGAGCGCGTCGAGCGCTTCCTGATCGCGGCGCAGCGGGCGATGGCCGAAGGCGAGTACCTGCTGGCGGCGCAACGTCTGATCTACGCGCGCGACGCCGAGCCGCGCAACGTGGCTGTGCTGAGGCTGATGACGCTCGCGTTCTGGAACGCCGGCAAGCTCGACGAGGCCGCCCGCGCGGTCCGCGACTGGGCGCGCGTGGACGGCGGACGCCCGGCAGCACATCGCTTCGCCGCGCGGATCTACGAAGACATGGGCGCGATCGATCTCGCCGAGGAGGCCGCCGAGCGAGCAGCGCTGCGCGGCCCCTCCGATGCGAGCGCGTGGGAGCGCCTTGGGCGCCTGCGCCTGGCGCTCATGGATCGCGAGGGAGCGCTGGAGGCACTCAGGCGGGCGCTCGAGCTCGGCGCGGGCAAGGACGTGCACGACCTCGTCGCGCAGGCGCTCGCGATCGAGCCGAGCCTGGCCGGCTGAGACCAAAACCAGCAATTTGCAGGCGGATTTAGCCTCATCCAAGTTATTCCAAATTACTCCAAATGCTTGGAGTTCTGCTAAGCTCCAAATCCTTGGGCTAGTTTGGAGTAATTTGGATGACCGTATACGTAGCTCCACCACCCGACTTCCGCGAGCTGGCGACGCGGCTTGGCTATGACCGCGTCGTGGAGCTAATGCAGTTGGGAATCTCCGAGAATGGCCGTGAGTACGTCCATTGGGACAAGCTACGCCAGCTCGACCCCCCGGCGAACCTCAGTCACGAGGAATGGTGGCTCCTCGTCAAGTGGCGCCGCCAGTCGGTCCAGCGAGCGATTCCGCTGGCGGATCCGTCTGGCGCTCATTTTGTCTACGGCGTCCCCGATCTCGTTGCTCGTCGACTCCACTACGTGGATCAGCACTGCAGCGGGGAGGTCGCGATGTCGGAGGTCGTGACGGCCGACGAGCACGCGCGGCATCACTATCTCGTCAACTCCTTGATGGAGGAGGCGATTCGCTCGAGCCAGTTGGAGGGCGCAACCACTACGCGCACGGTCGCAAAGGAACTGCTTCGCTCCGGTCGGGAGCCGAAGGACCGGAGCGAGCGCATGATCTTCAACAACTATCGCGCGCTGCAGTACATGCGCGATGGCATGCCTGACGAGTTGACACCAGGCGCGGTCCTCGAGTTGCAGCGCATCCTTACGGATGGAACGTTGGATCACCCTGATGCCGCGGGTCGACTCCAGCGCCCCGATGAGGAGCGGATCGCTGTCGTGGACAGTGTTGACGGAACTGTGATCCACAGCCCTCCTCCAGCTGATCAGCTGCCGAAGCGGCTGGAGGCGATGTGCGACTTCGCGAATGAAGGGGAGAACCCCGATCGATTCATCCACCCCGTCGTGCGAGCGATATTGCTCCACTTTTGGCTTGCCTACGACCATCCGTTCGAGGACGGCAACGGTAGGACGGCGCGCGCGCTGTTCTACTGGTACATGAAGTCGCGCAGATACTGGCTCGTCGAGTACCTATCCATCTCGAAGATCCTTCGCGATGCCCCCGCAAGATACACGCGCTCGTTCGTCTTGACCGAGACCGATGAACGAGACGTGACCTACTTCATTGTCTACCAACTGGATGTCATTCAACGGGCTGTCGAACAGCTACACCAATATCTTCGGCAGAAGATCCGGGATGTGCGCGACGTCGAAAAGCTTCTCAAGGGATCGAGCCAGTTCAATCACCGGCAGCTCGCCCTGCTCGGCAACGCACTCAGGTCACCTGATGCTGTGTACACCTTCCAAACGCATGCTGCTAGTCACGGCGTCACTCACGAGACGGCTAGGAACGATCTGCTTCCGCTCGCCAGCATGGGGCTCTTGGACCAGCGCCGCCGGGGCCGACAATACGCCTTCACGCCCCCGTTGAATCTGCCGGAGCTGCTCAAGGAATCGCAGTAGCCGCTATCAGCGGCGAGCCGATCTCTGAGTCGGCTGGCGGTTGGGGCTAGAGGATGTTCACGGCCCGCGAGATGACCAGCCCGAGCGTGACCAGCGAGACGATCGACTGAATGCCCATGATGCCCTTGGCCATCGGCGTCAGCGGCATCGTGTCCGTCGGCGAGAACGCCGTGGCGTTCGTCAGAGACACGTACAGGTAGTCGAAGAACTGCGGTCGCCAGAAGCGCGGCTCGATGCGGTCGTCGGACATCTGCGGGAACAGGAAGTCGGGCGGTCCGTCGTGCCCGGCGGCGCGACGCCCCGGGCCGCCGCGATCGAGCTCCCAGTACCACAGCGCGAAGATCAGGAAGTTCGTCAGCCAGATCAGCATGCCCGAGATGACCAGCTCACGGCCATTGGTGGGCGATTTGCTGTGCAGCAGGTAGTGCGTCAGCTCCACCAGCGAGAACACGTTGGCGGCGCTGACGAACGCGGTCAGCGCGATCGCGGTCAGCCGCCGCCGCCGATGCTCATGCTCGAGCTGGCGCGGCGTGGCCATCGACAGGCCGAGCAACAGCACGCCCTCGAGCGCCGGTAGCAGCCATGAGGGACCGACCGTGAGACGCTTCGAGAGTCCGATCTGCAGCGCGATCGCCGCCAGCACCGTCACCTGCACCGGCCAGAAGGCCTCAGCGCCGGGCGGCGGCGGATAGGGGCGCGCAGACTGGCTTGGAGGTTCCTCGGCCACGAACCGAGAGGGTATGGGGAGGCTCGGAGGTGATCGGCCGAGCGGCAGCGCTCTGCGCCCATCATCCTGACTGGCGCGAGTGCTAGCGTCACCGTCGATGAGCGTTGCTCGCAGGTATCTATACGTGCCGCTCGCGCTGCTCATCAGCATGGGCTCGCTCGCGCTAGCACCCGTTGCGCTGGCGAAGACGCCGAAATCAGCCGCCTCCTGCGAGCCTTCGGCCGGGTCGGTCAAATCGCTGCTCGAAGCGGGCGAAACGGTGCCTGTCGAACTGTCGAGCCCGCTCGAAGCGGGCGTGCTGTCGCGGTTTGCGGTGCTCCGCAGAGCGGCGCTTCCCAGCGACCAGATCCCGTCGCTGAGTCCGGTCGGCGGCGAGGTCGACGATCAGCTTCTCAGCTACTACCCCGCCGCCGTGCGCCAGCTGAAGTCTCTCCCCAACGGCAACCGCTACTTCTTGATCCCGGGGTTCGCCAAGCCGCAGAGCGTGCCGCCCGCTGGCTGCCTGCCGGCATCGCAGCGGCGCCAGCGCCCCGAGCTCGTCGAAAAGGAGCATAAGCTGGCGGCGGAGCCCGTCTACTGCATCGCGCAGATCGGCCGCGAAAGCGCAGGGGCAGGCTGTACGCCGTTCGCTGAGATCGAACAATCGCCGCGCGTGTTCGCGCCGAGCCTCTCAGAAGAACCAGTCGTCGAACTGGTGCCCGACGGTGTCTCGTCTGTACGGGTCACCTACATAGCCGGCCCCCCGGTCGTGGCCACGGTGGAAGAAAACGCCTACGTGCTCGTCGCGCCTGCGGCGGTGCAGGCCAGGTCAGAGCGCCGCCTGAAGAAGGTCTTCCACCGGTTGGAGCGCGCCAAGCACCACACCAAGGCCCAGCAGCGCCGCGTGCTTGCGAAGTTCCTCGCCGCGGTCGGGCAGACGCTTGTCGAAGCCGAGCCGCGGAAGGTCGAATGGCTCAACAGCAGCGGCGGCCTGATATTGAGCATCGCTCGTCCGAAGGCCGGCGCCGAGGAAGTCGACTCACTTACCAGCATCGTCGGTTGAGCGCGGGCGCGCCCGGCTCCGCTCGGCGTGGCCGCGCGAGGTCCGCCCGGCGCGATAGGTTCGCGCGATGCGCCTGATCGTCGCCCGCTGCGAGGTCTCCTACAGCGGCCGCCTGAGCACGATCCTGCCTGAGGCCGTGCGCCTGCTGATGGTCAAGGCCGACGGCACGTTCATGGTGTGGGCGGACGCGGGCGGCTCGAACGTCAAGCCACTGAACTGGATGGTCGCGCCGACGGTGATCGAGGAGCAGGTCGGCGAGGATGGCCAGCTGCAGCGGCTGCTCGTGCGCAAGCACAGCCAGGAGGACCTGCTCGACATCTCGGTGACCGAAGTGCTCTCCGACGTCGAGCACGAGCTCGACCTGCTCGCAACACTCGAGAAGGAGGGAGTCGAGCGTGAACTGCAGGAGCTGCTCGCAGCCGCCCCGCAGTGGTGCGGCGAGGGCCTGCGACTGGTCCGGCGCGAGTGGCCGACGGACATCGGGCCGGTCGACCTGATGTGCAGGGACGGCGAGGACGAGTGGATCGCCGTGGAGATCAAGCGCATCGCGACGATCGATGCCGTCGAGCAGCTCACTCGCTATCTCGAGCGTATCCGTCTCGATCCCGCGCTCGGCTCCTGCCGCGGCATCCTCGCGGCGCAGACGATCAAGCCGCAGGCGCGCGTGCTCGCCGAGTCGCGCGGGATCGACTGCGTAGAGGTGGACCCCGCGATCCTGCGCGGCGAGCGCGAGCCCGAGCTGAGGCTATTTGCGGCATAGTGCCGGTCATGAGCGATCAAGACACCAACGAGGTACTCACCGAGCGCCGCGGCAGCGTGCTGCTGATCACACTCAACCGGCCGCAGGTGCGAAACGCGGTCAACGCCGCGCTCGCCGCCGGCGTCGCCGGCGCGCTGGAGGAGCTCGATGCTGACGAGGGCCTGTCGGTGGGCGTTCTGACAGGCGCTGGGGGCTTCTTCTGTGCCGGCATGGACCTCGGCGCGTTCGTCAAGGGCGAGTCGCCATGGTTCGGCGACCGTGGCTTCGCCGGCATCGCCCAGCGCTCGGCGCGCAAGCCGCTGATCGCGGCGATCGAGGGCTTCGCCGTCGCGGGGGGCATGGAGATCGCGATCGCGTGCGATCTGATCGTCGCCGCCAAGGGCGCCAAAATCGGGATCCCCGAGGCCAAGCGCTCGCTCGTCGCTGCCGGCGGCGCGCTGCTGCGACTGCCGCGCAGGATGCCCTACCACGTCGTCATGGAGCTCGCGCTCACGGGCGACACGATGCCCGCTGAGCGCTTTCACGAGTTCGGCGTCGTCAACAGCCTCGCCGAGCCCGGCGCCGCGGTCGAGGTCGCACTCGAGCTCGCCGCACGGATTGCCAAGAACGGCCCACTCGCGCTGATCGCCTCCAAGCAGATCCTGCAGGAGCAGTTCGACTGGTCGAGCGCGGAGATGTGGGAGAAGCAGGGAGCCATCTCCGGGCCCGTGTTCGCCTCCGAGGACTCCAAGGAGGGCGCCAACGCCTTCAAGGAGAAGCGCGACCCCATCTGGAAGGGCCGCTAACCGTCTAGTACCCGCGGCGACGGCGTTTGCGCTGACGGCGAATCGCCAGGAAGCGCCGCCACAGGGCGAGCATCTCAGCGCTCTCCGGGCGTCTTGCGCGGGTACTGCGAGATCGGCTGACCGAGGTCGATCGCGGTCGTCACGATGCGGTTCTGTTCGTCGATGTGAGCGGCCGGATAGCCCTCGCCGGGGCTCGCGCGCTCAGGGCGCCCGACATAGCCGAAGTGCATCTCCTCGGGCATGATCTGCATCAGGCGCGGGAACATGTGGGCGCGCGCGCCCATGTTGCGCGGCTCCTCCTGCACCCACAGGATCTCGGTGAGATTGGGGTAGCTGCCCATCAGCTCGAGGATCTGACGTTCTGGGAACGGGTACAGCAGCTCGACGCGCGCCACCGCCAGCCCCGGGTGCTCCTTGCGGCTGGGATGGCCAACGAGGTCGTAGTAGATCTTGCCGGTGCACAGCACGAGTCGCGTGACCTGCTCGTCCTGCACGCCCGGCTCGGCCAGCACGGGGTGAAAGCGCGTGCCCTCGGCCATGTCGTCGATCGCGCTCGCCGCCTGCGGCAGACGCAGCAGCGACTTCGGCGTCATCACCACGAGCGGGCGCTGCTTGGCGATCCGCGCCTGGCGGCGCAGCAGGTGGAAGTACTGCGCGGGCGTCGTCGGGCTCGCAACGCGGATGTTGCCCTCCGCGGCGGAGCGCAGGAAGCGCTCGAGGCGCGCTGAGGAGTGCTCCGGGCCAGAGCCCTCGTAGCCGTGGGGCAGCAGCAGCGTCAGGCGCGAGGTCTGGCCCCACTTGGCCAGCCCCGAGACGATGAACTGGTCGATGATCACCTGCGCCGAGTTGACGAAGTCCCCGAACTGCGCCTCCCACAGCACAAGTGTCTCCGGCGCCTCTTGGCTGTAGCCGTACTCGAAGCCCATGCACGCGAGCTCCGAGAGCGGGCTGTTGTGCAGCTCCAGCGGCGCCAGCGCGTCCGGCAGGTTCTGGATCGGGCACACGGTCTGGCCGGTCTTGGCGTCGTGCAGCACCATGTGGCGCTGGCTGAACGTGCCACGCTCGGTGTCCTGTCCGGTCAGGCGCAGCGGCGTGCCCTCGGTCAGCAGCGACGCGAACGCGAGCGCCTCGGCGTGCGCCCAGTCGATCTTCGGCTCCGACGTGGCGCTCTCAGCGAGCGCCTCGTGGCGGCGCTCGAGCTGTTTGACCAGCTTTGGGTGGACGGTGAAGCCGTCGGGCACGCGCAGCAGCTGCTCGCCCAGCGCGCGCAGCTCGAACGCCGGCACCGCCGTGTCGACCTCGGGGCTTGGCGAGCGATCGAGCTGGTACTCGCCGGTGACGTGGTCGTCCTCGTGCTCGGCCGCTGCCGCGATCTTCGACTTCAGGCGCTGGTGCAGGAGCGTGAGGTTGTCCCACACCTCCTGGGCCTGGCGGTCGACCTCCTCCTTGGAGACGACGCCCTCGGCCACCAGACGGTCGGCCCACAGTTCATACACGCGCTTCTTGGTCTTGATCTTCGCGTACATCTCAGGCTGCGTGTAAGCGGGCTCGTCGGACTCGTTGTGCCCGAAGCGGCGGTAGCCGATCAGGTCGATCAGCACGTCGTGGCCGAACTCCTGGCGGAACGCGAACGCGAGGCGCACAGCGCTGATGCACGCCGCCACGTCATCGGCGTTGACGTGGATGATCGGAACGTCGAAGCCCTTCGCCAGATCCGAGGCCCAGCGCGTCGAGCGCGCATCGTCCGGGTCGGTCGTGAAGCCAACCTGGTTGTTGGTGATGATGTGGACCGTGCCGCCGACCTTGTAACCGTCGAGACCCTGCAGGTTGAACGTCTCGGAGACGACCCCCTGGGCGGGGAACGAGGCGTCACCGTGGATCACGATCGGTACCGCCGCGTTCGTGTCCTGGTGGGCGTGCGGGCCCTTGCGCGAGGTCTGCGCCGCGCGCGTCGCGCCCTCGACGACGGGTGAGACGTACTCGAGGTGGCTCGGGTTGGACTCCAGGTTGACGCGGATCGTGCCGCCGTCCGGCAGCTGGTAGGTGCCCTGCGTGCCGTGGTGGTACTTGACGTCGCCCGTGCCGCCCTGCGGGATCGTCGTCACGGCCTCGAGCGTCGAGGCGCCCTCGAACTCCGCGAAGATCGTGTCGTAGGAGCGCCCGAGGTTGTGCGCGAGCACGTTGAGTCGCCCGCGGTGGGCCATGCCGACGACGACCTCCTGGCCGCCATGCGCGGCCGACAGCTGAATCAGCTCATCGAGCATCGGCACCGTCATGTCCAGGCCCTCGATCGAGAACTGGTGCTGGCCGAGATAGGCCTTGTGCATGAAGCGCTCCAGCGCGTCGACCTCGACCAGGCGCTTGAGCAGCGTTCTGCGCTCGTCGTTGGTCAGCTCGTGCCGGAAGGCGCTCGACTCGATGTGCTCGCGCAGCCACACGCGCTGGCGGTGGGAGGCGATGTGCTCGATCTCATAGGCGATCGTGCCGCAGTAGGTCTCGAGCAGGTGTGGCAGCGCGTCGGCGAGCGTCGCCCCCGAGACGTACATCTGGAAGATCTTCGCCGGCAGCCGTGCCTGTATCTCGGGCGTCAGCCCCAGCGCCTCCGGGTCCAGGCCCGGGTCGCCCTCGGGCTCCGTGCCGAGCGGGTCCAGGCGCGCCGCGAGGTGCCCGTGGCTACGAACGCGGCTGACGAACGTGCTCGCAGCCTGCACCGCCTGCAGCAGCTCGTCGCCTCCCGTGTAGGGAGCCGCGGCGCTGGCGGTGCTCGTCGAGGCGGCGGGTGCGGTAGGCGCCACGTGAATCGTGAGCGGCGCCGCCTTCAGGCCCAAGGCGTTGAACAGCTCCTCGTAGAAGCTGCTGGCGCCCTGCAGGTAGCCCTCGACCGCTGCCAGGAAGCGCCCGGACTCGGCGCCCTGGATCACGCGGTGGTCATACGTGGAGGTCATCGTCATGACCTTCTCCGCGCCGATGCTCGCGCCCACTTCACCGAGGCCGACCGGGTAGGCGATCGAGCCCGTCGCGACGATCGTCCCCTGGCCGCTCATCAGCCGTGGGACCGACGCCACCGTGCCGATGCCGCCTGGGTTCGTCAGCGTGATGTTCGCGCCGACCAGATCGTCCGCGGTCAGCGTGTTCGTGCGCGCCTTCTCAACCAGCGCGTCGTATGCGGCCAGGAAGCGGTCGAACGGCAAGCGCCCGGCGTCTGAGATGACGGGCACCATCAGCGTGCGCGAGCCATCCTTCTTCTCCACGTCCACCGCCAGGCCGAGGTTCACCTGGCCGTCCACGATCCGGTGGGGCTTGCCGTCGATCTCCGCGAAGTGGTTGGCCATCACCGGCATGTCTTCGCCCGCGCGGGCGATCGCGTATGCGATCAGGTGCGTGAACGACACCTTCTTGCCGGCCGCCTTCAGCTCGCGCCGGCGCGCGTCGAGCACGCTCACCGTGAATGTGCGAAAGCTCGTCGCTGTGGGAATTGAGCGCGACTCCTCCATGTAGCGCACGAGCGCCGCGGCGCCGCCTCGAAGCGGCAGCGCGCCCGCCTCGGGGGCGCTCGCGCCGGCTCCGTTGGTCTCGTGCCCATCTGCAACGGCCGCGCCATTGGCCGCGGTTGCGCCGCGGGAGGCCGCGCTCAGGACGTCGGACTTCGTTATCCGTCCTGCCGGTCCGCTGCCCGAGACGGCCGCGAGGTCCACGCCCTCGACCGCCGCCGCGCGCGCGGCCACGGGGGAGACCCGCGTGCCCTCGGGGATCGTCGACGGTTCGCCATCCGCGTCGCTGGTCTGCTCGGACGGCTGCGGCTGCGCGGGCTCGGAGGCGGCGGGCGCCGGGGCGCTCGCGCCGACGGAGATGCGTGCGATCAGCTGGCCGACGGTGACCGTGTCTCCCTCCTGCACGAGGATCTCGCTGACGATGCCGCTTGCGGGCGCGGGCAGCTCGAGGTCGACCTTGTCGGTTGAGATCTCGACGATCGTGTCGTCGACCTTGATGAAGTCGCCGAGCTTGACGCGCCATTCGAGGATCGTTCCCTCGGTGACCGACTCGCCCGCCGCGGGGGTCAAGACGTCGACCGTCTGCGCCGTCGCACTGTCGGTGGCGGCGGCCTCAGGCGCGGGCTCCGATGCCGCCGGCGCGGCCGGTGCGCCGCCGTTCAGGGAGATGCGCGCGATCACCTGTCCGACGGTGACAGTGTCTCCCTCTTCGACCAGGATCTCGCTGACAGTTCCGCTCGCCGGCGCCGGCAGCTCTACGTCGACCTTGTCGGTTGAGATCTCGACGATCGTGTCGTCGACCTTGATGAAGTCGCCGAGCTTGACACGCCATTCGAGGATCGTTCCCTCGGTGACCGACTCTCCCGCAGCTGGGGTTACGACGTCTATCGTCTGCACTGCGGTGGTGCTGGTCGCCATCGATGTCTCACTTTAGCGCGGGCTGTACCGGCGCACGCTGACGCTGCTCGCGGATGAACTCATAGCTGCCGAAGAACGGCCCGATCCCTCCGAGCACCGCCACCGCGACGGCGAGTCGCAGCGACACGACGCGCAGACGCGCCGCGGTGATGCACGCCAGTGACATGAAGATCCACAGCAGCCCGTGGGTCAAACCGAGCACGAACGTCAGCGGTTCCGGCTTGCCTGCCGCAAACGCACTGACGAGCAGCGCGGTGTACACGCACGAATGCGTGAACGAGGTCCACTTCAAGCGGGTGAACGTCAGCGGGCCGGCTGCGGGGCGCAGGCGGCCCCGGTTCACTCCGACAGCCATTGGGCCATCCGCGGCAGCACGTCTCCGGCCTCCGGCGGCCAATCGGCGATCTCCCGCGGCCACCATGCGAACTCGTCGTGCTCGTGATCGGGCGTGACGGTCTGATCGACGCCCTCCGCGAGCCAGGCCTGTCCGACGAACATGACCATCCGGTGGGGTAGACGCAGCAGCGCCTCGCCGCGAACCCGCTCGGGTGTGACCGCCCACTCCTCGTGCAGCTCGCGCACGAGCGTCTCCGCCGGGCTCTCACCGAGATCGACGGCGCCGCCGGCGCCGAGCGCCCAGCGCCCGGCCCACGAGGACACCCATGAGGCGCGCCGTCCGGCCAGCCAGCGCCCGTCGGCCGAGCGGGTCACGCACAGCGCGGCGATGCTCTGGGAGGCGTCGCCCTCGACCAGCCGCAGCGCCCAGCGCAGTGGCTGCAGCTCGATCTCGATGCCGCGATCGTCCAGGCGGTAGTCCACGAGGCGCGCGGCCACGCCGTCGTGGCTCGGCGAGCCACGTTCCTGCAACTCCCTGATCGCAGCGTCTGCGGCCTGTGCGTGCTCCGGCGAGGGTTCGAACTGCTGCTCCTGCCAGCGCGCTGTGATCTGCTCCAGCGGCCATGGCCCGCGGGCAAGGATCTCCGGTGCTTGGGTGACGGGCTGCGATCGATCGGGCACTCAGTCCAAGGCTATTGAATCTCCCGAAAGTACGGTGAGGCTGTGGACGCCGAGCAGCTCCGCATACACTCGCCGACGGTGAGTTCGCGGCGGCGCAAGCACTGGGGATGGGGCTTCGAGGATCAACAGCTCACGCCCGAGCAGCTGCGCTCCTCGGCGGCCACACTGGCAGCTCATCTCGGTATCGCGCTGGGGGAGGTCGAGCAGCCGCTCGCGCTCGAGTCGGTCAAGCTCAAGGAGCCACGGATCCAGGCGCCGCCGTCGCTCGCGCAGATCTGCGCCGAGGACGTGCACGCACGCGCCAGTCACGCGCTTGGCAAGTCCTACTCGGATGTCGTCCGCGGCTTTCGTGGCCAATTCGAGCATCCTCCCGATCTCGTCGCCTACCCGCGCGACGAGGCCGACGTCGAGCGACTGCTCGAGTGGTGCTCGAGTGAGCGGATCGCCGCGATCCCGTTCGGTGGCGGCAGCTCGGTCGTGGGCGGTGTGACCCCGAGCGTCTCCGGCGCTTACAACGGCGCCGTCTCGGTCGATCTCGGTGCGCTCGACCGCGTGCTCGAGGTCGATGAGGTCTCGCGTGCCGCGTGCATCCAGGCCGGCGTCTTCGGCCCCCAGCTCGAGGCTCAACTCGGCGAGCATGGCTTCACGCTGCGCCACTTCCCCCAGTCGTTCGAGCTCTCGACGCTCGGTGGCTGGATCGCGACGCGCGCGGCCGGGCACTTCGCGACGCTGTGGACCCATATCGAGGACTTCGTCGAGTCGGTGCGCGCGATCACTCCCGCAGGCGAGTGGGAGTCGCGGCGTCTGCCGGGCTCAGGCGCGGGCATCAGCCCCGACCGCATGCTCGCCGGCTCGGAGGGAACGCTGGGGGTGATCACGCAGGCGTGGGTGCGCGTGCAGCCCCGCCCGACCCACCGTGCCTCAGCGGGCGTGCGCTTCGCCGGGTTCCTCGCCGGCGCCGAGTGTGTCCGGGCGATCTCCCAGGCAGGGCTGCACCCGTCCAACTGCCGTCTGCTCGATGCCGGCGAGGCAGCGCTGACGATGGCGGGCGACGGATCACACGCGCTGCTGGTGCTGGGCTTCGAGTCGGCCGACCACCCGGTGGAGGAGGCGATGGCGCGGGCGCTCGCGCTGTGCGCCGCGCATGGGGGCGTGCTCCCAGAGCGTCGCGATCGCAGCGCGGATGCGCCCGGAGCGGATGCGGTCAGCTCCTGGCGCGATGCGTTCCTCGGTGCTCCCTACGCACGCGATGCGCTCGTGGCGATGGGCGTGCTCGCGGAGACGTTCGAGACGGCGATCACATGGGATCGCTTCCCAGCCTTCCACGAGCGCGTGATCGGCGCGACCGAGCAGGCCGTGCGCGAGGTCTGCGGCGACGGCGGCAGGGTCTTCTGCCGCTTCACGCATGTCTACCCCGACGGTCCAGCGCCGTACTTCACCGTCCTTGCTCGCGCGCGTCGCGGCGAGGAGCTCGAGCAGTGGGCGGCGATCAAGCAGGCCGCCTCGGACGCGATCCTCGCGGGCGGTGGCACGATCACGCACCATCACGCCGTCGGGCGCGATCACCGCCCGTGGTATGACCGCCAGCGCCCCGAGCCGTTCGCCGCGGCGCTGCGCGCCGCCAAACTGGCGCTCGACCCCGCCGGCATAATGAACCCTGGCGTGTTGATCGATCCATGAGAGTCGCTGTCCTCGGCCCCGGAGGAGTGGGCGGACTGATCACAGGCGTGCTCGAGCGTGACGGTACCGACGTGGTCGTCGTCGCGCGCGAGAGCACCGCGGAGGTGATCGAGCGCGACGGCGTGCGCGTGCAGAGCGTCACGTTCGGCGACTTCGCCGCGCACCCGCGCGCCGTTGTGCGTCTGGAAGAGCCAGTGGACGCGCTGATCGTGGCCACCAAGGCTGCAGGTCTCGCGCCGGCGCTCGAGCGCGTCGCGGTCGCATCGTCCCCGGAGGGGGAGCCGAGCGTCGTGCTGCCGCTGCTCAACGGGCTCGACCACCTCGCGCTGCTGCGCGAGCGCTTCACCCCTGCAACGGTGCTCGCCGGCTCGATTCGCGTCGAGGCCGACAGGCCCGCACCCGGCGTCGTCGTGCACACGAGCCCGTTCCTGCTCATCAGCATGGCCGGCGCCGAGCCGGCGGTGCACCCCGCGATGCAGGCGCTCGCGGACACCCTGTTGCACGCGGGCGTGCCGGTGAAGGTGCAGGACTCCGAAGCCGACGTGATGTGGTCGAAGCTCGTGCGTCTGAACGCGCTCGCATGCACCACCAGCGCCTACGACGTGCTGCTTGGGGAAATTCGCTCGACGCCGAAGCTGCGCGCCGACCTCGAGGGGGCGATCAGGGAGGCATGCGCGGTCGGGCAGGCAGAGGGCGCCAAGGACATCGACCCGGCGCGGGCGATCGCGGAGCTCGAGGCTGCGCACGCCACGCTCGGCAGCTCGATGCAGCGCGACATCGCCGCCGGGCGCGAACCCGAGCTCGACGCGATCCCCGGCTCGGTGCTGCGCGCCGGCGCGCGCCACGGCATTGCGTGCCCGACGATCGAACGGCTCGTCGCGATGATCACCGCGAGGCTCGGCTAGGTCGCATCCCCGCCTGTCTGGCGGTCGTGGCGCAGCACCTCCAGCAGCTCCGCGTAGGGCCCCGCGAGATAGGCATCGTCATCCGGGGCCAGGCGCGTGTCGCGCCGCGGCGGATGCTCGAGCGCGCCCGAGCTCGCCGCGCGGCGGATCGCGACGACGCGCACCGTCCCTGGCAGCTCGAGCATCGACAGGCCGTCGAGGCCGCCGCGGGCGCTCACGCGCAGCCGCGCCAGCAGGAACGGGTTGTTGCCGACGTAGAAGGTGAACAGCACCTCGAGTCCCAGCGCGGCGCCGACGAACCATGGGGCGGCGATCGCCGACGTCGACCACACGTGGCGAAAGCCGAAGCTCTGCTGCAGGCGATGACCGAGCTGGCGATCGAAGACCCTCAGCACCACCGGCACGTCGGTCCAGCGCTCACCGAGGTGGTCGCGCACGGCGAGCCCCGTCTCGATGTTCGTGAGATCGTCGGAGGTGAGAATCGCGACAGCGGCTGCGCTCGAGAGATTCACCGATTCAAGCGTGCGCGTCATCGTCGCGTCGCCGATCACGAGCGGCGCCTGCAGGGCGCGTGCCTCGCTCAGGTAACGGTTGTCGGCCATCCGCTCGATCACGACCACCTCCTGCCCCGCGGCGAGCAGGCCTTCGAGCACCTTCATACCGACCGCGCCGAGGCCCACGAGCACGACGTGCCCGCGCATGCCGGGGATACGCCCGCCGCCGAGCGACTGCGCGATCCGCCGGCTGACCAGCGCGTTCGTGAGCAATGCGAACAGGGTGCTGACGAGCGTGGTGCCGCCGAGGATCAGCAGGATCCCGAACACCTCCATCGCGCTTGACTGGTGCGAGAAGTTGAAGTCGCCGAAGCCGACGGTGGCGACCGTCTCGACGGTGAAGTAGATCGAGTCCAGAAGCGGCAGGTGCGAGTGCAGGCCGCCTTCGGACGCCCTGCTGTAGCCGAGATGCAGCACGACCGAGGAGACGATCGTCAGCAGTAGGCCGAGCACGAGCGCGATGCGCACGGGCCGGTCGATGACGCTGAGGATCGCCCCCGAGGTTCGCTTGGTGAACGCGCGCCCGCGCGCCAGCGCGTCGGAGAGCAGGCTGACGTCGGCCTGCGGCGGAGCGAGACCGGCCGCCTCGAGCTCGGCGGGGGTGCCCATCAGCGTCACGCGATCGCCGGTGGAGACGGCCTGATCGCGTCCCGGGCAGGCGATCAGCTCGTCGTCGGCCTCGGTCACCACTCCGATCGGCGCAAGCGCCCCGTAGAGCTCGCGCAGCGTTGCGTCTCGGGGCGCGAGCACCTCGGCGGCGACGAACTCCGTGTCGCCCAGCACGAGCTCGCGCGCGCGGCGTCCGCGGCAGGCTTCGATTACCGCCGGCGCGAACAGCGCCGCCACGTCGAGCACGCCGACCGAGCGCAGCACGCCCTCGAGCGCATGCGCCACCGACGGATTGTCGAGGTCGGCGACCACGCGCACGTCGGGGCGCAGGTCGCGAATCTGAAGCACCGTCTCGAGCGTGCGCAGGTCGGTGTGCTCGGCGCACACGACCGCGGAGGCGCCGAGGATGCCCGCATCGAACAGCGGGTCGCTCAGGTGACCGCCGCGCGGCAGATGCGGGATCCCCCAGCCGCGCACGATCCGCACCAGGCGCTCATCGGGCGCGTCGTCGAGCACGACCACGCGCGCGCCCGCGAGATGCAACTGCTCGACGGTCCGTAGGCCGACCGCATTCAGGCCGCACACGATCACATGGCCGACCCAATCGCGGCAGTGCTGAAAATCGGATGGCGAGATCCCCGCAACCGTGGCCACGCCTACAGAGTTTGGGCCGCGTGGCCCTTTCTGGCCTTGGCCGGGCGTCCAAGATGCGCGGCGCTACTGCTCTTCGAATGGCGAGCGGCCCGGACCCGGCGAGAACACCGGGATCGACTGCGTAGCGATCGCCTCGACGGCCTTCTCCTCGGCCTCCGTCAGCTCCTCCTCGTGCTCGCCGTCGCACAGCACGCGGAAGTTCCCGGTGACGCCGCTGTCGCCGTGGATCGTGATGCCCGGGAGGATCTCCTCGCCTTCGTCGAAGCCCAAGCGCTCCAGGTCGAAGTGCGCGAGCCCGATCCCGTAGGCGGTGTGCGTCGGGTTCTCGCGGTCGTGCGCGGCCACCGCCTGCGCGAAGCGCTCGAGGTTCTTGGCGATCTTGCCTGTGTCCGCCATGACTCGCGGTCAGAGTAGCGCGAGCAGGATAGATTGGCGTCTCGATGCCCGAAACCGAGATCATCCGCACCGTCGAGCTGACCAAGGTCTACGCGGGCACCGACTTCGCGGCGGTCGATCATCTCGATCTGAGTGTGCACGCGGGGGAGATATTCGGTCTGCTCGGCCCCAACGGCGCGGGCAAGACGACCACTGCGGGAATGCTGACGACGCGCGTGATCCCCACCTCGGGCAGCGCGCATGTCGGCGCGATCGACGTCGTCGCGCACCCGGCGCTGGCCAAGCAGTTGATCGGGATCGTCTCTCAGCAGAACACGCTCGACCGCCAGCTGACGGTGTGGGAGAACCTGTACTTCCACGGTCGGCTGTTCGGCATCTCCGCGGCGGAGTCGCGCAGCACCGCCGATCAACTGCTCGAGCAGTTCCAGCTGGCCAAGTGGGCGAAGGCGTCGGTGTTCGCGCTCTCCGGTGGCATGGCCCAGCGGCTGATGGTCGCGCGTGCGATCTTCCACCGCCCGGCCGTGCTGTTCCTCGACGAGCCGACCGCCGGCCTCGATCCGCAGGGGCGCCTGGCGCTGTGGGACATACTCGGCGAGCTCAATCGCGAGGGGCAGACGATCCTGCTGACCACGCACTACATGGAGGAGGCCGACGCGCTGTGCAACCGTGTGGCGATCATGGATCACGGCAAGATCCTCGCGCTCGACACGCCCGAGGAGCTGAAGCGCTCGGTGGGCGCTGACACGATCGTGACGGTCAAGGCAGGCGGTGACTCCGAGGCGCTGGCAGCGCTGCTGAGGAAGGAGATCGGCGGCGCGACGCGCGCGCGGGTGATCGACGGCGGCGTCGAGCTGCACGTCAAGGGGGTCGAACGACTGGTGCCGATGGTGGTCAACGCGGCCGAGGGCGCCGGCTTCGACGTGGTCGACCTGTCGGTCGCCGAGCCCAGCCTCGAGACCGTGTTCATCAACCTCACCGGCAAGGAGCTGCGCGACTGATGGCCGCCGCACCGTCCACCGCGACACGCCACGCCCAGATCGGCGTCGAGCCGACGCGCTCGACGCTGACCGCCAGCCGTGTCGCGCTGCGTGCGCTGGTGCTGCGCGATCTGGTGGTGCTGCGCAAGCACTTCGGCGAGTTCATCGTGCGCACGCTGATCCAGCCGTTCCTGCTGGTGTTCGTGTTCCTGTACGTTTTCCCCTCGATCGGCCAGGGCATCGGTGGCGGCGCCGGCAAGGCAGCCGAGTCGCACTTCGCCTCGGTGCTGATCCCCGGCGTGGTGGGGATCTCGATCATGTTCCAGGGCATCCAGGCCGTCGCCCTGCAGCTGTCGACCGAGTTCGGCTACACGCGCGAGATCGAGGACCGCGTGCAGGCGCCCTGCCCGATCTGGCTGGTGGCGCTCTCGAAGGTCTTCTCGGGCGCCGCGCAAGGCCTGCTCGCGGCGGTGATCGTGTTCCCGATCGCGGCTGTCGTGCACGCGCCCGGCGTGCACGCGCACCTGACCGTGCACTGGGGGGTGGTGCTGACGCTGATCCCGCTCGCGTGCGTGACCATGACCTCGCTCGGGCTGCTGCTCGGCACGGCCTTCGAGCCGCGCAACATCGGGCTGATGTTCGGGTTCGTGGTGCTGCCGCTGACGTTCCTCGGCGGCACCTACTACCAGTGGACGAAGCTCGCGCCGGTGAAGGTCGACGGCGTGCACTGGCTGCAGATCATCGTGCTCGTCAACCCGTTGATCTACGTCAACGAGGGCATGCGGGCGGGTTTGACCGAAGCCTCACACATGCATCTGTATGTTGTCTACCCAGTGTTGATCGGCTTCTGCGCATTGTTCCTCGGCCTCGGGCTCCGCAAGTTCCGAGGACGCGTGCTGTCGTGAGGCCGAAGCTGCTGGTCGTGATCGCGAGCACCCGCCCCGGCCGCGTGGGATTGCCGGTCGGGCGCTGGTTCGACGGGCAGGTGCGCGCGCACGGCGCCTTCGAGGTCGAGGTCGCGGATCTGCTGGAGATCAACCTGCCGTTCATGGACGAGCCCAACCACCCGCGCCTGGGTCAGTACACCCACCAGCACACCAAGGACTGGAGCGCCACCGTCAAGGCCGCCGACGCGTTCGCGTTCGTCACGCCGGAGTACAACTACAGCCTCACCGCGCCGCTGAAGAACGCGATCGACTTCCTGCACACCGAGTGGCAGTACAAGCCGGTGGGCTTCGTCTCCTACGGCGGCGTCTCCGGCGGCACGCGCGCCGTGCAGATGCTCAAGCAGGTTGTGACCACGCTGAAGATGACGCCGCTGCCTGAGGCCGTGTCGATTCCATTTGTCGCCAGGTTCATCGACGACGAAGGCGACTTCGTGCCTGATGAGATGATCGAGCAGTCCGCGCAGGCGATGCTCAGCGAGCTGCTGCGCGTGAGCGAGGCGCTGGCGGTGCTGCGGGGCGGGTAGGAGCTCAGCTGGGGGACAGGACCGTGAGGCCGTGCTCGCGGGCGCCGTCGGCCAAGCGCTTGTCGTAGGTCATCAGCGCGTCGAGCTCGCCCGCCTCGGCAACACGCACGGCGGTGGCAAGGTGAATCGCGTCGAGGCTGGCGACTGTGGCTGGTCGGATCGTCTCAGCGTCGACGAGGATCCCCTCGTCGAGCGGGATCAAGGAGATATCTGCCAGCAGCGGCTCTACGGCGTCGACCAGCGTCTCCCTGAGGGCGACACGGTGGATCTCGATACGCAGCAGACGGCTGGAGACTCGCTGATCGAAGCGGGCCAGATCGCGCCGGATAGCAGCAGATTCGGGAGCACCGAGCAAGATGCGCCCAAGTGCGCTTGTGTCGACGTAGACCGACGGCACCGTCAGAGGCGCCAGTCGCGACCCTCGGCGAGGATGGCGTCCACCGTGTCTGCGGGCGTGCGTGAGCCAAGGCGTCCTTCGGCTTCGAGGCGATCGATGGTCTCCACCAGATCTCCCTTGGGGATCGTCGCGCCGAACTTCTGCGCAAGTCTCGCGTAGCCCGGGAGGACGTCAGGGCTGGACGGCACCAGTCGCGCGACCTCATGGCCTCGCTCTGTAACCGTCAAGGTCTCGCCGGCCTTCACGCGCTCTAGGTAACGGCTCAGGTTCTGGCGCAGCTCACGGACCCCAACAGTCTTCGCAGCAGGTGTCGTGCGTGTCGCCGCCATTGTGCGTCACAAGGTAGCACATGGTCAGCCCTGCTCGATCAGCTCGATCCTGTACCCGTCGGGGTCCCTCACAAAGCAAAGCCGTGACCCGCCCTCGCGCACGGAGTACGGTGGCTTCTCGGGCTCGATGCCCTGCTCTGCCAGACGCGCGAGCGTGCCGTCGAGATCGGTCGCGGTGATTGCGATGTGGCCGTAGCCGGTACCGACCTCATAGGAGTCCACGCCGAAGTTGTAGGTCAGCTCCAAGCGCGGCATGTCACCGTCGCCGGGCTGGTTCATGAAGACGTTGACCGCCTCGTCTTTGATCGGCAGGCGGCCGACCTCCTGGAAGCCGAGCGCCTCGTAGAAGGCGACCGAGCGGTCGATGTCGGTGATGCGGTAGCAGGTGTGGATGAGGGCCATAGCGTCGGAGTCTAGACTTGCGCGCGTGCGGACCCTGATCGTTGGCCATGGCGGGCGTGAGAGCGCGCTTGCGCGCGCGATGGCTGAGCACAGCGAGCTGCACGCGTTCGTGGGGCACGAGAACCCGACGATCCTGCGCTATGCCGCAGACTCGGGCGGCAGCCACCGGCGCGGCGACGTCTGCGACCCGCAGGCGGTTGCAGCGTTCGCGCGCGAGCGCGAGATCGACATCGCGATGGTCAGCGCCGACGAACCGCTGCAGGCGGGCGTCGTCGATGCGCTGCTCGCGCAGGGCACGCGGGCTGTGGGCCCGACCGCGGCCGGCGCCGAGATCGAGTGGAACAAGACGTTCGCGCGCTCCGTGCTCGGCGAAGTCGCTCCCGATGCCTCGCCACTGCTGCGCGTCGTCCACGACCCCGGTGAGCTGGATGAGGCGCTCGCGTTCTTCGGCTCGACGCCGGTCGCGGTCAAGCCGCCGGGCTTGACCGGCGGCAAGGGCGTGAAGGTCATGGGTCCACACCTGGCAAGCCATCAAGAAGCCCGCAACTACGCGCTCGAACTGCTCCAGCGTGGCGGCGAGCGCAAGGGCGTGCACGTCGAGGAGAAGATCGTCGGCGCCGAGTTCACGATCCAGGCGATCAGCGACGGCAGCACGGTCCTCTTCCCGCCCTCGACCTACGACTACCCCTACCGCTACGACGGCGATCGGGGCCCCGGCACCGGTGGCATGGGCTCGCTCTCGATGGCGAGCCCGACGCTGCCGTTCATGAGCCACGCCCACTACCAGCAGGCCTGCTCGATCATCGAGCGCGTGATCGAGCGCCTGGCCCAGCAGGGACGCCGCTTCAACGGCATCATGAACAGCGGCTTCTTCGCCACCGCCGACGGCGTCAAGGCGATCGAGTTCAACGCACGCTTCGGCGACCCCGAGTGCATGAACATCATGAGCCTGTTCAACGGCAGCTGGCCGGAGGTGATGGAGCGCATCTGCGCCGAGAGCCTGCTTGCAGAGGACGTGCCACTGCGCAAAGAGGCCTCGGTCGTGCTCTATCTGGTCTCGCCCGACTACGCGCTGGGCACCCCCGGCCCCGCGTACGAGTTCGCGCTCGAGCGCGAGCGCATCGAAGCTGACGGCTGCAACGTGTTCTTCTCCTCGGCCGTCGAGATCGGCGAGAACGCATATCGGACCGTTGGCACCTCGCGTGCGGTGGCGCTCACCGCGACCGCGCCCACGCTCGAGCAGGCGCGCGCGCGCGTCGCCGCGAGCGCGCTCACGATCCCAGTCCTCGAGTGGCGCAAGGACGTCGGCGACGAGCGCTACCTCAACGACCTCACTCGGCTTGTGGATTCCGATGACGCGGGCGCCGACCCGGGTGGCCACACGGCCGCTGAGCCGACGGCGGACGCGGCGCTGCTCCCAAACGCCGGCTGACGGATTCATGCAAGGATGGCGCGATGCTCGTGGAGCGCGCCATGCACCCGCAGTTCCTGTCCAACACCTTCCTCGTGGCCGACGGCGAAGGCGGGCCCGCGTTCTTCGTCGATGCCGGCGGCCCGGTGGCGCCGTTGATCGAGGCGGCCGACCGTCTCGGCCTGGAGCCCACGCACGTGCTGTTGACACACCACCATTTCGATCACGTCAGCGACGTGGGCGAGCTGCAGGCTCGCTGGCCGAAGCTCGAGGTGCTGATCAGCGAGCGCGAGCGCGAGCTCCTGGCGGAGGCCGCCGTGGCCGGAGGGGGTGGCGGGGCGGGCGGGACACCCATATCGACGGCGATGGGTGCGATCGAGGCCGGCGAGACGCTGCGCTTCGGCGCACTCGAGGTGCGCCCGCTGCGCACGCCCGGGCATACAGCGGGGATGCTCTCGTTCGTCGTGGGTGAGCGCGCCGGTGAGCCGGCGCCCGCGCGCGGCGGCAGGAGCGGCGCGCCCGGGGGCCTTGCCGGCTCGGGGCTCGTGGTGTTCACGGGCGACACGCTCTTCAAAGACTCGGTCGGCGGCGTCAAAGCGCCAGGGCACACCACCTACACCGATCTGCGCGACTCGATCATGGGCACGCTGATGGAGCTGCCGGCGGACACCGTCATCTACCCGGGTCATTCCGAGCAGACGACGGTTGCGCGCGAGTGGGACGCAAATGCCTTCATCCGCGTCTGGCGGGGCCTCGACCCTGAGGGCTCACAGCGGTGCACGGCGCTTGGACAGCCCGCCACGCTGGTGCTGCTGGGAGCCGACTACGACGGCGGCACCAAGGCCTGGGTGCGCTGGCAGGACGGCTCAGACGACATCGTTCCGGGCTCGCGCGTGGAGCGCCGGGCCTAGCGGGCAGTGCCTCGGGAACACTCGTCGGTGCCGCTCAACTCCTAGCATGGGGAACATGGCACGCGAGAACGAGAAGATCCCGACCTCGCGCGCGCGGCGCACGGCAACCGTCGCCACGCTCGCCGCCAGCGAGGCCGTCAAGCAGTTCGGGACCCGCGCAGCCAACGTCACGCGCAGCGACGAGGCCTCCGAAGAGGCGATGGCACGCCGTCAGCTGGAGACCGCCAAGCAGATCGTGGCGGTGCTGGGGACGATGAAGGGCGCCGCCATGAAGCTGGGGCAGGTGATGTCGTTCCTGGACGTCGGGCTGGTGGCCGAGGAGCACCGCGAGGAGTTCCAGCGCGAGCTCGCCAAGCTACGCGACGCGGCGCCCACCGTGTCCTTCAAGCAGATGCGACGGGTGATCGAGGAGGACCTCGAAGAACCGATCTCCGAGGTGTTCGCGTCCTTCGAGGAGGAGCCGATCGCCGCAGCATCGATCGGCCAGGTCTATCGGGCGACGCTTCCCGACGGTCGCGCAGTCGCCGTCAAGGTCCAATACCCGGGCGTCGCCAGCGCCGTCAGGGCGGACATGCAGAACCTGGACATGATCCTGCGCCTGCTCAAGCGCATGACTCCCGCGCTCGACGTCAAGGCGATCGCCGGCGAGATCAAGGACCGCATCGTCGAGGAGCTCGACTACGAGCTCGAGGCGCAGAACCAGCGCTCGCTGGCGCGGATCTTCGCCGGGCACCCGTTCATCGTCGTACCCGACGTGATCACCTCGCTCTCGCGTGAGCGGGTGCTGGTGAGCGAGTTCGTCGAAGGCGTCGGCTTCGAGGAGCTCAAGGGCCGCTCCCAGGCCGAGCGCGACCGCATCGGCGAGATCATCTTCCGCTTCTTCCTCGGCTGCCTGTATCGCCACCGGCAGTTCTCCGGCGACCCGCATCCCGGCAACTTCCTGCTGCTGGGCGATGGGCGCGTCGCGTTCCTCGACTTCGGCCTGTTCAAGCGCCTGGACGCCGAGCCGGTGGAACTGGAGCTGGCCGCCCAGCGGGCGGTGACCGAGGGGGATGCGGCCAAGCTGCACGAGTTGCTGGCTTCCTCGGGCTTCCTGCCCGAACCCGAGCGTGTCGACCCCGACAGCCTGCTGGCCTTCATCAAGGATGCGATCTGGTGGTACACGACCGCCGACGAAGACGTACTGCTGAGCCCGGAGATCGCAACCCAGGTGATGATCGAGAGCTCCGATCCGCGCTCCAGCCACTTCCGCGAGATGCGTCATCAGACGATCCGCCCCGAGCACCTGTTCGGCAGGCGCATGGAGATGCTGACGCTCGCCGTGCTCTCGCAGCTGCGCGCGCGCGCCAACTGGCACAGGATCGCCCGCGAGTGGATGTACGGCGATGAGCCCGTCACCGAGCTCGGCCGCGAGGAGGCCGAGTTCTACGGGCGCAGCGGCGTCGGCGCCCGCGGCTGACTCGAGCTCGCGACGCTCGAGGGGGCAGCGCCGCGGCGAGCGGACGGCTGCGCTCGGGCGGGCCGGCCCCGGCAGGCTTCGGTCAGACGCCCTTCTCGGCGGTTATGCGACCGGAGGCCACCGCCGCCTCGAGTGTCCGGTAGTCGCGCTCGTTCTGCTCGGCGTAGTCGCGGGCGAAGCTGAGGAGCGCTCGATCGAAGTGCGTGCCTTTGCCGAGATATGCGGCGATCGCGATCCGATCGCCGCTACGGGCGTGCGCGCGCGCGAGCGTCCAAGCGCAGAGACGGCCGTAGCTGGCCATGCCCTTGGGGCTCATCTGTTCGATCTCCGCGGAGCCCTTCCAGTCGCGCAGCTGGCGCGCGTAGAAGTCGCGCGCCCGGTCTTGCGGGCCGGCCTCGACGTGCAGCCAGCCGAGGAAGATGTCGCTGCTGGCCTGCATCAGGCGCTGGCCCATGACGACGCGCTCGCCGTGGTTGTGGAACTCGCTTGCGCCGAGGAACCGCTCGAGCACCGATGCCTCAGCCTCCTTCAGCTGTAGGAACAGCGGATCACCGCCGTCGCGGCCGAGCAGCAGCGCGATCCAGGCGCTCGTGCCGACGCTGCCGACGCCGACGACCTTGCGCGCGAAGTCAACCACGCGGAAGCGATCGAGCAGCACGCGCCGGTCGCGCTCGAGGGTCTTTCGATAGGAGCGCAGCTGACCTTGCAGCGCATCGAACATCTCATCGCGTTCCTGGCCCTGCGCCAGGTCTTCGATCGGCACGATCAGCGGCGGCTGGGCAACGATGCGCGTCTCGCCGTCCACCACATACGTCAGCTTCGACAACGCCTGCAGGCTGTTGCGCGTGCGCGCCTTCGCGAGCGTCTGCTCGGTTTGCTTGGCCACCTTCGGCGTGAGCTGGGAGCCGAGCTGCTTGACCGTGTCCTCGATGTCCAGGTGCGCGTACCAGACGTCGAGGTCGCCGGTTCCGGCAAAGCGCGCCATCGCCGTGCGGTATTCCTCGACGCTCTCCAGCACGATCCGGTCCTGGTGCTTGGCGGAGAAGCCGTTGCCCTGGGCCGCGATCAGCAAGCTTGTCGACAGGCGCTTGACGTCCCACTCCCATGGACCCGGAAGCGTCTCGTCGAAGTCGTTGACGTCGAACACCAGCTGACGCTCGGGCGAGGCGAACACGCCGAAGTTCGACAGGTGCGCGTCGCCGCAGCACTGCACCGTCAGCCCCGAGCGCGGCGCCGGCGCGAGGTCGCTGGCCATGATCAGCGCCGCGCCCCTGTAGAAGGTCAGCGGCGAGACCAGCATGCGCCCGTAGCGAATCGGCACCAGCTCGGGCACGCGCGTCGCAGCCTGGCCCTCGAGCAGCTCGATCGGATCGGCCCGGGACGCCGGCGCCTGGAAGCCGGCGTGGCTGGAGCGTGGCGCGTGTGCACGCGCTGCCTTGCCGAGCGCGACGCGCTCGGCAACCCCTGGATGCGCCACCCGCTCAGTCACGCTCGCCCGCGCCATCGACGCTCAGAACCCGGTGTTCGTCTTCACGCGCTTGCGCTCGTCCGGGTGCATGCGACCCTTGATCCCGAGCGCCTTGCAGGCATGCGCGATGTCATTGCCGAGGCACACAGTCAGCGATTGACCGAGCGTCTGCTTGACGAGCACGCGCAGGATCTTCACGTGTTCGGCGTTGGGCGGCAGCGTGTAGGCGGGAATCATCCATCCACGCTGCGCCGCCAGCTGCGCGGCCACGTCGAACTCGTCATATTCGTGGCCTTCGGTGAGTTTGAAGGCGACCAGCGGCAGCTGCTCGTCCTGCTCTGAGCCGATCAGCTCGAACTCACCGGTCGCTTCGATCTCCTTTGCCAGCGTGCGGGCGTTGTACTTCATCGTCTCCATCACATAGCGGTAGCCGGAGTGCCCAAGACGCGCGAAGTTGTAGTACTGCGCCAGCACCATCGCCGAGCCCGTCGAGAAGTTCAGCGTGAACGTCGCGTCGCGCTTGCCCAGGTAGTTCTCGTAGAAGACCAGGTCCTCGGCCAGGTCGGACTTGTCCCTGAACACCAGCCACCCGACGCCGGGATATACGAGCCCGAACTTGTGGCCGGAGACGTTGATCGAGCGCACCTGCTCGAGCCGGAAGTCCCACTCGGATTCCGGGTACAGGAACGGCCACACGAAGCCGCCGCTGGCGGCGTCGACGTGTAGCGGCACGTCCAGGCCCTGCTCGTGCTTGAGCGAGACCAGGTAGTCGTTGATCCCGCGGATGTCGTCGGCGTGCCCGGTGAACGTCGTGCCCAGCACCGCCGCCACGCCGATCGTGTTCTCGTCGATGTGCGGCTCCACGTCCTCGGCCCCGATCGTGTACTTCTCGGGCTTCAACGGCACGATCCGCGGCTCGACGTCGAAGTAGCGGCAGAACTTCTCCCAAACCACGTGCACGTCGCCGCCGAACACCAGGTTCGGCCGATCGAGCGCCTTGCCGGCCGCCTGCCTGCGCGCGCGCCACTTCCACTTCAGCGACAGCGCCCCCAACATGATCGCCTCGGAGGACCCCTGCGTGCGCGCGCCCGTGGTCTCTCCTGGAGCGTTGAACAGATCCGCGAGCATGCGGATGCAGCGCTGCTCGATCTCCGCCGACTGCGGGTACTCGGCGTGATCGATGAAGTTGACGCGCAGCGAGTCCTGGATCACCTCATCGGCCTCAGGCTCCATCCAGGTCGTCACGAACGTCGCCAGGTTGCGCGCGGGCAGGCCGTCGAGCAGGGTCTCCTGTGCGATCAGCCGCTTGGCTTCCTCCGAGGACATGCCGTGCCGCGGCAGCTTGTGGTCTGGGGCCGCTTCGAGCAGGTAGCGGTTGCCGTAGATGCTCTCGAGCTTCTCGATCTGAGGGCGCGTCAGCGGCGGCGCGGCGGTGGCGGGGCGGCGCTCGGCGCTCGGCTGCTCGGGGGGCACGTTCATTCTCCTATCGTCGCAGTACTGTGCTCGTCGAGCATGACTGATGGCGCGCTCGAGACGGTGCACCTGCGCGAGGAGGCCTCGGCGCTCGAGGCCGTGTTCGTGCCCGGCGCCGGGATGCTCTGCTGCTCGCTGCGCCATCGCGGCGAGCAGCTGCTCGCCCAGAACGCCGGCGTGGCCGCCTATGCCCAGCAGGGCAAGACGATGGGCATCCCGCTGCTCTACCCCTGGGCCAACCGGCTCGCCGGCTTTGACTACAGCGTTGCCGGGCACAGCGTGCGCGTCCCGCACGACTCCAGCCGCGTGCGCCTGGACGCGGCTGGCCTGCCGATCCACGGCGTGATCGGCGGTCGCCTCGCATGGAAGCTGAGCGACGCGCCCGGGCCCGAGGTGAGCTCGCTGGCCGCGAGCCTCAGCTGGAGCGAGGCACAGCCCGAGCTGTTCGAGGTCTTTCCCTTCCGCCACGAACTGCGCTACCAGGCGCGCCTGCGCGAAGGGCGACTGGAGATCGAGCTGAGCGTGCACGCGTGCGGCGAGGACGCCGTGCCGCTGGCGTTCGGCTTTCACCCGTACCTCTCGCCACCCGGCGCTTCGCGCGAGCGCTGGCAGATCGAGCTGCCGGCGATGCGCGCGCTGGTACTCGACTCAGCCCAGATCCCGACGAGCCCGGGGCGCGAGCTCGAGGCCGAGCGCTTCGAGCTCGACGCACGCGAGTTCGACGACGGCTTCGACGCAGTCGCCGAGCCGGCGCGCTTCAGCGTCACCGCAGCCGCGCGCCGGATCGAGCTCACGTTCCTGCAGGGCTACCCCTGCGCACAGGTGTTTGCGCCGGCCGCGGGGCAGTTCATCTGCTTCGAGCCGATGACCGCGCCCGCCAACGCGCTGCGCAGCGGCGAGGGCCTGCGGCTGCTGGCGCCGGGGGAGCGCTTCACGGCGAGCTTCGCGATCGCCGTCAGCGACTCACGCTGAGCTGCTCACGCCACCCACGGGCCGTGCCACGCGCCGAAGCCTGCCACCAGCTTGTCCCCCTCCGGCGGCCCCCAGGAGCCCGGCGCATACGGGTGCACCGGCGGGGGCTCGCGCAGCAGCGGTTCGAAGATCCGCCACGTCTCTTCGACGCCGTCCTGACGCGTGAAGCGTGAGCGGTTGCCGCTCATCGCGTCCAGCAGCAGCACCTCATACGGCGTCGGCGCCTCGCCGCCCTGGTCGGCGAACTCGACATCCAGGTGCACCGCCTCAGGTCCGGCGACGTCGGCGCGGTGCGCATCGAGCGTCACGCGCGTACCCGTCGCAGGATCCAGCTTGACCACGAACTGGTTGGGCTCGGGCCGGCGATGGCCGTGCTCCATGAAACCCAGGCGCGGCGGATCGCGGAACACCGCCCGCAGCTCCGTCTGGGTGATCGGCAGCTTCTTGCCGGTGCGGATGAACCACGGCACGCCAGACCAGCGCCAGTTGTCGATCTCCAGGCGCATCGCCGCATATGTCTCAGTGGTCGAGTCCTTGGCGACGCCGTCGATGTCGAGATAGCCGTCGTACTGGCCGCGCACGTAGTGCGCCGGGTCGGCGTTCGCGATCGCGCGGAACACCGCGAACTTGGCGTCCTGGAGGGTTTCCGCGTCATCGCCCGCCGGCGCCTCCATCGCGGCGAGCGCTACGAGCTGCATCAGATGATTGACGACCACATCGCGCAGCGCCCCGACAGGGTCGTAGAAGTGGCCGCGATCCTCCACGCCGAACTTCTCCGCCATCGTGATCTGCACGTAAGCGATGTGGTTGCGATTCCAGATCGGCTCGATCATGGTGTTCGCGAAGCGCAGGTACAGGAGCTCGTCGGTGCCCATCTTGCCGAGGAAGTGATCGATCCGATACAGCTGCGGCTCCTCGATGCTTTCATGGATTTCGGCGGCCAGCGCACGCGCCGAGGCGAGGTCGTGGCCGAACGGCTTCTCAACCACCACGCGCGCGTCGTTCGTCAACCCAGCACCGGCCAGCTGCTTCACCACTGCTCCGAACAGGAACGGAGGGATCTCCAAATAGAAGACCGGAGCGTGCGCATCGCCGATGGCTGCTTTGACGCGCTCGTAGGTGGCGGCGTCGTTGAAGTCGCCGCTGACGTAGGACAGCCGTGCGGCGAAGCGCTCGAACACGTCCGGCTCCAGCGTCTCACCCGTGCCTTCGATGCATTCGCGCGCATGCTTGCGCAGCTGCTCGACGCTCCAGTCAGCGGCCGCCACGCCCACCACCGGGCAGTTCAGCAGTCGCCGACGCTCGAGCCGGTAGAGCGAGCGGAACGTCATCACCTTCGCGAGGTCGCCCGTGATTCCGAATATGACGAGGACGTCGGCGTCAGCAGGCACGAGCACTGATGATTCCAGATAGGTTGTGACGATGCCCGACGAGCGAGTCGCGCAGGGAGCAGCTGCGCCGGCGGAGGTTCCCATGGCAGGGCTGCTGACGGCGCGTACGCGGCACCTGCTGGCGCTGGAGTTCGGCTCCAAGGAGCAGTTCGACGACCCGAGCCTCGAGTGGCGCAGGCTGTTCTCCGAGCTGCTGGGCACGTTCATGCTCGTGCTCGTCGCCGCCGGAGGCGGGATCCTCCACGGCCAGGGCAAGATCAGCCTCGCCGCCGCAGTCGTCGCGCCCGGGCTGATGGTGATGGCGATCATCCTGTTCATGGGCGCGGTCTCCGGCGCGCACCTCAACCCCGCGGTCTCGCTTGCGTTCGCGCTGCGGGGAGACTTCCCCTGGAAACGGGTGCCCGGGTACGTCGTGATCCAGCTCCTCGGCGCAACGCTCGCGTGCCTGTTCCTCGATGCCGTGTTCGGCGACATCCAGCATCTCGGCGCCACGCTGCCCGGCGCTGGCTATGCCAACTGGCAGGCGCTGCTGATGGAGATCGCGCTGACCGCCGTGCTCGTCAGCGTGATCCTCGGGACCGCCTCAACCGCCCAGAACGTCGGACGCGTCGCCGCACTCGGCGTCGGCGGCTACATCGCGCTCGCCGGCCTGTGGTCGGCGCCCGTCAGCGGCACCTCGATGAACCCCGCGCGCTCGTTCGGCCCGGCGCTCGTCAGCGGCGACTTCAGCAGCTACTGGGTCTACCTGCTCGGGCCGCTCGCCGGCGCCGTGATCGCCGTCGGCTGCGCCTACATCCTGCGGGGCGGCGGCGGCGACCCGATGGCCTACCTGGCCGGCTCCGGCAGCCTCGAAGCGGCGGAGCTGGCAAATCTCTCGAGCGAGCTGGGTACGAGCCAGGCGCACTCGAGCAAGCCCACGGCAGGCAAGCCGCCGTCGAGTTAGAGCACTGGCTCAGAGCACCTGGATCTGGAACAGGCTCGTGGTGCCGGGCCGTCCCGAAGGCAGTCCCGCAGTGATCCCCACGCGCTGGCCGCGCTCGCACCAGCCGAGCTCCACCACCCGACGCGCCGAGTCCGCGATCAGCTCCTCGGTGGTCTCGTGCCGCGGCATCGAAGCAGCCTGCACACCCCACATCAGCCCACAACGCCTGACCGTCTCTTTTCCCGGCGAAAGGGCGTAGATCGGCACCGTCGGACGGTGCGCGGAGACCAGCCGCGCCGAGCGCCCGGACAGCGTCGGGATCACGAGCGCATCCAAGCGCAGCTCGCGCGCCGCGTCACAGAGGTTGTGCGCGATCGTGTAAGCCGGGTCGGAATGGGTGCGCCGCACGCGCGACTGGTTCCAGCGCTCATACGGCGCAATCGACTCCGCCTGCACCGCCACTGCCGCCATCATCGCGACCGCCTCCACCGGGTAGGCGCCGACGGCCGTCTCCTGAGAGAGCATCACCGCATCGGTCCCGTCGAGGATCGCGTTGGCAACATCGGCGACCTCCGCGCGCGTCGGACGCGAGGAGCTGACCATCGAGTCGAGCATCTGCGTCGCGGTGATCGACGGGCGCGCCATCCAGCCGGCCAGCTCGAGCAGCTGCTTCTGCACGATCGGCACCTGCTCGATCGGCAGCTCGATGCCGAGATCGCCGCGCGCGACCATCACGTAGTCGGCCGCCTGCAGGATCTCCGCCGCGCGCTTGACCGCCTCGGGCTTCTCCATCTTCGCGATCAACGGCAGGCGCGTGTGGTCGCGCACCGATTCCACGTCCCCGGGGGACTGCACGAACGACAGCGCCACCATGTCCACGCCGATCGACTCGCCGTGGGCCAGCAGGTGCAGATCCTCCTCCGGAACCGCCGGCAGCGAGGACACCGGACCGGGGATGTTGAGCCCCTGGCGCGAGGCGACCGCGCCGCCGACTTCGATCTCGACGTCCACCTCGCCCTCGCCGGCGCGGACCTCGACCACACGCAAACGCACCGAGCCGTCCGCCAGGTACAGGACCGAGCCCGGCTCGACCGCGCTGGGCAGCCCCGCCCAGGAGATGCTCATCGCGCGAGCGTCACCCTCGCGCTCCTCATCGCCGCAGAAGAACGTCAGGCGCTCGCCCGGGGTCAGCTCGACGACGCCCTCGCGCAGCGGGCCGATACGGAGCTTCGGGCCCGGTAGATCCTGCAGGATCGCCACCGGGCGCCCGGCGCGGGAAGCCGCGTCGCGCACCCGGCGCACGGTCTCCGCGTGCTCGTCCAGCGTCCCATGCGAGTAGTTCAGGCGGGCAACGTCCATCCCCGCCTCCACCATGCGCGCCAGCGTCTCCGGCTCGCGCGAAGCGGGGCCGATCGTGGCGACGATCTTGGTGCGGCGCATTGTCGGAAGGTATCGACGCCGGGGGCGGCGTGCGTAGTTGGGGTGGGGCCGACGGGCGAGCCGGGGTGGCGGCGTAGCATCGGGGCATGCTCTGGCCTTCGCGACAGCTACCGCGGGTTGGCGCTCAGGCGCGGATCCTGCACTTCGGCGGGGTGGCCGAGCAGGGCGTCGTCGTGGCCGTGCGCGACGACGGCCGGCGTCTGGAGGTGCGGGGGGAGGGCGGCGAGGTGCTCGAGTTCGTTCTCAGCCCGGCGACGGCGCGGTTTGTGGCGGCGGGGAGCGGGCAGGGGGCGCGGTTGGAGTTGGGCAGCTAACGCGACATTAGCCGCCTCGGGACCAGCCGCATGCAGCGCGATGTACCGACAATGCGACGGGGCGCATTTGGTGTATCGAGATATTTCGAGACATTGATATTTATCGTTGACGCGAGATCTCCCCGGTCGGCGTGGCTGCGGCCGTCCGTTCAGACGTGTAGAAGTTCCTGCCCATGAGTGACAGCACCAGCTCTGAAAGTCAGGAGCCCCATCGGTTTCTCTCGCCCGAGCGGATCGTCCTGATCGGAAAGCTGATTGAGCCGCTGATCCGGGATGGCCTGTCCTGGATCGAGCGACGAAGGGAGCACGTCACGATCCTCGACGACACGGCGCTCCGACGCCAGATCAGTGTTGACTTCAGCCTGCGGCGGACCACTACTCCGATCCCGAATTCCGTGCCTGCGGGTAGCGCTGAACGGCTCTATTGCGCGCCCGTCTTCATGTTGCCCAAGAGCCCGGCCAATTTGATGGCATTCGACTTGTTCGATGAGACGGGGCAGTCACTGCGTGTAGTCAGTCGTGTCGATAACGCCCAAATATCTGGGGTGACGCTTTGCGCGATGGCCGAACGCATCCTGAGCGAACATGGGCGTGAGCTATCTCCCGCGCTGGCCGTCGAGCTAAGGCAGATCGCTGAGGTCGATGCCGACGAGGGAAAACAGCGGGCACGTCGTGTTGAGCATGCATTGCAGCCTGAGTATGCATCCGAAGCGGAGATTCTGAGCCGCGATCAGCGCTTCTGCTGGTGGTTGTCCGCACTTGCCCACAGCTCGATCTTGATTGTCATCTTTCGCGCGCTTACGCCGCGTAGGAAGATCATCAAGCTTGCGTTTGAGCAGCCGATCGAGTCGGAGTTGAAGTGGCGAACGAGTCTCGGCTGGGATCAGTATGAGGTCTGGGTCGATTCGCCGCTGATCGAGGCTCGCACCTATCATTTCGAGGCCGAGGCGCCACCCGGGCTGCGAATCACGGAGGCGAAGCTCAGTGATGATGGGCACGAGAGTTCCGTGAAAGACCACGGCTTCCTGCGTCGTGTCCACCTCTACCGAGAAGACGCTGCTCAGGCTGGTGCTGGAACCGCCGTCATGCGACTCTGCGTTGGTGCCAGCTTCGGTAGTGGCGCATTCCTGTCCGCGGCACTGACGACCGCCGCGCTTCTGGGGGCCGCGGTCTTCGCGAGCAACATCGCAACCAACCCGACCAGCGCGCCTACGCTGCTCCTGTTCCTACCCGGGCTCATAGCCACCTACATCGCTCGTCCGGAACAACACCCGCTCACCACAAGGCTGCTTTGGGGCGCCCGCCGATTGCTGCTTGGCATCGCGCTGTTGGCTTATGCCGCCGCCGCCAGGGTGGCTCTCAGCGGCGGGCAAGCCCAGGGAGCACTGGCGCAACGGCGTGCCAGCGAACTGCGGGTATGGCTCTACCCCTCTAGCTTCATCGCCGCTGTGCTACTGGTAGCGTTGGGCATCACCTACCTCAGGGTGAGGAGGCAGACAGTTGACTGGGGCGGGTCGGACCACTCTATTCAACGGTATGTTGCTGCCACTGCTGAGCAGGTCTTCAGCTACCTTTCCGTGGGCTCGTTGTGCCCTCATGGCTACGAGCTTGTAGACGCTCAGCCCGCTCTGGACACCGAGCCTGGCCGTGTGTCCTTCCTACGCGGCGCATGGCATGGCAACTGGACAATGACCGTCACGGTCAGCACTGAGCCAGAAGCCATCGGAGAGCCAGAGGCCGGTTCTGGTCAAGATGGACGTTCGACGACGGCGTACCAGGATGTCGAGGTCGCGGTCGCACCGCCCGCGTGCTGGGTGACGGTGGACGGCAGTTATACAAGCCGGGTCGCCGGCGCAATGTCACGCTGGCTACTCACGAACGATCGCCCGAAGGCACAGAGCTTCCTCGCGAAGCTACAGGATTGGGCTACGGAACTGTCCGATCAGACGGCTGACGCTCAGCCAGCACTCAGCCAGCAATCCGCGGAACGTGACCCTTGACACGCTGCCACAATGACGCGATTAGCATCAGCGGCGATCGGACCTGTTCGTGGCGCCGTTCGCTGCGCTGCTCCTTGTGGGTTGCCAGCACTCGCTCGTGATTGGATTTCAGCGTCTGACGCGAGGAGCTGCTACGACCGGCTGCACTATCTTCCAACCGGCCCGCGTACCAGTCAACTTCGTTGGCCCCGGCCTTTCGCGCACGCTCAACTACATCACGTGGGATACGGGCCGTTAGCCCCTGGTGCTTGCTTTCCGTCATTAGTTGGTCTCTCGATGCCGTTCTATCTTGTCCCAGATAGCCGCATCGACCAGCGTGGATGGACACATTAGCGATGGGCCCCTGCGCCGAGCGGCATATCATGCCAGAAAATTGCGCGTGCGCGCCACGCTACTGCACGCCACGTCACGTTACAGAGATCAACATCCGCAACACGCGATGATGACGAGCGATCTGAGATGATCTCACCCTAGGTTTCGGCTCGGACAGAATCTGCGTTCCGCGCCTCTTCTTGCTCGCAGGTTCGCCCCTGTGTCTCCGTTCTGGCTGCTGGGGCAGAGTACGCTTCTATAGCTACTAACGAGCAGCAAGAGTCACGGCGCCTGCACCTCCGGAAACCACTCCGCGCAGTGCTCGCGCAGCACCTCGCGCACCCACGCCCGCTCCTCAGGCGAGGCCACGCGAAATCGCGCCAGCAGCTCGCGCTGGCGCTCGAGCGGTGCGCCCGCGATCACCCAGCGCACGGCAAGGCGCTCGAACAGCAGCTCCCCCGCGCGCTGCCACGCGTCCTCCTGGGTGCCGGCGGGTCTCCCCGGCGATCCCGCCAGCGCCTGCGCATAGTCGCGCCGAGCCCCCACGGTGAGCGCGCCGCGCAGCGTCAGCACGTTGCCGTGTGCGTCGGTGTAGTCGCTGCTCGGTGCGGCGAGCTTCTCCGCGCGCTGCTCTTGGCGACGCCCGCGCCTGCCCACGCTCAGCCTGCGTCGGCAGCCAGTTCGAGCTGACTGCGCACATCGCCTGTGATGGGCTTGGCGTGGCCCGGCCACGCCGCCGCGGGTTCCAGCGCAGCGAGCTTGCGGATACTCGCGCGCGCCTGCTCGGTGTCGAAGTTGTAGATCTGCTCGGGCAGGCGCGGCGCGCAGTCACGGCCCCACATGTCCAGCGTGTAGAAGCAGTCGCTGCTCAGCGCAAGGCGGTCTGACTCGCGCCACAGAGCGATCATCCCGGGGGCGTGTCCGGGTATGTGCACGACGCGGAAGCCCGCCACCTGATCGCCCTCGTCGAGCGTGCCCGAGATCGTCACCGGCCCGCCATCCCAAGCAAAACGGTGTAGCAGGCGATGGGCCTGGCGAAGCGGCGTCGGCAGTCCGGCAAGGCCCTGCGGCCAGTAGCGAAAGCCGCCGCTGCCCTCCGCGTCCAGCACCTCGTCGGGGTGGCAGAGGACGGGCACGCCGAGCGCGGGCGCCGTGCCGCGATGATCGGTGTGGCCGTGGCCGAGCACCACTCGGCGGATACCGCCGAGCTTGGCTCCAGCGCTTGCCACCGCGCGCGTCATCGTGCGCGCGCCGGCGTCGAACAGCGTCACGCCGCCGTCGTCCTCGAGCAGATACACGTTGCAGCGCCCCGGCTGGCCCTGCACCACCCACACCCCTTCTGCCACCAGCTCCGCCTCGCCCGCGCCCAGGCGCGAGGTCAGGCGGGTCTTGGCGTTGAACGCCTGCGTCATCCGCGCTTCGGCGCTCGAGCCCTGCGGCGGCAGCATGCCGATCTGGCGCGCGAAGGTCATCGAGTCCGTGAAGGCGTCGTTGCTCTGGATCAGGCCGTCGCGCACGGTCAGCAGATCGAAGCCTTCGAGCGCGATCGGCATGCCCGTCGGCGCGACGCCGCCGAAGCTCCCGGGGCCCGCGAACGTGCCCGTCATCCGCCACTGCACGCCGCAGCGCTCGCCCTCGCTGGTCGTCGAGAGCACCTGCATGCTCAGGTCCGGCACCGCGCCGATCAGGTCGCCGATGAAGGCGCGCACGCCCTCCGGCGCGAGCGCGTCGACCTGGCCGCGCACGTTCTCGCGCCCGCCGTCCGCCCACAGCGAGACCGCCTGCTCGAGCTCACCCGCGTCGATCGCAGCGAAGTAGCGCCGCGCGACCGCCTCGGCCTTGCTGCCCGAGATCCGTTTGCGCGTCGCCGCGGCCTGCTGCATGTTCGCGGCGACCTCCTGCACCCTGGTACTCGCCTCGCTGGCAGTCTCCCGATCGGCCATGCCGCCTCCTCTACGCCGCTGAACGGTCGTAGTCTAGTCTCCGAGCAATGTCCGATGTGCTGAGCAGGCGGGAGCTCGGTCGCGGCGAGCGAGTGCTTCCCGGTCTCTACCGCCTGCGCCTGCCGCTGCCATGGCCGGGCGTTCCCCACTGCAACGCCTGGGCGATCTCGGCGGGCGACGGCTTCGTGCTGTTCGACACCGGCATGCACGACGAGCATTCGCTCGCCCACCTCGAGCGCGCACTCGGGATGTGCAACCTGCGCCTCGAGCAGGCGCGGCTGGTCGTCTGCACGCACGCGCACACCGACCACTGCGGGCAGGCCGCGACGATCATCGAGCGCGCCGGCTGTGAGCTGTGGATGCACCCCAGTCACGAGAACCTCAACCGCATGATCGAGGACCCCGACGCGGTGTTCGCTCGGCGTCTGGAGATCGCGCGCCAGAGCGGCGTGCCGGAGGAGCTCCTGCGCCGCTACGCCGCCGAGCGCAGCGAGCGCGGGTCGGGCATCGCGGGGCCGATCGAGCCCGACCGCGACCTCGTCAACGGCGTCAGCATCGGCACCGACCTGGGTGAGTGGATCGTCTATGAGACGCCCGGGCACTCGCCCTCGCACGTGTGCATGTTCCAGCCCGAGCGTCGCCTGATGGTCTCCGGCGATCACCTGCTGGGGCGCATCTCGCTGTACTTCGACTACGGCTACTCACCTGACCCCGTCGGCGAATTCCTGAGCTCGCTCGAGGTCGTCGAGCGCCTCGGCGCGCGCCTGTGCCTGCCGGGGCATGGGCGCACGTTCGCCGACGTGCACGCGCACATTCAGGGCAACCGTGCGCTCGTTGACGAACGATTGACGCGCGTGCGCACGGCGCTCGACGGGCGTGAGCTGACCGTCTTCGAGATCGTTCCCCACGTCTACGGCGACTCGCTCTCACAGCAGAACGCCCACTGGCTGCTGTCGAAGATCCTCTGCTACCTCACGCACCTGCAGGCGCTCGGCGAGGCGCGCCGCATCGCCGGCGCATCCTCCCCAGAGGGGGAGCCCGAGCGCTGGACTGCATAATCAGAGGATGCGCATCGACCAGATCATGGCCGCCGGCAGCGGGCCGGTGTTCTCCTTCGAGTTCTTCCCCCCGAAGACCGAGGCCGGCGAGCACAACCTGTACGCGGCGCTCACCGAGCTGCGCGAGCTGGAGCCCGCATTTGTGTCGGTCACCTACGGAGCGGGCGGCTCCACGCGGGAGAAGACGATCGAGATCGTCAAGCGGATTCGCGAGCAGTATGGCCTCGAGGCGATGGCGCACTTCACCTGCGTCGGTGCGACCGTCCCGGAGCTGCAGGCCACGCTCGCGGAGATGCAGGACGGCGGCATCGACAACGTGCTCGCGCTGCGCGGAGACCCGCCGGTGGGCGAGGAGGCGTGGACGAAGACGGAGGGCGGGCTCGAGTACTCACGCGAGCTCGTCGGACTGATCTCCGATGGCTACCCGTTCGCGATCGGGGCTGCCTGCTTCCCGGAGACGCACATCCACGCGACGAGCCCCGAGGACGACCTCGAGCACCTGGCCGAGAAGGTGCGCGCGGGCGTGGACTTCCTGATCACCCAGTTGTTCTTCGACAACGCCGTGTACTTCGATTTCATCGGGCGCGCGCGGGCCATCGGCATCGAAGTGCCGATCATCCCCGGCGTGATGCCGATCACGCGGGTCGGCCAGGTCGAGCGCATGGCCAGCATGTGCGGCGCGTCGATCCCCGATGCGCTACGCGGCGAGCTGCACGCACGCGGCGAGGACCCCGAGGCGGTGCTCGACTTCGGTGTTGCCTACGCGACGCTGCAGTGCGCCGAGCTGCTCGCCGTGGGCGCGCCCGGGATCCACTTCTACACGCTCAACCGCTCGCCCGCCACCCGCGCGATCCTCAGCGCTCTGAAGCTCGCAAAGCCGTGGGAGAAGGCGGTCTACCCCAGCTCGATCTCGAGCCACTCGGCCAGCCGCAGCGAGTCGTCGGCCGCCTCGTAGCGGACACCCAACCGGTCACACGCGGCGAAGCCCCCGGCCGGGCGCGTACCCTCAGGCTGATGGGCGACGCGAGCACGCACGAGATCCCCTACACCGTCAGGCGCTCCTCGCGCGCGCGGCGCGTGCGCGTCAACGTGCACGCCCACACGGGCGTTGAGGTCGTGCTCCCGGCGCGCGCGCCAGAGCGTGCCGCGGCCGCTGCCGTCAGCGAGCTGCGCCCGTGGATCGAGCGTCGGCTGCAGGAGGCTCAGCAGGTGCTCGAGCGGGTCGCCGCGCGCGCAGGGACGGTCCCGTATCTGGACGCCGTGCTCGAGCTCGTGCCGCAGCCCGGGCGCCAACGAGTTCACCGCGACGGTGGGCGGCTGCTGGTGCCGGAGGGCGACCATCGCCCGGCGCTCGAGCGCTTCTACCGCCGCGCCGCGCGCGTTGAGATCGCCCCGCGGCTGGACCGTGCGAGCGCGCTCGCCGGCACCCCCTACAGCGGCCTGGACATCCGTGCGCAGCGCACCCGCTGGGCCTCATGCTCGGCCGCCGGCCACATGAGCTTCAACTGGCGCCTGCTGCTGGCACCCGAGCGCGTGCTCGAGTACGTCGTCTGGCACGAGGTCTGCCACCTTCGGGTCCTCGACCACTCACAGCGCTTCTGGACGCTGCTGGAGGCGCACTGGCCCGGCTACCGCGAGGACCGCCAGTGGCTGAGTCGCCACGGCGCGACACTCGTGCTCTAGCTACGGCGAGCCCGCACATCGTTGTCGTAGCTGTAGTCCGAAGAGCGTTGGTAGTTTGAATCCATGGGGTCTGTAGAAGGACTTGTGCACGATCGCTTCAAACCATTGCGAGATAGGGGACGCACTGCTTGCCCTGCGTCGCGACCTCGGATGGAGGGGCCTTCACCTGGATCGCGTATTCCACGCCACCGAAGACCCCCAGTCAGTTCGGGATGAGGTGTTTGCACTACTGGCAAATATGGACTGCGAGGTCGATGCGACGATTCTCGAGAAGTCCAAGGCCCAGCCGCATCTTCGGGACGAAGCGCAGCTGTACAAGATGGCTTGGTATTTGCACTTCAAATACCTTGCTCGTCACATCAACAGGTCGGACCGCCTGTTCGTTGCAGCGTCGAGTCTCGGCACGAAAAAGGCCCGTGGTGCCCTTCACGCGGCGGTGGACGACGTCGTCAGACAGTTGTCGCCCTGTCGATCCCACCGGGTCGCCTTCTGGCCTGCCGACAGCGATCCTTGTCTCCAGGTAGCCGACTACTGCACATGGGCGATCCAGCGCAAGTGGGAGCGGACGGACGAACGTTCGCACGCCCTGATAGCGCCGAAGATCCGAAGCGAGTTCGATGTCTGGCGGCCAGGTCGTGTCAACTACTACTGAAACACACGGTCGGCCCCCGCAAAGCTAGCTTCCTTGATCGGAGCAGAGCCCAGGGGCTCTTTCGCCGTACGAGAGCCGACCAAAACTTCATCGGGTGAAGCAAGATCATGATCGCAGAAGCAGGGGATGGCATCCGCAAGGAACCTTCCACAGGCAGCTACCCCCGCTCCGCCATCGGCACATACTCGAGGTCGCGCTCGCCGGTGTAGATCTGGCGCGGTCGGGCGATCTTCTGCTCGGGGTCCTCGACCATCTCCTTCCACTGCGCGATCCAGCCGCTGGTGCGTCCGATCGCGAACATCACCGGGAACATCGCCACGGGCAGGCCGAGCGCCTCGTAGATCAGGCCCGAGTAGAAATCGACGTTCGGGTAGAGCTTGCGCGAGGTGAAGTAGTCGTCGTCCAGCGCTCGCTTCTCCAGCTCGCTTGCGACCTCCAGCAGCGGGCTCTTGCCGCGGACCTCGAACACGTCGTCGAGGTATTTGCGGATGATCCGTGCGCGCGGGTCGTAGTTCTTGTAGACGCGATGGCCGAAGCCCATCAGGCGCTCGTTGCCGGCCTTGACGCCCTCGAGGAAGGCGGGGATGTTCTCCACCGAGCCGATCCGCTCGAGCATCCGCAGCGCCTGCTCGTTGGCGCCGCCGTGGAGGGGGCCGTAGAGTGCGGCGACGCCGGCGGCGACCGCCGAGTAGGGATCGACCTGGGTGGAGCCGACCGCGCGCACGGCGCTCGTTGAGGCGTTCTGTTCGTGGTCGGCGTGCAGGATGAACAGCACGTCGAGCGCGCGCGCCAGGCGGGGGTCGGGCTCGTATTTGAGCTCGGTCATTTTGTACATCATCCCGAGGAAGTTGCCCGCGTAGTTGAGGTCGTTGTCGGGGTAGACGTAGGGCTGGCCCATGTTGTGGCGGAACGCGAACGCCGCGAGCGTCGGCATCTTCGCCAGCAGGCGGATGATCTGCATCGCCCGCACGCGCTCCTCATGGATCCTGTTGGCGTCCGGGTAGAACGTCGAGAGCGCGCCCACGGAGGCCACGAGCATGCCCATCGGGTTGGCGTCGTAGCGGAAGCCCTGCATGAAATCCTTGACGTTCTCGTGCACGAACGTGTGGATCGTGATCTCGTCGATCCAGCCGTCCAGCTCGGTCTGCGTGGGGAGCCTGCCGTTGATCAGCAGGTAGGCGACCTCGAGGTAGCTCGAGTGCTCGCACAGCTGCTCGATCGAATAGCCGCGGTGCTGCAGGATGCCGGCGTCGCCGTCGATGTAGGTGATCGAGCTGCGGCACGAGGCGGTGTTCATGAAGGCCGGGTCGTAGGACATCATCCCGAATTCGTCCTCGTCGACCTTGATCTGGCGCAGATCGCTCGCGCGCACCGTGCCGTCCTGGATCGGCAGCTCGTAGCTCTTGCCGGTGCGGTTGTCGGTCACCGTGAGCGTCTGCGGTGCGGACCCCACGCCATTGCCGGTCGCCTCGCCGCTGCCCCCGGTGGTGGTGCCCTCGATCGTCGAACGCTCGCTGCTCATGTGACTCTCCTGTCCGCGGTTTCGGATTCTCTCCACTCGATTATGAGCAACCGGGGGCGCGCCCGTCGCCGGCGATCGAATCTGGGCTCAGCGATGGGCATCGCATACGCACAGGGCTGGCAGCCGAGATCAGCCGCGCAGCTCGAGCGGCGCGCCGCTGAACTGGGTCATCGCATGGAGCTCGTGCAGGCGTGCGGCTACCTCCTCGCCTGTGAGCCGCACGATCCGCTCGGTGCCGAACTCCTCGACGTTGAACGACGCGAGCACGGTCGCGTGGGCCATCGCGCGTCGCAGCAGCTCGTCGCTGAGCTCCTCATGCGGATGCGCGGCGATGTAGCCGACGAGCCCGCCCGCGAACGTGTCGCCTGCGCCGGTCGGATCGATCACGCTCTCCAGGGGATAGGCGGGCAGCGCGAAGAAGCTCTCGCGGGTGATGAGCGCGGCCCCGTACTCGCCTTGCTTGGCGACGATCACGCTCGGGCCGCGCGAACCGTCCTCGGCGGCGGGCGACCAGGAGAGGATCTCCCGTGCGGCGGAGACGAGGTTGGGCTTGCCGGTGAGCTGGCGCAGCTCGGCGTCGTTGAGGATCACGCAGTCGCACTGCTCGATCGCGGCCACCAGTGAGTCGCGTGCGATGTCGATCCACAGGTTCATCGAGTCGAGTGCCACGAAGCGCGCCTGCGGCATCTGCCGGCGTACCTGTTGCTGCAGGTCGGGCTGGATGTTGGCCAGGAACAGGACGTCGCTGGAGCGCGAGCTGTCGGAGAGCTTGGGCGAGAAGCCCTCGAACACGCCGAGCTGCGTATCGAGCGTCTCGCGCGAGTTCAGGTCCCAGCCGTACTCGCCCTGCCAGAAGAAGGTCTTGCCGCCGGCCACGCGCTCGATGTCGGACACGTCTACGCCGCGAGCGCGCAGCACGTCGAGCTGGGGCTCGCCGAAATCCTCGCCGACCGGGCCGACGACACGCACGTCGTCGAAGAACGACGCCGCAAGCGAGAAATGCACGGCGGCGCCGCCGAGCATTCGCTCGCGCTCGCCGAACGGCGTCTTGACGGTGTCATAGGCAATCGATCCGACAACGGTGATGGGCATGGGCGCGCACCTTAGAGCACCTCGCCCGCAGCCGGCTCCCGGCAGCGGGCGGGCGCCGGCGCCAGGGACATCGAGCCGGAAGCCGGGCGCCACTCCGATAGCCTCGGAGCCGATGCGAGCGATCCAGATGACCGAGTTCGGAGGCCCGGAGGTGCTCGTGCTGGCCGAGCTTCCGACCCCGCAACCAGGCCCAGGGGAGACGCTGATCAAGGTAACTCGTGCCGGTCTGAACTTCGCGGACACGCATACCCGCACGAACTCCTATGTGCACAAGGCGACGCTGCCGCTGGTTCCGGGCGGGGAGGTCGCGGGCGTGCGCGAGGACACGGGCGAGCGCGTTGTGGCACTCGTCGACAGCGGCGGCTACGCCGAGTACGCGATCGCCCCGAGCGACCGCGTCTTCCCAATTCCAGAGGGTCTCGACGACGGCACCGCGCTGGCGCTGATCATCCAGGGCACGACCGCATGGCACATGTACCGCACCTCGGCGCGCCTGGCCGAGGGCGAGAGCGTCGTCGTGCACGGCGCCGCCGGGGGCGTCGGCTCGATCGCGGTGCAGCTCGGGCTCGTGTTCGGCGCCGGCCGGGTGATCGCCACCGCCTCGAGCGATGAGAAGCGCGCGCTCGCCCTGGAGCTCGGAGCCGACGCCGCGATCGACCCCGCCGCCGAGGGCTTGACCGAGCGCCTGCTCGAGGCCAACGGCGGGCGTGAAGTGGACGTGGTCTTCGACATGTCAGGCGGCGCGGTGTTCAACGCTTCCTACAGAGCGCTCGCTCCGTTCGGACGGATCATCGTCTGCGGGATCGCCACGAGTGAGCCCAACGAGGTGCGCACCGGCTCGCTGCTGCGCCACTCGCGCGCGGTTGTCGGCTTCTACATCTTCCATTGCCTGCAGCGCCCCGGGATGTTCGCGCAAGCGCTCGCCGACCTGTTCGCGCGGGCCGCCGCGGGCGAGCTGCGAGCGATCGTCGGGAACACATACAAGCTGGCGGATGCGGCCCAAGCGCAGATCGATCTGCGGGCGCGGCGCACCACCGGCAAGCTGTTGCTCGACCCGGCCGCCTAAGCTCATGTCTACCGTCATGGCCAAGTCATTTGCCGACCTCGGGCTCTCCGAGTCCACACAGCAGGCCCTGCGCGACGTCGGCTACGAGTCGCCGAGCCCAATCCAGGAACAGGCGATCCCGGCGCTGCTGGAGGGACGCGACGTGATCGGCCAGGCGCAGACCGGAACCGGCAAGACCGCGGCGTTCGGACTGCCGATCATGGAGTACCTGGACCCGAGCGAGCAGGTGGTGCAGGCGCTGGTGCTGACGCCCACACGCGAGCTCTGCATTCAGGTCACGCAGGCGCTGCGCACCTACGGCGCGCACAGCGGCATCGACGTCGTGGCGGTCTTCGGCGGCGCGCCGATCCGCACCCAGCAGGCGCAGTTGCGCGCCGGCGGGCACGTTGTGGTGGGCACGGTGGGGCGCGTGCTGGACCTGATCTCGCGCCATTCGCTGGTGCTGCACGACTGCCGCTTCCTGGTGCTCGACGAGGCCGACGAGATGCTCGACCTCGGCTTCCTCGAGGACGTCGAGAAGATCCTGTCGCTGTCGCCCTCGAGCCGTCAGACGGCGCTGTTCTCGGCCACGATGCCGCCGCCGATCCGCAAACTTGCCGACCGCTACATGTACGACCCGGAGATCATCCAGGTCGAGGCCGAGACGCTGACGATCGACACCGTCGCGCAGTTCCAGCTGCCTGTCGAGACCAAGGCCAAGCCCGACAAGCTCGTGGAGGTGCTCCGCGCTGAGATGGGCCCCAAAGGCGAAGCCGAAGGCCAGCAGGCGATCGTGTTCGTGCGCACCAAGATCCGCTGCGAGCAGCTGTTTCGCACGCTGCGCGACCGCGGCATGAACGTCAGAGCGCTGCACGGCGACATGTCCCAGGGCTCGCGCGACGGTGTGATGCTCGCGTTCAAGGGCGGGCGCGTGCCGATCCTCGTCGCCACCGACGTGGCCGCGCGCGGCCTGGACATCTCGACCGTGACGCTGGTGGTCAACTACGACGTGCCCACTAGCCCCGACACCTATGTGCACCGCATCGGGCGCACCGGGCGCGTCGGGCGCGCAGGACGCGCGATCACGTTCGTCGAGGATCGCCAGAAGCGCGAGCTCGAGGCGATCGAACGCCACATCGGCACGCACATCGCGCAATGGGAGCAGGGGGCGGTGGCCGCGCCGACGCCCGTGCGCGAGCGCCCCCGGCGGCACTCCAAGCCGCGCATCTCCAGGCGCGACGAGCAGGAGCCCTACGTCAAGCTCGTGCTCGGCGGCGGTCGCGCGGCGGGCCTGAGCGTGGCCGACATCGTGGCGTCGGTGACCTCCTCGGCGGGGCTCGACGGCGAGGCGGTCCGCGAGGTGCTGGTGCTCGACCGCTTCTCGTTCCTGTCGGTGCCGGAGGCTGAGGCCGACCGCGTGATCGAGACGCTGCACGAACGCCCGACCAACGGCCGAACCCTGAGCCTCGAGCGCGTGAAGGTAAGGTAGGCGCATGTCAACCCTCACGATGCAGACAACTGAAGGTCCAATCGTCTTCGAGCTGTTCGACGAGGACGCGCCGAAGACCGTCGAGAACTTCCGCAAGCTCGCCGCCGACGGCTTCTACGACGGGCTCACCTTCCACCGCATCATCAAGGACTTCATGATCCAGGGCGGCTGCCCGCAGGGGACCGGCACCGGCGGTCCCGGCTACACCTTCGACGACGAGTTCAACGATCATAAGGTCGTCCGCGGCGCGCTCGCGATGGCCAACGCCGGACCCAACACCAACGGCTCGCAGTTCTTCATCGTCACCACGAAGGCCGCGTCCTGGCTCGACGGCAAGCACACGGTGTTCGGCCAGGTCACCGATGGCATGGACATCGTCGACAAGCTCGAGGCCGTCGCCACCGATGGCGGCGATCGCCCGCTCGAGCCGGTGGGCATCGCGTCGATCGAGCTCTCGGAGTAACGCCACACCGACAGGAGTACTCTCTTCCCTAACAGGCAAACCCCTTACGGGGCACAGGCGAGTAGGGGAGAGTGCATCTGATGGCGAGCGTTGAGCAGCACGTCGAGCAGGAGATCCTCCAGGCGGGCGAGGACGCCCCGATGGCCGCGGAGGCGCCGGTCGAGAGCCCGATCGAGGCTCCGCCCACCGGCGAGATACCAGTTGAGAACCCCGCTACAGGGCAGACCATTCGCACGGTCCCCGACCTCGATGCGGATGCGGTGGCGGAGATGGCAGCGCGCGGGCGCGCCGCTCAGCCCGAGTGGGACGCCTACGGCTTCGAGGGGCGCGCGCGCGTGCTGTCGCGCGCACAGAAGTGGCTGATGGACAACGCCCAGCGCGTGACCGAGACGATCGTCTCAGAGACGGGCAAGACCTACGAGGACGCGAGCCTCGCCGAGATCGGCTACGCGGGCAACGCGTTCGGCTTCTGGGCGAAGGAGGGGCCGCGCTACCTCGCCGATGAGGCGGTCAAGTCGAGCCAGGTGCTGGTCAAGGGCAAGAAGCTCGTGCTGCGCTACCGCCCGCTCGGCCTGATCGGCGTCATCGGGCCCTGGAACTACCCGCTGACGAACTCCTTCGGCGACTGCATTCCGGCTTTGATGGCCGGCAACAGCGTGATCCTCAAGCCATCGGAGATCACGCCGCTGACCTCGCTGCTGATGGCCGAAGGGCTGCGCGAGTGCGGGTTGCCCGAGAACGTGCTGCAGATCGCCACCGGACGCGGCGGCACCGGCGCAGCGCTGCTCGAGCACGTCGACATGATCATGTTCACGGGCTCGACCAAGACCGGCAGGAAGGTCGCCGAGACAGCCGCCAGGCGGCTGATCCCGGCGTCGCTGGAGCTCGGCGGCAAGGACCCGATGATCGTGCTCTCCGACGCAGACCTCGAGCGTGCGGCCAACTTCGCGACGTACTTCTCGATGCAGAACGCCGGGCAGACCTGCATCTCGATCGAGCGCGTGTACGTTGAGGAGCCGGTCTACGACGAGTTTGTCGCCAAGGTCTCCGCGAAGGTCGGCGCGCTGCGTGTCGGGCGCCCCGATGGCGGCTTCGGCACGGTCGAGGTCGGAGCGATCACGTTCGCGCCGCAGCTGGAGACGATCAAGGACCACGTCGCCGATGCCGTGAACAAGGGCGCGCGCGTGCTCACGGGCGGCAAAGAGGTGCCAGGAGCCGGGCGCTTCTACGAGCCGACGGTGCTCGTCGACGTCGATCACTCGATGAAGATCATGACCGAGGAGACCTTCGGGCCGACGCTGCCGATCATGAAGGTCGCCGACGCCGATGAGGCGGTGCGGCTCGCCAACGACTCGCCCTACGGGCTTGGCTCCTCGGTGTTCACGCGCGACACCGCGCGCGGCGAGGCGATCGCCAGGCGCATCGAAGCGGGTGCCTCGAACGTCAACGACGCGATGATCAACTACACGGTGCTGGAGCTGCCGATGGGCGGAGCCAAGGCCTCGGGGCTCGGCTCGCGCCACGGCGCCGGTGGGATCCGCAAGTACTGCTCCCAGCAGGCGATCGTCGTGACGAAACTGGCGATGAAGAAGGAACTGTTCATGTACCCGTACAAATCGCGCACCTCGCGGATGCTGGCGGGCCTGTTCAAACTGCTCTACGGCCGCGGCAAGCGCGACTGATCGATCACAGGCGCATGAGCGCGGCTTCGGCGTGCTCGGCGTCATGCTGCAGGGCTGCGAGGAACGCCTCGACCACGCGCGCGTCGAACTGGGCGCCGGCACAGCGCTCGAGCTCGGCGCGAGCGGCGGTGTGCCCGATCGAGGGACTGTAGGCACGGTCGCTGGTCATCGCCTCGTATGAGTCTGCAACCGCGAGGATCCGCGCCTCGATCGGGATCGCCTCACCGGCCAGCGCGAGCGGGTAGCCGCGCCCATCGGGACGCTCGTGGTGCGCTCCCACCCAGCGGCGCACGTCCTCGAGGCTGTGGTGTTCGAGGATCTGAGCGCCGAGCTCTGGATGGCGCTTGATGACCGCGAACTCCTCATCGGTGAGCTTCGCGGGCTTGCTCAGGATGCTGTCGGGGACGCCCACCTTGCCGATGTCGTGGAGCCGGCCCGCGAGCTGCACACGGCTCGCGCGCTGCACTGAGAGGCCGAGCTGGCGGGCCATCATCTCGGCGTAGCGCCCGACAGTCTCGGAGTGTCGCGCGCTGCCGCTGAAGCGCAGGTCGACCGTCTCGGCCAGGTCGAGCACGACCGCAAGGAAGCGCTCCTCCTGGATGTCGCGCGATTGTGCGTCCCCGCGCGGGGACTGCTGCAGGGTCTGGCTGTAGAGCACGCTCATGTCACGGCCGTTGGCCTTGGCCGCGTAGAGAGCCTCATCGGCGGCCCGCAGCAGCGAGGCGGCGGTCTCACCGTGCTGGCGGTAGGCCACGACGCCGAAGCTGATCGTCACCGGTAGCGCGTCCCTGGCGAACTCGTCGTGCAGCTGAGCGCGCAACCTCTCCGCGAGCGCAAAGGCGCCGTGCTGATCGACGTCCGGAAGGATCAGCGCGAACTGCCCGCCGCCCACGCGCGCGAGGCCGTCGATCGCGCGCTTGCCCGCATCCAGCACACGGGCCACCCGCTGCAGCGCCATGTCGCCGACGCGCTGGCCCGAGCGGTCGTTGACCTCCTTGAGGTGATCGATGTCGCCGATCAGCAGCGCGACCCGTCCCTCGCTGCGACGCGCGCGCTCGAGCTCGAGGTCGAGCAGCTCGCGAAACCCGCGCCTGTTCGCCAGCTTCGTGAGCGGGTCAGTGCGCGCGGCCTCGTAGAGGCTCGCGATCAGGAGCTCGACTCGCTGGCGCATCGAACGGATCAGGATCGCCGCGACCACCAGCGAGCCCATCCCCACCAGCCACCATGCGGGGATGCCGCCGGTCGGCGGGCGCGCGATCAACAGCGCCGCGTAGGCGATCCCCACATACGCGATCTGGAAGACCATCTCCCCGGTCGTGAAGAAGTAGGCGGAGTAGAGGAACACCCACAGGTAGAAGAAGACGAGCGGGCTGGGGCTCTGCGCTGAGAAGTAGGCGACGCCGGTGATCAGCGTGCTGCCCCACGCGAGCGAGAGGCGCAGGATCACGCTCGGCGTCGTGCTCGCACGCCAGAACAGGACGCCGGCGACGGCGTAGGCGATCGCCACGATCGACAGCAGGCCCGCGTCGCTTGCGTGCGCGGAGTGCGGAAGCGCAAAGGTGATCAGCGCCAGCGTTGCGCCGGCGGCGAACAGGCCCGCCAGCGCCTTTGCCATCAGGCTCGACTCGAAGCTCGACTCGAAGCCAGCGCCAGGCGTCGACGGCGCACGGGACTCCTCGGCCACGAAGCGCATGGTCATGAGCGTTCTTTCGGCTCAAACGCGCCGACTCATGAGCCCTGGCGCGGCCTGACCGACGCGCGTTTGGCTTTAGCTGACCAGCGTGTTCGGCTCGTCGTGCTCGCTCAGGCGCACGCCGAGCAGGCGCTCGAGCTCGGGGATCGTCTTCTCGGCGCTGGTGTGGTGGATGGTCGCCATCCCCAGTTCCTGCGCAGGGGTGAGGTTGAACGGCAGGTCATCGACGTACACGCAGTCGCTCGCCTGTACGCCCGCGCGCTCGACGCCCAGTTCGTACATGCGTCGCGAAGGCTTGCGGATGCCCTCCTCGGCGGAGATCACGACGCCGTCGAACAGCTCCGCGAACATCTCGCGCGGATAGCGGTGCACGCCCCACGAGTTCGACACGAGCGCCGTGCGTATGCCCGCCGCGTGCGCGTTGCGCACGGCTCCCACCATCGCCTTGTCGGGGTGCACGCCGGCGAACAGCCCGTCGATCAGGCCGTTGTGGTCGACCCCGAGCTGCGCGGCGAACTGCAGCTCGAACGCGTCCTCCTCGAGCTGGCCCTTCTCCAGTGCGATCAGCAGCTCGCGGGCCGCGGGATCGGTCCTGAAGCGCCCCATCAAGCTCTCCGGGGGGATTCCCGCCGACAGGCAGTAGGCGTGGAAGGACGCGAACAGGTTGGTCGTGAGCACGCCGCCCCAGTCGATCAGCAACGCCGAGTGAGTGCCGCGCTCCGACGTGTCGGCGTCAGGCACCGAGCGCCACCTCCTCAGCGCGTTCGGCCAGCTCGAGCACTCCCTCGCCGAACTGGTGCAGGTAGGGGTCGTCGGTGGTGCCCGCGATCGCGCGCTTGTAGTTGCCCTCCATGAACACCACGCTCTTCCACAGCGCGAGCGTCGTGTACCAGCGGATGTCGCCGACCGAGCGCCCCGAGCGCTGCTCATAGCGGGCGATCAGCTCCTCGCGAGTGTTGAAGCCCTCGGCGCGCGTCACGTTGCCGAGCGCTGCGCGCAGGCCGTCGCTGGGGTCACCCGCCTGCGACCACATCATGCACAGGTAGCCGATGTCGGCGAGCGGGTCGCCGATCGTCGCCATCTCCCAGTCGAGCACTGCCGTCAGCCGTGCCGGTGCGTTGAGCGCGAACATCGTGTTGCCGAGGCGGTAGTCGCCGTGGACGATCGTCGCTGGGCCGGAGCTTGGGATGTGCTCCGCCAGCCACGCGCCGACGCCCTCGACGGCCGGGATCTCGCGGGTCTTATTCAGCTCCCACAGACCGCCGAAGCGCCGCAGCTGGCGTTCGAGGTAGCCGGTCGGCTTGCCGAAGTCCTCCAAGCCGGCGGCGCGCCAGTCACAGCCATGGATCTCCACCAGCGCGTCGATCAGCTCCTCGCCGATGCGCCGGCGCTCGGGCGGAGTATCGAGCGCCGCCGGGACGCTCGCGACGATCGCCTCGCCCTCGACGCGCTCCATCACGTAGAACGGTGCGCCGATCGTCTCCGAGTCAGCGCAGACGGCCAGCACCTCTGGGACCCGCGCCGGCGTGTCGGCAAGCGCCCGCAGCAGCCGGGCCTCTCGCAGCACGTCATGCGCGCTCGGCGGCAGCGGCGGGCGCGGGGGACGACGCAGCACGACCTCGAGCTCGCCTCGCTGGATCAGGTAGGTGACGTTCGAGTGGCCCTCACCGATCGGCGTCGCGCTGAGCTCTCCCGCGCCGAGATCGTGCTCGTCGAGGAACGCACGCAACGGCTCCACTACCAGCAGTGGGGGGCGGCTGTTAGCCTCCCCGTCCGCCGGGGTCTGGACGATGTCGTCGGGTGCGATTGGCGCGCTCACGGACCCGAACGCTACATAGACCGCAACCTTCTCTGCGCCGAGGTGTCTCAAGCGACCATGCCCAGAATCCGCAGCCTCCTCATCTCACTAGCTGCCAGCGCGCTGCTCGCGGGCTCCGCAGGCGTCGCCCAGGCGCTCGCCTCCCAAGGCCAGACCACGTACTTCGAGGCCTCCGCGCTGCTGCTGAGCCCCGTTACGCGCCACCACACGATCGAACAGCTCCAGCATCTCGGCGTCAAAGCCCTGCGCGTCGAGTTGAAGTGGTACGAAGTGGCGCCGGGCGCCAATAGCGCGACGAAACCGAGCTTCGAAGCGGCCAACCCCAACAGCGGCTATGACTGGGGCGCCTACACGACGCTGCTCGCCGAAGCCAAGCAGCTCGGCTGGCCGGTGCTCTTGACCGTCACCGGACCGGCGCCGCGATGGGCCACCGCCAACCACCAAGCGCCCTACATCTTCCGCCCGGAACCGGAAGCCTTCAAAAGCTTCATGACCGCGGTGGCGCTCGAGTTCGGCTCGGAGGTCTCGATCTACGCGATCTGGAACGAGCCGAACGAGTCGGTGTTCCTGATGCCGCAGTGGACCGCCAAGGGCACGCCCGCCTCGGGACGCATCTACCGGAGCCTCTACCAGGAAGGCTACGCGGGCCTGCAGGCTGCGGGCCTGGCGCATCCTCGCGTGCTGTTCGGCGAAACGGCGCCGATCGGCTACGACAGCGTCAACGAGCACACCGAAGGCGCGAGGGCGCTGACTCATCCGGTGGCGCCGCTGGCGTTCATCCGCGAAGCGCTGTGCCTGAACGCCAAATACAAGAAAGCCGCCTCCTGCAGCGAGCTGCAGATGACGGGCTACGCCCACCACGCCTACACGTTGCCAGGCGGCTCCGCCGGCCCCTACTACGTCCCCGGCGAACACAGCAGCCTCTCACGCGAACGCGACAACGTCACGATCGGGGCCCTCTCGAGGTTGTCCAACGCGCTCAACCTGGCGGCGAACGCACACGCGATCCCGGCCCGCCTGCCGATCTACCTGACCGAGTTCGGCGTGCAGAGCCTCCCCAACAAGATCCTTGGTGTGTCGCCCGCAAAGCAGGCCGAATACGACGCGATCTCTGAACACATCGCCTACGAGAACCCGCGGGTCGCGGCGTTCTCCCAGTATCTGCTCAAAGACGACCCGCTCGGCGGGACGGAATCCGGCGCAAGCTTCCAGTCGGGCCTCGAGTACTTCAATGGCACGCCCAAGCCTCTGTACTCCAGCTGGCCGATCCCGCTGACCGTCACCAAAGAGCACCACGGCGTGGCGCTGTGGGGGCTGGTGCGTCCCACGACCGGTTCGACCAAGGTGACGGTGCTCGTCCAGGCGAAGGGATCGAAGCGCTTTCGCACGCTGCGCACAGTGCAGACCAACAGCCACGGCTACTGGAGCTTCAACTCCACCACGCCCGGCCAGGAGTGGCGCGTGCGCTGGACGAGCCCCAAGGGCCTGAAGTACGAAGGTCCGGCGATCGCCGCGTTCACGATTCGCTGACGCGGGAGACGAGCCCGTACAGCTGCTGGACGGTGGCGTGGCGGGCTGGTCGCCGCGCCACCTGAGAACGCCGGCGTCTAGGGCCATCACCTGTCTGGAGTAGCTCATATGATCTACGTTTCATGGCGGCCACCACGCAGACGCATCGCCGCCGACCCGGTCTCGTAGTAAGCCTGTCAGCGATCGGTGAATCGGATGCCGTGCCGCTCGCACCTAGCCTCAGCGGGCACGGGCGCCGCGCCCTCGCGGCGGCTGCCCTGGCGCTGATCGCTGGTCTTGTTGCCTTCGCCCTGCTGACGCCTGGGCGCCAGCAGGCCGGCACTGCCGCCGCTCGGTCGACACACGTCGTGCTGCCGGCGGCGGCGCGGCTGGCGGTCTCGCGCGGTCTCGGCGCCGACCTTGCCGAATATCGGCTCACGCGCTCGCGCGATGGATACCGCGCCGTCAACCGCCGGCAGGGATTGACGGCGCGCTTCGCTGCCAGCGGCGCCACCGTGCTCGCGCGCGACGGTTCGTCGGTGAGGATTGCACTGAGAGCGATCGGGTTCGGTGCGGCGCTTCACGCAACGGCTGCGCTCGGCCGGCCCTTGGCGCAAGGCAACCGCGCGGAATACCAGCGTGGCGATGCGACCGAATGGTTCGCCAATGGCCCCGCGGGAGTCGAGCAGGGTTTCACGATCGCGCGCCAGCCAGCGGGCGCGAGCGGCGGCGCGCTGACGCTCGCGCTGGGCGTGTCCGGCACGCTCGCGGTGCGCCACACGGGTGCCGGGGGCCTCGTGCTATCCGACGCCCGCGGCAAAGCGGTGTTGAGCTACGGCGATCTCAGCGTCAGCGACGCGAGCGGAAGGTTGTTGCCGGCGCATTTCACGTTCGAGCATGGGCAGGTGGCGATCAGGGTCGATGCTCGTCGGGCGCGCTATCCGCTGACCGTCGACCCGCTGCTCAGCGTCGCGGAACTCTACGCCGCGGCCGGCAAGGAAGACGAAGCGCTTGGGTACTCGGTCGCCGTGTCGGGCAAGACCGTCGTTGCGGGTGCGCCCAGTGCGACCGTTGGCGGACACGCAAGCGCTGGGGATGCGTATGTGTTCACGGAAGGCGCGAGTGGCTGGGCGACCTCGACCCAGGCTGCCGAGTTGCTGCCCTCCACCAGCGAAGCGAGTGCGGAGTTTGGCTACTCCGTCGCGATATCAGGCAAGACGATCGTGGTAGGTGCCCCCGACGCGGTCGGCCGCGACCCGGACAACGGCGCGGCATTCGTGTTCAGCGAACCGGAAGGCGGCTGGGACAGCGCTCCAGAACAGCACCAAGCAACGAAGCTCGTGGACACCGAAGATCAGATCTTCCCGGAATTCGGCAAGTCGGTTGCCATCAGCGGGGAAACGGTGGTCGTTGGGTCTCCTCGCTACGTCAACTATCTCTACCCCCAGACGACCTTCAGAGAACATCCCGAGACGGGCGCAGCGTTTGTTTTCGTGCAGCCGGTCGGCGGATGGTCAAAAGCGGGGTCTGAACAGATACAGAGCTTTACCCTGATGGAGACCGAGAAAGAATACGTGGAATATGAAGAAGACGATTTCTTTGGTTGTTCGGTCGCAATCGCGGAAAGCGAAGGTGAACAAACGGTCGCAGTGATGGCGCCCGACGCCAAAGTCGATGGCCACTTCGAGCAGGGTGCCGCATTCATCTTCAAGCGGCCGCCGGGCGGTTGGACGGGATCGTTCCTGGAAGCGAGCCCTGGTGCGAAACTGACGATCTCGGGCGGCGTGAACTACGACAGGATCGGCGAAGCCGAGGTGTTCTCAGAAGGACGAACGCTCGCGATAGCCGGCGATGAGATCATCATCGGCGCCCCGGAAGTCGAGGACGGGACGAACGAAGGCGAGGGTGCCGCATATGTGTTCAGAAGACCTCCCGGCGGCTGGGAGGCCGAGAGCGAACAGACCCAGGCCGCGACGCTCCTGCCCTCGGATGGCGAAAAAGACTGGCACTTCGGTAAAACGGTCGCGGCGGAAGAACCGACCGTGATGATCGGCGGTCACGGCAACGGCTATGTGTACTCGATGCCGGGCGGTGGGTGGAGCGGTGAACTGCAGGAGAGCTCCGAGCTGCTGGGCTCCACGACGTCGGTTGCGCTGACCGACGGCTACGCGCTTGTTGGCGACATCCCGCTGGCTCCGCCCGAAGGCAAAGGCCACGCCGCTCAGGGGGGCGTCCTGGTCGTGCCGCTCGGGCCCGTCGTGACGACCGGTTCCTCGTCTGGCCTATCCGCCACCTCGGCGATGATCGAAGGCAGCGTCGCCCCGAACCGCAATGCGGTCAGCAGTTGCTCGTTCCAGTACGGGACCAGCACCTCTTACGGAGGTGAAGTCTCGTGCGCCCAAACGGTGGTTGGCACCGGGTCCAGCCCCACCACCGTGACCGCTGCCTTGGCGGGTCTCGCACCGGAAACCACCTACCACTATCGCGCGATCGCGAGCAACGGCGATGGCACCAGCTACGGCGCCGATCAGACCTTCACGACGACAGTCGCCGCGAGCCCCGGCGGGACCCCGGAATCGAAAACGCCCGTCACAACCACGCCGACGTCAACCCCCGTCACGACGGTCACGCCACAGCTCTCTCCGGTGCTCGAATGCACCACCGCCCAGGTCGCGCTGATCAACGTCATCCAGAAGGGCACGCACGTCCTGATCACCGGGGCCGCTCGGCTGGTGCTCGCTGGCAAGCGCGTGGGCATCAAGTTCCTGGCGAGCGGCAAGATCGTCGCGAGCGCCACGATCGCCGCAGACGGCACCTTCAGCGCGAGCGCGCCGCTGCCCCCGGCGGGCATTCGCGCCAGCAACCGCGCGCGCTATGAAGCGGTAGTCGGCTCGCTGCACTCTCTGAACCTCAAGCTCGAGCGGCGCATGTACATGGTGAGCGCAACGCGCTCCGGTTCGCATGTCGTGCTCGCTGGCTACGTCACCGGCAGCTTCAAGGCAGGGACGGCCGTGAAGATCCTGCTGCGCGTCACCTGCTCCAAGGAAGACGTGGTCGCCACCGTCAAGCTCACCCGCTCAGGCAGATTCAGCGCGACGGTCCCAGCACCGACATCGGCCGCCAAGCAGATCGCCGTGTACCGCGCCAGTACCACGGTGCTCGACGATGGACACCGCGAGGCAACGTTCACGTTGCCCACGCCCCCGAGCGGCTGAACGCCTGCCTGCGGACGCGCCGCCGAGCCGTCCTCGCTCGCTGCGAGGTGTTCCTACGATGAGTAGAGGATGCCTGAGCTGCCTGAGGTCGAGATCACCGCGCGCCTGCTCGACACGGCGCTCGCGGGCGCGAAGATCGAGTATGCGAGAGCGCCAGGCATCAACGCGCTGAGGACGTTCGACCCGCCGTTGTCGGTGCTCGGGGGAAAGCCCATCACCGCGGTGCGCAGGCGCGGCAAGCATCTGATCGTGGAGATCGACGGGGACAGCGGGGCAGCCAACTCGCTCGCGCTGCTGATTCACCTGATGTCAGCTGGGCGCCTGCAGCTCTACGACAAGCCCGCCGGGCCGCGCGATCGTAGCTCGCGCCTGCTCGTGGGGCTCGAGGACGGACGCGAGCTGCGGGTGCGAGAGTTCGGCTCCAAGCAGGCGGCATGGGTGAAGCTGCTGCGGGCCGGCGAGCTCGACCAGGACGATGCGCTCGCGACGCTCGGACCCGAGGCGTGGCCAGACCCGGGTGGGCCGGCTGAGCTGAAAGAGCTGTTGGACGCGCCGAGGCCACTGCACGCGCTGCTACGCGACCAGCACGTGATCGCCGGCATTGGGCGCTCGTGGGTCGATGAGATCCTCTGGCAGGCGGAGCTCTCGCCTTACAAGCGCGCGGCCGATCTCGACGCGGACGAGGTGCGGGCTCTGAGCGAGGCGATACGCGAGACCCTCGGCGGCGCGATCGCCCACTACGAGCAGACCGTCAGCCTGCCGATCCCCGACAAGCTGCCGATGCCGCTGCGCATCCATCGCCACGAGGGCGAGCCGTGCCCTCGCTGTGGCACCACGCTCGAGGCTGTGCACTTCGAGGACTACGTGATCGCCTACTGCCCCACCGACCAGACCGAGGGACGAGTGCTCAAGGATCGCCGGCTCTCGCGGCTGCTGCGCTGAGCGTCAATCGACCCGCGTGACCTCGAACGTCTGGCCTGCCTGGCGCAGCCGCTCGACCAGTGCGGCCCCCATTGCGGTTGCAGGCGTCAGCACCCCCGCGCGCGTCGGCAGTCGCTGCTCGTCGAAGGCGAGGCACAGAGCGCTCTCCCCGAACATCACCGACGTCGCCTTGTAGCCGGGGTCGCCTTGGGCGGCCACGCGTGCGACGTAGCGCGCCCCGCTGGAGGTGCGGGTATGGATCTCGATTCGGAAGAAGCCGCGCTCGCGTGCACCTTCGCTGGGGCCCTCGCCGGGGGACGGCAGCGCTCGATCGAGCAGCGCGCGCGTAGGCTTGATCGACAGTCCGGCCGCGAGCGCGCCGACGCCGCCCGCGACGGTGCAGGCCTGCAGCGCGCCCGCCGGACCCGATCCGAAGCCCATCACCTCGCGGTAGCGAAACCGGGGTCCGTAGGCCCAGCGCTGCAACGCGCTGCTGCGGCGCACGGCACGTGTGTTGATCGAGCCCATCATGAATGGCCCGACCCACATGCCGAGCGTGCGGTCGTATTGCACGCCGCGCAGGTCGCGCTCGGAGCCGAGGCTCGGCTCGGCGTCACGGTCGGGGCTCAACGCGTAGGGGTCCGCCAGCACTCGCGCCAGCTCGCGGTCGCCGCGCGCCTCGTCGACTGCGCCCTTCAACGACGCGATCGTGCCGCCGCTCGCGCCGCCCTTCATCGCTCGAACGACAAGCGTCGTGTCCTCGAGCTGGCCGGCGCCGTCCGCCGTGGCGGCTTCATGCAGCAACAGCACGCCGAGGTCGGAGGGGATCGAGTCAAAACCGCAGCTGTGCACGATGCGCGCGCCGCTGGCTGCCGCGACAGCGTCGAACCGGTCGATCGCATCGCGCATGAACAGAACCTCGCCGGTGAGGTCCGTGTAGTGCGTGCCCGCGCTTGCGCACGCCTCGAGGAGGGGCAGGCCGTAGAGACGGTAGGGGCCGACCGTGCTCGCCACGACACGCGCCCGTCCCGCCAGCTCGCCCATGGCGCGCTCGTCGCTCGCGTCGGCCACCAGCAGCGGCCACTCGGCTGCGTCTCCGCCGAGCGATGCCCGCAGTTCGGTCAGGCGCTCGAGCGAGCGGCCCGCCAGCCCGATCCGCGCGTCCGGCGGCGCGGCGCGCGAGAGGTAGTCGGCAGACAGCCGGCCCACGAAGCTCGTGGCGCCGAACAGGACAACGTCGAGCTCGCGGTTCGTGCTCACGAGCGGATACTAGTGTCCTTGTGTCCGCTGTATAGGGCGCGGATAGGATCCCGTGATGGTCGAACCGGGAGAGGCGATCCAGCAACTCGCTTCAACGCCTCCCATGCCGCCCGGCACTTGGCGGTGGAGACCATCGGGTGCAGCCACCGTTGCCCTGCTGATCGGGGCGACCGTGACGGTGATCCTCGCGTTGACCGTCTTGAAGCTCTATGACAGCAACGAGAGTCGCCTCCTGCGCTTGCGAGGCCGCGAGCTTTCCTCCGTGCTCAGTGCGGCGGTTCCATCCATCCAGACGCCGTTGGCGTCTGCGGCGGAGCTGGCTGACGCCACAGGAGGCAGCCCTCAGAAGTTCCGCGCCTTCATGGCTCCCTACGTAGGCCCCGGCCGCCAGTTCGCCTCCGCCTCACTGTGGCCGCTCGGGAGCGCCCATCCGGCACCGACGACGGTAGCGGGGGCCACGCCGGTACTGGCGTCCTTGCCCGAACAGGCGCGTCAGCTGTTCGCAGCCGCCAAGCACGGGACGCAGCTGAACATCACTGGCATCTTGGGCTCAGCCAAGCCGAGCCTGGGGTATGAGTACGCCACACCGGGAAGCACGCACGGATTCGCTGCGTACGCAGAAACCGCGCTACCCACGGACCGGCGCTCCAGGATCGCAAGCAGCTCAGCCTTCTCCGATCTCAACTACGTGCTCTACCTGGGCAGCTCGCACAGTCCAAAAGACCTGCTGCTGACGAGCTTGCGCGATTTTCCCGTCAAGGGTCGCCAAGCCTCAGACGTCGTGCCGTTCGGCGACAGCAAGTTCACGCTGGTGGTCACCCCGAGAGGCACGCTGAGCGGCTCCTTCTTCAGGAGCCTCCCCTGGATCGTCGCGCTCGTCGGGGCGCTCATCACGCTGGCCGCGGCCCTCATGACAGGACGTCTCGCGCGCCGGCGAGCACAGGCGGAGCAACTGGCCCGCGACCGTGACCGGGTCGCCAGCGAAAACCGCGCGATGTACACCGAGCAGCGCAGCATCGCCGAAACCCTCCAGCACGCGCTTCTGCCGGAGACGTTGCCCGACCTGAAGGGCGTCGAGATCAGCGCCCTCTACGTCCCGGCTGCCTCGGCGCTCGAGGTCGGGGGAGACTGGTATGACATCGTCGCCGCGGGCGAGGACCGAGCGTTGATGATGATCGGGGACGTCTCAGGGCATGGTCTGCGTGCCGCGACCACAATGGCATCGCTGCGCCACGCGGCACTGGCCTACGCGGTACAGGACCACAGCCCCGCAACGGTGCTCGCCAAGCTCTCGGACTTCGTCAACAGCACCGCTCACAATTACTTCGCGACGATGCTCTGTGTGCTGGTCGACGTGCAAGCTCGCCGCCTGACCGTGGCCAGCGCCGGTCACCTCGCGCCACTCCTGCTCGATGGTGAGAACGGGCATTTCGTGCCGTTCGACGTCGGCGTGCCGATCGGTGTTCCACGCAACTCCCCCTACCGCGAGGCGAGCGTGCCCGTGGCGCCGAGGTCCACCCTGATCGCGTTCACCGACGGCCTCGTAGAGCGCAGGGGAGAGGCACTGGACGCTGGTCTGAGTCGCCTGCACGACATCGCCACCAGTCAACAGCTCTCGCTCGAGGAGATGGTGAAGAAGCTCGCCGAGGGTCTCGCCTCACACGACCATCACGACGATACTGCGATACTGGGCATCCGATGGCGGAGCTAGAGGGCGATCGTGTTGCGGAGATCGAGATCGAGACACACATCGATCCAGCGGGCACCTGCATCGTCACCCTCGCAGGCGAGCTCGACACCTCGAATGTCGCCTCACTGGAGGCCACCATGGCATCGATCACCCAGCAGTCGCCGCCGCGACTGATCTTCGATCTCGGCGACCTGCGATTCATGGACAGCGCTGGCATCGCCGTGTTGCTCAACGCCGCCTCAACGTCGAGCAGCGTGCAGCTGCGCGACCCATCTCCAATCGTTCAACGCGTGCTCGAGGTCACTGGCCTCACCGGCGTCCTACCCACCGAATCGTGACCAGCACACGCCAATTTCCGTGCCAGCTGGAGTCGGTGACGGCTGCTCGGCATTTCGTCAGGGAGGCTCTGCGTGCGCAAGCGCGCTCGGTGGTTGAAGCCGCCGAGCTGATGACCTCAGAGCTTGCGACCAACGTCCTGCGACATGCGAAGAGCAGCTTCGAGCTCACAGTCCGCGCCACAGAAGATCAGGTTCGCGTCGAGGTACGCGACAGCGGAGAAGGCCAGCCGACGCTACGTTCACCAGACCCGCATGAGCACTCAGGTCGAGGGCTTCGCATCGTCCAGGCGCTGTCAGATGCCTGGGGGGTCATTCCCACAGCCAGCGGAAAGCTCGTCTGGTTCACGCTGCCTATCCACGAGCAGGCGCAGACCCACCCCGCCGAGTCCGCCGCCTCGCCCGAGGTCAACCAGCTTCAAGCCGCGGAGCACAAAAGCGCCGATCCAACCGGTCTAGGCAACAGGCGGGGTGGCAGCTCTATCGAGGGCCTCGAGCACGAGCTTGTCGTGCTCGGCCGGCTTGACCTTGCGCAGCACCTCGGCAACCTTCCCGGCGGAATCGATGACGAATGTGGTGCGCTCGTTGCCGAGATAGGTGCGCCCGTACATGCTCTTGGTGACCCAGACCCCGTAGGCCTCGGCAACAGCGTGATCCTCGTCGGCCAGTAGAGCGAAGTTCAGCCCCTCCTTGTCGTGGAACTTCTTGACCTTGGCGACCGGGTCCGGGGAGATGCCCAACACGACGGCGTTCGCCTGCTTGTAGTCGGCGCGATGGTCACGCACGCCGCACGCTTGGGTCGTACACCCCGGCGTTGCGGCCTTGGGGTAGAAGTAGACGGCGATGGGCTGGCCGCGGAAGTCCGAGAGCTCGACGGTATGGCCGTCCTGGTCGGGAAGCGCGAAGTCGGGGGCGAAGTCTCCTTGGCCGATCACGCACGAAGCGTAGCGACGGTTTGCTGCCAGCAGCAGCCCGTCAACCGATACCGTCGCTCGATCCCTGACCACGAGGTCAAGCGGGCCGCCGGTTTGTGGCTGGTGGCGTCCCCGACGCAGCCATGATCTTTGGGGGCGCCTATGCCCACAGTCCGCACAACGGAACAGCTGCTAGGCGGTCGCCGAAACTGAGTGTCCGTTTGCCGGTGTAGAGGACGACGCCGGTCTTGAATCGCTCGCCGAGCTTGTCGCGCAGATAGCGCAGTCCCGCGAAGTCTCTCGCGGTGACGGTTGCCGCTGCCTTGATCTCGATCCCCGCGACCTCGCCGCTGCCGAGCTCGAGCACCACATCGACCTCGCGTTGCTGCTTGTCGCGGTAGTGGAACAGTGAGGCGGCGCTCTGCGCCCAGTCGCACTGACGCGCTAGCTCCATTGCGGCGAACGTCTCCAGGATCGGGCCGGCGACCGTCGGGTTTGCCGCGATGCCCTCGGCGTCGATGTTCATGAGATGCGAGAGCAGTCCCGTGTCGGTCATGTGGATCTTCGGCGTCTTCACCTGGCGACTGCCGAGGTTCACGTGCCAGGGTTGCAGGCGCCAGACGAGGAACAGCTCTTCCAGGACCCGTGTCTGCGCCGCCACGGTCTTGTGATCCACACCCAGCTCCCCGGCCATGCTACGCGAGCTCATCAGGCTGGCGGAGCGTGCGGCGAGGATCCGCAACAGACGCTCGACGCCGGCCGTATCGCGTACTTTTGCGATGTTCGGGAGGTCACGGCCAAGGAGCGTCGCGACGTAGCTGGTGAAGAATCGCGCCCGACCGCGGGCGCTTCGGTCCTGGGCGTCGGGAAAGCCACCGGCGACGATCCTCGGGGCATATGCTTCACGCCCAACCTCGGCATCATCGATGTGAGTCGCCCCGCCGGCGAGAAGACGGTCGATGAAACTCTCGCGCCGTCCACTCAGCTCGCCCTGGGAGAACGGCCACATACGGACATAGTCGATGCGCCCGGGAAGGGCGTCCGCGATGCTCGGCAGGGTGAGGATGTTCGCCGAGCCAGCGAGCAGGAACTGTCCTCGTTCGTTGTTGGTGTCCAGGCGCTCCTTGATCGCCAGCATCAGATCTGGCGCTCGCTGGACCTCGTCGATCACGGCCGGACCGGACACGCGGGCGATGAACCCCGTCGGGTCCTCGAGCGCCGAGCGGCGAGTAGTCTCGTTGTCGAGCGTCAGATACTCAGCCGGGTGCTCGTGCGCGGCGATCGTGCGCGCGAGGGTGCTCTTGCCTGACTGCCTGGCGCCCAGCAGGCACACCGCCCTCGCTTCCTTCAGAGCATCGACCACCGTTGATCTGATGTTCCGCTCGAGAAGTGGTCCAGCCATGCAGACAGAATACCGCAATTCTCGGACAGATGGGGAATATTTGCCTGGACGATTGGGGAGGCGCTGGTCTGGCCGATGGGGGTAGGGGACGCAGCCAATTGGGGATCGGAGTGCGGGCTCGTCGGCTCTACGTGAAACGGGTCGTGTGCCTCGATTGCCTCGTAACGACGCAGGTCCCCATCGCGCGTGTAGATGACGCCGACGCCGTGCTGGCGCATCAGCGCGGCAAGGTGACATCGGGGGCACGTGGGCTCGCTCGAGTCCGCCAGACGCTCCCGCTTCTAGGCTCACCGCCGATGGGCACGGCGCCGCGGGCACGGCAGGACCGCCCGCGCTTCCGGGTGCGAGCCGTCGAGAAACGAGAAGGTGGCCGCGAACGGGAAGCCCCCGTGCGGGCAGGTGTTGGGCAGGAGGATCCCCTTGGGGGTATATGCGAGCGTGGCGCCTTCTGCGCGTTCGTAGTAGGTGAGGCCTTGTGGCCCGATGGTCACGTTCAGCGCGACGATCGCGACGTCGGCGGCGCCGGGGACGCTTGGGATGATCGGCAGCTGCATGTTCAGCCGGCCGCCGAACGGTGGGCTGGAGGGCAGCAGTTGCGCGGGCGAGAGGATCTGGGTGTTGACTGGGCTGGGGCCGGAGGCGTAGAGGAGCAGGGCGATGTGGCCTTCCTGATCGGGTGCGCGGGCGATCGAGACCGATGCCCTCTCGCTGACCAGCTGCGGACCGAAGCGAAGCTCTGCGGTCGCGTTGCCGCGGCCCATGATCGAGTCGGCCGGGCATCCGCTTGCGCCGGCTGCTTCGAGCATCGCGGGCGAGCAGACGGCCTTGCCAAGCCCGCTCAGCGCGAAGCCAAGGTTCTCCGGGTATCGAACTTCGATTTCGGTCAGCGCGGATGGGAGCTGGCCGGGTGGGGCCGCTATCTGCAGGCTGAGGCCGATCGTCACCGGCGCGCCGAGTCGATACGGCGTGAACGAAGGGTCGAGCCTGACGGACTGCGTGGCGCTCGCCGCCGAGACCAGGTAGAGGCATACGAGTAGCGTGGTCAGTGCGCCGACCGCCACGCGGAGGGCTGAGCCTGTGCTAAGCACGCACCGCGTCAGTAGCTGAGACTGCCGGTCGTCTTGATGACGAGTGCATAGTTGTTGCGGTCGAACGTGCCGTACAGGTTGCCGTGTCCGTGCGCGTGGGCGTAGCGGCCGCTGCCGCCGGTCACGGTGAGGGTGCCGGAGAAGCTTTCGTAGGTGCCGGATCCGTGTGGCGTGGCGTTGCCGTGCCCCTCGATCGATCCGCCGCTGGCGCGGATCGTGAACGTGCCGGTAAAGCTCGTTCCGAGATCGAGGCGCACGCGCATGCTCCCGGGCAGGGTTCCGGTCGCCTTGCCTTCGTCGAGCAGCAGCGACCCCGAGGACGATACGTAGCGCAGATGCGCGGTGTCGGTCGCGCTGAGGACGTGAGCGGCATGGGCGCGTTGCGTGGACTGGCCGGCGTAGGCGTGCGCGTATTGCGTCGCTGTGGCAAGCAAGCCGGCAGCGAGCGCGCCGCACACGGCGGCTGTGGCTCTGCGGCGCACTTGGGGGGTCATCTGGGCCTCCGATCGTCGACTGCTGTTGTAACGCGCCGCGGCGCGCGTTGATGCGCTCCCGCGGGGGCTTTGAGCGGCGGATCGCCTGCTGCTCTGCCGCCGAAGCGCCTCGAGCGGATGGCGAACTGCGAGATCGACTCGTCGAAGGCCGCGCGCGAGAAGTCCGGCCACATCTCATCGCGGAACACGAGCTCTGAGTAGGCGGCCTGCCAGAGCAGGTAGTTCGAAAGGCGCTGCTCGCCACCGGTGCGGATGATCAGGTCTGGGTCGTGCAGGTCCGGCGCGTAGAAGCAGCGGCGGAAGTCCTCCTCCGTGCCGCCCTGAAAGCGCTCGGCGGCTTCGAGGATCTCGGCGCGCCCACCGTAGTTGAACGCTATACAGAGGGTGATGCGGCGGTTAGTGCTCGTCAGCGACTCGGCCCACTCCATCAGCGCGCTCAGCTCTGTGGGGGTCTCGTCGCGTCTGCCGATGAAGCGCATGCGCACACCCTCGCCGTGCAGCTCGGGCGTCTCGCGCTCGATGCGTGCCGCGAGGGTGGAGATCAGCTCGTGGATCTCATGAGCAGGCCGCGACCAGTTCTCGGTCGAGAAGGAGTAGACGGTCAACTCCTCGACCCCCAGCTCGATCGCGTCCGCCAAGCGGGCCTTGAGTGTGTCGGCGCCGGCCTCGTAGCCCGCCGACACCGGCAGTCCTCTCGCGCGGGCCCAGCGGCGGTTGCCGTCGGCGATGAGCGCGACGTGGCGCGCTGGCGGCTGCGAGTTGCGGGATTGGGAGGGCATCGTCGTGATTGATTTTTTTAAGGATGTGCGTTCGTTGTGAGGCTGCCACGGGAGCGTGCTCGTAGCCGCTTGGCGGCCCGCCATGCGCGCATCACCGCAAGCGTTGGCGTGATCAGCGGCCGCAGCTCACTTTGGATTCGGCTGGTCACCGGTGAGGCCAGCTCGCTGGTGGCGCTCGGCGCGGAGGTGTAGTAGGCGGCGACGCCCGCCATCGTCATCAGGTGATGCGCGCTGGCCGGCGCATCGCGTGCCCGCATCGCGGCCTGTCGGGCGACGTGGACCAGACGCTGTCCGAGCAGCGAGCGTTCGGGGTAGTGGTTGATGTAGGCGAGCGTGCCAGCTGCCGCGTCCTGCTCGTAGTCGACGACGCTGTCGAGCATCGTGCTGAGAACCCCCATAGCCAGGTAGACCTCGTCGATCGCCGCGGCGTGCGCGGCAGTGGTGCGCTCGTCTCCCGCGAGTGCTATCAGCACGTGGACTGCGAGTACCGAGGACGCGGCGCCCGCGAGATACTCGCGCCAATCGAGGCCCGAGCCGTTCGTCGTCGCTCTAGCCCAACGCTCGGCCAGTGGAGTGTTGCCGAGAGCGCCGGCGTGAGTCAGTACCTCGGCTTCCACGCAGCGTGCGGCTGCGCCCAGCATCGTCGGCGCGAGCGCTTGCGCCTTCGGAAGGCACGCGAGTGTCTCCCTGACGGTCACCGCGAGCTCCTGCAGGTATCCGCCGTCGGATCCCGATGGATGGTGGCGGTAGTAGTCCTCATCGAGCGCTGCACTGGGGTCGAGCGCGTCTGTGAAGGCCTTGAACAACTGACGGCCGTTGGCGAGTGGATCTGGCGTGGGCTGCTCGGTGAGGCCGTCCAGGTAGTCGTACATCACCTCGAGCGCCACGATCCCCCGGATCGCGGCCGCGCGGTGTCGGCGCGGGGTGAGCGTGGCGAGCGTCGCTGCGACCTCGGCGGCGAAGCCCTCCTCCTGCAGCGTGTGCAGCGCGAGCGCGCGTAGCCTTGGATCCTCGATCTTGCCGGCCCGCGTCCTCCAGCGCGCGAGCTGGGCGCGCACCTCCGGCGCGACCGTCGTCCAGTAGCGCGCATTGGCGAGCACCAGCGCGAGGCCGGCGCGCGCCAGGAGCCGGCGGTCGGAGAAGACCGTGGATCGATCCCGAGAGTCGTGGGAGGAGCGGGAAGGGTGGCCGATCATCTGTTTGCTCTACTCCTCCCCGAAGGCGAGCGTGGGAGGTACGCGCGAGGCGAGGAATCCGGGTATCGCCGAGAGCGCCAGCACGACGAGTACCACCAGCGCGAAGATCTCGAGTGGTCGTCCTACTGTCACGAGGCTGGCGACTGGGAACCCGGTGACGTGTTTGAGGTAGCTGTCGATGATCAGCTGTCCGTAGACGCCGGCGAGCGCTCCGGTGATACAGCCAGCGCTGAGCATCACGAGCGCTTCGATCAGAAGCAGGCGCCGAAGCTGCGCGGGCCGTGTGCCTTCTACACGCAGCGAGGCGAGCGAGATCCGCTGCTGCCAGATGCTTGAGCCGAGCGCGGCGACCAGGGCTATGATCGTCGCTGCTAGCAGCAGCTTCGCGATCTCTCCGAGCTGGCCCAGTCCTTCGCCGCCGGAGGCTTCGATCCTTGCCGCGCGGGTGCTCGGGGTGATCACTTCGAGCCCGCTGTCTTCTCCGAGCTGACGTTCGACTGCCGCTTTCGCCTGATCGACGTTCGAGCTGGGCCTGAGATCGACGCCGAGGGCTGTGAGAGCCGAGGTCGCGAACGCACGCGTGTAGTCGCGGGTGTCCATGAAGATCACGCCGGTGGGCCAGCCGAAGTTCGTGCTCGTGGCTGCGAGCCGGAGCTCTGTTGTGCCCGTGGGGGTGGGGAGTCGGACGATGCCTCCGGGCTCGAGGTGGTGTTCGCTTGCGATCTGCTTGGAGAGCACTATCCAACCACCTTCGCGCAGTCGCCGAGCCGCCGTCGTGGCCTGTCCCTGAAGGATCTGGCCTTCGAGCACCGATGTCGTCGCGTTGGCTGGGCGCGCGATGATCCACGGCCGGCGCTCGTCCCAGTCGAGGAAGCTCCCCTGGTAGGCGTCCACCCCGGACACGGCCGGCAGCGCCGCGACGCGCGCGGAGTAGTCGCCCGCCGGGAACGAGACGGTCGCCTGGTTGTCGAGCGGGCTGATGACCCACAGTTGCGCGTCGCCGGAGAAGCGGTGGGCGACCTGCCCGATGCCGCGCAGGAGATCGCCGCGGGCTCCGCCCAGCGCGATGCTGCCGAACAACGCGACGGCTCCTGTCGCGGCGAGCGCCATCGAGCGGAGCGTGGTCGCCCGCAGCCCGGTCAGCGCGACCGGCAACAGCGTGAGCTGCTGGTAGCGCTCGCCGATCAGGCCGGTGGCACGCATGACGGCGGCCAGTGCCATCGGCACGGCGAGCATCGTCGCGAGCGCGAGCAGTATGCATGCGGCAAGGGCCGCGGATGGCACGAGCGCGAACAGCGCGCTTGCCATCGCCAGCAGCCCGAGGGCGATCGCGGCGAGCCTGTTGCGGGTCTCGACGCTGAGCTGATTCCCGGGGGCGCCATCGTCGGCATAGACGGCGTCGCTGGCGCGCCCCCGCCGCAGGTCGAGCAGCGGCGTGCAGGCGCCAAGGCAGCTCGCGAGCAGCCCACAGGCCAGGGCGATCAGCATCGGCGTTGCTCCGACGACGGTGGCGGAGCCGAGCGTGAACGCCTGGGAGAGGTAGCCGGTCGACTGGTGGAACAGCCCGACCGCGAGCCCATACCCGGCGAGCAGGCCCACCGCCGACGCTGCCAGCCCCAGGCACAGCGCCTGGAACATGACCATCTGGCCGATCGCGCCGCGCCTGGTGCCGTCGACGCGTAGATCGGCGATCGTCTGTCGGCGCTCGGGTGCCGTCAGAAGCATCGCATTGAAGGCGAACAGGAACCCGAGTAGCGCGCTGATCGCCGCGAACAGCCCGCTCGCCTGGTTGCTCGGCCCGAGCGCCTGGTGAAGCAGCGCGAGATCCTGATCTGAGCGGGCGACGGTCAGACGCCCGCCCGTGAGGACGGCGAGGGCTTTGCGCACCGATGCTTCGGCGCCTGGCTTGGTCTCGATCAGGATCCTCGAGATGAGGCCTCGTTGGCCCGCGAGCGTCTGCAGGTCGCTGAGCGGCACGACCGCGATGCGCGCGCCGGCGAGCGCACCGGCGGCTTCCTTGCCCAGGATCGCTGAGATCTTGCGGGGATAGGCGTGGCCACGGAGCAACAGCGAGAGCTGTGGTTGGTCTTCGCCTGTCGCGGTTGTGGAGGGTAGCCTCAGCGCGTTCGCGGTGGCAGTGCTGAGGCTGATGCCATCGGCGGAGAGCGACTGACGCGGAATCGTGTGGGCGAGCCCGTCGAGCGTCGCGAGGCTGAGATCCGCTCCCGCGAGATACACTGCTACCCGCTGATCGCCGGGTCCGACGAGGGTCGCGGTCTCTTCGAGCAGGGGCGCCGCCTGCTTCACACCCGGCAGACGGTCGACCCGCGCCAACAGCGATCCGCTGAACCCTTCGGGCCCGCGCGCCCGCACCTGCAGGTTGGCCGGGCCGATGACCTTGTGCACGACTTCGCCGGCCGAGCCGGCAATGCTGCCGTTGGCGATCAGCGTCGCGGACACGAGCGCCACGGCGACGGCGACGCCGAGACCGGCGAGCAGCTCCTGGGCGGCATGGACCCTTAGCCGGTTGCGATACAGGTAGGCGAGCGCGTAGGGGCCCATGAACAGGCGCGAGCGGATGGCGGGCCGATCGATCGCTGTCACGTGAGGCTTCCGTCGCGCAGCGCAAAGCTGCGATCGGCGATCTCCAGCGCGGCAAGATCGTGGGTGACCAGCAGGACCGCGGCGTTTCGCTCGTGTGCGATCGAGCTGAGCAGCTGTACGATCTCGCGGCCGCGCTCGTTGTCGAGGTTCCCGGTCGGCTCGTCGGCGAGGATCAGCCGTGGCTCGCATGCGAGCACCCGTGCGATCGCGACTCGCTGGCACTCCCCGCCGGACATTTCCGACGGCGTGTGGCCGATTCGCTCGCCGAGCCCGACTCGCTCGAGCCATGGCTTTGCGCGCGCTTGCGCTTCGCGCATCCGCATGCCGCCGACGAGCAGCTTGCGCGCGGCGTTCTCGAGCGCGGAGGCTCTCGGCATCAGCCGGAATCGTTGGTAGATGAAGCCCATGTCCCGCAGCTGGTATTCGCTGATCTGTCGTTCGGACAGGGAGGCGAGGTCGCGCCCGTCGAAGCGGATCGTGCCGCTGTCAGGTTGCAGGAGCGCCGCGATCAGCAGCAGCAGCGTCGTCTTCCCGGAGCCGCTGGGGCCATGCAGGGCGACCATTTCGCCGGGGTCGACCCGCAGCGTCAGCTCCTCCACGGCATGGACCTCTTCGCTTGCGCCTCGGTAGCGCTTTACGACCTCCGCGAGCTCCAGCACGGTTGCGGCTAGCTTCTCGCGGCATGGGTCAGAAGCGCGGTCACGCGCTCGCGGCGCGGCTTGCTGCGTCGTGCAGCTGGACGACGGGAGCGAGCTCTTGGGGTTGCAACTCGCCGTGCAGTTCGCCGCTGGAGAGAGACAGCCCACGGTCGGCGCCAGCCAGGCAGGTCGTCTCGCCGACGCTCATCAGCACGGACATGCCTTCGTCGGCGAGGCCGCGAAGCAGCGACAGAATGTGATCGCGCTCGAAGACGTCCACGCCCAGGGTGGGCTCGTCGATCACGAGCAGCTTCGGCTGGTGCACGAGCGAGCGGGCGATCCCGACGAGCACCGTCTCGGTGATGTCGAGCTCGCTTGGCCGGAGGGTCGCGCAGTGCGACGCGTTGACTCGTCTGAGCGCCTCGTGCGCGCGGCTGCGTGCCGCTGTCCCATGGATGCCGCGTGTCAACTGGGCGGTGATCAGCCGGTCGATCACGAGCTGTCCTTCGGTCGCACGGAACGTCTTGCGGCAATAGCGAATCTGCTCGCGCAGCTGCTCGCCACCGCGAGCGTTCAGACTGCCTCCGCGCAGCGAAACGACTCCCTCATCGGGTGGCTCCAGGCCGGCCGCGATGCGCAGCAGCGTCGAGCGCCCGGAGTTCCGCCGACCCCAGACGGCGACCAGTTCTCCAGTGCTCAGCTCGAAGGAGACGTCGCGCAGCGCGACGCGTTCAAGTCTTCCGCGACCGTAGCGCTTGCCGACGCCGTCGAGCTCAAGCAGGGCCATGCGGGCGGCCCCGATCCGCCATCGCACGAAGCTCCCTGCGCGCGTAGTCAACCCATGGGAGCTTGGCTTCCGTGGCCAGCCGCTCCTCCTCGGCAGCGAGGCGGTCAGCCAATGTCGTGGAGGCGTCGGGCGCTGCCGGCTCTGCATCTGCTTCTCCTGGCCGCGCTCTCGTCGCCTGTGCGAGGCACATCTGCTCGTAGCGATCGAGCACGGCAAGCGCGGCCTCCGGTGCAAGTGCCGCGAGTTCGCGCGCGAACAAACTCGAGCGTCTCCGGTCCTCTTCAGCCTGGTCCACCAGGTGCTCCTGGTAGCGCAAGACTCCCTCTTCGGTGGCTCGGTAGTGCAGCCGGGGCTGCCGGGACGCGACACCGCGCGTGGGCTCGCTGGTGGCCTCGATCATGCCTCTGTCCATGAGACTGTCCAGTGCGGTATAGATCTGCGAAGGGCTGCTGAGCTTCAAGAGATCGCCGTAGTTGCGCTCGAAGCGCTGCAAGATCTCATAGCCGTAGCTGGACCGCTCGATCATCAGGCCGAGCACGGCCCAGTTCACCGGCGAGCGCATCATCCCAGTACCCGCGTCTCTGACTGCCCTCCCAAGCATCGCCATGGGAACAATACACCAGAAACAGGCAGGGTCACGTGGGCCAAGCTCCTATTCACAAAGTAGAATCATTTACTTCTAGAGTGTTGAGCCGCTGACTCGCTCCCAGGCCGAGACGCGTGCTTATCGACTGGACCAGGTGTGCGCGTACCGGTATTCAGGGCGTACACACAGGCGGCGATACTAGCCAATCACGCAGCTTTACAGCGCTGCAAAGGCCTCACAAACTAGAACCTTATACCGCCGGGCTTGCAATCCGGCCGGATCGCGGCAACTATGCATGTCGGGATGAGGGACAAGAGTGATTCTGCCTGTCAAGGCTAAGTGGTCAGTGCGCCGTCAGGCGGGCCGCTACGTGTGTGAGCTCGCCCGACTCGGCTCGCGTGCCCCCGAGTCCGACGCCAACAGATTTCTGCCCGGCTGTGCGTCCGGGCGCCCAAGTGTGCGCTCGAGCCCGGGCCTTGGGCCTGTCGGGGCGCGCTGTCCAACGAGACCGGCGCCGGAGCGCTTCTCTTTGTGGGGATAACGCCCCGACACCGGATGATACGAAAGGAAGTTCTAGCGGATGGGAAGAAACAGGTCAATATGCAGGAGCGTAGTCCTCGCCCTCGTGGCTGTGTTCGCGATGAGCGCCGTGGCGGCATCGGCGGCGTCGGCGGCACTGCCCGAATTCAAACCCGTTCCGACGAAAAAGAAGTTCACCGGCACCGGCGGTGAAAGCAGCTGGTCGTTCAGTGGCGAAAAAGTCACCTGCAAAAAAAGCACGATGTCCGGTGAAATCACGAGCGCGACGACGCTCGGAGGCGCAGTCTTGAAGTTCACGGGCTGCTCGTGGAAAACCGCGGAAGGCGCCGAATGTCCCTTGAAGAGCAAAACGGGCGGTAAAGAAGAAGTGGTTACGGCTAAGCTCAAGGGTGAATTGGGCACCACCAAAGAATCCGGTCGCCCGGTCGCGCTGCTGCTGACCCCGGCCGAAGGGAAAGTCTGGGCGACGCTCGAAAGCACATGCGGCTATGGCGGCATCGCGAATTTGGAAGGCTCGCTCGCCGGCACGATCGGCGTGCCTCATGGAAAGACCGGCTCGCTCAGCTTCCCGTCATCGCCGATCAAAGAAGTGACGACGGACTCCGGTACCGTGGTCAAACCGAGGCTCTTGTATGCGGCTGCGCCGATGGAACTCGGTGCGAGCCTGTCGCTGACGTTCGAAGAAGTACTGGAAGTGACGTGACGGCCGCACGCTAACCACACAATTCACCGCTGCGTGGGGTCGCCTTGGCTCCACGCAGCGATATTCACAGAGCGCATCTTTATATGCATCAACACTACACACTAGGGGACGGGCACAACCGTGACTAATACCGAGCACACATCGAAGACACCGCGCACCGCGACCGGTATCTTCGCGCTGCTCGGTTCCCTGCCCCGTTGCAAAGGGACCGGTACGCCCAAAATCACCCACGGGACAGGTCTATCCAAGCCCGCCCGTGCGCGTCTCCTTACCCTGGTGCTTCTCGTCTCGACTTTGGGTGTCCTGTTCCCCGCTGCGCCGGGCGCCGACGCTGCCACCGGCTACGCCTCCCTGTTTCACTTCACCTCCCCGGAAGGTTTCAGCGGCCCGCTGGGCCTCGCGGTCGATGGCTCCGCCGACTCCTCCAAAGGCGACGTGTACGTTGTCGACCAGGGCAACAAAGCGTTGAAGAAGTTCACGGTCTCGGGGGAAGCCGCGACGCAGGAATGGAGCGCGGACTTGCCTGGTTCGTCTCCGTTTCAGGCGACGGTCGATGATTTCGCGGGTCCGGACGAGGGAGACGTGTTCGTGGCGGGCGAGGGTAGTGGTGTGATCTACCGCGTCAACCCGGGGGGCACCGAAGTGGTTGAAGTGCTCACGGGTTTGTCCGCGCCTACCGCTGTCGCGGTCGACAGCGCCGGTGACTTCTTCGTCGCTTCGATCGGGGAAGAAGCGGTGTTGGAGTACAACGCGAAATGGGAACCAATCGATGCGGCGGGTATGTCCGCCCCCTTGCCCGGCGAAAACAAGGTGATTGAAGGTCTCGGCGGGGTGCTGGCGCTGGCGGTGGATCCGACGGGGGAACACATCTATGCCGCCACAGAAGGCGGCACGTTCGACGCGACGCTCGTCGGCGGCTCCTACGTGGCCTCGGGGACCTTCGATCCATCATTCTCGGCCGGTGTGACGGTCGCCCCCTCGGGCGATGTGTTCGTGGACCAGGGCGGCGAAGTGGCGTTCTATGAACCGTCGGGGACGCTGTTGGGGACCTTCGGCTCGGGTGTCCTCTCAGGCGAAGCGTTCGGGGTCGCTGTGTCGCCGGCCGACGCGTATGTCGCTGACCACGCAGCTGGAGATGTGGACGTCTTCGAAGCTGGCCCGACCCCTGAAACGCCCGAAGTGAGCGCGGCCAGCTCGGTCACTGGCACGAGCGCGGTCCTGAACGGCAAGCTGAACCTCGGCGCGGGCGAAACAACGCTCAAATACTTCTTCGAATACGCGGCGGGCGGGAGTTGCGAAGGCGGCATCCAGACCCCCGTCAGAGAAGGCTCCGGCAACGTCTCGGAACAGATCGGCCACCTCTCGCTGCTGACGGCCTACACCTTCTGCCTGCACGTGGAAAACAAGTACGGGACCACCGAGAGCGCCCCCGTTATCTTCGAAACGGTCGCGGTGGGCTCCGAGGACTCCCTGTCCGTCACAGCGACCGAAGCGATCCTCGCCGCGGCGATCGACACGAGCGAAGAAGCCACCACCTACCAGGTCCAGTACGGCACCACAAGCGTCACCGAACACACCACCCCCGAACCCGCCGCGCTTACACCCGCCTCCGCGACGCTCGCCGCGGTCAAGCAGGTGCTGAAGGGCCTCACGCCCGCGACGATCTACAGCTACCGGTTCATCGCGAGCAACGCCCGCGGTACGGCCACCGGTGAAGAACGCACCTTCACCACACCCGCCTCGTCGGGCGCGACCGCGGAAACCTGCCCCAACGCCGCCCGTCGCGTCGAACAGCCCGACGCGGCAACGCTCCCTGACTGCCGGGCGTACGAGCTCGTCTCGCCCGCGGAAACGAACGGCCAGGACGCCACCCACGAGGAAGTCCCCGGGGTGCAGAGCGAGGGGCTGCGCGCCTCCGTTGGTGGAGACGCGCTGGCCTACGAGTCCCCCGGAGTGTTCGGGCACCCCGCCGGCTCCGGCGAAAAGACCGAGTACCTCTCACGCCGTGCATCAGGCGGCTGGATGACACAGCCAATCACGCCGCTGCAGGAACTGCGCTACACGAGCCCGGGTGACCCGTCCTACGAAAGCGCGGACTTCACCCCGGAACTCACCGCTGGGGTCGCTACCGCCGGCAGCGCGCTCGCGGGGACCGGTGCCCCCGAAACCCCCCTCGGCGCATCCATCACACCGAAGCTATACCTCGCAAAGTTTGGCGAAGCACCGGACGAACCGTCCTACACCTACATCGGAGAGCTCCAAAAGGAATCCCAGAACCAGCGCGACCCGATGGGTGCCTCAACCGATCTGAGCCACGTCGTCTTCGGGGTCGGGAACGTCTCGGAGTGGGCAAACGGCACCGTCCGCGCGGTCGGCGTCAACAACAACAACGGCGGCGAACCGGTCTCCTCGAGCGCCGGCACCGAGACGCTCGAACTCCCCAACGCCGACAGCGTCGACACATGGCACGCGGTCTCATCCGACGGCTCGCGCGTGTACTTCACGAGCCCCGGCACCGAAGAGACCCCCCAGCTCCAAGCAGACCGCGAACCGACCGCCCAGCTCTACGTACGTGTGCACGCCGAACAGCCGCAGAGCGAAATCGCGAGCCCAGAAGTCGACGGCACGGGCACCCTCACCAAAGGCTCTGTGACCGTCACGGCGCTCCAGGCCGCCGCCGGCACCGTGCTCGTCGGCGAAGGGACCAAACTGGAAGTGATCGCCATAACCGGGCAGTTCGTCGTCGGCGACCCAATCTCCGGTGCACGGATTCAGCCGGGTACGACGATCACGGCCGTCACCGACGAAGGCACACAGGCGACGCTCAGGCTATCTGCCGAAGTGACCGAAGAAATCCATCAAGAGGATGGAGAGCGGATCTCTTCCTCCGGCCCGAAGCCGTTCGCCGTGGGCCAGCCGGTCACCGGCGACGGGATTCCGCAGGGGACGACGATCACCGCTGAGGCGAACGGCACGCTCACGGTCTCCCAGCCGGCGGCGTCGTCGGGCAGCGGAGTCGAACTGCGCGCCGGCGGCGGCTGCACGGTGTCCTCCCAGGCGTGCACGATCGATGTGTCCGCCTCCCAGCGTCTGGCGGCAAACCCCGCGGGGATCCAGTCGGCCCGCTTCTGGGGTGCCAGCACCGGGGCGGAAGGCGGCCCGGAAAAGGTGTTCTTTATGTCCGATGCGGAGTTGACCGAAGACGCCTATACGGGGCCGCACGGTGAAGGCGCGAACCTGTATGAATACGAACTGGCCGGCGAATCTGGTCAGCCGGGCCGGCTGACAGACCTCACCGCCGACGACAAAGCCGGCGACGGCGCGGCCGTGCAGGGGGTCGTGCAGCTCTCCGAAGATGGCTCCCACGTCTACTTCGTCGCCAAGGGCGCCCTGACAGGCGCCGGCGGCGAAACCCTGCATAACGGAGGCGGCGAAGCACCGCAGCAGGGCGAGCCGAACCTGTATCTATCCCACGACGGCGGGATCCCCGACTTCATCGCGACGCTCTCGCGCGACGACGAAGGCGACTGGAACGCCGGGCCCCGCGACGTGAAGAACGTGGGCGGGCCGGGAGTGAACACGGCCGCGCTCGACCCGTCCGGCACGCGCCTGGCGTTCAGCTCCGAGAGATCGCTGACCGGCTATGACAACGAACAGGCGGCGCCGGGCGAGTGCGAAGCAGCACTCACCGCGATCGAGGTCAATGAAGGCGGTGCCTGCCGCGAGCTATACCTCTACGACGCCGAAACGGACACGCTCGCGTGCGCGTCCTGCAGGCCGACCCGGGCACGCCCGCGGGGTCCTTCAACGCTCGGTGAAAGCCCCGGCTCAGGTTCCGACGCGTCCTACCGGCGGCGCAACTTCAGCGAATCCGGCGTGCTGTTCTTCGACAGCTTTGACGCGCTTGCCGCGGGCACCGCGGGCGGAGTCGAGAACGTATACGAGTACGAGAACGAACGGGTCCTGCCGATCTCCCATGTCGCATCGGGAGAACCGGCGTTCCTGCTCGACGCGAGCGCCACCGGCGACGATGTGTTCTTCGCCACCACCGACCAGCTTGTGACGCAGGACTCAAGCGAGAACCTGGTGATCTACGACGCGCGGGTCGACGGAGGGTTTCCCACGACCTCGGTTCCCCCGCCATGTGGCAGCGAAGCGTGCAGGGCGCCCGCGACTCCGCCACCCATCGTCGCCGCGCCCACCAGCGCGACGTACGCGGGCCCCGGCAACCCTCCCCACCCCGCCACCACGCCGGTGAAACCGAAGACCGCCGAACAGATCCGCCTCGAAAAGCTCGCCAAGGCACTCAAGGCCTGCAGGAAGAAAAATCGTGGCCACAAGCGAGCACTCTGCGAAAAGCGGGCACGCAAAACGTACGCGAAGAAGGCAAGCGCCAAGCCCTCCAGCGTGGCGAAGAAGCCGAGCAGCGCCACGAGAGCCGGCAACGACCGGGGGGCCAGGTCATGAGAATTTCTATGTATTCGAAGCTGGCCCTGGCCGGCCTGGTTCTGCTTGTCGCGCTCGTCGGCGCCTCCCCCGCGATGGCCGAATTCGGCATCGCCAAATTCAAGATCGGCGCCACTAACCAGGACGGCTCGCCCGACCTGCAGGCCGGCTCGCACCCCTACGCCCTGACGACGACGCTCGTGCTGAACCTCCCCGACGAACACGGCAAGGCCGTCGAAGGTGACATCAAGGACGTCACCGTGCAGCTGCCGCCCGGTCTCGTCGGCAACCCGTCCGCGACCCCGCGCTGCACGTTCCGAGAACTGGTCACAGCGCAGGAACTCAAAGGCGGGTCGTGCCCAAACGACACGGCGATCGGCCTTGACACCAGCTACCTGACCTCGGTCGAAGAAGAATTCATACCGATCAGCACGCCCGTGTACAACCTCGTGCCGCCGAAGGGTGTGGCCGCCGCGTTCGGCTTCATCGTCGCGAAACGTACGCCCGTGCTGCTGCTCAGCTCGGTCAGGATCGGGACGGACTACGGCGTCACGACCAGCGTCCCCGACATCGGGCAGTCCGCGCTGATCGAGGCGAGCAAGATCACCCTGTGGGGCGTGCCCGGGGAAGAATCCCACGACCCGTGGCGCGGAAAATGCGAGGTAGAGCGAATCGCCGGCGGAGTGCCATCCCTCGAAGTACCTGGCTATGGCCTACGGGAAAGCGAAATCGAACGCGAAGGGCCAGACTATCCGTACGAAGCCGCATTCGCGGGAATGCCTGAATCAACAGGGCAAAAATGTCCCCCTGAAGGTAAGCCGGCCCCATTGTTGACCATGCCGAGCTCGTGCGGACGGCCTCTCTCGGCCTCGGTGTCGGTGGACTCCTGGCAGGAACCGGGAGACTTCGCCGGGAGCCGCAAGGCGGAAGCGTCCCTGCCCGAGATGAGGGGTTGCGGAGAACTCGCGTTCTCGACGAAACTCGAAGTGAAGCCGGAAAAGACCGCGGGCGCCACCCCCACCGGGGTGGATGTCGAAACCACGCAGCCCCAGGGGGGCCTTGAAAGCGCCGACGGCCTCGCCGAATCCGACCTGAAGGAAACCACTGTCGTGCTGCCCGAAGGCCTGCAGCTGAACGCGAGCTCCGTCAACGGCCTTGAAACATGCTCGCCCACGCAGATCGGCTACACCGGCACCGCGGAACTCGATCCCTCCGGCGAACCGGGGGTCCTGACACCCCAGTTCACGCCCGAAAAGCCGTCCTGCCCCGACGGGTCGAAGATCGGCAAGGTGACGATCAAGAGCCCGCTGCTTGAAGGCGAACTGGAAGGCTCGGTCTACGTCGCCTCCCCCCAGAACTTCAAAGCGGGTCCGCTTGAAAACCCGTTCGGCTCGCTGACCGCGGCCTACGGGGTCGCCGAAGAACCGAAGACGGGTGTGCTGGTCAAGCTGCCGGCGGACATCCTGCGAAACCCCGAAACGGGGCAGCTGACATTCACGCTGAAGGACTCACCGCAGCTCCCCTACAGCGTCGCCGACATCGAACTGTTCCCCGGCGAACGCGCGCCGCTGGCGACCACCGCGAGGTGCGGGACCTACACGACCCAAGGCTCGTTCACGCCGTGGTCCGGAACGGCGGCGGTCCTCAGCCTCTCGAATTTCGAAATCCTCTCGGGCCCCGGAGGCTCGCCATGCCCGTCCGGCGTCCTGCCGTTCTCTCCGGCGCTCCAAACGGGAACGACCAGCAACAACGCGGGCGCCTTCGGCCCGCTCTCGACCGTGATCAACAAGGCCGACGGCCAGCAGGCGATCCACGACGTCACGATCAGCTACCCGCCGGGGATCTCAGCCGTCCTGACAGGCATCCCCGAGTGCGCGGAAGCGCAGGCGAACGCCGGGACCTGCGGTGCGGGAAGTGAGATCGGTGAAGACGACGCGAGCGTCGGCCTCGGCAGCGACCCCTACACCGTCACCGGCGGCAAGGTCTACCTCACCGGCCCCTACGACGGCGCTCCGTTCGGTCTATCGATCGTGACCCCGACCAAGGCGGGGCCGTTCGTCCTCAACGAAGGCGCCCCCGTCGTCACCAGGGCAAAGATCGAAATCAACCCCACGACGGCGGCCGTGACCGTCACCACCGGGGAAATCCCCAGGATCCTCGACGGGATTCCCCTCCAGATCAAGCAGATCGACGCCAACATCAACCGCCCCGGCTTCGCAATCAACCCAACCAGCTGCGAACGCATGACCGTTTCGGGCAGCATCGGTGGCTGGGAAGGCGCAACCTCGCCCGTCTCTGACCCCTTCCAGGTCGCGAACTGCGCGGCTTTGAAGTTCGAACCGACGCTCACGGTCTCGACGGGTGCGCACTCGAGCAAAAAGGACGGTGCGAGCCTGGACATCAAGGTCAGCTACCCGAAGGGGTCGCTGGGCAGCCAGGCGTGGTTCAAGGAGGCGAAGCTCGTGATCCCCAAGCAGCTGCCCGCGGAACTCAAAACGATTCAGCAGGCTTGTCTCGCCGCGAAGTTCGAAGCGAACCCCGCAAGCTGCCCCGTGCACTCGAAGATCGGGGAAGCGATCGTGCACACCCAGCTGCTGCCCGAACCACTCAAAGGCCCTATCTACTTCGTCTCGTACGGGAGCACGAAGTTCCCCGATGCGGTGATCCTGCTCTCAGGGGACAACGTCAACGTGCGGCTCACCTCCGAAACGCTCATCAAGAACGACGTGACGTCGGTCACGCTGCCCGAAATCCCGGGCGTGCCGGTCGAATCAGCTGAATTCAACCTTCCGACCGGCGAATACTCCGAGTTCGGTACGAACCTCGGGCTCGGCAACTACGACTTCTGCGGGCAGAAGCTAACCGTCCCGACCGAATTCACAGCCCAGAACGGGCTCGAGATCCACCAGGAAACACCCGTGACGATCACGGACTGCGCGCCGGCGATTGCGGTCGTCAGCCACAAGGTCAAGGGACGTGCTGCGACGATCGTTGTGAGCGTGCCATCGGCGGGCAAGCTCGTAGCCACGGGCAACGGGTTGTCCAAAGCAAGCAAGATAGCCAAGGGCGCGAGCACGCTGACGGTCAATCTCATCCTCACAAACGCCGAGGCGGCGGCCCTGTCCAAGCACAAGGGCCGTAAGCTCAAGGTGAAGATCAACCTGACCTTCACCCCGAAGAAGGGGAGCAAGCTGACGACAAGCGCGACGGTGCTCATCGCCTGACCCCGATACCAGCAGTGGGAATGAGGGAGGTATCGTGGTCCTGCTCGGCGATGTCCGTGACTGGCACGCTCGCAGCAGCGGCAGCGGGTCAAACGCGTCGCCTGCGATGCTGGTTTCTCATCTAATCGCGGGCCCATGCGGGCCAAGTAGACGCGTAGGCCGGAGTCATTTGGCGCATATGACTCAGCGAGACGTCTGCGTTAGCTGTTCACAAACTAGAACCTTATAGACAAAGGCTTGCGCTGGTGGCCGGTGCTGACGCAGTATGCAGCGAGGAGCGCTGCTGCCAATGCCCGACCGCAAAATTGATCCCGACAAACCTACGAGGAGTCTTGAGGCGGAGCCGCGTGTGGTGTGGCGCAGGCAGAGTGTCACGCTGATCGATCTTGGCGTGGACGCGGGCTGGTGTGGGCTCGTTTCTCGCGGGCCGTCCGCCTCGATCTCGAGGTTCAGCCTCCGTACGAACGGCGTCGCCACATGGGTGTTCCGGCGGCCCAGGCGGGCCGTCGTCGGGTGCGGAGCCGCGAGCGGCGCGGCCTGTAGCGGCTGCCGGCGGCATTCGCGCAGATGAGCGCCCGTACAGCACCGCTCGCGCGATTGCCTAGGGGTCGTGGACGACTGCCACGCCAGGAGGTGATCGAGCTCCAGCGAGCTCGGATGCTCGCGGCGGCCGTCGATGCCCTCGAGGAGTTGGGCTATGACGAGATGACCGTCGCGGCGGTGACTCGCCGAGCACGAGTTTCACGTAAGACCTTCTACGATGTCTTCGCTGACCGGGGTGACTGCTTCACGGCGGTCGTCGATGAGATTTTCACTCGCGCCTACTCAGTGGCCAGCGCTGCCTACGCTGCGGAGAGCAGCTGGCTCGCGGCGACTCGCTCGGCCCTCCACAGCTTGCTATGCCTGATCGACGAGGAGCCGAGGCTCGCGAGGATCTGGTTCGTCGATGCGCTGGCCGGGCCTCAGGCGGTCCACGAGCGCAAGGCAGAAGTGTGTGCGATGCTGGCGGCAGTCGTCGACCGCGGCGGACACGGCATGGCTGACGAGCGAAGACAGCCGTCGCGGCTGACCGGAGAGGCGATCGTGGGCGGAATCTCGCATATCGTCCAGACACGCCTCGGGAACGGCCATCAACGGCCATTCGCTGAGCTTCTGGGACCCTGCATGTATCTGATCGCTCTGCCCTACCTGGGAAATGCGCGGGCGATGGCCGAGCTACGGCGAAAGCCGCCGGCGCAAGAGCCACATCGGAAAGCGCCCGAAACTCCACGCCAAACGGAGACGCTGCGCGACATGGGCCTGCGCGTCACCTACCGCACCGTCAGGGTGCTCGACGCCATCTGTCAGCAGCCCGGCATAAGCAACCGCATGGTTGCGAGCGAATCCGGCATCAAGGATCAGGGCCAGATATCGAAGCTCCTGTCGCGGCTGGAGCGGCTGGCCCTAATCGAGAATCGCGGCCTCGGCCTCGATAGCGGGGCGCCGAACGCATGGCACATAACGTCTCGTGGGTTCGAGCTCGTTCGGTCCACCAAAGCTCACGGGTTCATGCCGTCGCGGGGCACGGGCGCCGCGATGTAGTGCCGGTCCGTGCCGTAGGGCAGCGGTGCTGCGCAAGGTCAAGCCGGCTGAGCACGACAGGCTGGTCCTGAAAGCCCTCGGGGAGCTTGATTCGCAGCCGAGATGAGCATCACCCATACGGGGGACCGGCATAGTCAGGACCGGGTAAATAAACAACTGTTTGTTTCTATCTACTCGGTAAGACGCAACGTTTGGAATGAACGGTACGATTACGCCTAAGTCAAAGATCGGTCGGCTTGAGTCCTTAGGAGTCCACGTGGCGGTGCCTGGCGAGCATGTCTTGGAAGGGCGGGGGGCAGACCCCGCGGACAGCGCTGTGCTGCGTTCGCAGGTTGCGTGCGCGGTGCTCGGCTTGGTGATCGAGAAGCCGAGCCACGGCTATGAGATCGGGCAGCGGTTCGACCGTCGCTTCGGGGGCTTTCTGAGCGTCGGGCGATCGTCGATCTACGCTGCGCTCGGGACGCTGATGGACGCGGGGCTGATCGAGAAGATGTCGGGCCGCTCGACGACGGGTGTCAGCCGCGGAGCCAAGGCCGGTGCCTCCTACCGGGCCACCGCGCGTGGCGCACGTGCCTACAGGGGCTGGCTGGCGGAGCGCGTTCGCAACGATCCCCAGCGTGTGGAGATGATCGGACGGATGACGCTGGCGGGCGTGCAGAGCGCCGAGGCCGCGCTGGACTTCATCGGCCGCTACGAGCGCGAATGCGTGCGCGAAGCACAGGAGCTCGCGCGCCCGATCGACGCCGCGGATCTCGATTGCGAGGGCATCTCAGGGCTTGTCGAGCGGCTGCTGATCGAGGAGCGCCGGCGCATGATCGACGCGCAGCTCAGCTGGATCACCTACGCTCGCGCAGAGCTTCGCGCTGTTAGTGCCGGGGCGCCCGTGGACGGATGATCGGCTGTGAGCCTACTGTCAATCGAGCATGTGACCAAGCGCTACCGGCGCGGGCGGCTGGAGCGGGTGGCAGTCAGAGACGTTTCGCTCGATCTCGAGCCGGGCGAGCTCGTGGCCGTGTGGGGAGCGCGCTTCTCGGGTAGGAGCACGCTGCTGCGCGTCGCCGCCGGGGTCGAGTCCCCCGAAGAGGGCACCGTCCGCTTCGAAGGACACGATCTCGCGCGCGCTCGCAACAAGATCCTGGGCCGGCGGATCGGCTACTGCCAGACGGGCTTCTCGGCGAGCTCGCGTGGGCTCGTCGTCGAGCACGTTGCGGCCGGACTGCTCGCGCAGCGGGCATCGCCCAAGCAGGCGTGGCGGCGCGGGCAGGAGATGCTCTTCCACGTCGGCGCGGAGAGCTGCGCGCGGATGGAGTGCCACGAGCTCGACGGCGCGGAGCTCGCGCGCGTGGCGATCGCGAGCGCGCTGGTCACCTCGCCCGCGCTGCTCGTGATCGACGAGCCGACCAGCGGCGTCGACCTGCTCCAGCGCGATCCGGTGCTCGCATTGCTGCGCTCGATCGCCGACGAGGGCACGGCGGTGCTGATGAGCACCGGTGACGCTCAGGGCCTGTCGGGCGCCGATCGCGCGCTGACGATCGACAGTGGCGAGCTGCAGGGAGAACCCGAGCCCGCGCAGGCAGATGTGGTGCCGTTGCGCCGCGTGGAGTCGGGAGCACGACGGCGGTGAGCGCCCGCGAGCGGGGGGTAGTGCTAGAGCTGGATCGCGTCGTCAAGCACTATGAGGGCTTCGGGGAGGTCGTTCGCGCGGTCGACGGGGTGAGCTTGGCTGTCGGCCCCGGGGAAATCCTCGCGCTGCACGGCCCCAGCGGCTCCGGCAAGAGCACGCTGCTGATGCTCGCGGCGGCGCTGATGGAGCCAGATGCCGGCACGGTCCGCTTCGAAGGGCGGGATCTCGCCGAGCTCTCATCGGCTCAGGCCGCCGACTACCAGCGGCGCGAGATCGGGTTCGTCTACCAGTCCTTTCACCTGATGGCGGGCGTGCCGGCGGTGGAGAACGCGGCGATCAAGCTGCTTGCCGACCGCGTTCCGCTGCGCCAGGCGCGGCGGGCGGCGACCGCATGGCTCGAGCGCGTCGGACTGGACGCTCGTCTCAATCACACCCCGGACCAGCTCTCCGGCGGCGAGCGCCAGCGTGTTGCGATCGCTCGAGCGCTCGTCAACGAGCCGCGCTTGATCCTCGCCGATGAGCCGACCGGCAGCCTCGACACCAAGCGCGGCGGAGAGATTCTGGCGCTGCTCTCGGCGCTGGCGCACGAGCAGCAGGCGGCGGTGCTGCTGGTCACCCACGACTCTCAGGCCGCCGCGTTCGCCGATCAGGTGTGCACGCTGCGCGACGGCAAGCTGGTAGTCGATCGACCGGCGTTCGCGTTGCCGGCGTCCGTGCGCCGGCAGGCATGGGGCTGAGGGCGCGTTGCGCTTCTCCGGGCTGCTCTACCTGTATGGCCGGCGGCTGCGCACCCGCCCGGTCCAGGAGCTGCTCGCGGGAATCGGCATCGCGATCGGCGTGGCGCTCGTGTTCGCCGTCCAGGTCGCCAACAGCAGCATCACCGATTCCTCGAGCGCGATCGTCCGAGGCATCGCCGGCACCGCGAGCCTGCAGCTGCGATCACGCGACGCCGATGGCTTTGACGAACGGCTGCTGGGCCGCGTGGAGCATCTTCCCGGCGTGGCGCAGGCGGCGCCGATCCTCGACGAGAACGCTTCGCTCGTGGGCCCCGGCGGCCAGCGTGTAGCGATCGATCTGGCGAGCGCGGCGCCGAGCCTGCTCGCGCTCAACGGGAGCATCACCCGCAACATCTCGATTCACGGCGGACCAAACGCCCCGGGGATCATCGTGCCGAGCGCGACCGCGCACGCGCTCGGGCTGTCCTCGCCGATCCAGCTCCGCAACGGACGGCTGCCTCGCATCAGGCTGGAAGTACGCGGGCGCGCCAGCCAGGTGCCTGTCGTGGCCTCGCTGGGCCCGGAAACGATTGGAGCGCTCTCCGGCGCGATGGCGGCGATCGGCGCGCTGCGGTTCGTGCAGAAGCTCACCGGGCTCTCCGGGCATGTGACGCGCATCCTCGTCACGACCAAGCCCGGCCAGCGCGCACTTGTTCAACGCGAGCTGAGCAAGTTGGCGGCGGGCCGTTTAACGGTGGCCGCCGCCGACCAGGACGTGTCGTTGCTCAAGCAGGCGATCACTCCCAACTCGGAGGCGACCGGGTTCTTCGTGCTCGTCAGCGGGATCGTCGGCCTGCTGCTGGCGTTCAACGCGATGCTGCTGACCGTGCCCGAGCGCAGGCGCACGATCGCGGACCTGCGCATGCAGGGGGTGCGGCCGTGGCAGCTGTCGAGGATGCTGCTGTTCCAGGCGATCTGCCTGGGCGTCGTGGCGTCGCTGGTCGGGCTCGTGGCCGGCGACTTCCTCTCGCGCACGATCTTCCATGCCACGCCCAGCTATCTCTCGGCGGCGTTTGCGCTCGGCACGCAAACGGTCATCGGGCTGCGACCGCTGCTGGTGTCGTTCGGAGGCGGCGTCCTTGCGACGTGCCTTGCGGCCGCCCCGCCGCTGCTGGACCTGCGCCGCCGCCGTGCTGTGGACGCCGTGTACTTCGAGGACGGCGAACCTGGCCAGGCCCTGGACGGTCGCGCGCAGTTGCGGCTGTTCCTCGCCGGCGTGGCGCTGATCCTCGTGAGCAGCGGCCCGCTGCTGCTGTGGCCGTCGGCGATCGTGCCCGCCACCATCGGTCTGGCCGTCGCGACCTTGCTCGCGATCCCCTTCGTCTTCCAGCTCGTCGTGCGGATCGCAGAGCACATCGCCTCGTACTCGGCGCGACTGAACATGCTCACTGTCGCCGTGCGTGCGCTGCGCGCGACGACCGTGCGCTCGTTGGCGCTCGCTGCCACCGGCGCGATCGCGGTCTTTGGCTGCGTCGTGGCCGAAGACTCCCACAACGATCTGCTCCACGGGCTCTACCGCGACTACTCCGAATATGTCTCGACGGCGAACCTCTGGGTCGTCAACAACGACGACGACCTGGCGACGAGCGGCTTCCGGGCGAGGCGTCTCCCGGCTCGCATCGCGGCCGTCCCGGGTGTGTCCAGCGTGCGCGTCTACCAAGGCGGGTTCCTCGACTTCGACGGCCGGCGAGTGTGGATCATCGCGCGCGCGCCAAGCACTCCCAGCCTCGTACCGGCGAGCCAGCTGCAGGAAGGAGATCTCGCGACGGCAACCGCGCGCCTGCGCCACGGCGGCTGGATGACCATCTCTCAGCAGCTCGCGGAAGCCCATCACGTGTCCGTCGGCGACCCGCTCACGCTGCCGACGCCGACCGGGCCGGTCACGTTCCGGGTCGCCGCGACGACCACCAACCTCGGCTGGAGCGCCGGCGCGATCGTCCTCAGCAGCCCCGATTACCGCCGTGCATGGGCGTCCTCGGATGCGACAGCTCTGGAAGTGAGTACCCGGGCGGGCGGTGATATTCCCGCGATCAGGCGAGACATCGAGCACGCCCTTGGCCCCGGGAGCGCGTTGACGGTCCAAACCAGCGGTGAACGCGCCGCACAGGCGGACGCGCTGGCGCGCCAGGGACTCAGCCGCATGAGCCAGATCACGTTGCTGCTGATGATCGCGGCGGCGCTGGCGATGGCAGCCGCGATCGGAGCCGGGATCTGGCAGCGGCGGGCATCGCTGGCGTCGCTGCGGATCCACAGCTTCAGCCCATGGCAGCTGCGCGGCGTGCTGACGTGCGAGTCGATCCTGGTGCTCGGCACGGGTGGGTTCGCCGGTGCGGCCGCCGGCGTTTACGGGCATCTGCTGTGTGATCGCTACCTCAGGCTCACGACAGGGTTTCCGGCGCCGTTCGCCGTCGAAGGCATTCACACGATTCAGACGATCCTGCTGATTGTGATAGGGGCACTGGTAGTGCTCGCGATTCCGGGGTATATGGCCTCGCAGGTCTCGCCACAGCTCGCGCTCCAGGACTAGAACATTTGATTTCAATCAGTAGAAAAACGCGGCTCTCGTACCAGCATGTGTGCTATGAGGCCGAAAAGTACGTCCTACCCGCACGAGATAATCGCGCTCGTGACCGCTGGCGTGGTCTATTGGCTGACGATCTATCCCCGCGCCCGGCTGGAGATACGTCGTTGGCGGCGTTGTGCGCGGCGTATACCCGACCCGGCGCTGCGCGCCCAGGCGCTCTACAAGCTGACCCGTGAGCGTCTGAATCCCGAGGCGGCCGCGTTCTTCGCCGTGCTCGCGCCGCGCCGGCACCGGCGCTCGCTCGTGCGCTTGATGGTGGACTTCCAGATCGCCTACGACTACCTGGACGCGATCAACGAGGAGCCGGCGACGGCGGCGTTGCGCAACGGCCTGCAGCTGCATCGCGCCTTGAACGACGCCGTGAGCTCGCGGCCGTCCGAGACGGACTACTACCGTTATCACCCGCAGCACGACGACGGCGGCTATCTGCTCGAGCTGGTGCGTGCCTGCAGCGCGGCGCTGCGGACGCTCCCTTCGGCCGCGGCGCTGGAACCGCTGCTGCTGCACGCAGCTGAACGCTGTGGCGAGGCGCAGAGCAGAAATCACGCGGCGCTCGTCGAAGGCCACGAGCAGTTGATCGAATGGGCGGACACGCAAGCGGACAAAGGCGAGTACCTGTGGTGGGAGCTTGCCGCCGCGGGCATCTCCTGCCTTGGGCTGCATGCGCTGTTTGCGGCAGCGGCGTGCACGACCACGCTCGCGGAAGCTGAGCGGATCGACACCGCCTACTACCCGCCGATCTGCGCGATCAGCGCGCTACTGGACAGCCTGGTCGATCACGATGACGACGCCGGCGGCACGAACCACAGCTTCGTCGGGCACTACCCGAGCGCGAGCCTCACGGCGGAACGCTTCGCCGCGATCACGACCGAAGCACGCGCGCTCTGCAGCGTGCTCGCCAACCACCGTCGCCACGCGGTCATCCTCGCCGGGATCGCCAGCTTCTACCTCTCAGCCCCTGGGGCGAGCACCGAGCTCGCCCGGCCTGCCGCGACGCGTACGCTCGCCTGTCTCGGAGCATCCAGCGTCCCCATCCTTGCTGTAATGCGCCTGCGTCGGCGGAGTGCCGGCTGACAGCGTGAACGCCGCGACGCTGCGTGCCGCAGGTCCGTTGGTCGTCTGAGCGTCCGCTCAAAGCGGCAGCCTGTACTTGCGCGTCGAGGGGTCCTGCACAAGCAGCCCGAATGCGACGAGGGTGGTCATATAACGATGCGTCGTGCTCGGGCTCAAGCCCAGCTGTCGCGCGACCTCCACGACGCCCCGGCCTTCTTCTCCGGAGATGAACAGCGCCAGTATCAGTAGCCCCCGGAACAGCGAGTGCGACAGGCGTCCGCTCTCGAGCTCGGCAGAGTAACGGTCTTCGAGCGAGCCCTCGGAGATCGCCTGCTCGGCTATCAGCCCGGAGAGCAGCAGGCTGAGACTCGGTCCACGCGCATCGGCTGTCGCGCGAATCACGCCCTCGACCTGTGCCTCGGTCAGCTCCAGGCACACCAGATCCTCAGGCGCGCGCCCGGAGACACGGGCCGAGCCTCTGCTCTGCCCGTTCATTCCCGTCCGGGCCTTGGTGGCATCCTTGACGACCATCTTGCATAAAGATCATGGCGCTTGCCGCAGAGCGCGATAAGGCGCACCTTGAATATTCAGGCGATGGACTATTCACCGAGCTTCAGGCGATGGACTATTCACCGAGCCGATATCGTCCCCTGCTATGACCGACCAGCAACAGGACGACGGCGATCAGGATTGGCGGCTCCAAGCCGAGCTCGACGTGCCGGAGGCGGACGGTCGGTTGAATGAGCTGATCGGGCGCCTGCGCGGCCCAGACGTCGTCAAGGAGCTCCAGGCGAGCATCCCGCACGACGTTGTGATCACGCACGACGGCAAGCTGCTGTTCGCGTATGCCGCCGAGCAGGCGACGCTGGCGGCGGCGCGCACGGCGATCGAGAGCGTGCTCGCCGCTGACGGGATCCGCGCGAACGTGCGTGTGAGTCACTGGGACGACGAGGCCGAAAAGTGGCGCCAGACCGATCCGCCGCTGACGGCCGAGCAGCAGCAGGTCGAGGCTGCCGCCGAGCGCGACGCGAACGCCACCGAGACGCGCACGCTGGTCGTCAGCTCCGGCAAGATGGTCCGCGCGGAATTCGAGCAGAGCATCCGCGAATGGGCGGACAAGCTGGATCTGCCGTGCACGATCGTGGAGCATCGACATCTGCTCACGACACAGCTCGCGTTCACTGTCACCGGCCCCAAGCACAAGATCGACGAGTTCGCACGAGGCCTGCGCGCGGAGGAGTGGGCGACGATCCGCACCGAGCGCACGGTCATGGCGAGCCCGCTGTAGCCACCCCGGTCCCGGAGCAGCATCGCACGCTGCCACCCTGGTTGTGATTGCGCGGAGCACGTCGGTGGCGTAGAGTCAACCCATCGGTGGCGGCTGGGGATGTTTCCGCTGCGGGGAGCGAACGAACGCTAAGGAGAGAGGGATGCTCGAGCAGGCACGGAAGGACGATGCGCGCAGGTGGCTGGGCCGGTTCGCTGTGGCTGGGGTCGCGGTGCTCGCGGCGCTCGCGGCGCTCGCCTCATCGGCCAGCGCGATCAGGATCGGCAACGTGAAAGTCACCAGGTCGATCAGGCAAGCGCCGCTCGTATCGCCGGCGGAAGACGGCACGAGGGTCGCGCACTTCGGGACGCTGCACCTGAACAAGGTGGGGATCATCAAGATCGCGCCGGTGGGCAAGAAAGCCCGCAACGTGCTCGTGCTCGAGCCCGGCACCTCGGCCGCTGCCGCGTACTTCGTGCCGTTCGCCAAGTCGCTGCTCGAAGACCCGGCGCTCAAAGGCTGGCAGGTGTGGGCGGTCGAACGCAGGGAGAACTTCCTCGAGAACCAGAAGGAGCTGACGAAGTACAAGGAAGGCGGGGTCTCGGCGTCGGACTTCTTCAACTACTACCTGGGCTACCTCGCCAACCCGAGCATCACCGATCACTACCTGCCGGTGCCCGAATCGAGGGTGGAGTTCGCCAAGGAATGGGGCATGAACGTCGCCGTCGAAGATCTGAAAGTCGTGATCGAAGAAGCCCGGGGCCTCGGTGGCAAGGTGGTGCTCGGCGGCCACTCGCTCGGCGGCTCGGTCGTAACCGCGTATGCGACATGGGACTTCGCGGGCAAACCGGGAGCCGAAGGCCTCTCCGGGCTGGTCTACGACGACGGCGGCAGCAGCCCGCTGGCGATCTCGAAGACCGAAGCGGAAACGTCGCTTGCCAAGCTCGAGCAGCCGAAAGAAACCCCGTGGCTCGCGTTCGGCGGCATCCCAGCACCGGACCTTGGGCTGTTCTCGGTGACCGGCTCGGCCCTGACCGTGGTCGAACCCAAGGGCCCCTCGCAGCTTGAAAAGTTCCCGTTCCTGCCGCCCGACCTGCGCTCGCCGGTCGTGCCTGTCACCAACGAAGCCGGCTTCGGCTACTCGGTCAACGTCGGCACCTCGCCGGAAACGCTGGCCGCCGCCCAGATACACGGCGGCGAAGGGGTCGAAGCGGAACCGGAAGCCGACGGGCTGCATGGCTGGAACGGCACGGGGGCGCTGACGCCGGTCAGTCGCTACGCCGAAATGCTGGCGGGCGAGGTGTCGGGGACGGCGCTGCGCGAGAGCGGAAGCGAGTGGTACTTCCCAGCACGCCTCACGCTCGACACCGGCGCGGTCGGCAACGGCCTTGCCAACCCGGCGCAGGAAGTCCTGGGCCTGCACGCGACGATGGGCGAACAGCTGCCGAAGTCGCTGCACATACTTGCGATCGACTCCGAACTGGACAAGCTCTTCGGAGGTACGCAGACGACCCTGACCGAGGCCGAAGCGCTGGCCGCGCAGTCAGGCATATCGCCGTCGAACCTGACGTTGATCGAAGAGAAGGACTCCTACGCTCACAACGACCCGGCCGGCGCAACGCCGGAAATCAACGAATTCTTCAAGCACCTGGCGCCGTTCCTGGAGGAACTCGGCTGATCACGCGGGGCGCGTCATCCCACCGACGAGCATCCCAGAGCCGAGGTGCGCGCCGAGCACGGGGCCGACCTCGGTGCAGAACAGCGGCGCGAAGCCGAACAGCGCGGTGCCCTCGGCCACGAGTCGCTCGGCGTCAGCGGGGGCCTGGGCGTGCTGGACGCACCAGTCGGTCGCGCCGCGCTCATGCAGCTCCCGCAGGTACTCGCCCATCCGCTCGAGCGCGCGCCGGTGCGTGCGCACGCGCCCGACGGGCGCGATCTCGGTGCCGAATGTGAGGATCGGCTTGATCTTCAGCGCGGTCCCGACCATCGCCTGCGCCGCGCCGATGCGCCCGCCGCGGCGCAGGTACTCGAGCGTGTCGAGGCAGAACCAGATGTCGAGGCTCGCGCGCCCCTGTGCGACCCCATCGAGGATGCTCGGCAACTGCTCGCCGCGCTCGGCGAGGATCGCCGCGAGCACCACCAGGCAGCCGAGGCCGCCGGCGCCGGTCTGGCTGTCGAGCACCTCGACCGTGCCCGGAGAGCCCTCTTCGGCGAGGATCCGCGCCGCTTCGCGCGCGCTCTCGCACGTTCCCGACAGGCCTGCGGCGATGTGGATCGAGAGCACGTCGCGACCCCCATCCAGCAGCGGTCGGTAGCAGCTCAGGAAGTCGCCCACCGACGGCTGCGAGGTGGTCGGCAGCTGCGGCGACGCGGCGAGCTTGGCATAGAAGGCGTCCAGGTCGCGGTACTCGTGCTCCGGTCGCAGATTCCCGTCCCAGCCGACGTAGAGGCTCACCTGGCCGATCCCCAGGCTGTCGATCAGCGACTGGGGCAGATAGGGCGTGCTGTCGGTGACGATCGCCACGCGACGGCTCGGGCTTGACTGGAGGGCACTCACAGGCTGGGTAGCCTACGGCGCGCGAACGGCGGCTGCTTTTCAGCGAACTAGAGGCTCCAGCCGCGTCGCGTCGATCGTCTCGCGCAGCGTCTGCAGGGCGTCGTGGCGCGGGCGCCAGCCGAGCTCGCGGCGGGCCTTGCTGGCGCTCATGATCACCGGCTCGCGGAACGCTGCGATCCACTGCGCCTGCGCGGGCAGGAAGCCGAGGCGCCCGATCATCTGCGCCACCACGTCGACTGCGAGCTCGGGCACGGGGATCGAGTACCAGCCGAGCTCCTCAGCCAGTTGTTTGACCGTCAGCTGGCCGGCTGCCGCGAGGTTGTAAACGCCCGGAGCGCCGCGCCCGAGCGCGGCGGCGCGCATCGCGCTGGCGACGTCGTCGTGGTGCACCAGCTGGAAGGGCACTCCGGGATCGGGCATCACGGGCTTGAGGATCGGCACCCCGTCGAGCAGGCTCAGGACCGGCCCGGGCAGCCGCTCGGAGATCTGCGTGTAGGGCAGGCTGTCGATCAGCAGCGGCGCTTGCGGCCCGGCGACGATGCACGGCCGAAACACGTAGCCGGCGGTGTCGGCGCCGGCGAGGGTGGCGGCGAGCAGCTCCTCGACCTCGGCCTTCTGTGCGGAGTAGTAGTGGGCGGCGGTGCCGCGCGCGGGGACCTCCTCGGTCAACGGCTGTGGGTTGTCGCGATGGAAGCCGTAGGCGGCCACGGAGGATGCGTACACGAGTCGTGCCACGCCCGCCGCGACTGTCTGCTCGAACACGTTGCGCGAGCCCTCGAGGTTGACCTCCCGGCTCTCCTTGGCGCCGCCCATGATCATGAACGCCAGGTGCACGACCACGTCGGCGCCGCGCACGAGCTCGGCCACGGCGTCACGGTCGAGCACGTCGCCGCGCCTGTAGGTGACCTTCTTCCAGCCGCGGGCCTTCGGGTCGAATGGCCGGCGCGCCATGCCGCGGATCGAGGCGACCTCAGGCGCGCGCTCGAGCGCGGCGACGACCGCCTGCCCGATCTCCCCGGTGGGGCCGGTGATAGCGATCTCGAGGCCTTTTCGGGCGGGCCGGCGCGGCGCCATCGCTCCGTTGTAGCGCATCCGCCGTACGCTTGAGCGGTGCCTGCGCTGCTTGCGTCCACTTCGATCGGCCAGAGCATCAGCTCGTTCCTCGATGCCGCCGGGAAGTTCTTCTCAGACCTTGCGGCGGTTCATTGGGGCGCGCTGCTGCTGGGGCTGGTGTTCTTCGGGCTCAACCTGACCCTGCGCTCGCGCGGCTTCTTCAACAGCCTGCGCGCCGCCTACCCCGCGGTCGCCTTCCAATGGCGGCGCGTGTGGGGCGCGTACTTCGCGGCGGTCGGCTTCAACAACGTCGTGCCCGCGCGCGGCGGCGACGTGATCAAGCTGTTCTTGACCCGCTCCTCGATCCCGGGCTCGCGCTACCCGACGGTGGCGGCGGCGTTCTTCGTCGAGTCGATCTTCGACTTCTGCACGGGCGTGCTGGTGCTGATCTTCGCGTTCACCCAGGGCGTGTTCCCGAAGCCGCCGGACTTCTCGAAACTGAGCTCGTTCGACATCTCCTATCTGGCCGAGCACTTCCACCTGACGCTGTTCTTGATCACGGCGCTGGGGATCGTCGGCGTGGTTGGCTTCGCGCTGCTGGCGGAGCGCGCGAAGGCCGTCTGGGCGCGCGTGCGCCAGGGCGTGACGATCCTCAGCGATCGCCGCCGCTACCTGCGCGAAGTCGCTGCGCTGCAGGCGCTTGCGTGGATCTGCCGGTTCGTGGCTTTCTGGTTCCTGCTGGACGCGTTCAGGGTCGGTGGCTCGGTCCAGAACGTGCTGCTCGTGTTCGCCGTCAACCAGGTGGCGGGCGCGGTGCCGTTCACGCCAGGCGGCCTCGGCGTGCAGCAGGCACTGCTGCTGAAGGTCTTCGCCACGAGCGCGCCGACCGCGGTGGTGGCCGCCTACTCGGTTGGCCAGCAGCTCACGATCGCTGTGTTCACGGCGCTCGTGGGGCTCGCCGCGGTCGTGTTCATCTTCCGCTTTCGCTCCTTCAAGGAGGTGCTGTACGCGGGGCGCGCCTCACGCGAAGCCGAGCGCGACGCGGAGCGGGCTGGGGCTTACTGAAGTTCGTCCAGGACGGCGCTTCGCGCCGGCTGGACTATTACTGAAGCCCCTCGCGGGCCTCGCGCACGAGCGCTACGGCCTCGGGGAAGACGCGCGCGATGACGGTGCGGATCTGCTCGGCCTGCGCCTCGGCGTTGCCTTGGACGTTGATCCTGCCGACGGCCGCGACGGTCATGTCGACGGCGAGCTTGATTGCGTTGTCTGCCCACACCAGACGCTGGTTGCCCTGCATCTGTTCGGCGAACTCCGCCAGGCGCCGCTGGAGCTCGTCGGGGTCGCCGAACAGGTCTCCGAGTCCGCCACTTTCCATGCTCGCATCATAGACTGCCCTGCTCATGCCCACGGCAGCTGAGATACGCGCGCAGGTCAGTCGCGAGGAAGAACGTCGCAATCGGCTCGCCGTTCCGGCGTTTGCGGGGGGCTTCCTGTACCTGCTGAGCGCGATCATCGTCTTCAAGACGCTCAACGGCGGACCGACGGTCGGCCTGCTCCAGGGCCTTGGCCCGGCGCTCTCGGGTGTCGCGAACCCGGCGCGCAGCCCGGCGACCGCGGAGTTGAAATACCTCAGCCACGAAGGCTTCGCGCTGATCGCCGGGAGCGTGATCGCGGCACTGTCGATCGCGGCGCTGGTGCTGGTGCTGCTGCTGTTCTGCGACGCCGTTGAATTTCGTCGCCCGCACTCGTGGCGGCTGTCGCGTCCGCTGGTGCTGGGCGGCGGGATCGCTTTCGGGGTGCTGAGCGTTGTGCGCCAGGTGACGAGCGCGGTCATCGCTCACAACTTCGCGGTGGGACACGACTTCTCGGTGCATGCCTTCGAAAACTCGACCACCGGCAACAGCGCGAACCTGATCGTCGGCGTGCTCGGCCCGATGGCCGGGATAGCGCTCGCGGCGGGGATGATCGGCGTGCTGGTCAACACGGTGCGCGTGGGGCTGCTGCCGCTGTGGATGTCGGTGCTCGGCAGCTTCTCCGCGCTGCTGCTGTTCTTCCCGATCGGCGGCGCCGACCTGCAGGTGGTGCCGGCGCTGTGGCTGGTGATCGCCGGGGTGCTGTTCATCGGACGCTGGCCCAAGGGCGAGCCGCCGGCGTGGGCGGCGGGAGAGGCGCGGCCGTGGCCTTCGCAGGCGCAGCTGCGCGCCGAACGCGCCGGTGGCGGGCGCGGAGCGAGCAGCAAGGGCGGTGCGGCCACCGTCACCGTGCCCGCACCGGTGCTGCCGGCGGGCGGCGGCAGCACGCGCAAGCGCCGCAAGCGCGGTGGCCGCGGCTGAGCTCAGCTGCCCCTGCGCCGCGGTTGCGGATCACGCGGCGATTTGATGATTAGTTCTTGCCTTAGCGGGGAAAACACACGGTAAGGACCAGAGCACGCGCAACTGCGGCTGTTCGTCCCGAGGGATTCATCAATAGGCGTCATGTCGCCGCCGTTTGGCGGCGCAGAGGGAGGCTCCCATGGAGGCAGCAACGATTGAGCGTGACGGGCGCGAGGACCGTGGTCGGCGCGAGGACCCGACGAGCTCGACGGTCGCGGGCTGGAAACCAGCGGACCCGGGGCCGCTTGGCCTCGGTGCGTTTGCGATGACGACGTTCGTGCTGTCGATGTTCAACTCCAACCTCGTCAGCGAAAAGGGCGTGCCGGTGGTGCTGGGGCTGGCGCTGGCCTACGGCGGGATCGTGCAGCTGATCGCGGGACTGTGGGAGTTCCGCACGGGCAACACGTTCGGCGCGGTCGCGTTCTGCTCGTTTGGCGCCTTCTGGATTTCGTTCTGGGCGCTGAACGTGTTCTACGCCAAGCAGATCGGCGGCAACGCGGGGCATGCTGTCGGCGTGTATCTGTGGGCGTGGGCGATCTTCACGGCCTACATGACGGTGGCGGCGCTGCGCACGAGCGGCGCGGTGCTGCTGGTGTTCGCGCTGCTGACCGCGACGTTCATCCTGCTGGCGATCGGCGCGGTGGGCCCGCACGCAACGGTGACGCACTGGGGCGGCTACCTCGGTCTGGCGACGGCGGCGGCGGCCTGGTACGCGTCGTTTGCGGCGGTCACCAACTCGACGTTCGGGCGCACGGTGCTGCCTGTGATCCCTTTGAGCGGACGGTAGGGTTCGCTCATGGCAACGGGATCTGAGCAGGTGGCCGGCGAGGCGCTCGACGAGCAGCTCGCCTCGCTATTGGAGGTGGAGCGCTTCGACCCTCCGGCGGAGTTCAAGGAGCATGCGCTGCTGAGCGATCCGGAGGTGTACGAGCGGGCGGCGGCCGATCCGCTCGCTTGGTGGACGGCGCAGGCCGAGGAGCTCGAGTGGTTCCAGAAGTGGGGCAGGGTGCTCGACGACGACGATCCGCCGTTCTACAAGTGGTTCACGGGTGGCACGCTGAACGTGTCGTACAACTGCCTGGACCGTCATGTGATCGCCGGTCGCGGGGAGCGGATCGCGTTTCACTGGCGCGGCGAGGATGGCCAGGAGCGCGACATCAGCTACGTCGAGCTGCTCGGCGACGTCGAACGCTTCGCCAGCGCGCTGAAGGAGCTTGGCGTGCGGAAGGGCGACGTCGTCGGCATCTACCTGCCGATGATCCCCGAGGTGGTGGTGGCGATGCTCGCGTGCGCGCGCATCGGCGCCCCGCACAACGTCGTCTTCGGCGGCTTCTCGGCGGAGGCGGTGCGCGAGCGCATGGAGTTCTCGCAGGCGAAGGTGCTGATCACGGTCGATGGCGCGGCGCGCAAGGGCAAGACGGCGCCCGTCAAGGATCGCGTCGATGAGGTGATGGGCGATCTGGAGAGCCTCGAGAAGATCGTGGTGGTGCAGAGCAAGGGCACGCCATGCCAGATGCGGGAGGGCCGCGACGTCTTCTACGAGCAGATCGTCGCGGCCGCCGATCCGGTGTGCGCGGCTGAGCCGCTGGATGCGGAGCACCCGCTGTACATCCTCTACACGTCGGGCTCGACGGCCAAGCCGAAGGGCATCCTGCACACGACCGGCGGCTACCTGACGGGCGTGTCTGCGACCCACCGTTACGTGTTCGACCTGAAGCCGGAGTCGGATGTGTACTGGTGCGCGGCCGACGTGGGCTGGGTCACCGGTCACTCCTACATCGTCTACGGCCCGCTGTGCAACGGCGCCACGTCGGTGATGTGGGAGGGCGCGCCGGACTACCCCGACAAGGGCATCTGGTGGGAGATCGTGGAGCGCTACGGCGTCACGATCCTGTACTGCGCCCCGACGGCGATCCGCGCGTGCATCAAGTGGGGCGCGGAGTGGCCGAACAAGCATGACCTCTCGAGCCTGCGCCTGCTCGGCTCGGTCGGTGAGCCGATCAACCCGAAGGCATGGCTGTGGTACCACAAGGTGATCGGCGCTGAACGCTGTCCGATCGTGGACACCTGGTGGCAGACGGAGACGGGCGCGATCATGATCACGCCGCTGCCCGGCATCACCTCGACGAAGCCGGGCTCGGCGACGCAGCCGTTCCCGGGGGTGTTCGCGCAGGTGCTGAACGAGTCCACGGGCGAGCCTGTGGAGGAGGGCCAGGGACTGCTCGTGCTGACGCAGCCGTGGCCGTCGATGCTGCGCACGCTGTACAAGGAGGACGAGCGCTTCATCGAGACCTACTTCAGCCGCTTCGGCCGTGACACATATCTGGTGGGCGATGCCGCGCGTCGCGACGGCGACGGCTACCTGTGGGTGATCGGGCGCATCGACGACGTCGTCAACGTCTCCGGTCACCGGCTGTCGACGGCTGAGGTCGAGTCGGCGATCGTGGCGCATCCGGACGTCGCGGAGGCGGCGGTGATCGGCCAGCACGACGAGGACTCGGGCCAGGCGATCGTCGCGTTCGTGACGCTGCAGGGTGGGCTGGAAGGCGATGAGGCGACGGTCGCGGGCATCCGCGAGACGGTCGCCGAGCGCATCGGCAAGTTCGCGCGACCGAAGCGCATCATCTGGGCCGATGACCTGCCGAAGACGCGCTCGGGCAAGATCATGCGCCGTCTGCTGCGCGACATCGCCGAGGGGCGCGCGCTGGGCGATGTGACGACGCTGCGCGACCCCGCGGTGATGGGCGCGCTGGAGGAGCAGGTCAAGCAGATGCAGGCCGAGGAGGCCTGAGGGCTTCATTTTCATGGGGCGGCCTTCCGGCCGCCTCTCGGCGTGCGCGCGGCGAGCGTTGGCGTAAGGGCAATCCCTTAGGTGCGCGCGAGATTGCGCTGGCATGATTGAGCGATGGCTTCCGCTCCGGCATCGGCAGGGCAGCCCAAGGCGCGGGTCGCCTCGCCGTTGCGCCGGCCGCTCGACCGGGCGCTGCTCGGCGGCGTGTGCGCGGGCCTCGCCGAGCGGATGGGGGTCGAGGTGCTGGTGGTGCGCGTGATGGCGGTGATGGCCGCCACGGTGGGCGGCCTCGGCGTGGCCGCCTACGCGCTGGCATGGGCGCTGATCCCGGCGAGCCCGGGAAGCGCACGGTCTCGCCGGCCGGGCGCGTGGCGCCAGGCGCCACTGATCGTGTTGACGGTGGCGGCGCTGTTCGCGGGTGTGCACCTTGCGGGCTCGCATGTGGGCGAGGGGCTGTGGCCGCTGGTGCTGGGGGCGTGCGGGTTGGCGCTGCTGTGGCGCCCGGCGGTGGCCGACGACGGCTCGCTTCGGAGCGGGCGCCCGACGCTGCGCGACTACTTGAACCGTCCCGCCCAGGTCGGCGCACCACGTCTGATCGCGGGCGGCCTGTTCGTGGCGTTCGGCGCCGCCGCGCTGCTGCACGCGGTCGGCGTGCAGCACAGCCTCGGCAAGGCGATCTGGGCGGTGGCGATCATCGGCCTGGTGGTTGGCCTGGTGGTCGGCCCGTGGGTGATGCGGATGGGGAGCAGCCTGTCGTTCGAGCGCGCGGCGCGCATCCGCGAGCAGGAGCGCGCGGAGGTTGCGGCACACCTGCACGACTCGGTCCTGCAGACGCTGGCGTTGATTCAGAAGCGCGCGGGCGATCCCAGGGAGGTCGCGGGCCTGGCACGCCGTCAGGAGCGCGAGCTCCGCAGCTGGCTGTTGAAGCGGCCGGGCGACGCCGAGCAGGCAAGCGTCACGGGCGCGCTGGAGCGCGCGGCGGCGGAGGTCGAGGAGCTGCATGGGGTGCCGATCGAGGTCGTGACGGTCGGCGACACGCCGCTGAACGGCGGTCTGGAGGCGGTCGTGCAGGCTGCGCGCGAGGCGATGACCAACGCGGCGAAGTTCGCGGGCAGCGAGCGGGTGGATCTATATGCGGAGGTCGAGGAGGAGCGCGTGGAGGTGTTCGTGCGCGATCGCGGCGTGGGCTTCGACCTCGACGCGATCCCGGCCGATCGCCGTGGCGTGCGCGACTCGATCATCGCGCGCATGGAGCGCCACAACGGCCGCGCCGCGGTGAAGAGCAGCCCCGGTGAGGGCACGGAGGTCGAGCTGGTGATGGAGCGGGCGGCGAGCACATGAGCGACAGGCCGCGCGTGGTGATCGTCGATGACCATCATCTGTTCCGATCCGGTGTGCGCGCAGAGCTCGGCGGGGAGCTCGAGGTGGTGGGCGACGCCGGCACGGTCGAGGATGCGGTGGCGCTGATCCGCGAGCAGCGGCCGGACGTGGTGTTGCTCGACGTGCACATGCCGGACGGCGGCGGCGTCGAGGTGATCGCGCGCATGAGCGAGGAATGTCAGGACCTGCGCTTCCTGGCGCTGTCGGTCTCGGACGCCGCCGAGGACGTGATCGCGGTGATCCGCGCCGGCGCGCGCGGCTATGTGACGAAGACGATCTCAGGGACGGAGCTAGCGGAGGCGGTGCGCCGAGTGGCGGGCGGCGACGCGGTGTTCTCGCCGCGGCTGGCGGGGTTCGTGCTGGACGCGTTCGCGCAGGACGCCGGCGCGAACGGACCCGACGCGGGCCGCCAGGCGGCTGAGGAACTCGAGCTCGACCAGCTGACGCCGCGCGAGCGCGAGGTGCTGCGCCACATCGCGCGTGGCTACATGTACAAGGAGGTTGCGCAGAGCCTGGGGATCTCGGTGAAGACGGTGGAGGCGCACGTGTCGGCGGTGCTGCGCAAGCTGCAGCTGTCGAGCCGCCACGAGCTCAGTCGTTGGGCTGTGCAGCGCCGGCTGGTGAGTCTCGACGGGCCGTAACGGTCTGTTCACTTCAGAGGGAGCATTCCAAGATATAGTTACGCGATGCCGCTCGTTCCGGCTAGCACGCCGCAGGACCCGACGCTGGCGCTACGCCACCGGTTGAGCGTGTTCAACCTCTCCCCGGAACAGCTTGCCGCCCTGCGCGAAGGGATCGCGAAGATGCAGGCGGTGCGTGACAACCGGGGCTTCGCGGCTCTTGCGGGGATCCACGGATGGCCGCAGTTTCGCTGCCAGCACACCCAGGAAGGCGGGCCGCAGGCAACGCTGTTCCTCCCCTGGCACCGGGCTTACCTGTACGAATTCGAGCTGGCGCTACAGGAACAGGACGCACAGGCACGACTCTGCTGGTGGGACTGGCCGGCGTCGCGCGAAGTCGGCATCCCGCCCGCGTACGGCGCGGAGGCGGTCGACGGCCAGCCGAATCCATTGGCGTCGGGGCCGATGCCGACCGATGTGCCGAACCGACCTTCCGACTGGAAGGCGCACACGGTGCGCACGCCGGCGAAGCCGGCGGAACTGCCGACCGCCGGCGACGTAGAAGAAGTGCTCGCGAAGTCTGACTACTTCGACTTCGAGCTTGCGCTCGAGACGCAGCTTCACAACGCGGTGCACGGGTGGGTGGGCGGCAGCATGAGCGATATCGGCACGGCGGCCTACGACCCGCTGTTCTGGGCACACCACACGATGGTCGACCGGCTGTGGTCGCTGTGGCAGAGCCAGCACGCGAGCCCCGGTCCACCACCGGACACGTATGGGACGTCGCTGGGCTTCAGCGCGCAGCTGACCGTCGGCTCGGTTCTCGACACTGCGAGCCTCGGCTATGACTACGCCGCGTCGATCCAGCACGTGGAAGTCGAAGCCCGTACGGGCGGTGGAGGTTAGGCATGGAGCGGTATGTATCGCCGCCTCTGCAGGTGCCGGCGCCGAGCGCGTTGTACAAGCACGACCGCGTCGATCTCGAGCTGCACGGGGTCGAGCACTCCGGCGAGTCCTTCGCGGTGCGCGTGTTCGTCAACGCCGAGGACGCCGGCCCGGAAACGCCTGCCGCCGGCGAGAACCCCGCCTACGCGGGCTCGTTCTACATCTTTGGTCACGGCCCGTGCCTCGGCGATCAGGGGCACTGCGACGTCCGCACGGGGCCGATAACTCCATACGACTTCCGCCCGCCGCATCCGCTGATGCCGCAATACCATCGCCTGCCGATCACCGACGCGCTGCGTGCGAGCGCACACGAGGACACATTCAGCGTGACGTTGGTTGTGGTCGCGAATCATGGCGGCAGCTACGAGAGCGTCGATGCGCTGACGTTCCGGCGGCTGAGTGTCGTGGCCTACTCCTGAGCCCGTAAGGGCAATCCCCGATAGCGCGCCCGGCTCCTGCCGATAACAATGGGTGAGCAGATGGATCCAAGCTCCTCACAGCCGGCGATCGAAACCGTCGGCCTGACCAAGCGCTTCGGCGAGCGCGCGGCGCTGGACGGCATCGACCTGCAGGTGCCGCGCGGCGTCGCGTTCGGCTTCCTCGGCCCCAACGGCGCGGGCAAGACGACGATCATCCGCACGCTGCTTGGCCTCACGCCCGCGACCGCGGGCACGATGCACGTGCTCGGCCATCCCGTGCCGGCGGAGCGCGCGCAGGCGCTGCAGCGCGTGGGGGCGATCGTGGAGGAGCCCCGCTTTCACATGCACCTGACCGGGCGCGAGAACCTGCGCATCGTCGCTGCGGTGCGCGGCCCCGAGACCTTCGAGCGGATCGACCCGGCGCTGGCGCGCGTGGGTCTGTCCGAGCGTGCCGGCGAGAAGGTCAAGAGCTACTCGATGGGCATGCGCCAGCGGCTTGGTGTCGCGCGCTGCCTGCTGGCCGATCCGCTGCTGCTGATTCTCGACGAGCCGACCAATGGGCTCGACCCGGGCGGCATCCAGGAGTTCAGGGAGATGATCCGAGCGATGGTCGAGCAGGAGGGACGGACGGTGTTCGTCTCCTCGCACCTGCTCGATGAGGTCGAAAAGACGTGCGACGCCGCGGCGATCGTCGACCGTGGCAAGATCGTCACGCAGGGCGCGATCTCCGAGCTCGCCGAAGGTGGCGGCGCACGCCACGAGCTGATCTTGGCCGTCGACGACGCCGAGCGGGCGTTCGGCGTGCTCGGCGCGAGCGAGCTGGTCGCCGAGGCGCGCCCCGCCGACGAGGGCATTCGCGTGGTGCTCTCCGGCGAGCCGCAGACGGCGGCGCAGGTCAACGCCGCGCTCGTGCAGGCTGGGATCGGCGTCACGCGCCTAGAGCCTGTGCGCCACAGCCTCGAGCAGCGCTTCCTGCAGATCACCCAGCGACTGGACGCGGACCTCGTGCCCGAGGAGGTGAAGGCATGAGCGCCACGATCGCGGCCCATATGGCCGGAGCGGACTTCCTGAAGCTGCGCAAGAAGCGCAGCACGGTCATCTGGGCGCTGGTGCTCGCTGTGGCACCGCTGGTGATCTACTTCATCTTCAAGGGCGTGCAGCACTCTTCGAGCCCGAAAGAACACGGCCCGGCAGGCGGCCTCCACGGCTTCGAAGACGGGATGCCGGTGCTGGCGTTGTTCTTCGGGCCGCTCGCCGCGATCATGATCGGCACCGACGCCGGCGCGGGCGACCTCGCGGCCGGGGTGTTCCGCGACCTCGTCGTGACCGGCCGCTCGCGCGTGGCGCTGTTCGCCGCACGGGTGCCGGCGGCGCTTGGCCTGTGCTGGCTGGTGATGCTGGTCGCCTATGCGGTGCTGGCGATCGGCACCTATGCGCTTGCCTCCGGGACGCCCACACCGGGGGGCGCGCTCGTCATCAACGGCCTGCTGTTCACGCTGTTTGCCACCGGCATCGTGTGCGTGGTGGCCGTCGGCTTCTCCTCGCTCGTCGGCTCGCGTCCGGCGGCGCTGACGGCGCTGATCGGCTGGCAGCTGATCGCGAGCCGGATCCTCGAAAACATCGAATCGCTCGGCAACTCGCGGAGGCTGATCCTGAGTCAGGCGATCGCGCACTTCAGCCCGATATTCATCGGCGATCACCACGGTCCGCGGGGAGGCTCGACGGTGACGATGTCCACCGGTATCGCGGTGGTCGTGTCGCTCGGCTGGATCGTCGTCTTCCTCGCGCTCGGCGCATGGCGCACGCGCAGGATGGACGCCTGAGCCTGAGGCGCGGTCTGGTTCCGGCCCGCGGGCTCTGGCAGCTAAGCTGCCGTGGCGATGGCCGCAACCGTCCCTGCCGAGCCGACCGACCCCGAGCTTCAGGCGACGGCATGGGATCTCGAGCCGCTGGTCGAAGGCGAGGGCCAGGAGGGCGTCGAGCGCCGCCTGAGCGATGCGCTCATGCGCGCCAGCTCGTTCGCGGAGCGCCACGCTGGCAAGCTCGGCGAGCTGAGCAGCATGCAGCTGCGCGACGCGATGGGCGAGCTGGCGAGCATCTACGAGCTGGTAGCTCGCGCCGGCTACTACGCGGCGCTGCGGTTCTCCACCGACACGGCCGATCCCGCCAACGGCGCGCTGCTGCAGCGCGTGCAGGAGCAGGAGACGGCGATCCAGACGACGCTGCTGTTCTTCGAGCTGGAGTGGGCGGCGCTTGCAGACGAGCGCGCCGAAGAGCTGCTCGCGGGCGAGGGCCTCGAGTTCTGCGCGCATCACCTGCGCAACGTGCGCCGCTATCGCGAGCACCTGCTGAGCGAGCCCGAGGAGAAGATTCTGACCGAGAAGTCGCTGACCGGCGCGAGCGCCTGGTCGCGGCTGTTCGAGGAGCTGACCTCGGCGATCGAGGTCACACTCCCGGGGACGGGCGACGGCGAGGGTGAGCAGGTTGCGCTGGACGTGGCGCTCAGCCGCCTGTCGCTCGCGGATCGCGAGGTCAGGCGCACGACCGCCGAGGCCGTGACCGCGGCGCTGGCGCCGGGGCTGCGCACACGCGCGTTTCTGTTCAACACGCTGCTGGCGGACAAGGCCACCGACGATCGCCTGCGCTCCTACCCGCACTGGCTGGCGGCGCGCAACCTCGCCAACGAGGCCAGCGACGAATCGGTGCAGGCGCTGATCGAGGCTGTGCGCTCGCGCTATGAGATCCCGCGACGCTGGTACCGGCTGAAGGCGAAGCTGCTGGGCGTCGATCGGCTGGCGGACTACGACCGCAGCGCGGCGGTCACCGAGGACGAGGTCAGCTTCACGTTCGCGCAGGCACGCGAGATCGTGTCCGACTGCTACTCGTCGTTCTCGCCCGAGCTCGGCGCGCTCGTCGAGCGCTTCTTCGAGGAACGCCACATCGATGCGCCGGTGCGCCCTGCCAAGCGCGGCGGCGCGTTCTGCGCGGCGGCGGTGCCATCGGTGTTCCCGTATGTGCTGCTCAACTACACCGCGCGCAGGCGCGACGTGCTGACACTCGCGCACGAGCTCGGTCACGGCGTGCACTTCGCGCTCGCGGCGCGGCAGGGGGTGTTCCATCAGAGCACGCCGCTGACGCTCGCGGAGACCGCGTCGGTGTTCGGCGAGACGATCGTGTTCGGGCGCCTGCTTGAGGAGGACTCGACGCCCGCCTCGCGCTTGGCGCTGCTGGCGGAGAACCTCGAGGACACGATCGCCACGGTGTTTCGCCAGGTCGCGATGAACCGCTTCGAGGAACTGGTACACACGCGCAGGCGCGACGAGGGCGAGCTGTCGGTGGATCGCCTGGGCGAGCTGTGGACGGACAGCCAGTCGGAGATGTTCGGCGACTCGGTTGAGCTGACCGACGGCTACCGCATGTGGTGGTCCTACATCCCGCACTTCATCGGCAGCCCCGGCTATGTTTACGCATACGCCTACGGGCAGCTGCTGGCGCTGTCGGTGTATGAGCGCTATGAGCAGACCGGCGCCGAGCTGGTGCCCCGCTACCTGGAGATGCTCGCGGCCGGCGGCTCGCGTTCGCCGCAGGAGCTCGGTGAGATCGTCGGCGTGGACCTGGCCGACCCCGGCTTCTGGACGGCGGGCCTCGATCTCGTGGAGCGTCAGCTGCAGGAAGCCGAAGCGGCGGCGCAGGCGTCGGGGCGCCTCGGATGAGCTCGACCTTTGCGGGCAAGACCGTGCTGGTGACCGGCGCGTCGCGCGGCATCGGCCTCGCGACCGCCCGCCGGTTTGCCTCGCTCGGGGCGCAGGTGGGCCTTGTGGCCAGCAACGCGCAGCTGCTGGCCGACGCCGCCAAGGAGATCGACGGCAAGCACCAGGTCGTGGCGGCCGATCTCACAGACCCCGCGGAGTGTGCCCGCGCGGTCAGCGAGGTGGTCGCTGCGCTCGGGCCGATCGACGTGCTGATCAGTTGCGCGGGCGTGCTGCGGCGCGACTTCGTGGAGGACGTCAAGCCGGCGGACTTCGAGCAGAGCTACCGGCTGCACGTGGGCGCCGCGATCTGGCTGACACAGGCGGTGCTGCCCGGCATGCGCGAGCGCAAATATGGCCGGATCGTGCTCGTCTCCTCTGAGCTCGGCCTGTTCGGCGGCCCTTCCTATACCTCCTACAGCTCGAGCAAGTGGGCGATGGTGGGGTTCGGCGAGGTGCTGACGCACGAGCTCAAAGGCAGCGGCGTGAGCGCCACGGTCGTGTGCCCGGGCGACGTGAACACCGACCAGCTGGGCGAGGAGCACGAGTGGGGGCCGACGGGCGGCGTGACACCCGAGAAGGCGATGTCCGCGGACTACGTCGCCCGCGCGATCGTGCGCGCCACCGAGGCAGGCAAGCCGGTCGTGGTCGTCGACCGCCCGCAGATGCGCGTGGCCTTCTGGGTGATGCGCCGCGCCCCGCGCCTGCGTGTGCCGCTCATCGCGGACGCGTACAAGAAGCTGACGCGCGAGCGGCGCGCGCCAGCTGGGTGACGGCTGGGTTTAGGCGCGGCTACCGGCGCATCCGCAGCCGCGCCTAGTCTTGTTCAGATGTCTAGAACGGACATCATCGCCGAGGCTCACAACCCGGAGGGCCATCTCGTGCAGCTCGACCAAACAGCCTGGGACCATGTACTCGAGCAGCACGTCGAGATGAGGGACTACATTGCAGAGACGATGGCGGCGATCACCACCCCAGATAACCGCGAACCGGACGTCAGAGTTGGACGAGAACGCTACTTCCGCCGCGGGGGCCCGCTGCGCTGGATTCGCGTGGTGACACAGCTCTCGGGTAGCGTGGATCGCGTCGTGACAGCGTTCCCCCAGTCGAACGATCCTGGCTCGGTAAGCTGGCGGCGATGACTGTCCACGTCGGTCCGTACGAGTTCGATCACGTCTCCTACGACAAGGACGGAGATGTCCTGTACCTGCGGCGAGGCCCGCAGAGGCTCGCCGCGGAGACATTCGGGACCCCGGAGGGCCATGCCGTGCGCCTGGATGAGCAAGGCGAGGTGATCGGCATCACGATCGTCAATGCCAAATGGCTTCAGGAGCGTGACGGAGGGCTCAAAGTCACGGTGCCGAGCCTCATGGAAACCGACCCCGGTGACCTAGCAAAAGCATTGGCAGCAGCCTAAACCGTCTTGTCCGCGCACCCTTGACGCGTGTGCCCGGCGATGTGAACACCGACCAGCTGGGCGAAGAGCATGAGTGGGGCCCGACCGGCGGCGTGACGCCCGAGAAGGCGATGTCCGCAGACCACGTCGCCCGGGACGATCGCGGGCACGACCGAGCTAGGCAAGCCGCTCTCAACAGCCCGCGTCCGGCAACGAGGCGCGGCGGCTCAATCCAACCTTTAGTATTGCTGCAAATGGCGAGCGAAGAGGTCACTGGCCCAGACGCGCTCTCGCTGCTCATCGATCTCGAGTCGCGACAGGTCAAGCCGATGGCGGAGCTTTCCCTTGCTGCGGCAGGCCTGCGAGAGCGGGATGACCTTCAGCGTTGGGTCACCGACCACCCCGAGCTGATCGCCTCTGGACTTCTGCTCGTTACTACGGAGTTCGACCGGTGGGAGATACGCGACCACAAGGTCGCTGACCGCCTCGACGCACTCTTTCTGGATGACACTGGCTCTCCAGTCGTCGTGGAGTTCAAGCGTGACCGAGCCGCTGATACTGTCGAGCTGCAGGCTCTGAAGTACGCGGCGTACTGCGCGCAACTCACGATGGATGAGCTAGCAGAGGAGTTTGCGGCAACCCACGAGTGCTCCAGCGATGATGCGCAGCAGAAGCTCCGTGACCACGCGCCATCTTTGGAAGATGGGGCACTCAGCTCCGTAAAGATCCTGCTGGTGCAGGTAGCTTCGGACCAGCGGTCACCTCGGTCGTCCTGTGGCTCCGCGAAAACGGGATCGACATTGGGTGCGTGGAGGTGACAGCGCGAGCAGTCCCGGAGGCGAGGCACGCCGTGCTTTCCGCCCGTCAAATCATCCCGCTTCCGGAGGCCCAAGACTATCTCGTTCGCCGTCGCCGAAAGGAGCAGGAACACGAAACCGCACGCCAGCAGCCCACCGAGGGCAGTTGGGATATATACGGGACACAGCTCCCGGCCGAGCGGGTCGCGATCGCACGGGAGCTCTACGATCGGGTGACACGATACGTCGATGATCACGAGTTGCCGTGGACTCCAGCGCTCCGCTCATGGTGGCTCGGCTATAAGCGCTCGGGCGGCTACTACGTGACGACGATCGGACTGCGAGTCGAGAAGCCAATCGAGTACGCGGTCAAGCTCCCGAGCAGTCCTGAGAGGCTTGGTCTGCAGAACCCGTATCCGCACCTAGGGACGCGTTGGGATGAGACCGTTCGACAGTGGACATGGCTGATACCGACGATCGACCAGGTGCCAGACGTTGCGCCGGCGATCGACATTTCGCGAAAATATCAGCCCGACAAAGGTCCGATGAAGGCCGCCTGATGTCGGTCAAGTTCGGCCTATGGAGGCTAACCGACGGCACTGTCGAGCGCGTGCAGCCGAGCGTGATCTCCTCGGAGGGGCGGCTAGAGGAGGTGATCGAGACGCGACTCGAGATCCTCGGCCTTGGGCACTTGATGATGATCGGGCGGCAAGTTGTCACCAGCTTTGGTAAGCGGATCGATCTGCTCGCGATCGACGGTGAAGGAGACCTGCATGTCATCGAGCTCAAGCGTGACCGGACACCCCGGGAGGTCGTAGCACAAGCGCTCGAGTATGGATTCTGGATTCAGAACCTCTCTTTCGAGGCGATCAGTGAGTTGTATGCAAAGCATCACGACGGAGATGACTTTGACTCCGCCTTCACGAGTCACTTCGAGACCGAAATGCCGGAGGCCATCAACACCACCCATCACCTCGCTGTGGTGGCCGCGAGCCTGGATTCCAGCACCGAGCAGATCATCGAGTATGTGCGCGGGTACGGTGTGCCTATCAACGTGCTCTTCTTCGAGTATCTTGCGGACGGCGATCGTGAGTACCTGGCACGCTCCTGGCTCACAGACCCAGAACTAGAGCCGTCCTCGAGTGGGCGTAGCAGCAAGAAGCAAACACCGTGGAACGAACTCGACTTCTTCGTCGCGGTTACCGAGAACCAGCACCGCAACTGGGATGACATGCGCCACTATGGCTTCGTGTCCGCTGGTCACGGGGAGAAGTACCGCAAGGCGATGAGTAACCTCTTCGAGGGAGCGCGCGTGTGGGCCGAGATTCCGGGTACGGGCTACGTCGGTGTGGGCGAAGTCATCGCACCGGCAGTCGCAGTCAACGACTTCAATGTCGTCGTGGACGGAAGAACCATGCCGATCCTAGAGGCGCCGCTTGAGGCGCCCGACGTGGCGGACGAGGCGGACGATCCCGAGCGGAGCGAGTACCTGGCGCGAGTCCGCTGGATCCAGACGCGACCGCGGGAGCGAGCCTTGTGGGAGAAGGGCATGTTCGCAAATCAGAATGTGGTTGCCAAGCTGCGTCACCCACTCACGCTTCAGCGACTTACCGAGATCTTCGAAGTCACTACCAGAGCCGACGATTGACACGGATGGCACCAGCACCGGGAGACAGCGGAACCTACGGTCGGTCGAATCAGCGCGTGGCGCACGCATCAATATGAGGAAGGGTGACGCGCTCTGCTCAGAACAGCCCCAGCGCCGCGCCTGCGTGGTGCACCAGGTCGAACAGCGGCTGGGGGATGATGCCGAAGAAGATCGTGGCTGCGCCGGCGAGGACGGCGACGAACACCACCTCGAGCTGAAGCCCGCCGACGGGCGCTGCGACGACATCGCCGGCGACCGGCGCCAGGCCGCCCTTGGCGTCGAGCTCGGGTGAGCCGCCAGCGAGCGCCGGCAGCGAGCCGGAGAGGGGCGCGGACGGGCCAATGGCGCCGGTCGCGCCTCGTCCTGCGGCGGCCGGCGCTTCGCGCATCCACATCGCTGCGATCACCGGCAGGTAGTAGCCCAGCGAGATCATCGAGCCGATCACGATCGCCACGCCCAGCCACGTGTATCCGCCGGAGACGGCCGCGTCGATCAGATAGAACTTGCCGATGAAGCCGGCCGTCGCGGGGATACCCGCGAGCGCCAGCATCGAGATCGTCATCGGCCACGCAAGCCACGGGCGCTCGCGGCCCAGGCCGGCGAGCGCTTCGAGCGAGTCGCCGAGCCCGGTTTCGCGTTCGCGCGCCACGATCACCGCGAACGACGCCATGTTCATGAGCAGGTACACCGCCAGGTAGAACACGGTCGCGGCGATGCCCAGCTGCGAGGCGACGACGACGCCGGCGAGCATGTAGCCGGCCTGACCGACAGAGGAGTAGGCGAGCATGCGCTTCAAGGAGGATTGCCCGAGCGCGCCGACGTTGCCGACGATGATCGTGATCGTCGCGATCACCGCCAGCGCCGGGCCCCAGCTCGGCTGCGCGCCGATCAGCGCGACATCGAAGAAGCGCAGGAACACGCCCAGCGCGGCGACCTTGGTGGTGACCGCCATGAACGCCGTGATAGGCGTCGGCGCGCCCTCGTACACGTCCGGCGTCCACTGGTGGAAGGGCGCCACAGACGCCTTGAAGCAGAGGCCGGCGACGCACAGCGCGATCCCCGTCAGCGTCAGCGGGTCCGTCGCCAGCGTGCCGCTCGAAAGCGCACTCGCGATCGAGGAGAAATCGGTGGAGCCGGTCGCGCCGTAGATAAGCGCAAGGCCATACAGCAGCGTCGCCGAGCCGACCGAGCCGACGATCAGGTACTTCAGCCCCGACTCGAGTGAGTGCTCGCGGCGCAGTTCGGTCGCGCACAGCACATACAGCGGGATCGACAGGAGCTCGAGGCCCACGAACAGCGCGATCGTGTTCTGCGAGCTGGCCAGCACCGACATCCCGCCGACGGACGTCAACAGCAGCGCGTGGAACTCGCCGTGCGCTGCTTCGCGCGCGGCCAGCGAACGCCACGCCAGCAGCACCGTGCACGCCGCCCCGGCGATCAGGATCAGGTTCAGCGCCAGCGACAGGTCATCCACCCGCAGCGCGCCGGAGACGATCGACTTGTCGGCGTTCCACTGCCAGATCGTCAGCCCGAGCGCCGCGCCCAGCGCAACCAGGCTGAGCGCCGGCACGACCTGCGAGCGCACCCAGCGTTGGCCCAGCAGGCCCACGAGCAGCACGATCACCGCGCCGCCCAGCAGCGCGATCAGCGGCGAGAGGCCCGCGAAGTCGACGTGCGGGCCTTTCAGGTGCGTGGTGGCGATCGCGGGGGAGAAGAGCGGCATGTAGCTCATCGCGTGGTCCCTTCGACAACGGTCGGAGCTTCACCCGGTTCGCCGCTGCTGCCCGCCGAGGATTCGCTCGCGCTGCTTTCGGACGTCGCGGGGATGGTGGCGGTCCCGGTCGCGGCGAGCGCGGCGGCACTGCCCGTGCCGGTGAAGAAATGGAACTGGGCGTGCGGATTTGCCACGAGGCCTTCCGCCTCGAACACGGCGGTCTTGACTGAGCTTTCGCTGCGGTGCAGCGCCAGCTGCGGGTACAGCGCGAGGAACAGGATCACGAGCACCACCGGCACCAGTACGGCGCCGTCGCGGAGCGTTATCTCGCGCGACTGCACGCCCGGGCCTACGCGGTTGTGCATCGCGCGGATGAACAGGCGCAGCGCGTACACGCTCGCCAGCACGACGCCGCTGAAGGCGATGATCGCGATCACGAGCTTGGCTTTGAAGACGCCCAGCAGGATCAGGAACTCGCCCACGAAGTTCGACGAGCCGGGCATCGCGAGCGTCGCCAGCGACACGATCAGGAAGATGCTCGCCAGCACCGGAGCGCGGAACGCGATCCCGCCCATCTCGCGGATGTCTTCCGAGCCGCCCGCACGCCGGCCCAGCAGCCCGGCGATGAACAGCGCGGGCGCCACCACCAGCCCGTGGTTGACCATCTGCAACAGCGCGCCCTGCGCGCCCTGCGGGTTCAGCGCGAAGATCCCCAGCAGGATGAAGCCGAGCTGCGCCACCGATGAGTATCCGAGGATCAGGCGCGCATTGGTCTGGCTGAACGCCTGCATCGAGCCATACACGATCGACACGAGCGCGATCACCAGCATCAGCGTCTGGAAGTGCACGGCCGCGCGCGGGAACAGCGGCAGCACGATCGCCAGGAACCCGTAGGCGCCGACCTTCGACAGCACGCCGGAGAACACCATCAGCACCTCGACCGGCATCGCGCGGTAGCCGTCGGGCATCCAGCCGTGCAGCGGGAACGCCGGCATCTTGACGAGGAACGCCGCGGCGAAGAACAGGAAGATCCACTCCTGCGAGCCGGTGCTCAGCGGCAGCGCCTGCAGCTGGGAGAGCACGAACGTGATGTGCCCGCCTCCCTGCTGGGCGGCGAGCACGCCCGTGGCGACCGCCGCCGCGAGCATCAACAGCGAGCCGACGAGCGTGTAGATGACCAGCTTGATCGTCGCTTTGACGCGATCCGGGCCCTGCCCCCAGCCGCCGATCAGGAAGTAGAAGGGGATCAGCATCAGGTCGAAGAAGCCCACGAACAGCGCCAGATCCTGCGCGAGGAACGCGCCGAGCACCGCCGACTCGGCGAGCATGAAGTTGAAGTAGAACAGCCGCGGGCGATCCAGCGCGCGGTCTGCGCCGCGGAGGTTCGCGGCCAGCGTCGCGACCGCGAACAGCAAGGTCGTCAGGCCGATCAGGAACACGTTCAGCCCGGTCACCGCGACCTTGTAGTGGATGCCGAGCGTTGAGATCCAGACGATGTCGGTCACGTGCTGCAGCCCGCCGCCTGATTTGAAGTCGGCGATGTAGCCGATCGCCAGCGCCAGCGCCGCAACCGAGCCGAGCAGCGCAAACGCGCCCGGCACGCGCTGGTTGCGCAGCCCCGCGACGGCGCCGATCAGGCCGCAGGCGAGGGGGAGCCAGATCAGGATCGAGAGCGCCGGCATCAGGCCTGCAGCAGGAAGTAGAAGCCGACGCCCGCGACGCCCAGCACCAGCAGCGCCGCGTAGTAGCGCACGAAGCCCGACTGCGCCGCGCGCACCGCGGCCGAGCCCGCGCGCACGATGCCAGTGGTCCCGCCCACGATCGTCTCATCGACGAACACGCGCTCGAACGTGTCGCGCGCGAACGCGCCGGCGGCCGCCATCGGACGCACGATCAGCAGGTCGATCGCCTCGTCGAAGTACCACTTGTTCACGAACAGCTCATACAGCGGGCGCGTGCGTTCGCGGATCTTCACGGCCACCGGGAAGCGGCCCTCCGCGTCGCGCCCGCCCACGATCCAGATGCGGTACGCGAGCGCGATCCCCGCGAGGCCGATCAGCGTGCCGAGCGTCAGCCCGACGACGAGCAGCCCGGTTTTGGTGTGCGGTTCATACAGCTTGGAGGTGGCGAACGAGGGGCGCAGGAAGTCGTCGACCACGAAGTCCACTTTCGGGATCTGGATCAGGCCGGCGCCGACCGCCCCCAGCGCCAGCAGGCCCATCGCGATACGCATCGGCAGCGCGCGCTCCGCGATCGCGTGGTTGGGTCCGGGGAAGCCCACGTCGGTGTCCTCCACCTCGCCGTTCGCGGGGTTCGTCGGCACCTCCGCGTGGTATAGGTGGCCGCCTTCCAGCTCGCGCGCCTGCTCCACCGGCTCGCCGTGGAAGGCGCGGAAGATCATTCGGAACGTGTAGATCGCGGTTAGGAACGCGCCGATGTAGCCGGCCACGTACAGGATCCAGTGCCAGCCGCCGCGCTCGCCCGTGACCAGCAGGATCTCGTCCTTGGAGAAGAAGCCCGAGAACGGTGGGATGCCGGACAGCGCGAGGCCGCCGATGATGAAGCACGCATACGTGAACGGCATCGCCTTGCGAAAGCCGCCCATCTTCTGCAGCGACTGCTCGCCGCCCATCGCGCCGATCAGCGAGCCCGCCGCCATGAACAGCAGCGCCTTGAAGAACGCGTGCGTCATCAGGTGGAACAGCCCGGCCGCATACGCGCCCACCGACACGCCCATGATCATGTAGCCGATCTGCGACATCGTCGAGTAGGCGATCACGCGCTTGATGTCCGTCTGCGCAAGGCCGATCGTGCCCGCGACCAGAAGCGTCGCCGCCCCGACCACCGCGCCGACGTCCTGCGCCGCCGGAGCGCGTTCGAACAGCGGGTGCATGCGCGCGATCAGGTACACGCCGGCGGTGACCATCGTCGCCGCGTGGATCAGCGAGCTGACCGGCGTGGGGCCCTCCATCGCGTCGGGCAGCCACGTGTGCAGCGGGATCTGCGCGGACTTCGCGAACGCGCCCACCAGCAGCAGGATGCAGCCCGCGACGAGGTCGCCCTCGTTCGTGCCGTGACCGAAGGCGCCGGTTTCAGCCGCGTGGAAGCTCTTCAGGAAGTCGAGCGTGTGGGTGTGCTTGAAGACGAAGTACGTCCCCAGCACCAGCCCCACGTCGCCGACGACGTTGATCACAAACGCCTTGATGCCCGCTTTCGTGGCCGTCGTGCGCCGGTACCAGAAGGAGATCAGCAGGTAGGAGGCCGCGCCCACGAACGCCCAGCCGACGATCAGCAGCAGGAAGTTGCCCGCGAGCACCAGCAGCAGCATCGAGAACACGAAGAAGTTCAGGTAGGAGAAGTACCGCACGAAGCCGCGGTCCTTGTCCATGTAGGAGATCGAGTACAGGTGGATCAGCGTCGAGACGCCGCTGACGACCAGGATCATGAACACCGACAGCGGGTCCACCAGGATCGACATCTGCGCGTCGATGCCAACCGTGGAGGCGTAGCTCCACAGCGACGAGACGATCTGGCGGTGCTCCGAGGCGTGGCCCTGCAGCGAGATCAGCGCGCCGAGCGCTGCCAGGAACGCGAGGAAGATCGCCGCCGTGCCGATCCAGCCGGCCGTGCGGCCAGGCAGGACGCGATAGCCGAACGCCGTGATCAGCGTGCCCAGCAGCGGAAACGCCAGCACCAGCCAGCCGTAGGTGGTGGTGCTCATCTAGCCCTGCAGCTCCCGCAGCTCATCCACGTCGATCGGCAGCTGGCGGCGGTAGATCGCGACGATCATGCCGAGGCCGATGCACACCTCACAGGCGGCGACCGTCATCACGACGATCGCGAGGATCTGCCCGTCGCCGTTGCCCCACATGCGCGAGAACGCGATCAGCGCGAGGTTGCCGCCGTTGAGCATCAGCTCCAGGCACAGCAGCACCACCAGCGGGTTGCGGCGGGTCATCACGCCGACCGCGCCGAGCGAGAACACGATCGCCGAGACGGCGAGATACCAGGCGATGCTCATGACGGGCGCCCGGCACCGGTCTTCACCGGGGCCGTCTCGCTGTCCGCTCGCAGCGCACGACCGTTGCCCACGCCGACGCCCTCGGCCATCGTGCCGGTGCCGCGCGGGCGCAGCACGTCGAGCGCCACGAACGTTTCGTGCTCGTCGTCCTCGCCGATGCCACCGCGCCGGCGCGCCAGCACGACGCCGCCGACCGCGGCTATCAGCAGCAGGAACGACGCGAGCTCGAACACCAGCAGGAAGCGCGTCAGCAGCAGGTTGCCGATGTAGGCGGGCGTGCCGTAGGCCTTCGGCCCGGCAACGTAGCCGGCGCCGTAGCCGCTGGTCGCCTCGAGGCCCGTGCCGAGCAGCGCGATCAGCAGCTCGACGAGCAGCGCGCCGCCCAGGATCGCGCCGCCGAGGCGCAGGCCCGAGCCGACGGAGGCGCCGCTGCGCAGGCGCTCGCCGATCGAGTCCTCCTCGCCGCCGACGTAGGCGACCACGAACACGTACAGGACCATCACCGCGCCCGCGTACACCACGACCTGCACGGCTGCCACGAACTCGGCGCGCAGCAGCAGGAACAGCACCGCCAGCGAGACCAGATGCGCAACCAGCGCGAGCACGCTGAAGAAGGGATTGCGCAAGACCACAACGCCCACTGCCCCTGAGATGACGCCGATGGCAGCAACAAAGAAGAGAACAGCACTCATCCAGCCCACGTCCTCTGAGGGCGGGCGCGTGAACGCGGAGCCGCGACACGGCGACGCTCGCCCGCCGCGAAAGCGGCCGCGAGCGGCGACGTCTCGCGGCGCAGCCTCACTCACCCTCCCTACGCAGCGGCGTGCGTTCCAGCGGCTCGGCGAGCAGCATCTCCTTCGTGAAGATCAGGTCCGTGCGGTCGTAGTCGGAGAGCTCGTAGTCGTGGCCCATCGTGATCGCGTCGAACGGGCAGGCGACCTCGCAGTAGCCGCAGAAGATGCAGCGGGACAAGTTGATCTCATAGACAGCGGCATATCTCTCCCCGGCAGAGACCCGGTTCTCGGGCGTGTTCTCGGCGGCCACCACGCGGATGCAGTCGGCCGGGCAGGCAGCCGCGCACAGCGAGCAGCCCACGCACTTCTCGAGGCCGGTGTCCTCGAAGCGGTGCAGCTTGTGGCGCCCACGAAAGCGCGGGTACACGGGCACCTTCTCCTCGGGGTAGGAGATCGTGTTGGTTCCCTCCGCGATTCGCCCGAACGTGGTCTTCAGGCCGCGCGCCGTCTCCACGAACGTGCGCCAGGCCCCGCGCGCCGCGCCGGGCGCCGGCGGGCGCTGGACCTCGATCACGTCCTCGCCGGGGCTCCAGGCGGTGACGTTGAGGGTGGCTGTCGGCGTCTCGCTCATCAGTGCGTGACCACCACCAGGATCGCCGTGACGAGCGTGTTGAGCGTGGCCAGCGGCAGCAGGATCTTCCAGCCGAAGCTCATCAGCTGGTCGTAGCGCAGGCGCGGGAGCGTCGCGCGCACCCAGATGAACAGGAACGTGAACAGCGACATCTTGAACAGGACCACGATCGGGTCGACCCAGCCGGGCGGGTGGATCCCGAACGGCAGCAGCCAGCCTCCGAAGAAGACGGTCGTGACGATGCCGGAGACGACCAGCACGTTGAGGTACTCGGCGAAGTAGTAGGAGGCGAAGCGCCCGCCACCGTACTCGGTGTTGTAGCCGCCCACCAGCTCGGCGTCGGCCTCGGTCAGATCGAACGGGGCGCGGTTGGTCTCAGCGAAGCTCGCCGTCAGGAAGATCAGGAAGCCGGCGAGCTGAGGGATGAAGTACCACATGCCTTTCTGGGCGTTGACGATGCCGGTCAGCGACAGCGTCTGCGCGGTCATGATCACGCCGACGAGCGCAAGGCCCTGTGAGACCTCGTAGGAGATCAGCTGCGCGGCTCCGCGCATCGCGCCCAGGAACGAGTACTTGGAGCCGGAGGACCAGCCGCCGAGCATGATCCCGTAGAAGGCGATCGCGCCGAACGCGAACAGGTACAGCGGCCCGATCGACACGTCGACGCCGTACAGGCCGACGCGTTCGCCGCCGATGTGCTGGACGTCGCCGAAGGGGATGATCGCGAACGCGGCCACCGCCGTCAGGATCGAGATCAGCGGCGCGATCGCGAACAGGAAGCCGACGGACGTGGTCGGGCGGAACTGCTCCTTGGTCAGCAGCTTGAGGATGTCCGCGAGCGGCTGCAGCGCGCCGTAGGGGCCGACTCGGTTGGGGCCGTAGCGGCCCTGCATGCGACCCATGATCTTGCGCTCGGCGATCAGCACCACCGGCACCAGCTGCAGCCCGACCGCGAAGATCACGATCGCCTTGAGGATCTGCACGTACCACGCTTCGTAGTAGCCGACGAGCGCCAGGATCATGCTCGCTCCCCGCCGCTGTATGACAATGGCAGCACAGCCTTCTCACGCGGGAACAGGAACTCGAGCGCCGGCGAGTACTCGACCTCGGCGGCGTCCCAGACCGAGCGCCAACCTGCGATCTCGGCGGCGTCCGCACTGGGCTCGGCGCCAGCGGAGCTCGGCTCGCCGGCCTCGGGCTCGGGGGCGAGCCTCTGCGTGGCCTCGGCGTCTGCGGTGGGGAACGCGGTGGCAGCCTCGCGCTCCTGCCAGCGCACGCCGCGGCCGCCGATCGCCTCGAGCGTGAGCCCCGCGTAGAAGGGCACCGCCTCGAACAGTCGCTGTGAGGCCATCATGCCGCTGAGCACGTCGAGGTCGAGCCCCACGCGCAGCGCCAGCTCGGCGATCACCTGCCACTCCGCGCGCACGCCGCCCGAGCGCGCGATCGCCGGGCGCAGGCGCTGCAGGCGCCCGTCCGGGTGGACGATCGTGCCCTCCTTCTCGGCGTAGACCTCGGCCGGGAACACGACGTCGGCGTACTCGAGGATGCCCTCGGTCAAGAACGACGCGTGCGCGATCACGGTGCCCGCTTTCGCGAGCGCGCGCTCCCACAGCTCGCGATCGGGCAGCTCGCGCAGCGGGTCGCAGTGGAGCAGGTACAGCGCGCTCAGCTCGCCAGTCGCCAGGCCCTCGGCGATCGCGTGCGCGTCGCGCCCGCCGGAGCCGCCGTTCGCCGAGGCCGACGTCGTGGCCGGCTCGCCCGGTCCGGGGCCGGGGTTCGTCACGGCCGGCTCGCTCAGGCCGGGCCCGGCGTTCGGCAGCACGCCGGCCTCGCGCAGCCCACGGCCGTTGGCGAAGCTCGGCACTTCCAGCAGCCCGGCGCCGTCGGCGCGGCTCATCTCGAGCGAGTCGGCGAGCGCCAGCAGCGCGCTGGCCCCGGCCGCCGCGCTCGGGCCCGCCGTGAGCCGCTCGCCCCACAGGATCACCACCTCTCGCGCCGGCGCCTCGCTGCCCGCGTCCTCCGATGCCGAGGGGCCGGCGTCTGCCAGCAGCTTCGCGAGCTCGCGCACGGCATCGGGCTCGGCGCCCGCCTTCCGGGACAGCTGCTCCACGTCGGCTGCGTCAGCGAGGGCGGCGGCCAGCGCCGCGGCGAACGCGGCTCCGGCGCCCGGCGCGTAGCGCACCGACAGCGCCGCGTTCGCATCCAGCAGGCTCGCGTGCGGCGAGGCGACCGCGAGCTTCAGCCCGTGGCGGCGAACGCCCTTGCGCAGTCGCAGGTCGAGGATCGGCGCGTCGTTGACCGGCTCGGTGTCGAGCACCAGCACGGCGTGGGCGAACTCGAGGTCTGAGACCTTCGCCTGCAGCCGCGGTGCGCCGAGCGCGCGGTGAAGCTCCAGTGGCAGCGTGCCGGCGCGGCGCGAGTCGATGTGCGGCGAGCCCAGGCCCTCACGCAGCAGCCGTGACAGCAGCAGGCCCTCCTCGTTGGTGCTCGCGCCGGCGGCGATCGCGCCCGTCTGCGCGCCCGCGCGCGCCAGGCCGGCGGCCGCCTGCTCGAGCGCGCGCTCCCACGACACCGGCCGCAGCGAGCCGCCGTCGCGCACGAGCGGCTCGATCACGCGCTCGTCGACATGGAAGGACTGGTAGGCGAAGCGGCCCTTGTCGCACAGCCAGCCGTCATCGACCTCGACGTTGTCGCGCTGCAGCACCCGCAGCGCGCGCTCGTCGCGCACCGTCACCGTGACGTTGCACTGCGCCGGGCACAGCGTGCAGACCGACCCCGCCCCCTCGATGTCCCACGGTCGCGCGCGGAAGCGGTAGGGCCTGGAGGTGAGCGCGCCGACCGGGCACAGCTCGATGATGTTGCCGCTGAACGGCGCCACGTAGGGGTGCCCGTCGAAGGTCGAGACGTAGGAGTGCGCGCCGCGCTCGAGCAGCACCAGCTGGTAGTCCTCGGCGACCTCCTGCGAGTAGCGCACGCAGCGGTAGCAGAGGATGCAGCGCTCGCGGTCGATCGCGATCAGCGGCGAGAGCTCGAGCGGCTTGACGAAGTGGCGCTTGGGCTCGATGAAGCGCGAGATGCCGCCGCCCCAGCCGAAGGTGATGTCCTGCAGCGGACACTCGCCACCCTTGTCGCACACCGGGCAGTCGAGCGGGTGGTTGATCAGCAGGAACTCGACGACCGACTGCTGCGCGGTCTTCACACGGTCGGTCTGCGTGTAGACGACCATGCCGTCCTTGACCGGCGTCGAGCAGCCCGTCTGCAGCTTGGGGATGCCCTCGATTTCGACCAGGCACATGCGGCACGCGCCCACCGGCTGGCCGAGCTTCGGCTCGTAGCAGAACACCGGGATCTCGACGTCGCCCTGCTTGGCCGCGTCGACCAGCATCGTGTTCTCCGGCGCCTGCACCTCGCGGCCGTCGATCGTGAACGTGATCGTCCTTGGCTCTGGCCTAGGCATCGAGCGCTCCCTGCGCGGCCAGCGCGGAATCCGAGGCGGCGGCGCCGTTCAGGCGTCCCCGCAGGCGGGCGGTTTCCATGTGCGCTTCGAACTCGTCTTTGAACTTGGCGATCATCGAGCCGATCGGCATCGCCATCGCGTCGCCGAGCACGCACAGGCAGTTGCCGATGATGTGCTCCTGCACCGAGGCCATGATCTCGAGATCCATCGGCGTGGCCTCGCCCAGATCGATCCGCTCGAGCATCTTGACCGTCCAGTTGGTGCCCTCGCGGCAGGGCGTGCACTTGCCGCAGGACTCGTGGCGGTAGAACTTCGCGACCTTCATCGCCACGTCGAGGATCGGCGTGGAGTCATCGACGACGATGATCGCGCCGGAGCCCAGCATCGAGCCCGCCTGGGCGAGCGAGTTGAAGTCGTAGGGTACGTCCAGATCCTCGGCCTTCAGCACCGGCGAGGAGGAGCCCCCGGGGAACCAGCACTTGACCTCGCGCCCCTGCGCCGGTCCGCCGGCGAGGCCGTAGATGATCTCGCGCGAGGGCATCCCGAGCTCGATCTCGTAGTTGCCCGGCCGCTGCACATGACCGGAGACGGACACGAGCTTGGTCCCGGTCGAGGTCTCCACGCCGAGCTTCGCGTACTCCTCGCCGCCCATCGCGATGATCGCCGGCACCGTCGAGAGCGTCTCGACGTTGTTGATCAGCGTCGGTCCCTGGTAGAGGCCCTGCAGCGCCGGGAACGGCGGCTTCAGACGCGGGTTGCCGCGCTTGCCTTCCAGCGAGTCCAGCAGCCCGGTCTCCTCGCCGCAGATATACGCGCCCGCGCCGCGATGCACGACCAGCGACAGCGACAGCCCCGAGTCGAGGATGTTCTCGCCGACGTAGCCGGATGAGCGCGCTTCGCCGAGCGCCGCATCGAGCATGTCGGCCTGCAGCTCGTACTCGCCGCGGATGTAGATGAACGAGCGGTTCGTCCCAGCCGCGTAGGCCGCAATGACCATGCCCTCGATCAGCGTGTGCGGCGTCTTCTGCATCAGCTCGCGGTCCTTGAACGTCCCCGGCTCGGACTCGTCGGCGTTGCACACCAGGTACTTGTCCATCGCCCCCTTCGGCAGGAACGAGACCTTCGTGCCCATCGCAAAGCCGGCGCCGCCGCGCCCCCGGATCCCCGACGCTTTCAGCTGCTCGAGCACCTCTTCGGGGCTCATCGCGAGCGCCTTGCGCAGCGACTGGTAGCCGCCACGGCGCTCGTAGACCTCGAGCGTGTTCAGCCCCGGCTCGTCGATGTCGGTGAACAGGAGGATCGGCGGAGCAGCAGCGGCCATGCTCAGGACCCTCCCTCGGCCGGGTGCAGCGGAAACTCCTGGCTGTTGGCGTAGGGGTCGGCGACCAGCCGTCGCGCGAGCTGCTTCTCGGGCAGCACCGAGCGCCCGGCGCGAACGTCCTCGAGCAGCTGCGGCACGTCCGCGAGCGACAGCGGCCCGACGTACACGCCGTCGACCGAGGCCATCGGCGCGATGTCGCAGGCGCCAAGGCACTCGAATGAGCGCACGTTGACGTCCGCCTCCTCGCCCGCACCCGGCGCAGCGGCCGCGCGCATCGCCTCGTACAGCTCGTCCGCTCCGCACAGTGAGCAGGAGATGTTCGTGCACACATATACGCTGTGGCGCGGCACCGGAGAGGTCTCGAGCATGTCGTAGAACGTCGCCACCGAATCCAGGTAGGCAGGCGTCACGCGCATCACGCACGCCACCTGCTCGATCGCCTCGGGCGAGCACCAGCCGTGCACGCGCTGCGCCGCCGCAAGCGCCGGCAGCGTCGCCGAGCGGCGGTCGGGGTAGTTGGCCATGTGCGCCTCGATCTCCGCGCGCAGATCCTCCGGAACAGGCGTCGTCGCCGGGTCGGGGATCTCGGCGGGATCCTTCTCGAGATCGACCGGCTGATCCCAGCCGGGCACGCGCGAACCGTGCTCGAAACGGCGCACGGCGCTCATCGCCTCACCCCAGTAGATGCCACGCGAACGCTCATCTATCTATCTATCCCTCCCAGGATCGGGTCGAGCATCGCCAGGGTCGCGATCATGTCCGCGATGTAGGCGCCCTTGACCATCGGCGAGGTCGCCTGCAGGTTGACGAACGACGGGTCGCGCATGTGCACCCGCGCGGGCTTGGAGGAGCCGTCCGAGCGCACGAAGCAGCCGAGCTCGCCGCGCGGGGACTCGATCGGGAAGTACACCTCGCCCGGCGGCACGCGCATGCCCTCGGTGACGAGCTTGAAGTGGTGGATCAGCGCCTCCATCGAGGTCGCCAGCTCGTGGCGCGGCGGCAGCGCGACCTTGCGGTCCTCGGTGATGTACGGCCCCTCCGGCAGTCCTTCCAGCGCCTGCGAGGCGATCTTGACCGACTCGTACATCTCCGCCACGCGACAGGCGAAGCGGTCGTAGTTGTCGCCCGCGGTGCCGACCGGGATCTTGAACTCGAAGTCGTCGTAGGAGCAGTAGGGGTCGGCCTTGCGCAGGTCCCACGGGTTGCCGGCGGCCCGCAGCAGCGGCCCGGTGACGCCCAGCGACAGCAGCGTCTCGGCGTCCAGCGGGCAGGTCCCGCGCAGGCGCTGCAGCACGATCTCGTTGCCGTTGAGCATGTCGCGGTACTGATCCACGCGCGAGGGCATTTCCGCGAGGAACCCGCGCAGCTTCTCGGCGAACCCCGGCGGGATGTCCTCGATCACGCCGCCCACCTGGAAGTAGCGCGTGTGCATCCGCTGCCCGGAGGACATCTCGAACAGGTCGAGGATCTTCTCGCGCTCGCGGAAGCAGTACCAGAACATCGAGATCGCGCCGAGGTCCAGCGCGCTCGTCCCCAGCCACACCAGGTGCGACATGATCCGGTTGAGCTCCAGGTGGATCACACGCAGGTACTGCGCGCGCTTGGGCACCTCGACCTCGACCAGCGTCTCCACCGCCCCGCAGAACGCCATCGCGTTGAAGTAGTAGGACAGGTAGTCCATCCGCTCGATCACCGGGATGACCTTCCAGTAGGCCTTGTCCTCGGCGGTCTTTTCGATGCCCGTGTGGACGTAGCCGATG